>SDBV01003280.1_pt1 | contig 23981 bp, 19 predicted proteins | sample 2277081 | NCBI WGS metagenome assembly SDBV01 (sample SAMN10402039, study PRJNA504765) | marine sediment metagenome | isolation source: marine sediment core GS10_PC15, 223 cmbsf | place: Arctic Ocean: Southern Knipovich Ridge | collected 2010 | reverse complement strand
TCTGCAGATATTCAATGGCGCTCTCGTATTCTCCTCGACCGTAGTAATATCTTCCGGCCGTCATATATACCAACGGATCATTGCTGTGGAACTTCAAAGCCTGTTCCAAATAGATGGCCGAACTCTGACCGTCACCGAGCTCCTCATAGAGCATCGCTAATCTCAGGAGAACGCGGATATCTTCAGGAGAAGACTTGAGAGCCTCCTGAAAACGAACGGCGGCCTGTCGCTTTCTTCCATCCGCCAGATCCAGACGGGCCAACCCGAACTTGGCGTCCAGATTGTGCGGCTCGATCCTCAAAACTCGCTCGAAAAGCTCTCTCGCTTCCTGCAGCTGTCCAAACTCTGTTCTGATGTTTCCTTCGAGGTTGATAAGGTTTAGGTTTTTACGATTGAATCGCTGGGCCCTGATAACGTAGTTCAGAGCTTCGTCATTCTGGCCTAACGCGTAGAAAGACTCGGCCAGGCCAACCATAGGTTTTACGTAAGAGGCATTATTGGAGAGAGAATCTCTGTAGAGCTCGATCGCCCTGTAGTAGTTCTCCCGTAGTTGCTCCCGCCTTCCCTGCTCATACAGCGATGGGGCACTGGGCTCCGCAGAGACACCTGCCGCCGAAATGATGAAAATAATGAGCAGGACTGTAATACTGATGTTTTTTTTACCGGGTCTTTGCTTTGGCAGCATTTTCCTCAGGTTTGACTTCGTTTATTATAATCTTGACCGAAAGGATCTTGTGTCCCTCCATCTCCTGCACTATGAAGTCCAGATTGTTGTAACGTACTTTTTCAAAGTTGACTGGAATTTTACCAAACAAATTGAATACAAACCCGCCAAGAGTATCAATATCTTCTTCGGGAAGGCTCAACTTGAGTTGCTCATTGAGATCTTCAATATTAACCCTGGCATCGCAGAGATAGGCCCTCTCTCCTATCTCAAGGATCTCCTCGGTTTCGTTGTCGAACTCATCCTGTATCTCGCCCACAATCTCCTCAATGACATCTTCCATGCACACGATTCCGGATGTGCCTCCATATTCATCCACGGAAACGGCAATATGGACTTTCCGTCTCTTGAATTCACGTAACATCGAGTCGAGCTTCTTGCTTTCGGGAACGAAGTAAGGAGTCCTGATTATCTCATCCAGTTCGACGTCATCTCCGTTTTTAATGATATACCGCAGCAGATCTTTTACGTGGAGGATACCGACCACGTTATCTATGGTATCTTTGTAGACCGGAAGGCGGGAGTGTCCGCAGTTGGTAATTGTATCCAGAAGCTCTTTAACGGGCTTCTCCAGATCCAGGCTCACCACATCGATGCGTGGAACCATGACTTCCTTCACGGAAGTATCGGATAGGTCCACGATACCGCGAATCATCTTCTGTGCTTCGCGGTCGATTGTACGCTCACCCTCCTCGTCTTCACTCTTGGCGAACAACTTTTTGAAAAAACTGGCTTTCTTCAAAATATTTTCTCCTTTTGAAGTGTTTTTACTATCTCTTCCTGGATCTTGATCATTCGGCTTTCGGATTCCTGATGTCTCATCCCTTTGAGGTGCAGAATTCCGTGAATCAGCAATCGCATGAGCTCTTCAGCTTCGGTTACTCTGAATTCGGTAGCCTGAGATTTCAAGATGTCCAGAGCGATAACAATATCCCCCGCCGGTGTCGGGATCCCCGAATGGCCTGCTCCTGGCTGGCCATCTCCCTGCTCAAATGAAAGAACATCCGTCGCGCTGCAGACTCCGCGATATCGCAGGTTTAAATCCTTCATCGTATCGCTATCACACAGTAACAGAGATATCTCCCAACCATCAATCCCTAAATAATCCAGCACTCTCTGGCAGAATATTGGTACCCTTTCGAGCCAGGAGGGCGGTTCAACACCCGTGCACCTCATCTGAACATCGTTCATACTGCTTCTTCTTTTTGATTGGGGTACTCGATCCTGGAGTGGAAATATCCCGCTATCACGTGCACGAAGGTGTCCCTGATCTCATCCAACTCGTTGAACGTCAGGTTGCTCTTGTTAAGTTCTCCGGAATTGAACTTATCCATGATGATAGACCAGAGAAACTTCTCCAGCTTCGCCACGCTCGGACTTGTAAGTGTCCGAGATGACGCTTCGGCTGCATCCGCCAGCATGACAACGGCGGCCTCTTTAGTCTTAGGCCACTCTCCGGTATATGTATAATCATCGGAAGAAACCTTCTCGTTCTTCTCGCTATCCAAAGCACGCTGATAGAAGTAACTGATTAGCGCCTTACCGTGATGCTGCGCGATGATCTCGATCACCTCTTTCGGCAGTTTCAGTTCCTTCCCCTTTTCTACACCGACCTTTACATGGGACTTTATAACGGCAGCTGAGAGGCTGGGTTTCAAGTCGTCGTGTAAGTTCAACTCCCTCTGATTCTCGATGAAGTATCGAGCCTGTTCGATCTTTCCTATGTCGTGGTAGTATCCGCCAACACGCGCGAGAAGAGCATTGGCCCCAATTCGTGTACAGGCTGATTCGGCCAGATTGGCGACCATGATGGAGTGATTGTAGGTTCCAGGCGCAAGACTCAGCATCTTTTTAAAGATCGGTGAGTTGAGATCAGAGAGCTCCATGAGCCTGAATCGAGTCGAGGCGTTCATCATGTGCTCCAGAATGGGCATGAAACCCAGGCTGAGTATGCTGCATGAAAATCCGCTGCCAATACCCCAACCAAGGGCGTACAGAAACGAGATCGCCTGAAAGCTTTTTAAGAATCCCAGCATCAGAAGTATAATACAATTGTACAATGAGAGAAAAATTCCGGCTTTTATCAGATCAATCCGCCGCTCGACACTCATTACAACGGCACACGCCGCCGTGCCGGAGAGAAATATAAAAAGAAAGGCGAACAGGTCCATGCCGAAAATCGGCAGGCCCAGCAGGGATAGAAGCACCGTGAACAGTATTCCCACCCGTGTCGATATGATGAGAGAAACGAGGATCGTAAAGACACCCGTTGGAAGGAGCACAGAGATCGGAATCCATTTCGACTCCCACGGGAACTGAACCGAGAAAGATGCAACCACGACGTACACCAGGGCTGCTCCGATTAGGAAGTAGATCTCATTCATGGAGAAGGATTTTCCTGAGAAGCGCGGGCTCAGGAGGAAAAAGGCCAACACATAGACAATACTCAGGAGCATAGCCGTACCCGCAATACTGTTGAAATTGACTGTAAGGGCACTCTCCCCGATGGCCGTGATTTTGGTCAGCATTTCCTCGTCGATGATATCGCCTTTTCTCACGACAACCTGACCCTTGACCAGCTTTCGGGCGACTTCCTCAATCTCTTCCATGGCCTTTTTTTTCTTGGTCTCCGTCTCGCGCTCATCAAAAAAACAGTTCTCCTCCGCAAAGGCGCTCAAGAGACGGTGTACCAGGCTCTTCTGGACCTCTTTCAGAATCGAGCCCTCTAATTTCGACTCAGTCCACACCGCCAGCCGCTCCAGCGTAATGATCCTGTCAACGGGAATCTCGTCCTTTTCGATCCCTCTTCGCCATATTTCGATCATGCCTGAAGTAAACAATTCAGGTCTCTCTTCCCGCAAAGCACGCAAGTTCGCGAGTCCCTCTCTCATAACCTGTTCGAGAAACAGGCTCCCATTTTCGAAGATAGCGTCGACGTCGGATAGGGAGGAGAGTGAGGCAAGATCCTCCTTGCGTAACTTACCTGCTATCATCGGGTACTCGAATTGGAATTTCGTGATAAGGATTTCCTCGATACTTTTCTGCTCCAGAATAGATCCCGCCTGCCCTTTGGCGGCGGCATCGGAGGGTTGCACAGTCGGGCTTGTGCGCTCCGTGTTCTCACTATCAGAGGTATCGCGAAATTTAATAGCCCGGCGCGCCGTATCGTAGTAGATTTCCTGGAAACGTTTATAGGCATCGAGACTCCTGAGGGCGATTTCGTCGTTCAGTATAAAAACCGGCGGGACCAGCTTCCCCCGCGCCTCTCGTCTGAGTCGCGTAGCTTCTACGTCCACATAGTAGATGTCACGATCAACGGTGATATCCTCTGCCGCCACCGAACCCAGCAGCGGGATAGGGGGTTGGAAGAGGAAAATCCCCCGCTGCGTCACGAGAAGTGTAATCAAGACGGTCAACAGGTAAGAAAGGACAATGAGAAATACAAATAACCGATTGATTTTTCTTGCGAGCAGCTTATCCCTGAGGAAAGTCAACCAGGAAAGGTTACTTTTGCTCTGTTTTGGTCTGAGTTTCATAGGCCTGGACGATTTTCCTCACCAAAGGATTACGTACCACATCACTCTCGTTGAAAAAGATGAATCGAATCTCCTCTATCGCACTGAGAATGTCTACGACATGCAGCAATCCCGAATCCTTTTTTCTCGGAAGGTCGATCTGGGTAACATCGCCTGTGATAATGGCTCTCGAGCTATCTCCTATTCGAGTCAAGAACATCTTCATCTGTTCTCGTGTGGTATTCTGTGCCTCGTCTAGAATGACAAACGAATCAACCAGCGATCTTCCCCTCATATAGGCAAGCGGAGCAATTTCAATGGTGTGGTTTTCCTCCAGCTCTTTCATCATCTCAAATGAGAGAATGCTCTCTATCGCATCGAAAAGAGGTCGTAGATAGGGATTGATCTTTTGCTCAAAATTGCCCGGAAGAAATCCGAGGCTTTCACCTGCCTCGACAACCGGTCTTGTAAGTATCAGCTTCCGATACGAACGGGAGAGCACGGCTTTGAGAGCGCACGCAACGGCCAGGTAGGTTTTTCCCGTTCCCGCTGGTCCCACGCTGAAAACCATTTCGCTCCTTTCGATGGCGTCCAGATAGAGAGCCTGGTTGAAGCTTCGCGGGAAAACTCTTTTGTTGACTCTGGGCACGATAACGTGTTTCTCCTTTAGGAGCTTTGCCTCATGGGAGTTCCCGCCGCTGATGGACTCGTACAGAGCTCGCACGAAATCCGGACATGTTCGCCCCCCCATTCTCACGTGATCTTCAAGGTGAGTAATCATCATCTTAAAGGTTTGTCTGATTGATTCATCCTCTGTTTCAAGGAATATTTCGTTTCCTCTGGAGAGGACCATTACTCCGAGAAGATCTTGAAATGTCTTGAGGTTTTGATCGTTGGCGCCACATAGCTCGCTGAGGAGGTCGTCTTTTAAAACTATAGCACCCTTTGTTCCCAAGTAGGATCCCTGTTCCGCTTGGTTAATAGTATCTACAGCGATTAGATAGAGTCAAGTACCGCAGGTGCAAGGTTCGAAGTCGAAACTGCAGTGAGTTGCTACTCCCCCTCCTGCACGGCGCCCCGAACGTTGATCTCGTCGGTATCTTTGTCACGTCTTATCTCCTTGCGGAACTCCGGAATCGGTTTCCATTGCAGAATGAGAGAAAAGACCGGAGACCATACAAACTGTTCGCTCCCGTCGGTTTGGGTCTCGAGAACCTGCTCGCCGGTGTAGTCAAGTATGAGCTCCCAGTCGCCCAGATGATGAATCATGGTAAGGCCGATGGACTTGAGATTGAAGGAAGATTCTCGGCGGTCGTCGATATTGAAAAAATTAAATGATTTCAGCAGATCTTCGAAGGGATTTACCCACGGCTCGTCAGCCTGCTCGGCAAAAGCGGGAATATAGCGGTAGGATTTTGTATTCTGCGAGGTCACGTGGAATCCGATCTCGACAAACTCGTGAACGGTCAAATTGAGACCAAAAGTGAAATCCATGATGCTTTCTGTAAACTTGTACAGATCTATGGTCCAGGATGTCGATATGTCCATGTCCAGCTTTACTCTGTTCCGCCACATATAGAGAGGCATGGGCAGAGAGTCATAGCCGAAGTACAGCTCACTGGGTTGGAGAATCTCCCTTTCCGAATCGACCCATTCACCCTGGTCGGTAATTATGCTTGTAAAACGCAGCTTCTCGGCGAGGTAGTAAACCTGAAAACCGTAAAACCAGAGGGATGACTTCGATCTCGCCAGGAAAGGTTCCTCGGGCTCGAAAAGCAGCTCCTGTTCAATGAGAAAATTGGGGTCATCCTTGCGAAGCTTGAACAGCTTCAACCTACTCTCGGCATCGGTCAGATTCTGATCGTTGAGGTCGTAGTCGACGATTTCCTGTAGATAAACCCAGGGCGAAAAGTCGAGGGTCTCGGTTATGAGTAGTGGATCCCATTTCCAGTCATCGGAGCTTTCACGGAGGGCTGTCTTGGCGTTGGAATTGAGCGGTCCGGTCGTGACATCCGCCTCCCCCTCGTATTCTTTGAGAAGAGGCGGGAGGGTGGCAGAGAGGTCCAGCGAATTGGGTATGCCAAAGGGATCATAGACCAGTGAGCCTCGCACCTCGTGTTCGTCGATCCGCTCTCGACTCCACTCGGGACCGGTGCCGGAGTAGATCGGTACATCGCCCTGCTGTCTTTCGAACTCGAAACTGTAGTAATCCCAATCCAGCTCGTAGTGGAGATTGGTCTGATCGAAATATCGGTACATGAGAAACGGGTAGTAGGTTATGAGAAAGGTGTTGTTCAGGTCGAAACGGCTCTTCTCATAGTCATCGTCCGTGAGGCTCTCCGAGGTATTGAACTGACCCTGGTACTCTCCTTCAAAGCCGATTTCGTCGGTAATCTTGACCGTGTCCCCCCACAGCTCGAGCTCGGCGATAAACTTATGATATCCGCTGAGATTCAGCGTCATATCGCGGGTCTCGAAATCCACCTCTCTAGCCCTGGACCACTGGTCGGAGTTGAACTGGTTCTCAATGAGAAGCTTAGGATAGAAATCATAGGAAAAGCTAAAGGCGTGGCCTACCGTTGGAGGTGAAGCAAAGCTCAGGTCCTCCTGTACCCCCGGCACCTTGAGAGGCTTCCCGGTGAATCCCTTCCCCCCCTCCTCCTCGCCGCCCTCGATGGCGGGAAGCTTGAATCCCTTTCCCGGTTGGTCTTCTGTCTTCTTCTGTCCCTCTTCCGCCTCATCCGTGTCGGCAAAGGGTATATGCAGAAGGTCTCCCTGCAAACGAAACTCGGCGTTGGGCATCACGAGCCGGCTGGGATAGTAGAACTTTCGGGCTGGATCAAAAGAGCTGAAACTAGAGTCGTTCTTGCTCTGCCAGTAGAACTCGAGATCGAATCTCGGAAAGCTCAACTCCTTGAAGGCGGGATTCTCTAAGGGAAAGACGAGATGCGTGGCCACCTGCCAATCGAAGTTCTCCTTGACCTCCGGAAAAAGATCCCAGCCCACGGGCTGCTCCCCCTCCACTTCGGGCCCCTGGCCAAGCAGGACCTTGCCCCAATCGATATCCTCGGCGCGGAAGTAGAAGTCCTCGGAGAAAAAGGGATCGGAGAAGAATCCAAAATCGCCGGTGATGGTCTTATCCCCCGCACCAACGAAGAAGTTGGTCTCCAATCCGTAGCGAAAGGGCAGAGTGAGGGTTCCGATATGGGTTTCGTTCCACTGGCTCTTCAGCCCATCGGACCCAATAAACGGTGAGAAGACATTTGTGGCAGCATCGAGGTCGATGTTCCGACTGAACCCGACACCTCCCCTGAACTGCCACCCAGGAGAGAAATCGGCCACCATTCCCGCAAAAAACCCCAGCCGCGAGTAGTAGTCGGCCAGGATCTTTAAAACCTTTTTGGCCTCCTGCGGATCGAAGCCCCTTTTCGTCTTTTTGGTTCGAAGATAGAGCCCTTTGATGACCTGTTCGTACTGCTCCGTCTCCGCTTCGGTTACCCGCAGGAATGACAGGGAGCCGCCCGTTTGCTGTTTTCTTCCAACGAGGTAAGTGGTGGTCTGAACGAAATTTCCCTCCCTGTTGCGGTAGCCCAGGGCCGGGTGGAAAAAGAGCTCGTCCCCGGGTTTGAAAAAATAGGGTATGTAGAGAAGGGGCACCCTTCCGACGTGCAGCACGGCATCCTGTATCGCCCACTCCCCGGGTGCCAGCACGTAGATTTTAGAGGCTCTTATATGCCAGTAGGGCTCCTGTGTGTTTTCACTGGAAGTCAGCGTACCGTTCTCCAGAATAACGGTGTCGTTTTCCAGGCGGGTAATGCTTTCACCGAAATATGTGAAGGTTATCCACTCCTCGGGCTTGACCTCCTGTTCGGTCTTTCCCTCTCCCTCAGTGAAAACGCCGTCCCAGTTCTCCAAATCGAAGGAAAAGCGCCGGCTCTTGAACTCTTCAGCCGGCTCGTCTCCCCGTTTCAGTGTATATCGAATATCTCCGGTGGCCGTAAGAAGGTTTTGGGTTTGGTTTATTGTGATACGCTGTGCCCGAATGGTGTGAGCGACGTTTTCCTCTTCGTCGATAAACTCGACAATCACATCACCCCGGAGAACGATATAGTCCTCATCGATTTCCTCGATCGTGAAATACTCCGTATGGCTTGCAGACTGGATTACGATTCTCTTTTTCGGCTTGTCTTTGGTTTTGGAATCGGGACTGACCTCGTAGTACTTGTAGAGACGGGATTGAAGCGTAACCCGATCGCCTGTATCGTCGAGATCGAGCCTCTGACACCACGCTAAAAGCTCGTAGTAATCGGCTGTTCCGATATCCTTTGCCAGAGTGCGCAGATAGAGTGATGCGCCCGGGTCCTCTGCCCCGGCTTTGCCACCAGAATCCCCCGCAGCGGCCTCGGAAGGCGGCGCTTCCGATGCCGGCGCCTCCGATTCAGGCACACCAGATTCCTCATCAGCGCCAAAGGAGTGGAGGGATAACAGCAGAAGTGAGCAGATGAGAAGGAAAATTAGAAGTGGCGGGTTCCTCCTGAGGCTCATGTAATATCGGCAGGAACTTTTTTTCCGTTCGGGGCATGACCATCCAAGAGGTGTCCGTTTAAAAGTCGAGAAAGGTATTGCCCTGTATAGGAGGCGGAACAAAGAACGATCTCCTCGGGTGTGCCTGTAAAAACAATCTCTCCTCCCTTATCCCCGCCTTCGGGGCCCAGATCTACTATATAATCCGCCTGGTTGATTACATCCAGGTTGTGCTCGATAAGGGCAACGGTGTTGCCGTTTTCCACAAGTCTCTGCAAAACACCCATCAGCATCTTGACGTCTGCAAAATGCAGACCCGTGGTGGGCTCATCCATAATATAGAATGTTCTTCCTGTGCTCTTTTTCGAAAGCTCCAACGAAAGTTTCACCCTCTGTGCCTCACCCCCCGAAATGGTCAGCGCCGATTGTCCCAGTTTGATATATCCAAGGCCAACCGATACGAGGGTTTGGAGCTTGCGACGGATGGAGGGTATCTTGCTAAAAAACTCCAGGGCCTCCTCGACGGTCATACCCAAAACTTCTGTGATGTTCTTTCCCCGATAGCGAACATCCAACGTCTCGTGGTTATACCTTTTGCCTTTACAAACGTCACAGGTAATATAAACGTCGGGCAGGAAGTGCATCTCTATCTTTATCGTCCCATCCCCCTGACAATTTTCACACCTCCCCCCCCTGACGTTGAAAGAAAAACGACCTGGTTTATATCCCCTGGCTTTGGATTCCACCAGCGTTGAAAAGAGCTCTCGAATCGGTGTGAAGAGGCCCACATAGGTGGCTGGATTTGACCGGGGGGTTCGTCCGATCGGACTCTGATCGATATTGATGACTTTATCGATACCCTCCCATCCCTCTATGCCGCCGTATTTTCCCTCACTCAGGTGAGCGCGGCTGACTCTGTTGGCGAGAATAGGATACAGTAAATCCGTCAGTAAAGTGGATTTTCCCGAACCCGAGACACCAGTGATCGCAATAAGTGTGCCCAGAGGAAATGTGACATCGATTTTTTTCAGGTTGTGCTCTGCTGCCCCGCGAATTCGCAGACTCTTGTCTTTTCCCCTTCGCCTGCTGTCTCTGCCGGCGATCTTGAGCTCACCCGCCAGAAACTTACCCGTCAGCGAACGATCGTTTGATACGATATCCTCAAAGGAGCCCTGCGCCACGATATACCCGCCGTGAACTCCGGCACCGGGTCCGAGATCTACGATGTGGTCGGCGCTGCGGAGGGTCTGCTCGTCGTGCTCTACCACGATCAGAGTGTTGCCTATGTCTCTGAGATGGAAGAGCGTGTTGAGCAGTCGAGCGTTGTCCCTCTGGTGTAGACCGACAGTCGGTTCGTCAAGAATGTAAAGCACTCCCACCAGGGAGGAACCGATTTGGGTGGCCAGCCGGATTCGCTGGGCCTCTCCACCGGAAAGGGTCGAAGCCTTTCGTTCCAGCGTCAGGTATTCCAAGCCCACGCTCCGCATAAATGATAGTCGAGCCCTGATTTCCTTCAGAATCTGACGAGCGATCATCCGCTTTGTACGATCCAGCTGAAGGGTTTCGAAAAAGGAGGCAGCGTCCTCTACCGATAACGTCGTTATCTCATAGATGCTTTTTCCGCTTATTGTAACGGCCAGACTTGCGGCTGTAAGGCGCTTGCCCCGGCAGTCCGGACAGGTTCTCTGGCTCATAAAGGATTCAAGCCATTCTTTGATGCCGTCCGATTTTGTCTCGAGATATCGTCTTCGAAGCTCTTTGAGAACGCCCGGATAACCCGAAGAGTACTGCCACTGGCTATTGCGGCTTTTGTTCTTGTAGGTAAACTCGATCAGTTGGTCTGTGCCGTTTAGAATAACATCGATCACTTCAGGCTGTAGCTCTTTGAAGGGTGTATCGAGGTCGAACTTGAAATGCCTGGCCAGAGATACAAAGTGGCTTCTGTGCCATCCCGCGTTGGGATTGTATGGGACGATGGCGCCCTCGTTGAAGGAGATGCCTCTATCCGGGATTATTTTATCGGGGTCGATCTCTAGCGTAACACCCAGTCCGCTGCAGGTCTTGCACGCCCCGTAAGGATTGTTGAAGGAAAACAATCGGGGCTGGAGCTCTGGAACACTAATGCCGCAATGGGGGCAGGCATTGATCTGAGAAAAGAACTCCTCCCTCACTTTGCCGTCTTCCTTGATCGAAGCGATGAGCTTTCCGGTACCGACCTCCAGCGCCGTTTCCACCGATTCGGAGAGACGCTTTCTGATATCAGGATGGATCCTCAGCCGATCCACAACGATTTCCAGGCTATGCTTCCTCAACTTGTCAAGTTTGATCTTCTCATCAAGGTTACGTATTTCTCCGTTCACACGAATCCTGACAAAGCCAGATCGTTTTGCATCGTCAATAATCCTCTGATGCTCTCCCTTGCGTCCTCTCACAACGGGTGACAGGAGCGTAACCCGACTGTCATCCGGCAGTCCCATTATCGAGTCGATGATCATATCCACCGACTGCTCCTGTATCCTGCGACCGCATTGGGGACAATGGGCATCTCCGATTCGAGCGAACAGAAGCCTCAGGTAATCATAGATCTCGGTTACTGTCCCAACGGTGGAACGGGGATTACGGTGTGAGGTTTTCTGTTCGATTGAAATAGCAGGCGAGAGACCCTCGATGTAATCCAAATCCGGTTTGTCGAGGCGTCCCAGAAACTGCCTTGCATAGGAGGAAAGGGATTCCACGTATCTTCTCTGCCCTTCGGCGTAGATGGTGTCGAAGGCCAGGGAGGATTTACCGGAACCACTCAGACCCGATATAACGATAAAGCTATCCCGTGGCAACTCAAGATCGATGTTCTTGAGATTGTGCTGGCGAGCTCCCTTGATGATGATTCTGTCCATTGACATTGAGTACTATATTAAAAAAAGACGGGGCATTAATCAATGTAAAGCAGTGGTGCCACCCACGGATCCGAGAGTTGACTCCGGGACAGATTTCCGTATCGCCCGGCCTGCTGCTCGGCCTCAAGAACACGCCAAATCTCATCGGCGCGTTCCTCATAACCAGCCGTATAACTGGCCACTGCGAGATAATAGAGGTACTTGAATATCTCGGTCTCCCCGAGGTAGTCGTAAAGATTTCTCCTCACCACTAATGCTGCAAAGAGAGAAGTCAGATCGGTAAATCGGTACTTGGGATCCCAGAATCGGATCTCGTCTATGACATCGGTAAACAGAGTTACGCTGGCAAACAGATAGTGCACCATGGCGTACTCCGCCAACTGTCGTTTCTTGGTCCTGTCTAAGGTATTCACATAGGATCTATTGAAGTGCTCACCGAGCTCCCCGTGGGCATAGGTGGCATGTTTACCCTCCAGCCGATAGAGGACGAGAAGCCTGTCCATTCCGCTTTCCAGGTAGACTTTCAGGAAGGTGTCGTAGAGGCGCTCGAATCGATCGCGATAGTAATCCTGATCTTCTCTGAGCACGTCGTCCAAGACCTTCGCCCACTTGATATAGTCCTGCTGCTCCTTGTACAGCCGTACCAGCCTGTAGAGGGCCGTGTATTTATCTTCGGGTACTTCGAAGGCGTCCTTCTGGTCGTAGGCTTTCAGATACTGTTTCTCGGCGAGTATGATTTCACCCTGAATCTTGTATATATCCCCGACGGCGATCTCTACCTCAGGATAGATCCGTTTCTTCTCTTGAGCCTGCAAAAAGAGATGGAGGGCATTGCCGTACTCACCTCGATCCATCTCCAGCACAGCCTTCTCGAAGATCAACCAAGTAGGGACTTCGGCGGGAATGGGATAGGCCTGATTGATCAGGCCGCAAATTACCAGGATTTTGATCCAAACCGTCTTCCTATAATGCATCAGTATCTGCGTATCTCCTCTTTGAATGACTCCAGCGCTTTGTCAAAAGGCACTCTCTTGATTATTTTGCCCTCTTTAAAGATAACGGCGTACTTATCGCTTCCCGTAATACCTAATTGAGCATGCCGTGCCTCTTCCGGCCCGTTTACCGGGCATCCCATGATGGCCACGGTCAGGTCTTTTTGCTGCTCCATGAGAAAAGGGTGAATATCGGCCAGAAATGCTCTTACGTTAAAATCGGTGCGTCCGCAGGTCGGACACGAGACGATATCGATTCCCCCTTGACGCATGCCTGTAATTCGCAGGATTTCCCGTCCCGCGACAATCTCGTTCTCCGGCGAATCGGATAGAGAGATGCGGATCGTATCGCCTATGCCTGCACGCAGCAGGGTGGTCAGAGTGAACGTGCTTTTGACGATTCCCGAGACCAGAGGACCGGCCTCTGTCAGTCCCAGATGAAGCGGATAGGGGTATGCCTCTGAGAAGAGGGTGTTGGCTCTTACAGTAGCGTCGATCTCTGAAGCTTTGAGAGAGAAGATGACATCATCGAAATTTAGCCGATCGAACAGCGACAGCTCCTCTTCGGCTGCGTGAAGCATTGCCCTGCCCCGGTCCTTTTCAGCTCGCAGGCCCTTGGGAAGAGATCCGCCGTTTATGCCGACCCGTATAGGGATCCCCCTGTCCTTGGCTTTCTGAACGACTTCCCGGACCTTCCAGTCGGCCCCGATGTTTCCGGGATTGAGGCGTATCTTGGCAATCGGCCAGTCCAAACACTTCAACGCGATTCGGTAATCGAAATGAATGTCTGCAACCAACGGGATGGATACGCGTTCGGCCAGCTTGCCTAAACGATCAGCGGTTTCAACATTTGGTACGGAAAATCTTAATATGTCGCATCCCAGGGCTGAGAGAAGTTTAACTCGACGAATGATCTCATCGTTGACAGCCGCCAGCGGGGCCTTCCACATGGATTGAACAGAGATAGAAGCGCCGCCACCGACTGTGATATCTCCTACTCTAACGGCTTTTGTTTTGCGTCTGGATTTTAGCCTTTCCACATTCCGCCCGCCCCGCCGGCCGACAATAGTTTGACTATCCGCCAATGATACCCATCAAAAAGACCATCACAAAGAGGGCCACCGTTTCAATGAGACCAAGCACGATAATGTAATTAGCAAATCCCTTCCCCGTCTCCGCCAGGGCATCCGATGCCGCGGCACCTGCTTTCCCCTGAAAGAGAGCCGAAAAACCAATAGCCATCCCCCCGAGAACCCCTACGCCCAACTGTAACTCCTCGGATGCGGCGGTGCGGAGAGCGTTCATCAGGATCATCCCGTAGATCGTCTGGGTTAAAGGTGCTCCCACAAAGGCGATCAACATAAAAGGGGCGGGTCTGTTTTGAGCGAAACACTTTTTCCACGCCCCTACAGCGGACATACCTGCAGCTCCGGCCCCGAGAGCCGATCCGACAGCGGCCAGCGACAGGGAAGCGGCGAGACCGATTAGACCAAAATTCTCCATTCAGTTATTCCTCCTCGAACAATCTATCCTATAAACGTTGTGGTCGTGTAAAAGCCACCTGCTCTGCAAGGCGCTTTTACACGAGTCATCCGGCAGCGGATTTCTCTGGAACGGATTCTGTCCTGTTTCTAAAGGGCCGGTACGGAATTCCAGTCCATTCCATACCAAGATGACCCGAGAATTCCAGCATATTGAGCCGAACTCCATGCACGATTATCGAAAGGCAACCCATGACGATATTCAGAGCATGCCCTAAAAAGAGTATGAGAGCAGCGGCAATTCCAGCCGGAAATCCAAACCCGACTCCCGCGGCCATCTGATTGAAGCTCTCCGCAACCTTGACAGTGGCGAGCCCTACCGCGAAGAGACGCACGTAAGAGACGACGTCGGAAAAAGCGCCGATGCTGTCCAGAAGCTTCAAGGGCAGCCAGGCGAGACCACGCCCAACCCCTTTAAAAAAGTTGTTTCTCTGCTCTGCAAAGAGAGCTACAAGGGCGAGACCCCCAACCACCAGAAAAAGTGCGGCATCCATCAGCGAGATATTCGCAAGCCAATTAAATACAGGACCGGTCCCGTCCCTGTTTAGAACGATGATTTGAATCCCGAAGAACATACCCCACACAACACTGAGCCACCCCACCTCTGCGAACGCCCTGATATGCGGCAGATAGCGTACGATATTTCTTATGTGAGCGATGGAGAGATGAATCGCGCCTATCACGAAGCAGAGGTACTTCACGACCTCGGCGCTGTCGATTCCGCTCTTTGGGAAGCTGGCGATGGACTCGATCACAAAAACAGAGAGGAAGGAGGATTCGGAAACCAGCGCCCGGGCGCCGAACCACGTTCCGGTCATGGCACCCCATATCATCGTGCACGCTGAAAACACGGAAAGCAGAAAGAAGGGCTCGGCAGGCGCCTTTTTCAGCTTGATCCGGACAAAGACGGTCAGACCAAGGAAGAGCAGCCCGTAACCGGCATCACCGATGATCATAGCAAAAAAGAGACTCAAAAAGAGCAGAAACCAGAAGCTGATGTCGTACTCTCTGTACCCGGGAATCGTACCCAGAAAATCGAATACGGGTTTAATGATCCGTATCCATTTGGGATTTCGCACCAGAGTCGGAACAGGGTCCTCTTCACCGGGATCTTCGATTATTATCGCCCACCCCTCCTGCCGGGCCCGGCTCTGAAGGGTTTCAACCAGATCACTCGGAGCAAAACCCTCAATAAAAGCCAACGCTCCATCGACACCCATTCCGACACGGGCCTGCTCGAACTCGATCTGTGCCTCCACCTCCTCCATACCCCTCTGCACGAGATTCCGAAAAACAGTCAGAGCACTCCACTCGGTCTGAATCTCGTCGAGCTCACCCTCGGCCTGCCGTATGAGACTTTCCGTCTTGCTCAGGCTGTCAGCCGGCAGCGGCATCTCGGAACCCGAAATCGACGGGCGGTCACCCGCAGAGATAACGGCAACGAGTCGGGTCCCCCTGTCTTGTTTGATAACGGCAACCGAGATCTCTTCGGGCAGTGAGGCAAACTCCGCTTCCGTCAGGGTAAAGAGCCGAACATGGATCCCCGACTCCTCGAGCTCCTGGATTTCTGAGGGTTCGAAGTCTCCCCAATCCAGAAGTGCCAGCCGGTTTCGCTTAAGACGATTCAGCTCTTCCTTCAAGCCCCGCTCTCTATCCGAAAGAGCGTAAACCTTCCCGGCGATTTCTAAGGCCCTCTCTGCATTACCCCGACTCAGCCCATCCGGTGCGTCCCCGACGGGGCTCGTCTTCCCTTGAGACAGCAGAAGCAGGGTACGTTCCAGAGAGGTTCGTTGCTCCTCTAACTGGGTGATTTCCTCGCTCTGTCCCTCTGCGACCTGCAAATGCAGGACTCCTGTGTCTTGCAGCTTTTCAAGGGATCTCTCTCGGCCGGAATCGAGCACAACTAGAGAGACCTTTTTCATTGGAACGATCATGTCTCGGACACCTTGACTATCTTGTTTTTCGCTATCTTCCCTCGGACCACAGCAGCGGTCTGCTGATCGCCCAGGTATATCTGGATGACTCGAATATTATCCTTGGCTTCAGGGATCTTGACCTTTTCAAAGAGGTTGACCCTCTGGGTCGTGATACGAAGCTCGTCACCCAGCAGGCGGATCTGTTCTGCCAGTATCCACAGCTCCGCTTCCAGTAGGATCATTTTTTTCAGGGTTTCGACTGCCGTATCCACCCAGAGAGGCATATCGAAGAGGTTGTACTCTACCGGTTTGAGATCCAAGCCTTGAAAAAGGGGAATGTTTATACCCGCTATATTGCCTGTATCGATTCGAAGAGAATCTACAACGATGAGCCGGTCGAGTCCAACCTCTTCGCCAAACACAGCGATCCATCTCTCGAGGTCATTCACGAGCTCCCGCCGTTGCGCTTCGCGCTCGCTCTGCTGATATCCCACCTTTCGAATTTCGATCTGCAGCTGCTGCTTTTTCAGAATAAGTGTGGGAAGATACCGATTGAATCTCTTGAGGGCATCCTTCTGCTTTTTAAGCTCGTTCTTGGTAAGCTTTATCTTAGCCATGATATATCAACAGCGCCGTGGGATGGTTTGTAACAGACCTCTGTTCACGATGCGCTGGCCACATCTTCCTCCTGCTTGGGCTCTTCCTCCTGCTTGGGCCAGAAACGATTCAGAATCTCGGTGCGCAGTCCCGTCTCTTCACGGGAGAAACAGTCCGACAGAATCCGCCAACCGCGATCAAGAGCACCTTCCACTGGTATGTTCACCGAAAGATCCATAAGCTCGGCTTCGAACATCTCACCGAATTTCAGAAGTTTCTGATCCCAGTCAGACATCCTGAATCCCATGGACTTTTTCTCCAGGGTTTCCTGATAGTTGGCATAGAGTTGAATCATACCGTCCATGATAGGCCGGTGGTCGTCCCGTGTCTTTTTATTAACGAGCTGTTTGAGCCGCGAAAGCGATCCAAAGGGTTCGATGCGCCCGTTTCGCAGATAAAACTGTCCCTCTGTAATATATCCGGTATTGTCAGGCACAGGGTGGGTTACATCATCTCCAGGCATGGTGGTGACGGCAAGAATGGTTATAGACCCGGATCCCTCAAAATCGACCGCCTTTTCATAGCGTGCTGCAAGCTGACTGTAGAGATCGCCCGGGTAACCTCGATTAGACGGTACCTGTTCCATCGTGATGGCGATCTCCTTCAGAGCATCAGAAAAGTTCGTCATGTCCGTCAACAACACGAGAACCCTCTTGCCTCTCAAGGCGAATTTTTCCGCCACCGCCAGAGAGATATCCGGTACCATGAGACACTCGACAACCGGATCCGCCGCGGTATGAACGAAAAAGATGCTACGGGAGAGTGCCCCACCTTCTTCCAGGGTCTCTCGGAAATAGAGGTAGTCGTCGTATTTGAGACCACACCCCCCTAGAATAATCATGTCGACCTCGGCCTGCATGGCGATTCTTGCCAGGAGCTCATTGTAGGGCTCACCGGACACACTGAAAATTGGCAGTTTCTGGGATTCAACAAGTGAGTTGAACACATCGATCATCGGGATGCCCGTCCGAATCATGTTGCGGGGAATGATCCGCTTCGCGGGATTGACAGCCGGCCCGCCGATTTCTATAAGATTATCCATGAGCTCGGGACCCTTATCCCTTGGCGTTCCCCGGCCGTCGAATATTCTTCCAAGAAGATCATCGGAAAAAGCAACCTGCATAGGATGCCCGAGAAACCTCACTTCGTCACCGGTTGAAATTCCTCTGCCCCCGGCAAAGACCTGCAGGGAGACCTCTGCGTGATCGAGCCGTATCACCTCAGCCAGTGACTTTTCACCATGCCCTGTAACCTCGGCAAGCTCGCCGTAAAGCACTCCCGTTGCTTCGACGGTGATAACGTTTCCGGCGATCCGTTTTATCTTGTTATATACCTTTCTCATAGACGCTACCTTTCTCTGCTATGGAATTCCTCTCGTAGTTTCTCTTATGTAGAGGACGCGGGACTATCGGCTCCTGCCCATTCTGCGGCACTGTCGAAGTTGCTCTTGAAGAGCGCATCGATATCCCCGGGTGTCTCCTTCCTCTTTGATGCCACCGCCTCCTCGAGTTTCGCTTCCTGCTTCCGAAATTCATCGGTATCCCACTCCACGCCATTCAAATCGAGAAAGAGCTGCCTGAGGGAGTAAAAAAAGATTCTGGCTTCTGCTTTCTCGGAAACCTCGAAGTTGGCGATAAGGATCCTCAGCAAAACGTCAAAGACGTACTTCTGCCTGACATCGGGAGTCGATGCATCCACAGGATCGAAGGCGTTTTGCTGCATATACACGGCGTCGACAAACTCACTCTTGAGATAGATAATATAGTCGTCCAGGGAGGTTCCTTCCTCGCCGACCACCTTCATCATCTGATTGACCTCATTGCCCCGGTACAGTATTTTCCGTCCATAGCTGACCCGGCTGTCCTGCACGATTCCGTGATACTTGCTCCAGCTCTCCAACGGATGGATGGCAGGGTACCGACGAGCATCAGATCTCTCCCTCGATAATCCGTGAAACGCACCAACAACCTTCAGGGTTGCCTGGGTGACCGGCTCCTCAAAGTTTCCACCGGCCGGGCTGACGGTCCCTCCGATCGTAACGGATCCCCTGGAACCATCGTTGAGCTCTACGATGCCCGCCCGCTCATAGAAACTGGCGATAACCGACTCGAGGTAAGCCGGAAAGGCCTCCTCCCCGGGTATCTCCTCGAGCCTCCCGGACATTTCACGCATCGCCTGAGCCCACCTGGAGGTCGAATCTGCAAGAAGAAGTACGTGTAGCCCCATCTGGCGGTAGTACTCGGCCAGAGTCACGGCTGTGTATACCGAAGCCTCTCTGGCGGCGACGGGCATGGAGCTCGTATTGCATATGATGATCGTCCGCTCCATCAGAGATCGGCCTGTTCTCGGATCGATGAGCTCGGGAAACTCTCTCAACGTCTCTACAACCTCGCCGGCTCTCTCACCGCACGCAGCAATGAGAATGATGTCCACGTCCGCATAGCGACTCGTCAGTTGCTGCAGAACGGTTTTCCCGGATCCAAAAGGTCCGGGAATGCAGTAGGTGCCGCCGCGCGCCACTGGAAAGAGGGTATCGATGATTCTGATATTGGTGACCAAGGGCTCCGTAGGTTTCAATCGCTGAGCGTAGGCCTTTATGGGTCTCTTTACCGGCCACTCGAAGGTCATGTTCAGTGAAACGGATTCTCCCCTTTCGTTTTCCAGGACTGCGATCTCGTCTTTGATTCCGTACTGCCCGGGCCCGGCGATCTGTTTCACACTGTAGGGACCATTCAGATAGAACGGGACCATGATCCGATGTTCAAACATTCCTTCAGGCACGGTCCCAAGCGTGTCTGCTGCTCTGATACGATCGCCCTTCTTAACCTTGGGAGTGAACTCCCATTTGCTGTCTGTCGGCAGGGCCTCAAGGTACACACCCCGCCCCAGGAAAAATCCCAGCTTCTCCGCCAGCTGAGGAAGCGGATTTTGTAAGCCGTCGAAGATCTGTCCCAACAACCCCGGTCCCAGCTCCACCGCCAGAAGCTCGGATGTGAACTCCACCTCATCGTCAATTCCGATTCCCCGTGTCATCTCGAAGACCTGGAGCTCGGCAAGGTTTCCACGAATACGGATAACCTCGGATTTCAATCTCCGGTCACCGACCACCACATAGCCGACCTCATTCATCCGAATACTGGCGTTAACTTCGACGGTGACCATGTTTCCGTTGACACCGACGACTTTACCTACCGTTTCAACCATATCAGCTCTCTCCAGCTCTTATCTGTTCTTTTAGCCTTCCGAAGATGTCCTCAAACTGCTCTCTCCCCTTCTCTCTGTCATGAAGGGCTATTCGTTCCATGAGCTGCAGTTTAAGCGAATAGACAACAAGGCGCTCCACATCGAAATAATGAGCGACCTCCAGTTCCTCTAAGAATTGCCAGCGCGCCCTGTTTAGAAGGCTCTCTGCCTCCAGCGGATTGACCATGCCCGCAGCCTCTCCTGCCAACTCGGCAGACCCCATGGTAAAGGAAGACGTGACGGTAAATCGAAAGAGATCCATTCCCAACTTCTGAGCTCTTATCTTCGCCAACTCGTTGCGGAGGTTGATTTCCCACTGCCTCCACCGCTGCAGCACGCTACACGTAGGGTGAGTTTCTGCCAGCGTTGCAATGCTCGCATTCAAAACCAGCCTGTAATCGGCCGGATTCAACCATGGAGCGCATAGCGCGTAAAAATCTTCCAGCGAGAGAGCAGGAGGGTCCTCATACCTGAGATAGGGAAGTGAGGAAACAGTGAAATAGTACGTGCTCAACTCTCGCTCCCTTTGAGAAGTTCTGTCAGTTTTGGGTTGAGGTACTCCATGATGTACTCCGTCAGGCCCCTGTCTGTGAAATCGTAATAGGCCGATCCGTCTTTTTCGGCAATTCGAAATCCTGCTCCGACCTGAGCTGAAGGAATGATTTCAACTCCCCTCTTAACCTCTGTTTTCAGTTTACTCAAGATGTACTTCCGGATATCATCCGCTGATTTTTCCGGCAGCTGTATCTGAACCTGCTCAGTCCGATCCTTTCCCCATGCCTGGAGCAGTGCCAGGAGAGCATCTTTCAGGAGCTTACGGTCCAATCCCTCACGAATTTCTGTGAGAAGGATCGTCTCAACGAGCCTCTTGATTTCGGATTGAACACTCAAAACAAGGTCCCTGCCGGCCTGTTTAATGGCCTCCATGCTGGCAGCTTCGAATTGGCTGGCCTCTGCTTTGGCCTTTTCCAGATATGAGGCAGCCTCTTTCTTGGCAGTCGCGACTATCCGGGAGGCTTCTTTCTCTGCCTGTTTCCTTATCCGATCTGCCTGTTGCTCTGCCTCCTGCACGCCTTCCTGCTTGATCTTTTCGAGCAATTCTTTCAACTGAACACTCATACCGCCCTCTTTCTCCGTTAGATTGTTTGTGGCTGCACCCTATCTCTATTCTAAGCCAAGTCAATTTTGACTATTTGTGACTGAATAAACTCTTGGTAAGTTGAGTTGTGATGGATCAGTAATAAGATAAAAGAACCTTGAGAAAAATGCAAGACCAAAAATTAAAGCAACCCTAGATGGAGGTCGCCGTAAATCTTGTATACATTTCCGTCCCGCTCCACATTCAGTTTCTGTGGCGGGAAAGCACGGGGCAGCTCGCGTTTCAAAATACGGACAACCTCCTCCTCGATCTGGCTTCTAATTTCTCTATGAACCCGGCTGAGCGTCACGAGACGCACCTCGATAACGTATCCCGCTCCGTACTTTGAGCCGATGCCAAGGGAATAGCTTGCTCCCACGTTGAAGAGCCCGTCCTGTTCCTTGTTGCTCGTGCTACCCCGCTTCGCCCTGTGCGGGTGAAGGGAATAGAGCTTTCCGTACTTTTCCTCGAGATTGTCATCAATCCGATCAAACAGGGTTTTAAGTTTTTTTTCCCAGATTACAAGCTTGTTATGTTGAAGCATTACGGAGCATGAGCAAGGTATTTTGAGACTTTTTCCAGCTTTCTCTTGACCAGGGGATAGAGCGCCTCTGCTAAATAGGAGTCCTTGATTTTGTTCCTGATTTTGATCTCTATATCGGCGACCATATCATCGAGCCTGTCGTAGGCATCGGGATCGATGCTGTCGAGCATTTCCATCATATTATCGACTCCCAGCAATTCGTTATGCAAAACAGCGAGGTTTTCCAGAAACACGTAGTTGGTGATCTCCTCCCGGTCCCTGCGCCGTTTGTATTCATTCACGATCAATCCGATATCTTCAGTGAGATCCTCGATTTCTATTCGAAGGATATCCAGGTACTTCCTCTTTAAAGGCATAGCTACTCCGTTTCACCGGTCATGGATTCTCGAATTTCGGCAAAGGACGCGTCGACAGCCTTAGCCATGGCTTGCGCTGCTTGTCTTAAAACGTCCAAAATAGCCTTCTCCTCGGAACCCCCCTGTCCATGTGTATTTTTGCTCTTCGAGAGCTCGACACTCTTCTGGTACATGATTTTGCCGTCCGCAACGCGGATGATCCTGGTTGTCGCCTTGGCATCTGAAACAAAGAGATTGAGTTTTCGACCGCCCAGCTCTAACTGCCGCACAGAGTAGCAGTCGTTGAGCAGTACAACCAGGTAGGATATTCCCTCTTCGAGACCCAACCTCTTAATCGACTCCCTCCTCCCAGCATAAATGTGAGTGAAATTCTCCGCCGACAGATAGCTGTTGTACAACGAGAAATCGTAGTCCAGCTTTCTCAGTATTTCAAAAACGGGTGGAAGGATGTACGGGTCTTCAGAGACTCCCTGTTTGGATCGCTCGAGAACGAGGATGGTCGCTCTGTTGGCCGGGGGGGCATAAAGAAAATCCCGATACACACCTTCCATACGGTGAACAAAGCTCCCCACGGTGATTGTAAGTGATGCCCGGATCACCTGCTCCTTCTGGGGTTGGGCGAAACTTCCGATCCCACAGCTGGCCTGGCCATAGGAGTTGGTGTTGACCTCTTCGGTAACAGTCCCGGAACCCTTGATGAATTCAAACCTAATGGGTGCATTGGATATGAGGGATCGACCGGTCGTGGTTCGCCACGTAAGAATGACCACCGGTCCAAGCTCGATATTGAGTGTGCTGCCAACTTTCTGGTTCATCGAATCATCGAGCCACACGGGATCCGCATCCAGAGCAATGGAGGTCCGTAGCTTGGCAAGCTCGATTTGCGCTGCCTGGGCGACTTCCTCTGCCTGTGGAAATGATCGTGAGAGCTTTTGCTTTTCAGCGAGGACCGATACGAGCCGCTTCATACCCTCGGAAAGCAGTCCCTCATTGAGCTTCTCAACGCCGGTTTCCAGCAATTCCTCCATATTTCGCAGGATCTCGTCCTCTCTCGAGTCGGCATAAACGACAGCGACAAGCAGAGAGAGAGTGAGACCGATAACCCACGAGGAGTGGACAACGCTCCTAGACAAACGGACCTCCTTGTGCTTGAAACAGAGTGACACCAAAGACAAATATAGCCCATTCTGAGGAAAATAGCCACAGGGACTCAATAGAGCCCCACAGGGACTCAATAGAGCCCCACAGGGACCCAATAGGGCCCCACAGGGACCCAATAGAGCCCAAAAGGGACCCAATAGAGCCCAAAAGGACGGGGGGGTATCCCCGACGGGACCAAGGAGAGAATGCGAGGGCGAGTTGCTACCGGTCTTCGCTCGGTTGTTCCTCTTTTTCCGATTTTGCAGCCACGGGCTTTCGCTTTATCTTTGGCGGCCGTTTATCGAGGGAGGCGAGGAAAAATATGACGGGAAGTGTGAACATAAGAACAAGGCACGCTGCGATGACCTGCCAATAAGTGAAAACTCCGAGAATCATTGCGCCATATACTCCGATACTCTTTTGTCTTTTCGATCTTAATAGTAAAGTAAGAGCTCGGAACAAGGATTGACCATTATCGCTGAATAGTAAATACTCCCCATTTAATCAACGCGGCGTCAATCTCCGTTTCAGGCTCAACGACCGATCGGGAAGTCCTGATGTCAAATCTTGATCTGTTTCATCCACTCATTCGCATGTGGTTCACCCGTGTGTTGGGCCAACCGACGGAGGTGCAGGAAAAAAGCTGGCCGCTTATTGCTAGGGGTGCCCACGTTCGAGATATAATCGAATTCTGTGGATGAAGATAAAAAAAGAGCGTATCCTTCGATGGAAGAAAAAACTAACAACAAACATCGAAGGGAGTACGCTCATGAAAGAGAGTAAGAGAGAACGGCAAG
>SDBV01003279.1_pt1 | contig 23982 bp, 24 predicted proteins | sample 2277081 | NCBI WGS metagenome assembly SDBV01 (sample SAMN10402039, study PRJNA504765) | marine sediment metagenome | isolation source: marine sediment core GS10_PC15, 223 cmbsf | place: Arctic Ocean: Southern Knipovich Ridge | collected 2010 | reverse complement strand
TAATCTCAAACAAAAACAAAGATTTTTTATTGAAAAAAGCTTTTTATTTTGAAAAGAGAAGGCTTTTAAAAGACCTTCTCTTATATAGCTTGGTATCGAATGATAAAAAGATTTTAAAAATCTCTCAAAAAATCACTATGCATTAGCGCTAGCAACACTATCAGTTGAAGTACTTACTCTTGATGGCTCTAAAGGAATCGTATTTTCAGTTTTTTCATCATCTTCTTTTTTATTCTTTAAATAGAATGCTACAAAAGAAGAGATAATAGCAGATGTTGAAGCAATCGTTAATGCTGCAATATTTAGAGCAAATCCAAACCATCCACTTGTAAATAAAATAACTCCGATTGCGAAAAACGAGATATTTTTCGCTAAATTAAACATAACTTTTTTTTTCTTTTTTACATTTCCAGGTTCTTTTTTATTAATTTCCTTTAACTCTGCAAAGCTTTGATAAGATCTTTTTGAAAAACTGATCATTAAAGTTGCCCCGCTAAGAGATGTAACCCAAGAAGATGCATAAGCGCTCAATGATAATACTCCAGTAGTAGATAACCATGCAGTTGTTTCTGCAACACTATTTGCAGTATCAGAAACTAACATTGGAATATCTTCTGCGATCTTTTCTTTATTAAAATGATTTCTCCAGTCTTTGAAACTTCCAAGCAAATCAGCTATTGAGAAAATATCAGCTCCATTAGAAAAGTGTTTAAGTCCCTTCCCTATTGCTTTAGTTTCTCTTCCAATTAAATGTTTATTAGCAAAAAAAATATTATTTAATCCTCTAAATAAATCTCTTGGTGTGTCTGTAAAATATTTAAAAAATAAATTTATAAAATCATTTTTGATAATACCTGCTGCACTCATATATACTCCTAGCTTTATAGGTGACTTAAAATTGGCTCGAATTTTACAAAATTGGCATAAAAAAAACAAAGTTTTTTTTATTTAATTTTCTTTTGAGCTTTTACATGAACATTTATTGAATTATTTATAATTAAAAACAGATTTTTATTTAACTCTTTTTTTTATAAAAAAAACTATTGAACATCTATTAAAAATTTAAATTAATAATTTAACTTTCATCTTCACTATCCGTTTCACATACTTCTCTTTTTCTTTTTCCCTTTCGTGGAGGAGCTAATAGAATTGCCAGCCCTGTAGGCATTCTTTGAGACTTCCCAAAAAATGTTGTAAGCATTTGTTGACCATTTGGTAAACAAAGAAGATCTGATTTTAACTTGGTAATAATTTTTTCATTTAAATTTATTAATCGTTTTTTTTGATCACCAATAAGACAATTATACTCTCCAAATGGAATGTTCACTCTTTTCCACAAGTTTAAATAAAGTTGTTTTTCAGCTCTGCTTAAAACTGCTTTTTCAAAAGCATACTCGATTAATCTAGGAGCTGCAATATTTGTTTGAGCGTTATATAAAGAGTTAAAAGCTAATTTCGCAGAAGATACCATAGCAATGAGAAGCTTATTTAAATCTTTTCTATATTTTTGCCTAGCTAATGGTAGAGAGCCGAAGGTATATGTAGCATTTTCATCATAAAAGGTTTTATTAGCTTCAGTAAAAACGCTTTTTTTATACGCAAATTCTACTAGCTCTCTAGATGCTGGATTAGACAAATCCTCTAAAATTCTTGTGCAACCTTCAAAAATTTCAGGAATTGATTCCAAAAATTTATAAATTGGATGTCGTTGGTTAAATCTTTCTCCACACTCAAGCGCTATTTGAGCTTTTTTACTTGTGCTTGTATTACGAATATAGCAAATATTTCTTGTTTGATTTCCACAAAGACACTTTTTTTGAGGTTCACTTGAATGTACTATTTCAAAACCCTCAATTTCCCACTGATAAAAAACTTTTGAAAGTTCACTTGTAGTGCTCTGCTGTATTAATCGAGATGTATGATTTAATCCAACTGCCATAAAATTTCTCCTAATAAATTAATAATTTTAAAATATTAAATAGAATTTCAAAAATTATATCAACGAAAACTTTTATTTTTTTTAATCTCGAAAAAATGAAGCTCAAAAACTAAAGCTAAAACCTATTTTTATTTTCATTTTTTGACTTTCATCTAATTTTTTGTTAAATTATAGAGATAAAATTACTTAAAAATTACCTACATGCAAGATTTAAATAAAAGCTACGATCCAAAAATAGTTGAAGATAAAATTTATGAATTTTGGGAAAAGAATTCATTCTTTAAAGCTGATGCAAAATCAAAGAAAAAACCTTTTACTATAGTTATCCCTCCTCCTAATGTCACAGGTGTTCTTCATATGGGTCATGCCTTAGTAGACACCCTTCAAGATATTTTGATTAGATATAAAAGAATGTCAGGATATGAAGCCCTTTGGGTACCTGGAACTGATCATGCAGGGATTTCAACACAAAGCGTTGTTGAGAAGCATTTAATTGCAAAACATAAAAAAAGAAGAAAAGATTATACAAGAGAAGAGTTTTTATCTCACGTTTGGAAATGGAAAGAAGAGAAAGAAAAAAACATTTTAAATCAGCTAAAAAAATTAGGTTGCTCATGTGATTGGCAAAGACTTCGCTTTACTATGGACGAAAAGAGTAACTCAGCTGTCAGAACTATCTTTAAAAAGATGTTCGATGAAAAACTAATCTATAGAGGAGATTATTTAGTAAACTACGATCCTATAACTCAAACAGCGCTTGCTGATGATGAAGTTGAATATGAAGAAAAAGACTCGTTTCTTTGGTATTTCAAATATCCTCTAAAAGACAAAAAAGAATTTATTACAGTTGCGACAACTAGACCTGAGACAATGCTAGGAGACACAGCCGTTGCAATTTCAAATAAAGATCCAAGGTATTTTTCATATGCTAACGACAGAGTAATCCTGCCACTCGTAAATAGAGAGATTCCAATAATAGAAGATAGATTTGTAGATCCAAAATTTGGAACTGGCGCTGTAAAAATAACACCAGCCCATGATTTTAATGATTACGATGTTGCAATGAGACACTCTCTTCCTATTATCAACATCATGACAAAAGATGGTAAAATTAATGAAAATGGCAAACAGTTTTATGGCCTTAGTATGCAAAAGGCAAGAGTAGCTGTTGTAGAAGAGATGAAAAAGTTAAATCTTCTAGAGAAAGTTGAGCCATATAAACTAAAAGTTGGGGTATCTTATCGCTCTAAAGCTAAAATTGAGCCATATCTATCCAAGCAGTGGTTTATTAAAATGAGCCCTTTTAAAAGCAAGCTCATGTCAGCTGTAAAAGAAAAGAGAGTAAAGCTAATCCCGGAGCACTGGAAGAGTACATATTTTCATTGGATAGAAAATTTAAGAGATTGGTGCATATCTAGACAGCTTTGGTGGGGACATCAAATTCCTATATGGTATCGAAAAGATGATCCAGATGTAATGATTTGCTACGATAAAGAAGGCCTTCCTCCAGAGGTTGAAAAAGAGCCAGATAAGTGGAGACAAGATGAAGATGTATTGGATACCTGGTTTTCATCTGCTCTTTGGCCATTTTCTTCTCTTGGCTGGCCAAAAAATACAGATGATTTAAAAACTTTTTATCCAACCTCAATCTTAATAACAGGTCATGACATACTGTTTTTCTGGGTAGCTAGAATGATAATGATGGGCGAATATGTTATGGCTGATGTTCCTTTTCATGAAACCTTCATTCATGGACTCATCTATGGAAAATCTTATTTTAAAAAAGATGAAGATGGATCTGTAACGTATCTTCCATATGAGGATAAAGTAAAATATGATTTAGGAGAAAAAATCCCAAAAGGCATTTCATCTAAATGGGAGAAAATGTCGAAATCTAAAGGAAATGTAATCGATCCTTTAGAAATTATTGATGAATATGGAACGGACGCTATGAGAATAGCTCTCACATCATCAGCTACATATGCAAGGCAAATTGATTTAGATAGAAGAAAATTTGATGAATTTAAAAACTTTGCAAACAAGCTTTGGAATGCTACTAGATTCATTTTTCAAAACCTAGAAAAAAATGAAGAGAAAAACTTACCAGCTTTAACAAAAGATAGTATTGAAAAAGGCATAGATTTAGATACTCTCACTCTAGAGGATAAATGGATCTTGTCTAGGTTAAATCAAACTATAAAATCTGAGATAGACTTTTTAGATAATAAATACTTTGATAAAGCAGCAACACTTCCTTATCAATTTTTCTGGGATGATTTTTGTGCATACTATTTAGAGATGACAAAACCTTACCTTTTTGGAAGATCTAAAAAAGAGCTAAGAGAAAACAAACAAAAGATTTTACTTTTTGTGCTTTTCTCATCGATAAGATTAATGCATCCAATCGCTCCTTTTATTACAGAAGAGATTTTTTCGATTATAAAAGAGAAATACCCCAATTTAAAACTAATAGAGAATCAAGATTGCTACACTAAAGACTTTATAGAAGCAATATCTAAAAAAGCATGCATAGTATCTACCTACCCAAAACCTATCTCTAAAATAGATGAAAAAGCTATTGAGGATTTTGAATTCTTAAAAGAGGTTTTACATCTCATCAGAAACATAAGATCTGAGATGAATATACCCCTTGGTCAAAAAACTGATCTCTTTGTTATTTTTGAAAAAGAAAAAAAACTAATAGATCTTCTAAAAGAAAATGAACATATTTTAGCTCCCTTAGCTAAAGTAGAGAACATAAATTATACAAGGAATGAAAAAGATCTACCAGATGGATCTATATCCATTTGCAAATCCCTGAAATTTCTAATTCCCCTTCCAAAAGAACTTATTGAAAAAGAGATAAAAAGGTTAGAGAAAGAAAAAATAAAACTTGAGGCCAAAATAGAATCCTCTAACAAAAGGCTCAGCAATAAAACCTTTTTAGCAAAAGCCCCAAAAGATGTGATAGATAGCTTAAAAAAATCCAATGATTTAGATCTTACTAAATTAAAAGAAATCGATCTAAAGCTCAAATCGTAGAGTTCTACCCTCTTAGAAACATACTAAAAACAATTTTAATAAATTTATTTGTAGAATCTTTCAAATAAAACCGTTATATTTTCCTACTTTTATCAAAAACAAAAAAAGAGAGGTAAAAATATGTCTTCAGTTTCATCTTCAACAAGTCCAGTTTCATCTTCAACAAATCTACCAATGCCTACTTATATTCAACTCCTATCAAAGGTTCCGTTCAAAGCAGTTCCAATTTCTTCTACATTAATATTAGCTACAAATTACCTAATGGGATGGGAAATAACAGCTTTAAAATTTGCAGCTATAGGATTTGCATCAGGATTTTTTTTACCAGCTATTGGCATCGCAAAAGGCATTATAAACTGGCCAGAGAGCGATGATAAAACTATTATTACTCTTCGTGAAAAAAGAACCTTCCTACGCGATCCTATAATTGCTGGTATAGTTGGATCTATCGTATTTGGTCTAATATCTAAAGTATTATAAGTTTATTTAATTTAAAGGTTTGAAATAGGAGATAAATATATGAGCGTTCTATCTACATCAGATAATTTAGCCAACACTAGTTCTGACAAATCTTTGCCAAGTGAACCAAAAGGATATTTATCTGGACCTGTCAAAAAGTATATCGTAACAGCTTTATGTATTGGAGGAGCAATAGCTACTAGAGAAGCTTTAGGATTTCAAAATACAGCTATAGCAATAACATTAATATGTACAGCATTTGGCTTTACATCTATTGGCTTTGTATCTTTATTTACATCTCCAGAATTAAAATCGCTAGATCCTAGTCAGCTAAACACTGAGGATGAGGGAAAAAACAGGATCTTTGAAACCTGCAAAGAAGTAATAACGAGAATACAAAAAAATGCTGTATTAGGTGGAGTGGCAGGACTAATAACATCTCTTGGTATAATAGCTATATTTGAGAGCTCTTTTCAAATGCTTCAAACAATGAAAGGTTTTATTGATTAATTAAGGCAAAATCTTTTGTTTTTGCTTTTTTTTGAGTAGTTTCTCTTTTTTTAAAAGATCGAAAAAACCTTTGCTCTCAGCTACCACTACATTTGTGAGCAGAAATAGACCGATAAGATTTGGAAAGGCCATTAAACCGTTCATTATATCAGCTAAGGGCCAAACTAATTTTAAGCTAGAAATAGCTCCTAAAAAAGAGACAAAAATAAATGCTACTCTAAAAAAGATGATTTTTTTTTCATTAAATAAAAATTCAAAGCATTTCTCTCCATAATATGACCAACCAAGTATTGTAGAGAACCCAAATAAAACGAGACCTATCGCAACTATATATCCTCCAAAGGGTAAAACATTTGAAAAAGCTCTCATAACAAGAGGAGCTCCATTTAAAAGATCTCCTGTATGAGTCGTTATTCCAACAACGTTAGTTACGGCTAGTACTAAAACAGTGATTGTACACACTATAAAACTTGATAAAAACACACCTGACATCGAGATCAAAGCTTGCCTGCCTGGAACATCTGTTTTTGCAGCAGCAGCAGCTATTGGAGCAGAACCTAGCCCTGCTTCATTAGAAGAGATACCCCTTGCTATTCCCATTTGAACAGCCGCTTGTATCCCAGCTCCAATAAGACCACCTTTTGCAGCTTTTATAGAAAATGCACTTTTAAAAATTAGAGATAGACCATTTAAAATATTGCTATAGTTCATCACTATAATGGCAAGCCCACCGGTTATATAAATTAAAGCCATGATAGGAACCAAATAAGCATTTACTTTTCCAAGCGATTTTATTCCACCTAAAATAACAATAGCTGTGGATATTGCAATAATTATACCAGAAACAAAATGAGGAAGTTTTACAAGTTCAAAAAGAGCATCAGAAATAGATTGGGATTGAATTAAATTACCACCAGCGAACGCTGCTAACATTCCAAAAACAGCAAACATTGATCCAAGCCATTTTAGATTTAAAGCTTTGTGAATATAGTACATTGGCCCGCCGGCCATTTGATTATTTTTATCTACAGTTCTATATTTTACAGCAAGTAAAGCTTCTGCGTATTTTGTAACCATTCCAATAAAAGCAACAACCCACATCCAAAAAATAGCTCCAAATCCTCCTGCTATAACCGCTGTTGCCATACCAGCTATGCTACCTATACCAATTGTTGCAGCGAGCGCTGTCATAAGAGCTTCAAACTGAGAGATGTCACCTTTAGCATTTTTATCTTTTCTAAAAAACGCAAATTTTAAAGAGGTAAAAAGGTATTTGACTTGCATACCTTTTAATCTGATTGTTAAAAAAATACCAACGATTAAAAGAAGATAGATTAAAAAACCATTCCATAGATAAAAATCTATTTTTTCAAAAATTTCTATTAAATTTTGCATATCACTCTATTAATCTTTCTGCTTTCAAAAAGGCAGTAGCTACATCATATACTTTTTGTTTTTTTTCATCTGCTAGATAAATTAGTTTTTTTATTTTTTCATCAGTTATTTTTCCATCTAGTTTTTTTAGTTCAGTTTTTAATTTTGGATATTTTTGTAATATTTCTTTTCTAACAATTGGCGCTGCAACATAAGATGGAAGAGCATTTTTATCATCTTCTAAAATTAGAAGATCGTATCTTTTAATTTTACTATCCGTTGAAAATCCATTTGTAACATCAGCTACATCTGAATGCAGAGAAAAGTAAAGAAGAGACTGATCAATAATTTCATGTTTTAGATCTAAGTTATAGCAATTTTTTATAGCTGTTATTTCTTTTCTTATTGAAAATTCAGGATCACAAGCAATGTTTAATTTTGTTGATTTAGAATAGTTTTTTAAATCGCTAAAGCTGTAAATATTTAATTTTTTAGCTTTTTTATTTTGCATACATAGAACATATTTATTCTCAAAACCAAAAGGGTTTAACCATTTAATATTAAACTTTTCTAAAAAAGTTTTTTTTAGGTATTTGAATATAAAATCTTCTCTATCAGAAATATCCTCTTTTAAAATCGCGAAAATTGCACTTCCGCTATATTCTGGATATATATCAATATCTTTTGATTTGAGCGCTTCAAAACAGATAATAGTACCTTCCAAATTAAGCTTTCTTTTTACTTTTATATCTGTGTTTCTCTCAATTAGAGTTGCTATGATTTCTGCTAAAACTTGATTTTCTGTACAGTTTTTTGAACCTACAACTAAAGTATTAGACTTAGAGTTTGTTTGAAAAAAATCTATAAGGATAAAAGAAAAGATAACTATAGATATAATTGTTATCAAAATAAAAAAACGTTTTTTAAAAACTTCCATTTAAATATAAAATCCTATCTCGGTTGATAAGTGAGCCATTTCCCTAAAACGGCAAAAAGCCAATCAAAAAAAATAGCTAAAATAGCTGCAGGCACAGTTCCTGCTATAATTAGATCTATTTGCATGCTTCTAAGCCCTTGCATAATGAGATCACCTAGACCTCCAGAACCAACGAGAGATGTCAAAGTTGCCATGCCTATTGTCCAAACAAGCGATATTCTAATACCTGTTATAATAACTGTTAAAGCTAAAGGAAGCTCTACAGAGAAAAGTATCTGTTTAGATGTCATTCCCATTCCCTTAGCAACATCTACCATAGTTGGATTAACCTCTTTTATTCCATAGTAGGTATTAGCTAAAATAGGAAGTATTGCATATAAGCTAAGAACTATGATTGCTGGTAAAACCCCGGTTGCTGGTAAAAAAACAATTTTTCTAAGTAGCACTAGCATAGAGACTATCAATGCGATTAGAGCAAGGCCTGGAATGGTTTGTAAAACAGATGTCATTTTTAAAATAAAAACTGCAATTTTAGGATGTTTACTTTTTGCTAATAAAATACCTAAAGGAACAGCTATTACTATAGATATAAAAAGAGAGTATAGACTCAACTGCATATGCTGAAATGTTTTTATAAAAATATGTGAGCTAAAATGATTTAATATATTTGTCATAGAGTTTCTTTTTCTTTCAAGAGGTTTGAAATAGAATTTAGTAGATCTTTTTTATGTAAATATCCACAAAGTTCTTTTCTATCAAAAATTGCTAGGTTTGTTTTTTTAGTTTCCTTAAAGAGGTCTAAAGCCTCGATTATGGAACTTCTTGGAGTTAATTTATTTTTTTCTTTAAGAAAGCTAATAGTCGTTTCACTTTTTGCTTTATCAAAAAGATCATTTATAGTTGTTGTCATTAAACTTAACTGAAACATATGTCTTCCTAAAAATTGTTTTACTAGTTCATTTTTAGGAGAGTTCACTAATTCTTTTGGAGTTGCTATTTGAAGTATTTTACCATTATCCATCAAAGCTATTCTATCAGCCATTTTCACAGCTTCAAAAACATCATGAGTTACAAATACAATCGTTTTTTGAATATCTGATTCTAACTCTATAAACTCATTTTGAACTTGTTCTCTGGTGATTGGATCTAAAGATCCAAATGGTTCATCCATCAAAATAATTGGTGGATCTACAGCTATAGCTCTTAAAACCCCAATTCTTTGTTTCTCTCCCCCGCTTAACTGAGAGGGAAATCTATTTTTATATTCATCCGGATCAAATCCAAAAATTTTGAGAAGATCATCTACTCTTTTTTTTATTCTATCTCTATCCCATTTAAGAAGTTTTGGAACTATAGAAATATTTTCAAAAACAGTCATATGGTTAAAAAGACCGATATATTGAATAGCATAGCCAATTTTTCTTCTAAGCTCTATTGAGTCTATCTCTTCAATATTTTTATCATCGATATAGATATTTCCAGAGGTGGGAGTTTCGAGTTTATTGATCATTCGCATAGTAGTTGTCTTACCAGAGCCCGAAGTACCTAAAAGGACAAGAGTTTCTCCTTTTTTAACCTCTAAGCTGATATTATTTACAGCAACTAGATCTTTAGAATAAACTTTTGATACATTTTCAAATTTTATCAAAAAATAAAGCTCCTTAGCTTTGAAAATTTTTCAGCTAATGATAAAAGCTAAAAGTCTAGCAAACATAAGATATAAAACCAAGCAAGGCTTTATCTACTTTAAACAAAATATTTTAACCTATGAAGATGCAACAGAGGGTAGATTCTTTCCAAAAGATCCAGTGCTCTGGCAAAAAAATGGAAGAAATAGACTTCAAATGATGTTAAACTCATCTCCCCTACTTCCTATTGCTGAAGATTTAGGGTTAATTCCTAAAATTGTATAGTAAGACCTTAAGAGAGCTCGGTATTTGTGGTACTAAAGTTATTCCTTGGGAAACCAATATCTTTGGTTTTATTAAATTTAATAACTATGAACCTTTGAGTATACTCTCTCTCTCTCTACTCATGACTCTGATACATTTGAGCAGTGGTGGGAAGGTTTTGCAAAAGGCGCTTCAAAATTTGCTAAAATGAAAAATTGGCACTATACATCTCATCTAACCTATAAACAAAGAAAAGAGCTTTTAACAGATGCTCATCATACCTCTTCACTTTTTCACATAAATCTTCTCGGTGAATATTTAGCCCTTTATCCTGATCTTGTCTGGCCAGATATCGATGATGAGAGGATCAATGTTCCAGGTACTATGAGACCTACTAATTGGACATATAGATTTAGACCTGCTTTTGAAGATATTATGGAGCACAAAAAGCTAACTCAAGATCTAAAAGATATTTTAGCTTAACTCTTAAAAAGATAATAAATTGTTTTTTTAAAAAAGTTCCTTTTACACCTTAGTTTGCGAAGAAAATATTTTAATTTTTTATAACAGTTATTAAAATCTTATTACCAGATTTTGCATCTATAACATACTTATATACATCTCGGGAGCGAAGATGTATATAATATATTATTATAACTTTTTATTACTTAAGTATGATATAATATGCAAAGTGATTACACCTATATAATAAATAATTTATATAAAAGGAAATATTTAAATGAGTTTACCATCTTTAAGAGCCCTAGCAGCTTCAAGAATAATACAACTTGCTCCGGATGAAAAAGAGCTTAATGAAAAGCTTGATGAAAATTCCAAAGAATATATAGAAGTCATTAAAACTTATCTAAGCAACATAGCAGCTTATTTTAGTGCTAGTGATTTTAATGAGGAATATTTCCTGGATTTATTTCATCTAACTCATTTCAACATAAGAGACAGACGATCCCCAGAAATAACAAAAAACTTGAGTAAGTATTTAAGAAAAGCTGCATTAAAAAACTATAAAATAATATCTGATAATTTAATAAAAGAAGGATTTGATTTACTAACATGGGGAAGCAAGAATGAAAATGCTTTTATAGTAAAAGCTATTCAAGGTGATACTGAAGATCTCTTACTTTTGAGTAAAGATTTAAATGTATCAGAAATAGAGGATATGAAGTCTGTAACACCTTTAATGTATGCAGCAGCAAATGGTCATACTGAAACTGTAATAACTTTAATAAAGTTAGGATCCTTAATAGCTCTACCATATTCTTCCAAAACAGCATTAGCGTTGGCAGTAGAAGCTGGACACATAGAAACAGCAAAAACCTTAGTAGAGTTAGGAGCTCAAATAGATTGTGAAGATATTTATGGGATGACAGCATTAATGTTGGCAGCAGAAGCTGGGCAAATAGAAAAAGTAAAAATCTTAGTATGGTTAGGAGCTCAAATAGATTTCTCGCACAATTTTATAAAGACATCATTAATATTTGCAGCAGAAAATGGCCATACAGAAACAGCAAAAACCTTAGTAGGGTTAGGAGCTCAAATAGATTTCTCGGGCAATTTTAAAAAGACAGCATTAATATTTGCAGCAGAAAATGGCCATACAGAAACAGCAAAAACCTTAGTAGGGTTAGGAGCTCAAATAGATTTCTCGGACAATTTTAAAAAGACAGCATTAATATTTGCAGCAGAAAATGGCCATACAGAAACAGCAAAAACCTTAGTAGGGTTAGGAGCTCAAATAGATTTTCAAGAGATTCATGGGATGACCGCATTAATGTGGGCAGCAAACAACGGGAAAACAGAAACAGCAAAAACCTTAGTAAGGTTAGGAGCTTTTATAGATTTTCAAGATATTAATGCTGGTGGACTGACAGCATTAATGCGGGCAGCATATGAAGGGAAAACAGAAACAGTAAAAGCCTTAATAAGCTTGGGAGCTTCTATAGACAAAAGAAGTAATAATGGAAAAACAGCCTTAATGCAGGCTGCAACACATGGTCATACAGAAACGGTAAAAGCTTTAATTGAGATGGGAGCTCAAATAGATATACAAGATGTTACTGGATGGACAGCATTAATGTGGGCAGCAAAAAATGGTTATACTGAAATGGTAAAAACCTTAATAAGGTTAGGAGCTTTTATAGATTTTCAAGATAATGATGGAAAAACAGCATTAATGTGGGCAGTAGAATGGGGAGAAACAGAAACAGTAAAAGCTTTAATTGAGATGAGAGCCCAAATAGATATACAAGATAATGATGGAAAAACAGCATTAATGTGGGCAGTAGAGAATGGAATAACTGACATAGTTAAAATCTTAAGAGCTGAATTATACTATAAAAAATTAAAATCTACATGTTATAAGTTTGCTATACCAATTATCTTAGGTGTTGGAGCTTATTTGTTCTTTAGATCAAGAGAAATGAGCTATTAAATACAACTTGATCTAATAATAAAATAAAAAATATCATAAAAATAAAAGCAAAAGTTTATTTTTATGATTAAAACACTTTTCTCTATATCAATATCACTTTTTATCGTAATGGATGCCTTTGGTAATATCCCTCTATTTTTATCTCTGTTAAAAGGGATTCCGAAAAAAGGCACAAAAAAATAGTTTTAAGAGAGCTTATAATAGCTCTTTTTGTGATTATCCTTTTCAACTATATAGGGGTTTGGCTTTTAGGCTTTTTAAATATCACACAATCTATTGTACAAATAGGTGGAGGAACCATCTTATTTTTACTCTCTTTAAAAATGCTGTTTCCAACTGAAAAAACTAAACATGAGGCTGAGCTTCAAAAAATAACAGAGCCATTTATAGTTCCACTTGCAATTCCATTAGTTGCAGGATCTACTGTTTTAGCGGCTGTTATGCTTTATTCCCCTCAAATTCCTAATATAATTATGATAGGAGCAATTATCTCTCTTGGAGTGCAACTCTGATTGTTTTGCTTGTTTCTGCGCATTTAAGCGAATGGCTAAAAGATCGCGGTTTAATCGCTATTGAAAGATTGATGGGATTTATTATGGTACTTATAGCTATTCAAATGTTTTTATCAGGTCTTAAAACATTTATGAGATTATGAAATAGAAATTAGATAAATATGTTCTTTGAATTGAATTTATGTTATTATATATGTCACATTTTTAGATAAAATCATGAAACAAAACTCATTCCCAACATATAATGATCTAAAACAAAAACTAGCTTTAAAAGATGCAGATCTTAAATTTTTAGATAATGTAAAAAGCTTTTGTAAAAATATTTTTTATAAAAAGAATTTAAACAAATTAATTGTCTTTGCAGGCCCTTGCTCTATCCACTCAGAAAAGGAAGCTCTTTTATATGCTGAAAAATTAAAAAACCTCCAAAAAGAATTAAAAAATATTTTTTTAATAATGAGGGTATTTTATGAAAAACCAAGATCTGAAAATTCTTGGAAAGGATTTCTATATGATCCTACTTTGGATAATTCTCTGAGCATTGAAACAGGTCTTATAAAAACAAGAAAACTTCTACTAGATATTACGCACATGAGAGTTCCCATAGCTACAGAAATTGTAGATCCAAATGTTTTCAACTATTTCGAGGATTTAATTTCTTGGGGCTTTATTGGAGCTAGAACATCAGCTTCTCCTATCCATCGCCATTTTTCATCATCTTTAAAAATCCCAATCGGCTTTAAAAATGCATTAGATGGAGATGTAGATATTGCAATAAATGGAGCTTATACATCTAAAAACAGACAAAGCTTTATATCTATTGATGATGATGGAAAAATATATCAAAAAAGATCTTCTGGTAATGAGCTTTCACACATAGTTCTTAGAGGCTCTAAAACATCTATTAATTACGATGAAAAATCTTTGGATAATGCAAATGAGTCAATGAAAGGAAAAAATAGAAATTTTCCAATAATTATAGACTGCTCTCATGGCAATAGTAGATACACTTATCAAAATCAAATAAAAGCTTTTGAGTATACCCTTCGTTTAATTGAAAAGGAGAAATACCCAATAATTGGAGTTATGTTAGAGAGCAATTTAAAAGAGGGAAATCAGAGCTTAAATCCTTTAAATCTTAGATTTGGAAAATCAATAACTGATCCTTGTATTGATTTTGAAAAAACAAAAGATTTGATTTTAAAAGCAGATAAAATGATTAAAATACCTGGTTTTCATCTAAATCAATAATTTTAATATCATTATCTTTATTAATTTCAATAAGCTCTTTCCAGAATTGATGCTTCCACTGATCAACTAAGCATCCATCTTCATTAAAAACATCTACTTTATAAGTTAATATTTTTTTAGATTTATCTATTGTATCATCTTGAAATTTATAAACTTTATTTCCCCTTTTTCTCTCTATTTTATCACAAAAAACATCTTGTTTGTTATTCCAAAATCTTACAGTTACTACCATATCTAGATTCTCTCTAAAAATAGATAAAGGAAAATCCCAAGCAATGGAAAGAGTTTGTCCATCTGGCGGATGTTTTTGTCTAGGATCAGGTGTTCCTACATGAGTTGATGCAAGATAGGTTCTATCCATTTTTTCATGTTGAACATATAGGTTATTTTTATAACATGAGGTAGATAAAATTAAGATACATAGAACTAAATATTTAATTTTCACAATCTAAAAATACTCTCTTGCATTTTTGAAGAAATAAGATTAGCATTTTTTAAATGAAATATCAATTTTTGCTTTTATATGAAAAAAAAAGTTAAGTCAGTCATTAGCTGCACTTTTTCTAAAGATAGAAAAAAAGTGCTTCTTATCAAAAGAAGAGACGTTCCTGTATGGACACTTCCTGGAGGAGGCGTTGAAGATAACGAGACAATAGAAGAAGCAATTACAAGAGAAATCTTAGAAGAGACAGGCTTTCAGACAAAAATAAGAAAAAAAGTTGGAGAATACTCCCCTATAAATAAACTAGCTAAATTTACTCATTTATTTGAGAGTGAAATTATATCTGGTAAAGCTACCCTCTCAGATGAAACAAAAGACATAAAGTTTTTTGATATAGATAATCTACCAAAGTTGCTCCCCCCGCCTTATCCAGAGTGGATACAAGACACATATAGAGATGAAAAAAAACTAATTAAGAGAGAGTTAAAATCTGTGAACTATTTTACTTTGATAAAAAATTTAATTTTACATCCAATTTTAGTTATTAGATTTTTACTAGCAAAAATAGGTCTTAGAATAAACGCTTAAGAGTATTATCTATTAACCAATACTCTGGTTTTCCTTTCCAAAGCCAAACAAAAAATAATGCCCAATAATAAGTTACGCAAAACAGAACTATCTTTTTTGATGTTTGAATTAAATCTTTATATGGCAATAAGTTTTTTGTTATTAAATGCGCCGTGCACGAAGGGCACGAAGAATGTCCTTTAAGCCATTCTTTTAAAGAATTTTGTGAAAAAACTCTCTTACAACAATCTACTTTATAACAAGAAGATCCTACTTTTAATTTTTCAAGTGATATAGGACAAATAATTCTACTTTCACTATCCTCCCCAAATCTTATTTTAGATTCTTCTGGCAAATCATCAGAGCAAAATGTATCTGGATAATCTATGTGATCCTTAGTGATTTTAAAAGCTGTTGCTTTATTACGAGGAATTGATTTTTCTGAAGTTGGTTCTTCCCTATATATAGCCCTATGAGCTTCTGGCATCCTTATTGGCATATAACCTCGCAATGTAAAAATTTTATTTATTAAAAAAAATTATCCTATAGGTCTACATTATTAAAATCAATAATTGATATTGATTTTAATAATTTTTCAAACTAAAATACTCATCTTTATAAAAAATTAAAATCATTATTTGATAACCATTATTAATCAGGAGTTATTTATGTCAATCACTTTAGATTCTTTAACATCATTAGCAAATAACTTTGCTCAAACAAAAATTATCTCAGATGAACAAACCAAAAATTATGGAAAAGCAAGAAAAGCTTTAAAAGGAGATTTTAAATCTCAGATACGCTCTTTAACTATAAAAATAATTGATTTAGATCAACTATTAAAAAGTTTAGATTCATATGATAAAAAAGTTGCAAAAAAAGTTAACGAGTGGGCAAATAAATTTCAAAAAGATGGCAAGCTGGAGCTAAAAGCTGGAGGATCAAGCATTGTTTTAGATGACATTTTATTGATGCATTTTAATTCAGAATTTAAAAAGATTCAAGAAAATGAAAAATACCTAGAATTTAGAAAAGCCAAAAAAGATTATAAAACAGCTATAAAAGATCTTAAATCGCAGGGAAAAAATATAAAAGAAATCGAAAGTTTTTTGAAAACGAATAAAGTAGCCGATAGAGCAATAAGAAAAGCTACATATTGGTATCATTACAAAGTCTAAGATTTAGTTAAGAGTGGATACAAAAAATTAAATTTACTAGAATTGAGCTAGAAATATATTACTTTTCTTTTATTAATTGAACCGACGCAGAAGTTCCAATTCTAGTAGCCCCAGCTTCTATAAAAAGCTTGGCCTCTTGAAGCGTTTTGATACCACCTGATGCTTTTACACCTAGATCATCACCGACTGTATATTTCATTAATAGTATATCTTGAGATGTCGCTCCCCCTTTTGCGAAACCAGTAGATGTTTTCACAAATTTAGCGCCGGAGAGTTTCGCTATTGTGCAAGCAGAAGCTAGCTCTAAAGGATTTAAGTAGCAGGTCTCTACAATAACTTTTACAGGTATATCTTTTGCTGTATCTACAACAGCTTTTATCCCATCAAAAACTTTTTTAAAATCTCTATTTTTAAGAGCCATAAAATCCATTACCATATCTATTTCTTTAGCTCCGAGATCTATTGCTTTTTTAGTCTCTTTTGCTTTTTCATTTGGGGATTTTTCTCCCAGTGGAAAATCAATAACTGTAATTGGAAGAGGTTTTTTACCAATTAGTTTTTTTACAACTATTGGTAAAAATTTTGGAAATACACAAACAGCTTTAAAACCATGCTTTATTGCTTCATCTGTAACTTTTTCGATCTCTTTTGTTGAAGCGTCTTCTTTTAAAAGAGTATGATCTATGTATGCAGCTATATTATCCATAAGGTCCTAACATTTTTTTTGGATTTACAATTTCATCAAATGTCTTCTCATCCATCATATTAAGCTCAAGCGCTGCTTCTTTTAAAGTTTTATTTTTACTATGTGCTTCGAAAACTATTTTAGAAGCTTTGTCATAACCAATTGATTTCATTAAAGGCGTTGCTAACATTAAGTTTTGATCTAAATTTTGTTTTATTCTTTGAAGATTTGGTAATATTCCTTTTAGACAGTGATCTAAAAAGGTTTTAGATACATCAGATATTAGCTCTATTGATTGAAGTAAATTATAGATCATAACTGTACGAAGTACATTTAGCTGAAAATTTCCAGATGCATTTGCCATTGATATCATACTATCATTTGCCATAACTTGCATGGCTACTAGCTTTACAGATTCACATTGAGCTGGATTTATTTTGCCAGGCATAATAGAAGAGCCGGGCTCATTAGGAGGCAATATTAACTCTCCTATCGCGCATCTAGGCCCTGATGCTAAAAGAGTAATATCATTAGCTATTTTAAATAGAGATACTGATAGATTTTTTAAAGATGAGCTCATATGACAAACTGCTTCTGATGAAGACAGGGCCTGAAAAAGATTATCTGACACTGAGAACTTTTCATTTGTAATTTTACATATCTCTTCAATAGCTAATTTTTGATAGTCTTTGTGAGCGTTAATACCAGTGCCTATAGCTGTTGCACCTAGTGGGATTTTTAAAAGTTTTTGCAAGCTAAATTTGATATTAACAATGGCTTCTGCAATAAAAGCAGAGAATGCAGAAAACTCTTGGCCAAGAGTCATTGGGACAGCGTCCATAGTATGAGTTCTTCCAACCTTAATAATATCCTTGAACTCAAATGCTTTATCATCAAATCCCTTTTTCAACTCTTCCAATGCAGGAAGAAGAGTGTTTTTAACTTTTTGATATGCTGCAATATGAATAGCTGACGGAAAAGTATCATTAGTAGATTGAGCCATGTTTACATCATCGTTTGGATGCAAAGGATCTTTTAAGCCGAGTGGTTTATTGGATTTTAAAGCGGCTATATTTGAGATAACTTCATTAACATTCATATGGGTTGGAGTCCCAGACCCTGTTTGCCAAATAAAAAGAGGAAAATGTTCATCATATTTTTTATCTAAAATTTCATCGCAGGCTGTTACTATTAGATTTTTTTTATCAATCGATAGAAGATTTAATTTACAATTTGCAATAGCTGCAGCTTTTTTTACTATAGAAAAGCCATAGATAATATCGAGGGGAATCTTTTCTTTACCTATAGTAAAATTCTGCAAATTTCTTTGTGTACTAGCTCCCCAGAATTTATCACTTTCAACTTCAATTTCTCCTAAACTATCTTTTTCTTTTCTCATAAAAAACCTGAGTTAAATTTTAAATTAAAAAAAATATATTTATTAAAAAAACATCTTTTTTTATCTGCATATTTTTTTTACATAACCTCTTTTCTTTTTTGTTTTATAAAAGTAAAAGAGCAAAAACAAATGCAAAAAGAGCAAAAGATTCAATGATACCAAGCGCGGCTGCACTTTTACCAAAAATAGATGGTTGTTTTGCTGATGCTTGTATCGCTGTCGCTGCTGCTTTTCCTTGATATATTGCAGATATCATAATAGCGAGACCTGCAAAAAGAGCAATTCCTACTGCAGACATAGGAGATACATTCCCTGCTTTTATGGAATCTCTCATTAATATCATCAATACAAATCCATAGATAGATTGAGAAGATGGCATGGCACTAAGACCGATAAATTTACCATGGCCTTCATCTACGTGTGTCATTACACCGTGAGATGCCATTCCAGCAATTCCACAACCAATCGCGCTCCCTATACAACCGAGGCCTAAAACTATGCCTGGTCCAAACATTGAAAAATCCATATAAAATACCTCTTATTTCTATTTTAACAGTTTTAGGGGATTAAATAATTTACCATCCCCTTCAAATGAGTAGTGATACCATTCGATAAAATTAAGACGAAGTCCATGTATTATTCCACTCATAATAGTGAGTAGTATATTAACAGCTTGCCCAATAATTATTACTATAAAACCAATCGAGAGTCCCATTTTTACTCCCAAATCATTAAAAGTCGATGCCATAATCATTCCAGCGAGGCCCAGTGCATATAATCGAAGATAAGACATAACATCAGCAAAAACATTAATAACGCTTGTAATTTCTAAAATACCTTTTAATCTTTTTTGAACTACAGCCAATATTACAGCTATACCAATCCCGGAGAAAAGAAGAATTTTTCCAATAAAAAAACAAGTTGGCTTACCTAAAATATTTAGAAAATGAATCATAGAAGTAGCATTTAAAATTGAAGGAAAAAATAGATACCCTCCAATCATAAATAAAACCCATCCCGCGCCTGAATAACTTTTTAATAGATACCTCAAAAATGATAGTGCTATATGCAATACTCCGATTAGTAGGGCCGTTTCCATTAAAATATTATCTTTAAAAGTATCTAAAGCCTCAAACTTTTCCTTAGAATTTTCCTTTTTTACAGTTTTTAATAAAAAGTCTTTGCCATTTTTAGATGTAGCTGCATTTGGATATTTTTTTACCCAATCTTCATAGACATCATCTTTTTTCTCTACATGATAATCAGCTTTTTTTGTAGCTAGATAATTTATAAACGTAACTTTTCCAAGCGATGTTTTAATAGAAGGGCCTACTCCAAAAAATGAGCCCGTTAAAGCTCCCCAAATTATGCAAGCTGTAGATAGTATCAAAATAAGTTTCGTAAAACGTTTTATCATTGGTTTTGGATTTTTAACTTTGAATTTCAAAAAGAGTCCAATGATTAAATATATAAGTCCATAACCCGCGTCTGATACAATCATCGCAAAAAATATCGCAAAGAAAATTAATACCCAAAGAGAGGGATCTTTATCTTCGGTAGAAGGAACATCATAGATATTTACTAAATCCTCACCTACTTTTGCATTTTTTTTGTTCTCCATATAAGTTGGGACTCTATCTTTTTTTGAAATAGCAATCTCAGAGTAGTTAATTTGAAGAGGTTTTGTAAGTTCCTTTAATTTATCTATTTTATTATTCGGGATCCAAGCCTCTATTGCAAAAACACTCTCTTCTAAAGGATAAAATGCATCTTCTTTAGACTCATCTAAATGATAGATGTTTAATTTTTTTGCAAATTCCCTGCCTAAATATTTTAAATGTTTCGCTAAATGTCTTATCTCTTTTTGAGTTTGTTCAATCTGCTTTTCAACTACTGCTTTTTTTTGCTCTAAAAGAGATAGAGGTGTATCTATAAAAATCTCTATCATTTTTAAGTAAGTTTTTCTCTCTTTATTAATTGCTATGAAATAATCTAAATCATATGCGCTATTTATGTAGATGAGCTCAGATGGGAGTTTTATTTTTTCTCTTTTAGATTTTTTTATTGTAAAAAACTGAAAATACCTATGGATTTCATCTTCTAAATTATTTAAAAAATCTTTGGAAAAATCTCCAAATGGTGAAATTCTCATTATTTCTGAATCCAAAACTCTTTTTTCTTCAAAAAGCTTTTCTACAGATTGATTTAAATGAAGTATTTTTTTTACCAGAATATCCGCTGGTATTTCTTCAGTTATTTGCTCTTGTTTAGGCTCTTTTTTTAAGGTTTTGATTGCACTAATGTAGTCTTTAACTAAAGGAGATACTTTTTTTATTTTTTTTGTTTTTGATAGAAATTGAATAAAACCTTTCTCTTGCGCTGCTTTGAAAAAGACATCTATTTGGTCTTTAAGACCGTAAATTAAATACTTTTTTAATTTAATTATCATTCTCTTTCCTTTTTCTTTTTAGCAACTTTAGCTTGAGATACTAAAGCAAGCTCTTGATCCCCTAAAAAAATTCTTATTTTTTTAATATAGTTTAGAGTTCTTGGAATTAATATCTTTTCAAAAAGATTAACTCTTATAGATACATCTTTTAGCTCTTTTTGAAGAGATCTTTTTTTCTCTTCTTCAACGTTTATTTTTTCTTTAGCAGTGATCATTTGTTTTAATTTTAAAATAGCCTCATCAAACCAAATAGGGGTATCAAAAAGATCATATGTCGCATCATTGAAAATAATCTTTTCAAAGTTAGGAAGTTCTACACCTGCGATATTTTCATATGTTTTTTGCACATGTTTTATCTGAGTAAACTCAATTGGATCCATTCCATATTTCGATGATAGTAAAAAACAAAACTCCATTACTTCATCATTTCTTTTTTTATGATCTTCTTTTAATCTTTTAATTCTATTTTTTATAAGCATTACCTGCGATTGAAAAAGCGATTTTTTAAGCCTTAGCGTCGGTAGATATGTCTGAAGCTGAGATAGTAAATGCTGCTTATCTCTAAGAGCATTTTTTGTCATTTTAACACTAGCCATAGCTTTTTTCTCTCGGCCAGTATTTATCAACTAAACTTTTTTTCATGGCAACTTCTTCTTTATTAAAACACTCAGCTAACATTGTCCATCCCTCATCTAAAGCGGCTTCTAAAGTTATATTAACATCTAAGTTCATAAGTTTAGATTCAAAAAAACTAGAAAATTTTAAGAGTTTTTCATCGAAGTGAGATAATTTAAATCCCATTGACTCTCTTTCTTTAGCTTTTTTAGAATCCGCATAGAGTCTTATAAGTGTATTTGCTATTTCTGAGTGGTCTTCTCTAGTTACCTTTCCAATAACATTTTGTTTTAAGCGAGATAGTGATCCAAAAGGATCGATCATTGAGTTATGTAGATAAAACTGCCCTTCAGTTATATATCCAGTATTATCAGGAATAGGATGGGTTACATCATCGCCTGGCATTGTTGTAACTGATACAATTGTAATAGATCCGCTCTGATCGATATCTACAGCTTTTTCATATCTCGCAGCTAAATCTGAATATAAAGATCCAGGATAACCTCTATTTGAAGGAATCTGATCCATAGAAATCGATATCTCTTTTAGAGAATCTGCAAAAGCTGTCATATCTGTTAAAAGAACTAAAACAGTTTTTCCCTCAACAGCAAATTTCTCTGCAGAAGCGAGTGCCATATCAGGCACTAGAATACACTCTACAGCTGGATCTGTAGCTAAATGAATAAATAAAACAGTTTTATCAATACTTGCAGATTTTTCAGCGTTATCGATAAATGCTTGATAATCATCAAATCTAAGTCCCATACCACCTATTATTACAATATCAGCGTCTGTTTGATTTGCAATCCTCATAAGCAGTTGATTATAGGGCTCACCTGCTATTGAAAATATCGGAATTTTCTGTGATTTTACGAGACAATTAAATACATCGATCATAGGAATATTCGTTCTAATAATATCTCTTGGGATTATTCTTTTTGTAGGATTAAAAGATGGAGTATTTATATTTATTTTTTCACCAATAATTTCAGGACCACCATCGATTGGAGCTCCAATACCAGAAAAACATCTCCCTAAAAGTGAAGATGAAAAAGTAACGCTCATCTGTCTATTTAAAAAACTTACTTTGTCACCCGTTGATATTCCTCTAACATCTTCAAATACCTGAAGGGTAACTAAATCTTGATCAAATTTCAAAACAGAACCATATGTTGTAGTCCCATCAGATTTATAGATAGTAGCAAGCTCGCCTAAAGCAACATTTGTCGCTCGAACAGTAATTAGACTCCCTCTCATATCGATTATACGATCGTAAACTTTAAGCATAAAAAACCCTTATATATTTAATTTCTCATTTATTCTTGTAAGTAGCTGTTTATATTCAGATGATTCATATATTAGATAGTTCAAATTTTTCAAATCATTTTGAACATCTAAAAAAAACGATCTTGCATCATCTAATGTATCAAATTTGAATTCTTTATCAAAAATAGTTTGCAAAAGATCAAACATTTTAGCAGTTCTATTAATTGGACAATAAGCATCTACTGCATCAAATGAATTTTGTTGTAAAAAGCACATATCATATATTTGCGATTTTAAAAATAAAATCATATCTTCTATTGAAATCCCCTCTTCTCCAACAACTTCCATTCTTTTTAAAATCTCATTACCTTGTGAAAATATTTTCTGCGCTTTTTTAACTTTGTTCATCCAATTATCTGAATAATCTTTTAGCTCATGAGATGCCTTATCTAAATATTTTGTCCAAGAAATCATAGGATCGATAGCAGGATATTTTCTTGCATCGGATCTTTCTCTAGATAGTCCCCAAAAAGCTCCAACAACGCTGAGTGTTGCTTGAGTAACCGGCTCTTCAAAATTGCCTCCAGCTGGAGATACAGCGCCACCAATTGTTAAAGATCCTAATTTTTTATTTTTAATTTCAATAGATCCAGCTCTTTCATAAAAAGCTGCTATTCTAGATGATAGATAAGCTGGAAAAGCCTCTTCTCCAGGTATCTCTTCTAATCTTCCTGACATCTCTCTCATAGCTTGAGCCCAACGAGATGTAGAGTCTGCTAAAACTAAAATATCGAGTCCCATTTGACGATAATACTCAGCTATCGTAACAGCCATATAAACTGACGCTTCTCTTGCAGCTACCGGCATCGAAGAGGTATTACAAATAATAACCGTGCGATTAATTAACGGTTCATTAGTTCTACTATCTATGAGCCGAGGAAACTCTCTTAATACTTCAACAACCTCACCAGCTCTCTCTCCACATGCAGCAACTATTACAATATCTACATCTGTAT
>SDBV01003278.1_pt1 | contig 23985 bp, 18 predicted proteins | sample 2277081 | NCBI WGS metagenome assembly SDBV01 (sample SAMN10402039, study PRJNA504765) | marine sediment metagenome | isolation source: marine sediment core GS10_PC15, 223 cmbsf | place: Arctic Ocean: Southern Knipovich Ridge | collected 2010 | reverse complement strand
CCAAACCCTCGGTGATTCTGGCCGACGACCTGGTCTACATGGTATCCGACAAGGGAGGTGTGGTTACCTGTTTGGAGGCCAAGACCGGCCAGACCGTCTGGCAGAAGCGCCTGGGTGGCAATTACTCCGCCTCCGGACTGTTGGCGGGCGGCCGCCTTTACTTCTTCAGCCAGGAAGGCGCCACGACGGTCATCGAACCGGGCCGCGTCTATCGGGAACTGGCCGTCAACCGGCTGGACGAGGGCTTTATGGCTTCGCCGGCCGGCTGCGGGACGTCGCTATACCTGCGAACCAGAACCCACCTTTACCGAATCGATTGACGTGTTGTCCAGTTTTCTACCCGCGTTTCGGATTCTCCACAGATCTGGACTTTTGCAAATTGATCCCCTCTCCCTCTGGGAGAGGGGAGTTCGAATCTGCGTTTTGCAAAAGTCCAGTCAGATCTTACAAAGAACCTGCACTCGCCGTTTTCAGGCGAGGCCTTCATGGCCGCTGAGCTGGTGCCCGATGCCCTGGACAACGTGGCGGGAACCGTCAGGTACCCGGCGGCTTTTGATGAAGCGTAGCGGGGCTGCTCCCTAAGATGTGAAATTGCCTTCTCGACGGCTGCTTACTTCCGAAGATACCCCTTCTCGACCGCGTCGCGGATCAGGTCTTGCACCAGGTCCCACAACTCCGGTGCCCCGGCGGCTATGGGGCGAGTGCGGGCGACCACCTGGTCTGAGGTGATGCCGTGCTCCTGCCAGGCCTTGCCGCGGGTATAGTAATTGTGCAGGAAGGGCTGGAGCCGATCGAGCGCCGCGGCGTAACGGGCCTCGGGCGTCTGGCGGGCCTCGAATTCGTCCCAGAGCGCCCGAAAATCGGCCGCCTGGTCCGGCGGAAGGATCTTGAAAATCCGATCCGCCGCCTTCCGCTCCCGGTCGGCCTGCGTGGCGGCGGCCGTCCGGTCGTAGGCATACGTGTCGCCGGCGTCTATCTCGACCAGGTCGTGGATCAGCACCATTTTGACCGCCCGCAGCAAGTCGAGATCCTTCTGGGCCGCATATTCCCCCAGCAATACGGCCAACACGGCCAGGTGCCACGAGTGTTCGGCGTCGTTCTCCAGCCGACTCTTGTCGATCAGCCACGTCCGTCGAAACACGCCCTTGAGCTTGTCAATTTCGAGGAGGAACTCGACCTGACGCGAGAGCCGGTCTTTCTGCGTCATTCCGTTTTCTCCCGCTCCCAACGCACTTCGACGGGGCCGTTCCTCCACCAGTCTCTACCGGGAAGTCATCGCCCGGTTCGCTGCTTGTCAATCATGCCGTACACCCTCACGTAATCCACCAGGAACCGGTCGGGCAGCTTGGCTTTGGAAATATCGCCGCCCCATTTCCCCACCTCATCGCTGAGCTTGATGTAGAGCGGGGCCTGGCAAACGCCGCCGGCCTTGGTGCGCCACGTTTGTTTGCCGTCGACGTAGAAAACGTATTCATCCGGAGTCCAGAGCAGCGCGAAGGTGTGGAATCCTTTCATCACTCCCGGCACCTTCACTTTCTGTCCGGTCGATTTGTGATGTTTCCCGTATCCATCCCAATGCAGGGCGTGCTGCACTGAGTCGTTCAGCCACGGCTTTTCCATGATGTCGATCTCGGTTCCGTCCCGCCCCTGGTTGCCGACCTTGCCCACGCCTCGGCCCATCAGCCAGAAGGCCGACCAGTGGCCGGGTTGTTCCTGAAGCTTGATTCGGGCCACGTAGTAGCCGAAGGTGTGCTCGAGTTTCCCCAGCGTGCGGACACAGCCGTCGATGTACTTGCCGTCTTCTTTCAGCGTGCTGATTGCCAGATGCCCCTGGCCGTCGAGGCTTATCGCCTTTCGCATCCACCAGGCGTCGCGCCGCCTGCCGTCGGGCGGCACGTTCCACTTCGACTCGTCGAGCTTCTGGCCGTCGAATTCGTCGTGCCAGACCAGCTTCCACGTCTTGCCCTGAGCCGCCGGCGGGAGAGTGTCTTTGGGCTCTCGCGCCTCAAGGGGTAGAGCAACCGCAAACGCACAGGCACATGCCCATAAGAGACCGACTTGGTTCATTTCTCGTCCTCCACCTGATACCCGGCACTTGCTACGAGGTTGACATTGAGCGCTTTGTTGGTGGGATGCTGTCCGGCCACGTGGCCGATACCAGTGGATCCAGACTATCCGATGCGGTCGGGGGTCGCAATACAGCCGAAAAGGGAATCGGAGCGGTTTCGGGTGCAGAGCACCCGCCGGGCCGTCTCCAGAGACAGGGCCCGCCCCCTCTCGGCAACGGAACGATTGCACGCCCCTTGCACCAAGACTATACTCTGCGTAACAGAAGTCTTCCGCTCCAGCTCACACATAAGAGCCTGTCCGAGAACCTCTCGGCCCGAAACGGGGTGGCTGGGGTCGAGCGAAGCGAGCCCCCAGGCCGTCACCAACTGGGGGCTCGCTTCGCTCGACCCCAGCCACCCTCCAATCCGTTCTAGCTTCGTGGCGGGTCGTTGTGCAGAGAGCACCCACCCACCAGTTTCACAAACACATTATTCAAACAGAACGCGACTCTGCACTCTACAACTGCATGCTTGCGGCGGCTGGCCCGGGCGAGTACACTCGTGATTGCGCCGTCTCGGCCAATTGTCCGGCAGGTGTTGCGAAAGAGGACGCGGCAGGCTGGTTCCGGGAGTCAGGTTGGTGAGAATTACCATGAACGCATGCAAGACGATTGTTGTCGGCCTGGTCGCAGTTGGGTTGGCTGCCCGTGCATTTGGCGCCGAGCCGGCCGCGGTCTCTCGCAAAAACGAGCAGTTGGCCAGGGAAATCCTCAGCAACCGGGACCTGCCCGACGTGCTCAATCGGGCGAAGGCGATCATCAAGACGGGCTTCAATGCGGGTGACGGCTACGGGGAAGTGTGGATTCGGGACTTTGCCACCTTCATCGAACTCTCCTGCGAAGTGGGCGATCGTGCCGAGGTCAGGAAGAATCTCCTGATGTTCTTCCGCTTTCAGGGCGACGACGGCAATATCATCGACGGGTTCATTCCCGCCTCGAAAGGCAACGTGGCTTACCGCTATATCAGGAAACCGAACGTCCCCGGCTTCCTGGGCCACAAGAACACGGTCGAGACCGACCAGGAGAGTTCCCTGATTCAAGCGGTGTACAAGTACGTCGAAGAGACTGCCGACCGTTCAATCCTGAAGGTCTCGATCGACGGCCATACGGTCACCGAGCGGATGGAGTTTGCCTTGGAGTTCCTCCTGAAGCATCGCTACTCGAAGAAGTACGGTCTGCTCTGGGGAGCCACAACGGCCGATTGGGGCGACGTCCAGCCCGAGCACAAGTGGGGGGTAGTGCTGGACGAAAGCAGCCACAAGGCGATCGACATCTACGACAACGCCATGTTTCTGATTGCCGTGTCGGACTACCTGTCGCTGGTCGACAGCGATAAAGAAAAGGTGGCCCGCTGGAGTGAACTCCGGCAGAGGATCCGCAGGAATGTGCGTGCCCACTTGTGGGACGCAAAGCGTGGAAAGTTCATCCCGCATCTCTATCTCGACGGCTCACCCTTTCCCGATGACTTCGATGAGCATCGAATCTACTACCACGGCGGCACGGCGACGGCCATCCAGGCCGGCCTGCTCTCGCGCGACGAGATCGCCGCGTCGCTGGCCAGGATGGTCGAGAACGTCAAGCGGTCCGGTGCCGCATCCATCGGGCTGACGCTCTACCCCCCGTACCCCGAGGGATTTTTCAAGAACCCGAGCATGGGGCCATATTCGTACCAGAACGGTGGCGACTGGACCTGGTTTGGGGGCCGAATGATCCGGGCGTTGATCGAGCACGGAATGATCGAAGAGGCCTATCGCGAAGCTCTGCCCATGGTGCGGAGAGTCCAAAAGAACAACGGATTCTACGAATGGTACGGCGTCGACAACAAACCCCGGGGTTCGGGAACGTATCGCGGTTCGGCGGGCGTGTTGGGCAAGGCCGTCGAGATGTTGCTGGCCTGGGCCCGAGAAACGGCGAAGCCACGCCCCGGCCCGGCCCGCCAACTACCACTCCTGCCGCACTTCGCAAGCAATAACCTGTTGTACGTCCGTATCACCAAGCCTCAGGAGTAAGTTTCGATGAGCAGGCAGAGAATTCTATGGGCCGTCGTGGTGGTGACTTGCCTTGCCTCGGCACTGGCCATTTCACGGTTCGCGGGGGCCGAGGACGCTACCCGGCAGCCCACCAGGCTTGCCGTCGTCTGGACCAGCAGCGACCCGGAGGTGGCCCACCGCATGGTGCTGATGTACGTCCACGCGTCGCAGAAAAACGGCTGGTTCGACGAGAACCGCGTGATCGTCTGGGGCCCCAGCTCTCGCCTCTTGGCGGGCGACAAAGACCTGCAAGCAAAGGTCAAGGCCATGATGGCCGACGGGGTGAAGTTCCAGGCATGCATCGTGTGTGCCGACATGTACGGCGTCACACCCGCGCTGGGCGAAATGGGAATCGAGGTCAAGACCATGGGAGCCCCACTGAGCAAGCTGGTGCAGGACGACGGTTGCGACGTGCTGACGTTTTAGCCGCCGGAGAGCTTGCATCCCGCCTGAATCGACCGTATTATGTGGCGACTGTGGCACTCCTGCCCGACCCGCCCGGGGCAAAGCTCCCAGGCACTTGTCGCTGATGAAGTTGCAGAGCTAGGCACCCCCAGCAAAGAGGAAGAGACAATGAGAAACTCCCGTGCAGCGTTCTTCTTGGTCCTGTGCGGTTTCGTGGCCCTGGCATCGAATGCGGTGGCCGCCGATCTGCAGGAGTTCCGTGAGAGCTTCATCAAGAGCTTCGAACGAATCGGCCTGAACACCACTCCGGGCGACGCCGCCTTCTTGAGGATCATGGTCGAAAGCTCACGGGCAAAGCGGGGAATCGAGGTCGGCACCGCGACCGGCTACGGTGCCCTGCTGATGGGACTGGGCTTCGAGCACACCGGAGGTCATCTGACCACCATCGAAATCGCCCCCCGGATGGCAAAGGCGGCCCGCGCGAACATCAAGAAAATGAAGCTGGAGAAGTCCGTGGCCGTGGTGGAAGGAGACGCCCTGGAAGTCCTGCCGAAGCTGGAGGGAGAGTTCGATTTTATCTTCATCGACGCGGTCAAGAGCGACTACTTGAAGTACTTCAAGGCCGTCGAATCGAAGCTGAAGCCCGGGGCGGTGATCATCGCCGACAACGCCATCCGGTCTGCCGGCGCCATGCGGGATTTCCTGGACTTCATGGAGAAGGACAAGAACTACCACATGGTCATTATCAAGGCGTCGGACCTGAAGCGGGACGGAATGGCCGTGATCTACAAGGTGAAGTAGCCATGCCTGCAATTGCACGCAGCAGTGCCGACTCGCTGCGAACCATACCGGGCGTCGGTCCCAAAATGGCAGAGGATCTTCGGGCCTTGGGCTGTCAGGGCGTGGAAGACCTCCGCGGCCGAGATCCCCAGCGGATGTACGACGACCTGTGCAGCCACCGGGGCCGCCGGATCGACCGATGCGTGCTATACGTGTTCCGCTGCGCGGTCTACTATGCAAGCCACACCACGCACGCTCCCCATCTGCTGAAATGGTGGAACTGGAAGGGCGGCTGATGACCCCGCCCGGGCTGGGCGAGGTTCTTGCGATGTGGGCACGATCGACCCCGCCCTCTCGGGTGGGGCTGCTATCGGGTGGTGTGGAGTCGTCTCCTGACGGCAGCCAGACCCCTACCAGCGATCTCGTCGGCCACCGCCACCGCCACCGCCACCGCCACCGCGGCGTGGGCGGTCCCGTTTCGGACGAGCTTCGTTGACCGTGATGCTCCGGCCGTCAATCTCGGAAAGATTGACTTTCTCGATCGCCTCTTTGGCCTGCTCACCGTCGGGCATCTCGACGAATGCGAACCCGCGGGAGCGTCCCGTTTCACGGTCCTGGATGATGTTGACGGAAGACACCTCGCCATATTCAGCAAACGCCTGGCGGATATCTTCTTCGGTAGCATTGAACGACAGGTTGCCAACGTAAATGTTTGTCACGGCCAAATCCCTTTCTGCACTCGGGCGAACGAACGGAAGCGGGAGTCCTCAGTCACAAATGCGGAAAGGAACAGTCCCGGCGGCAAAGGTGCCACAAACCCCCCTCTTGAAAGTGGATTATTGGCGTTTTGGGGCGATAAGTCAATGGGTGATGGCCGTCAAATGATCCCGAAGGGCTGCCCGTGGAGGGACCATTCGGAGTGCCATCTTAGGCCCACGACTGCGCTGCGGAGTGCGTCGTACGTGAGATAGAGAAATCAGGCAAGGAGGGGAAGGGAGAGAAAGAGAGTCAGTTCGCCCGCCAAGAGTCCTCCCTCGCCCAGCCAACTGGCAGCCCGTTGAAGAAGCCCCAGGAGGCGATTCCAGTTGCCTCCTACCGACTTTCGACCGCCCAGGTCAACCGCCAGCTCGAATTGCACCAATCTGCTGCGGGGGAAGCTCCAGCACGCGCTCGTACAGGGCATCGAGCAACTCGCCGCGGGTGGTCTTGCCGGGCACGTAATCCGCCGGCGAGCACAGCCAAACGCTTCACGTTCGTTTGGCGCAACCTACGGTGCGCGGTTTTGCGAGGCCCCGGCCAGATACTAACCGACCACTTCGATCTCCGGCAGAGTCACCCCGGTCGACTGCGGCCGTACAGTCGGGCGGCCGATGCTGTAGTAGGTGAAGCCGGCGTCTTTCATCTGTTCGGGGTCGTAGAGGTTGCGGCCGTCGAAGATCACCGGCTGGCGCATCAGCCGGCGCATGCGGTCGAAATCGGGGTGCACGAACTGCTTCCACTCGGTCATGATGGCCAGCGCGTCGGCACCTTCAATCGCGTCGTCGGATCGGCCGCAGTAAGTCAGCCGTGGGCCGTACTGCCGGCGGACGTTTGCCATCGCCTCCGGATCGTGGACCCGGACCGTCGCGCGCAGCTCGAGCAGCCGATCGATCAGCACCAGCGCCGGGGCCTCGCGGACGTCGTCGGTGCCGGGCTTGAAGGCCAGGCCCCAGACGGCGACGGTCAACTCCGAGAGCCGGCCGTCGAAATGTCGCTCGATCTTTTCGGCCAACACCGTCTTCTGCCGCAGATTCACTTCGTGGACCGCGTCCAGGATCCGCGGCTCGAGCCCGTGTGCCCGGGCAACCGCCGCCAGCCCGCAGACGTCCTTGGGAAAACAGCTCCCTCCGTAGCCCACCCCGGGAAACAGGAAAGCGAAGCCGATGCGACTGTCGTGCCCGATGCCGCGGCGGACCTGGTTGACGTCGGCCCCGGTCCGCTCGCAGAGATTGGCCATTTCGTTGATGAAGCTGATCTTGGTCGACAGCAGCGAGTTGGCCACGTACTTGGTCATTTCGGCACTTTCGGGCGACATGGCCAACAGCGGCTTGTCGGTTCGCAGGTACGGCCGGTACAAGTCGCCAAGGACCTTGGCCACCTCGTCGCAACGGGTGCCGACGACCACGCGGTCGGGCTTCATGAAGTCGTCGATGGCGGTCCCTTCCTTGAGGAACTCCGGATTGCTGGCCACGTGGCAGGCCCGCCCGGTGAGTTCATTCAGCTTCGCAGCGACCGCCGCGTTGGTGCCCACCGGCACCGTGCTCTTGAGCACCACGATCGCATCCTCGGCCAGGTGCGGTGCCATCTGATCGACCACTGCCCAAAGGGCCGACAAGTCGACGGATCCGTCGTCGGCCGGCGGGGTACCCACGGCCAGGAAGACGAGCCTTGCCGCTTTGGCGGCCTCGGCCAGATCGGTGGTAAAACGCAGCCGTCCCGCCGCGGCGTTCCGCCCCACCAACTCGGCCAGACTCGGTTCGTAAATCGGAATCTTGCCCCGGTGCAGCAGATCGACCTTCTCCCGGTCGCAGTCCACGCAGGTGACGTCGTTGCCCGTTTCGGCCAGGCACGTTCCGGTGACCAGCCCCACATATCCGGTTCCGACCACAGCGATTCTCACGATTCTGACACCTCTGTTGGAGAATTGGGAAGGCGGCGAGCGGAGGGTGGAAAGCGGGTTTTTCCTTAGCCTGGCGCTGCCTTGACCGGCGCCAACCTCTTGCCGGTTCCAGCCCTCGCCGTTGGGCCTTCCACCCTAATTCGACCGCTGCCACCAGGCCAGCGTGTCGGAGACAGTAGTCTCCATGGGAATTCTAGCACGCCATCCGGTGCACCGGAGAATTCGGGCGGTGTCGGCGATAGGGTCCTGTTTGAAGCCGCCGCGGAGTTCGATCACGGGCCGGGTGGGGTCGGCCATGTTACGCAGAAGCTCCCAGACGTGGCGGCTGGTGCGGCTCACCCCGGAGCCTACGTTGTACACACCACCCCGCCGGCCCCGCCCCAGCAGCAACCGATACGCCCGGACCACGTCGCGGACGTCGCTCAGGTCGAGCTGTGCGTCGAGGGTGTGGACCTCCACCGGCCGGGATCCGCCGACGGCGAACTGCCGGGCCCACTGGGGGAGCATCATCTGCGGATTCTGTCGAGGGCCGGTATGCGGGAAGCTGCGGGCGATCACCGCGTCGCAGCCGTGCTGCTTAAGCGCCCGGCGGACCTCGTTCTCGGCCAAGAGCTTGGTGCGGCCATAGGCTCGCCGGGGCCCCAATGGAGCCGTCTCGCCGACCTTGGGCGCCTCGGGTGAAACCGGTGCATACACGTGGCTGCTGCTGGTGAACAAGACCCTGGGCCGCCACGGCAGCGCGGCAGCCAGCTCCATCACTTGCCGCGTTCCCCCCACGTTAATCGCCAGGGCGGCCGGCAGCGGATCCTCATCGCCGCTGTCTTCCGGCACACTCAGCGCGGCCAGATGATAAATGCAATCCGGCCGAAACTCCTCGATCCGCCGCCGGGCTTCCGAGGAGATTCCGCCGGTACTGCCCAGATCCCAGGCCAGCAGATCCACCTGCCCCCGCAACTCTTCCGGGCTGGCGTGCTCCCAGGCCCCGTTCGGCGAGCAGCCCAACACGTGGTCGCCGCACTGGAGTAGATGTTGGGCCAGAAACCCTCCGGCAAAACCCGAGACACCGGTAATCAGCGCGCGGTGGGGCATGGCGCCGAACGATGACTGATGAAGGATGAAGGATGTATGACGGAAAATGGATTGCACCGATCACCGATCATTCGCAAATCCTACTTTCCCCCGTTCTCCTCGCGCGGCACGCGTTTGACCGCCACCAGTGTGTCGCCCTGGTCGAGGTTCATGATCCTCACGCCCTGGGTGTTGCGGCCCACGATGCTGATATCCGCGACGCGGACCCGCTGGATCTTGCCCCGGGCCGTAATCATCAACAGCTCGTCGTCGTCGGCCACCCGACAGATACCGATCACCGGGCCGTTGCGGGGCTCGGTCCTGATGTCGCGCAACCCCTTGCCGCCGCGCCGCTGGGTGCGATAGCAGCGCTGGGAAGAATAGCTGCTGCCGTTCTCAGGCTCTTCGGTTTCTGCTGCTTCCGTTTCCGGTTCGGCCCCGCCGCCGGTTGGCTCATCTTCCAGGTTGGGTCCGAAGAGGGTCCGCTTGCCGTAGCCGTTTACACAGGCGGTGAGCAGTGCCGCCTCGGGATCGGCCACCACCATGCCCACCACGCGATCGTCGCCCACCAGCCTGATGCCCTTCACGCCGCTGGAGTTGCGGCCCACCGAGCGGGCGTCGGACTGCTTGAAGCGGATGGCCATCCCCGCGGCGGTCGAGAGCACCAGCTCGTCGCCCGGCTTGGCCACCACCACGTCGACCAGCTCGTCCCCTTCGCGGAGCTTGATGGCGATCAGTCCGCTCCGCAGCGGTCGGCTGTAGGCCTTCAGCGGCGTTTTCTTGACCAGCCCCCGGGCGGTGGCCATCACCAGGAAATGGTCGGGCCGGTCGAATTCCTTGACCGCGCGGCAATCGGTAATCTGCTCTCCCTGGCCCAGGTTCAACAGGTTGACCACCGCCCGACCGCGGCTGTAGCGGCCCATTTGGGGCAGCCCGTAGACCTTCCGCCAATAGACCTTGCCCTTGTTGGTGAAGAACAGCAAGTAGGCGTGGGTGCTGGCCACGAAGAGGTGCTCGATGGGGTCTTCCTCTTCGGTCTTGGCGCCCTTGAGCCCCTTGCCGCCACGGCGCTGCATGCGGTAGGCATTGACCGGGGTCCGCTTGATGTAGCCGTTGCTGCTGATCGAGACGACCATGGTCTCCTCGGGGATCAGGTCGTCCAGGTCGATCTCGCCGACTTCTTCTCCGCTGATTTCCGTACGGCGGGGGTTGGCGTGCTTCCGCTTCAGCTCACGGAGCTCGTCGCGAATGATGTCCAGGATGTTCTTTTCGTCCGAGAGGATCCGATTGTACTCGGCGATCTTCTGGAGCAACTGCCCGTGCTCGTCGCCTAGTTTCTCCTGTTCCAGGTTGACCAACTGGCCGAGGGTCATCTTCAGGATGGCGTCGGCTTGCACCGGCGTGAGCGTGTAGGTTTCGCGTTCGCCGCGTTCCGCCTGGAACACGGCAAAACCCTCCTCGCCCAATGCGCGTCGCAACATGGCGGCCGGAGTCTCGATCTCCATCAGGCGCTCTTTGGCCTCGGCCTGGGTCTTCGAGCCACGGATCACGCGGATCACCTCGTCGATGTTGGCATGGGCCAGCAGCAGCCCCTCGACCGTGTGCTTCCGCTGCCGGGTCTTGACCAGCAAGAACTGCGTGCGGCGGCGGATCACCGTCACCCGGTGCCGGATGAACTCCTCCAGAATTTCCTTGAACGACAACACGCGGGGTTTGCTGTCGACCAGGGCCAGGAAGATCAGCGAGAAACTGTCCTGCAACGGCGTGAACTGGTAGAGCTGGTTGAGCACCACGTCGGGTTCGGCGTCGCGTTTCAACTCCAGCACCAGCCGGACCGGCTCTTTGAGGTCGCTTTCGTTGCGAATCCCCGAGATCCCCGGGATCTTGCCGGCGTTGACCTGGGCCGCGATCCGCTCTTCAACGCGGTCTCGGGCCTGCTGGTAGGGGATCTCGGTGACCACGATCCGGTGCCGGTTCTGGCCGAACTTCTCGATCTGCGCCCGGGCCCGGACCACGATCGTGGCGCGGCCCGAATGATAACCCTGCCGGATGCCGCTGAGCCCGCAGATCACCCCTCCGGTGGGAAAGTCGGGGCCGGGAACGATTTCCAACAACTCGTCGATCGAAACGTCCGGCTCGTCGATCACCCTGATCACCGCGTCGCAGATTTCTCCCAGGTTGTGCGGCGGAATGGAAGTGGCCATCCCCACGGCTATCCCGGTGGCCCCGTTGACCAGCAGGTTGGGAAACTTCGACGGCAGCACGCTGGGCTCGGTCCGCCGCTCGTCGTAGGTGGGCACGAAGTCGACCGTATCCAGCTTCAGATCCTCGAGCATCGACGCGGCGGTCGACGACATGCGGGCTTCGGTATATCGCATGGCCGCCGGAGGCAGCCCGGCCACCGAGCCGAAGTTCCCCTGCTTGTCGACCAGCACGTGGCGCATGTTCCACTCCTGGGCCATGCGGACCAGGGTGGGATAGATCACGCCTTCGCCGTGGGGGTGGTAGTTGCCGCTGGTATCGCCGGAGATCTTGGCGCACTTCACCCGGTTCGAGCCCGGTGTGAGGTTCAGGTCGTTCATGGCCACCAGGATCCGCCGCTGCGAGGGCTTCAGCCCGTCGCGGACGTCGGGCAGCGCACGGCTGACGATCACGCTCATCGCGTAGGTCAGGTAGCTGCCCTTGAGCTCCTCTTCGATGGGCATCCTGATGAGCTTTTCCGGCGGACCGCCGTTACCGCCGGGAAGGTTTTCGTCAGGAGTAGCAGGCTTTTCAGGCGGGAGATCAGAGTCGCTGGCCAATGGGATTCCTTTCGATGGGCTTACTCAGCAAACCCCTCCGTAGGCGGGCTGGCGGCCCTGTCATGCAAGGTCTGCTGGATGAGCCCTCAGTATACCGCTTCGGCGTCGATCTCACAACGGCTGCTGCCAGAAAACCGTCCCCGTAAGTTGCTTTTTACAAAACACTTGCGCCGCAACTTTTCGGCGCAAACCCGCCACACCGTCGAGCGTTGCCGCCGCCCCAAAACGCGCCCCAAAACGCGCCCCAAAACGGGTACAATCGAGTTGACGAATACCCGTCATTAGGCGGGCTTCCGGCGACCGCTTACGGGCCTACAGATGCTTCTCCAGCCAGCGCAAAGTCTCTTCCCACATCTCGGGTGTATAGACGTGGCCAACGCCGGGATAGAGCAAGCCGCGGAAGTGATCGTCTTCGCCGTACACCCTGTAGAGATCCTCCTGGAAGGCGTTGATCGTCCGCACCCCATCGGCCGGCGAGCCGGCGTCCTGGTCTCCGGTCAGGGTCAGATGGGCCCGGGGCGCGATCAGGCCGACCACCGATTCGGTGTCGATCTTCTCTTTGAGCATGCCGGGCACGAAGTAGTAGATGCCGTGCCGGCGAACCTCACCGTGGGCGATCAGGTTCTGATACCTGGTCAGACAGGCCACGCTTACGGCCACCTTGATCCGCTCGTCCAGGGCCGCCGCCCACCACGTGCGCGTCGAACCCATGCTCATCCCCATCGCCGCGATGCGCCGGGGGTCGACTTCCGGCCGGGTGACCAGGTAGTTCAGGGCCAGCAGATCGTCGCGGACCATCATCCCCCACAAGGTGCGCCCCTCCCAGACGAAGGTCTTAAACAGCGAGGCCTCGGTCCGGCTTCCCTTTTCTTCTTCGCCCGCCGGACCCTGGGCCTGGCGCTGGCCGAAGGCATAGGCGTCGATGCACAAGACGACGTAGCCGGCCCGCACCAATTCCTCGCCGGTGATCAACTGGTGTCCGTCCCTCCAGCGGGCAAAGGCCTTGATCAGCACTTCCTCCTTGCCCTGGGCGTACTTACCGCCATGGTAATGATGGTAGAGGATCGCCGGCCGACGCTCCGGCCGGCCCTGGGGAATCAGCACGTATCCGTAAACCGTGTCGCCCACGCCGTTGTCGAAGGTGAACTGCTGGAGCGTGTAGCCATCCCGCGATTCTCTCTTGTGCACCGTAACCTCGGGCGTAAACAACGGGGGCAGATCGCCCAGCAGCCGCCAGAGCGTCTTGCGCAACTCGACCTTTCGCTCTTCCCACGCCTTGGGCGAATCGGGCCGGGGTGTATCGAACGACTTGAACCCGCCCGTGAGCACCTCCGGCAGACCGTCATCCGAAAGCCCCGGCGAAACTACACACACCAGGATCATGGCAACCGCCAGACAGAGCAGGGCTTGAGTCATGGGACCAAATCTCTTCTGAAGAGACTCTACAACCGGGGAAGATCGCAACGAACCGAGATTATGGCAGGTCCCGAGTGGATTCGTCAACCAAGCCACGGCTTCCCATAAAGCCGCAACCGGTGGTCGCGCCCAAGTAAATACTGCGACCGGTGGTCGCGCCCAACGAATATGGCGCGACCACCGGTCGCGGCTTTGTGCTAGAGCATCCCCAACTGCTGCATCCTCAGGACCAGCCGCCGGGCCACCGGACCGGCGGCCGTGGCACCGTCGCCGGCGTGCTCCACGACGACCACAAAGGCCAACTTGGGCCGTTCGGCGGGCACGTAGCCGGCAAACCAGGCGTGATCGCCGCGGCCGCCGCCCGTCTCGGCCGTGCCGGTCTTGCCGGCGATGGCCACCGACTCCAGTCGGACCGTGCCGTGGGCCGTGCCGCGGGGGTCGGACACCACGCGATGCAGACCTTCGCGAACGGCGTCCAAGGTCTCCGGCCGCAGTCCCGGGATCGGTTGCGGCGGTCGAATCTGGATCGAGTCGTCCGCGTCTTCCCCCGGCGAGGTGTCCTCCGCCAGTTGAGTCAGTCCCAGCCGGCTGACCACGTGCGGGGTGACCAACTGCCCACCGTTGGCCACCGCGGCCATCATGCGGACCACCTGCAGCGGTGTGGCCGTTAGCGAGCCCTGGCCGATCGCCATCAACTGCCTCTCGCCGGTCGGCGTCGGGTCGGGTACCAGGCCGGCCGCCTCGCCGGGCAGATCCACGCCCGTTGGCCGGCCAAACCCGAACCGCCCCGCCCAATCGACCAGCGGCCCGGGGCCCAACTGCCCGCAGTGGTGGAAGAAATAGACGTTGCAGCTCCGGGCCAAGGCGTCGCCGAGCGTCAACTCGCCGTGGCCGATGCCCTCACGGCGAAAGATCGCACACCGCTGACTGTCAGGATGATGCAGGTAGCCCTGGCAGAAGAACGGTGCCGTTGCATCGGTTACCGGCGGATCCCAGGCCGAGCCCTCCAACAGGGCCACGGCCACTAGCGTCTTGAAGACCGAGCCCGGCGGAATCGCCATCCTGGCCGTGCGGTCGAACAGTGGATGGTCCGGCCGGGAAAGCACCGCGGCAAGCTCGGCCGGCTGGCCACCGACGAAGAGGTTCGGATCGAACCGCGGGGCCGAAGCGGCCGCCCGGATGGCCCCGCTGCGGACGTCGATGACCACGATCGCCCCGCCGGCCGGTTCAGTCGACGGCCGGCGAATCGCGCGTCGTTGCAGGGCACTGTCCAGCAAGTTCTCGGCCGTGCGTTGCAGTTGCGCCTGAAGCGTGAGCACCAGGTCGCGGCCCACGCCCGGCTCGCGTTCCCGGTAGGACGATAGGATCCGGCCGCTGTGATCGGTCAGCTCCACCGCTACACCGCGGTGACCGCGCAGCAGCGCCTCGTATTGCAACTCCAGCCCCATCCGTCCCACGAGGTCCTCGGCGTGGTAGCCGTCGTCGCCGGGCCGGATTTCCTCCTTTTCGACCGGGCCGAGATGTCCTAGCAGGTGGGCGGCCAGTTGGCCGGATGGGTAGGCACGTCGGGTGCGCTGGATGGTCTTTGCGCCCGGGTATCGCTCCGGGTGGGCCTCGATCTCGGCCACCACGGCCAGCGGCACCCCTTCGGCCATCACGTGATAGTCCAGCTCTTCGGCCACGGTGATCCGCTGCGGCGGCGGGTTGTCCATCGACGCCTGCAAGCCGTCGGCCAACAGCCGGCCGATCCGGCCCAACAGCGACCCGGGCGCAGACCGTGTGGCTGCGGCGGAAGTGTCGGCCCGGCGACGCCGATTGACACTCCCGGCAATCCGCTCCACCCGGGCCTGGACCCGGCGCGCCCGGCGGTTCCACTGTTGGGTCGACAGGCCGCACAGCCCGGCCAATCGGCGGGCCTGATCGAGGCGTTCTCGCTGCACCGCGGTCTGTTGGGCCGCGACCCGCCGCGGGTCCTTCCGCTCGGCCCGCGACAGTCGCCGGCGGACCTCGCGGCGGAGCCAGCCGGCATCGGGGGGCTGCTCGAGATAGCGGTAATGGACGGCCAGGGCCAGGACCTCTTTGTCGTGGGCCAGCACGGTTCCGTCGCGGGCGAGGATTCGTCCCCGCACGCCGGGCAGACTCTTCTGCCGCCTGAGCGGCCTGCTGGCCTCGGCCCGGAACGCCGCCCCCTGGGTCATCTCGAGCTGCACCGCCCGGCCGAAGACCACCATCAACAGCAGCACGAACCCGCCCAGGCAGATCCGCAACCGCCGCCGCGAATCGACCACGCGGGGGCTGGTTGCTTCGTCCAGGTGGAATTGGTGCCAGTCGAAGAGCATGGTGATGAATGCAGAATGCAGAATGATGAGTGCAGAATGATGGAGATACGAGAGCAGCTACGCTTCAGAACTCCGCCAGTTTCCTCCGTCGGGCAAGCTGCGGCTCACGGATCCAACCGACGACCATCAACACCGCCACGGCGACGCCGGCGGTGTAGATGCCCACGCCGGCGGTACGGGCCAGGATCGTCGACCACGGCAGCGACACGTCGCCCAACAGCCGGCCGGAAAGTCCCACGGCCGCCGCCCAGATGGTCACCGCCACCGCGACCGCCGGCACCTGCCAGGCGAGCTGCTGCCACATAAAGCCGCGACCGTTGGTCGCGCCCTGGAAACATGCCCGCAGCCGGGTCACCCCGTACCCGACCAGCAGCATCCAGGCCATGCCCACGCCGATATGCCCCGGCGCGATCAGATCGCCCGCCAAGGCCACCGCCCCGGCCACCAGAAAAGCCCGCGGCCCGGCGGCCGTCAGCAACCACACGACGGCCACCAGCGCCAGCAAGTCGGGCGTGACGTGGCCGACGCGCATCACGTCGACCAGCGACGTTTCCATCACCGCCGTCAAGTAGACAACCAGGGCTAGTATCACAAAACGCATTGGTCGTAACCGCAGTGACAAGAGGCTCACGACTTGATCACGAGCAGACTCCATTCTTGCGTTCGCTGATAGCGCCGCGTGGCCGCGGCGGCTAAACACCTCACTCCCTGACTCCTGACCCCTTCTCGGCAACCCGCAGCGGATTCAACTCCGCCCGCAGCACCGCCACCCGCTCCGGTTCCCCCGCCAAGGCCGGTTGCATCCAGATCTCCCAGTAGGCGGCACCGACGGGTCGCTCGAGCCGGACGATCCGGCCGTACAACAGCGGCACCGGGAGCACACCCTTGCCCGTGGCGCTGTAGACCCGGTCGCCGACCGATACCGGTTCGGTCACCGCGACCAGGCGGATCCGTGCCAGCGGCTGGCCGGTCCCTTCCAGCATGCCTTCGGTGCCAGGGGAGTCTCCCAAGCCGACCAGGTCGCGATAGCCCGGCTCGGTCACGCCGCGGACCACGCTGGCGTGCGAGCCCAGCTCCACGATCTTTCCCCACACCCGCCGGCCCGCAAGGACCAGTTGGCCGGGCCGGAGATCGGCGTCGCGGCCGCGATCGATCAGCCCCTGACCGTCGACGACCAGGGCGTCCTGCTGGATGCCCTCGCGGGAACCGACGTCCAAGAGGTGATGCCTTCCCAGGAAGGCCCTGGCCTGGCGTCCCAACACTCGGGCCGGCACGCATCGGGCCCGCAGCAGGCGGTCTTCGTCGTCGCCAGGATTGCCGGCCGGGTCCCAGCGCCGGCTCTGTGCCGCGGCCAGTTCGGCCGCGAGCCTGCTGTGCTCACGGTTGAGCCGCTGGAGTTCATCTTCAGTCTCGGCCAGTCGTGCGGCCGTTTGAAAATGGCCCCTGATGCGGGCAGTCGCCCGAGTGCCGTGCCGGCGGATCGCCCGCGCGGCAGTTTGGCCCGGCCGCAACAGGGTCGCCGCGGCCCCTCGGATCGATCCGGTCCAACGCCCGGGCAGCAGCGCAAGCACGACCGAGACCAGCATGCCGATGGCCAGGGCCGCGGCGGGCGTGTTGAGGCGAATTCTCGGGCCGGTGTGGTTGGGGATCATTTCTGCCAAGCCGCAAGCGGCTTTCTGGTTTTGCGTTACACGTCGTCGTCGCTCGATTCCAGCGTGGGTCGCCACTGGTCGAGGTGTTCCAGGCAGATCAGCATTCCGTCCACCACCGAGACCAGGGGCTCGGCCGCCACGCGGACCGGCAGGCCGGTCTGTTCGCTCACGAAGCGATCGATCCGCCGCAGCAGCGAGCCGCCGCCGCAGAGCACCAGTCCGCCGGAGACCAGGTCGGCGGCCAGATCGGGACTCAGACGGTCCAGCGTGGTCTTGATGGCCTCGACGATCGTATCCAGCGGATCGGCCAGGGCCTGGCGGATCTCTTCGCTGGTGAGGGCGGCCTTCCGCGGCAGGCCGCTGATCGTGTCCAGGCCGCTGACCTCTTCGACCAACTCCTCTTGAAGCGGATAGGCACTGCCGGCGTCGATCCGCAGTTGTTCGGCGGCGGGCAATCCGATCCGCAGGCTGTAATGGCGGCGGAGGTACGCCACGATCGCCCGGTCCATCTCGTCGCATCCGGTTCGGATCGACTCGCCGGAGACGGTATCGGCCAGGCTGATCACGGCCGTCTCGGTGGTCCCGCCGCCGATATCGCAGACCATGCTGGCCAGCGGCTCGGCGATGGGCAGCCCCACCCCGATGGCGGCCGCCTTGGCCTCGCTCACCAGCCAGACCTCTCGGGCGCCGGCCCGTTGGAAGCTGTTGAACACCGCCCGCTTCTCCACGGGCGTGATGCAGCCGGGCACGGCCACCAGTACCCGGGGCTTCACCCGCAGTCCGGGCGGCTGGGCCTTGCGGAGGAAGTAGCGGAGCATCGCCTCGCAGAGCTCGAAGTCGGCGATCACACCCTCGGCCAGGGGGCGCACCACGGAGATCGACTCGGGTGTTCGGCCCCGCATCTGCTTGGCCAGGTGCCCCACGGCGCAGCCGCCGGAGAGAATCCGCCCGGTGCCCTGCTGGACGGCCACCACGGAGGGCTCATCCAGTACCCGCCCTTCGCCGGCGATACTGATCAGCGTGTTGGCCGTTCCCAGGTCAACCGCCAAATCGGAGCTGAAATAGTGGAAGAGTCGTTGGAGCATCCGTGCTCGATAGGGGGTTCGGGGGCCAGGGTTCAGGTATCCGGGCCAGCGCGGGGGAGTGATTGGCCGACACGGTCGGCCCGCCCTGATGGTCCCAGTCGTACATCTCGTTCTCGAAATAGAGACAGAGAATGCCCAACAGGATCGCGATCAGCGCAAAGATCAACAGGACGGTATAGAGGTCCGCCCGAGGCTTGCGGTACGGTCCGCCGGTTCTCTCAACGGAAGAATCTGCTGGTGACAAGGTCATCCTTCTGAATGCGGCTCTTGAGGTATCCGGGAACGACTTGGCAGACTGCCGTATCAAATTGTGTCTCGACCACTTCGATCCGTCCCACGTATCCGGTGGAACGGTAGACTTCCAGCTTATGTCCCTCCAGCAGTCCGTCGTCGGAACCGATATTGATCTCGACCAGACCCTTGCTGGTGGTGGCCAGCACCTTGCTGTCGACTTCCGGTGGCTGGTCGGCATAGAGTTGGGGCACCGGCTTCAGGCCCTTCTTTCTCAGCACGGCCAGGGCGTTGTCGAGGTCCAGTCTGAGAACCTGCTGATGGTCCCTCAGACGTTTCAACTCGTTGATCGCGTTGTACTTCTCGTCGGCCAGCCGGACCATCTCGTTGAAGTACTGCTCGCGATCTTTCTGGGCCTGGGCGATTCTCTTGCGCAGGCCGAGATTGTCCTGGTCTCCCTCGACCTCTCTGCGCAACGCGGCCAGCCGTTTCTCGGCATTTTCCAGGCCGGACAGCGCGTCGCGTCTCTCCTGGTCTATGCCGTCGCGCTCCTGCTGGAGTTGATTCAGCTCCTTCTCCATCGTCACAAACTCGGCGTTCAGTTTCGTCAGGGCCTGGACCTGGGCGTCCCGTTCGGCGGTCAAGCGGGCTTCCAGGATGTCTTTCCGGGCTTGGAGATCCTCGGATCGCTTCCGCTCATCCTCCAACTGGAACATCAAACCGGCCGGCTTACCGGACGCGACCTGATCCCTTGGGCGCATCACCACTTCGCGCCAGCTCTTGTGCGTGGCATACACGGCCACGGCAAACGCGCAAAAGAAGATGCTCATCACCAAGATGAACACGGTGAGTATTTTGCCGACGAGGTTCATACCAACCCCCTCCCTTGACCGAATCGCAGGGACCCGCCTCAGCGTCTCTGTTCCCTCAGCCGCAACCCGCTTCCGTTCGGCTCTCTATGCGACGCCAAGCCGGGGCTGCCTGGACCAGTGATTGGTTCGCGCAGATGAAGACAGACCCAGAACTCTATCCTGTCAGTATAACTTCGCCCACTTTTTCATGTCAATCAGAATGCCGGTAATACAGTTAGTTTAGGGCAATCAGGAGGTTGCGCCAAGACCCTCCGGCTGAGGGGAGCTACGCCCGTGAATCCGGCGGAAAGGGGCTTTTCCCCTCTTTCCCATGTTCACCGTCAATTGCTCCCCCCTCGGGTTGATTTTGACTCATTCACTACCCCTGCCCCCTGACCCCTGATCCAACTCCATCCGGCGGCCAGCCCCAGGACCACGCAGGCCGCCAGGCAGATGCCGGCCGGCCAGTCGCCGTAGTTGAGATACCAACTGCTCCGCCCGTCGCGGCCCACCTCGGCCAGGATCGTGGCCGTACCCTTCGGCCATGGACCGTATTGCTGGCGCCATAGGCTGCGCCGCTGACGCTGTGCCGCATTGAGTGCGCCACCGGTCTCCAGTTGCGGGTCCTTGTGTCGGCGGGGGCCTCTCTTGATGATCCGGCCGCTGCCGTCAATCCAGGCAGAGATCCCGGTGTTGGCGGCAATCAGCAACGGCTTGCGGCATTCAACCGCACGAAACACGCCGCAGGCCAGGTGCATGTCCAGCTCGCTGGAACCCCAGAACCAACCGTCGTTGGTCAGGTTCACCAGCACGTCCGGTTCGGTGCCCTCTGCCTTCAGGGAGTTGACCTGCCGGCGGATGACGTGGGGGATCACGGTTTCGTAGCAGATATTCGGCGCGATCCGCAGACCGTTGTCCAACTCGAAGACCACCCATCGGCTGCCGTGGCTGACACTGAACCTCAAGGGCGTAAGCTTCTGTAGGCTTGGGAAACGCCGCACAAACGGCACGTACTCGCCAAACATCACCAGGTGGATCTTGTCGTAGTAGCGGTCCGATACCCTTCCCGTCTCGTCCACGAACACGGCCGAATTCAGCCGCAGCACGTCTTCCGATCCGTAGTGATGACGGTCGACTCCCAAAAGCAAGGGCGCCTCGAGCGCCAGGGCCATCCACATCATCGAGTCGGGCACCCGATCGGTGTACGCCCGGAAGGCCCGGCGAAATTCCTCTTCCGTGACGTCGAGTTGATCGGGCACCGGGGGAGGCTCGTCGAACGTGACCAGCGTATCGCGGAACATCGTCTCCGGCCAGACGATCAGATCCAGTCCCCCCGGTTTCGATCCCTCGAGGGCCTCTTGCGAGAGCAGCAAGTATTCGTCGAAGACTAGCTGCCGCCGCTGGGGATCGGACTTTATCTCCGTGTCTACGGAACCCTGGATCAGTGCGATTCGGGACAGCGTTGTTGGGGATTGCGGCGAGGCATCCTCAGCCCAGACGCGCAGGTGTCCGTAGAGCAGCGCCGCTGCGATAATCGCCGCCGCCGGCACCGCGGGCCAGGCGACGGCCGGGGCGTGCTGGCTGCGGACCATCCGGCCCAGGCAGGCCGCCACGAACATCACCACGAAGCTAACGCCGTAGGCCCCGGCCAGGTCACTCAATTGGATCAACTCGATCCAGCGGTACTGCGTATGTCCAAGGCTGGCCATCGTGAATCCGGTGAGCAGATGTCCCCGGGCCAGTTCCAGGCCGGTCCAGACTACCGGCGCCGCCAGGATGATCGGCACGCGAAACCGGTGGACCGCGACCCTGGCCAGCCCCACGAAGACCGGCAAGTAGAACGCCAGGTAGAACGCCAGCGCCACCCAGCCGAAGTAAGCCGACCAATGCGCCAGCCGCACCCAATGTACGGCGGCCAGCCAGAAGAAGAACCCCGCCAGCCAGAGGGAGCGATACGGGCGGCGGCCCGGGAGCTGCGGGCGCCGGATCAGCAGGATCCAGCAGACGGGCGCCACCCACGCCAGCGGCCAGAGATCCAACGGCGGCAGGGCCGCCCACAACACCGCCGCCGAGACCATTGCCCGGCCGAACGTGGTAGCATAGCAGTTTTGGAGTTTCGACCACATGGCCCACAGGGTACGCAGATCTGGCGGGTTCGGCTAGGCCGGATTATTCATAGGAAGTACCGTGGAGCGAGCTTTGCGTGCCACGGCTGTGTCAGGCGTGTTGCGAACGGTTTTAGCCCACCACCAACACGGCCGTGGCACACTGAATAATCCGGGCTACTCGTTCGATGGTACTCCCTGGCAGCGGTCCGGACCAGGCGTAAAGTCGGCAGCAGCGCAGAGCCAGCGCTGTCCTACGGCCGAATTGCCAAGAACCGTTCCAACAGGGTCGTCCCGCAATCGGTGAGGAAACTCTCGGGATGGAACTGCATGCCGAACAACGGAAACTGCCTGTGCCGGATGCCCATGATCTCCCGCCCTCCGTCCGGACCCTCGCACCAGGCACAGACCTCGAACTCGTCGCTGAGCGTATCGGGGCGGATGATCAGGCTGTGGTAGCGGGTGGCAACAAACGGGTTCTCCAGGCCCTCGTACAGATCCCGGTTGTCGTGCCGGATCATGTCCGTCTTGCCGTGCATCAGCCGATCCGCACGCACGATTCGAGCACCGAAAGCCTGGCCGATCGACTGGTGTCCCAGACACACGCCCAACAGCGGAATCCGCCCGGCAAAGTGCCTCGCGCAGGCCAGCGAAATGCCCGCCTGGTCCGGCGTGCATGGACCCGGTGAGATGATCAGATGGGAAGGCCCGCGGGCCTCGATCCCCTCGACCGTGATCTTGTCGTTGCGGTGGACCTCCAAATCGAGCGCCGGATCGATCTCGCCCAGCCGCTGGACCAGGTTGTAAGTGAACGAGTCGTAGTTATCGACCAGCAGGATCATGTCGGGGGGTGCTTCGAGGGCCGGGGGGCCAACCTTCAGTTTACCCGCTGCCATTGGGGGCGGCCAGAGGGAGCATACGGGTTGCCGAAAAGGGGACGGGGCTAGTTTCCCCCACCGGCCCGAAGCGTGCTTCGCACAAATTGGACCTGTCTGCTCTTGGGCTCGATACATGCGGTGCCGCGTCATTACGGCTTGACGGGCCGGAACCGTTCGTCGGGCAGGATGATCGAGGTGATTCTCAGACCGAACTTGTCGCCCACCTTCACCGCCTCGCCGATGGCGATCGGGTGGCCGCCCACACTCATCTCGAGCATCTCGTCGCACGACTTGTCGAACTGGATGATCGAGCCGGCCCCCAACTCCACCACCCGACCCAGCGGCTGACGCTTGTCCGCCAGTGTGACCACCACCGGGACCTTGATCCGCAGAAGACTGCGGGTGTAGTTGGGCAGCTCCGTCAGTCGGGTTTGGCGACGCCACGGTTTTGCCTTGGGACCCTCACCCGCTGGGGGCGGAGGGCTCGGCTTGGGCTCGGCGGCCGGTTTGGGCTCCGCGGCCGGTTTGGGCTCGGCGAGCGCTTCGGCCGCAGTGGCCGCCTCCGGCTGGGCCGATGGCTCGGGCTCGGCCTTCGACTCGGCCGCTGGCTCAGGCTTGGCCGCGGCAGGCTCCAACACGGCGGCCGGCTCGGCGGCCGGCCAGATCAGGCTGGCTACGCCCTTCTTGTCGTCGGCCGACAGCTCCAGGGGAACCACGCCCGCGCCCTCGCTTACCCCGCCGCGCCGCAGGGCCTCGGCCAGATTCTCAACTCGGGCGACCTTGCCGTCCTCGGGCATGAACTCCTCGGGCAAGACGATCATGCCCAGTTCCTGGGCCAGCGTGGTCAGCTTGCTCCGGCCGGTGGGATCGGGATCGGCACACCACTCGGGCACCAGGCCGGAACTCTCCGGCAGCAGCACCAACGCCCCGGCAGAGCCGACCATCAAGACCACCGCCAGCCCGGGTCCATCCAGCCCGTCGGGCAGCTTCTCCAGCTCGAGCGTGCCGCCCTGGCCGACCGAGACGGTAATCTCCGCGTCGAGGGTCCGACCGAATGCCTCGGCCGCCTCTTCCGCTCCTTCGGTGCAGGCTGCCAGCACTGCGTCGACGATTTCGGGGGTCAAGTCGGGCATAGTTGATCTTGAATTGGCCAATAGCCCCGCCCGGGCGGGCGAGGTGATCTCCTCGGGGCCTTCTCGAGCTTAATCGCACCCAATAGCCCCGCCCGGGAGGGCGGGGTTCCTGGACTAATCAGTTCCTCAAACCCCACGCTTCCGGGTGGGGCTATTATCCTAAAGTGTGACCTTGGTCTCCTGAGCGCCCCTCGCGCGGCGCGCGCAATCGACCGCGATCTGCACGACCGTGCTGTCACGTAATATCGGGCCGGCCAGCCCGCAAACTTTGCCCAGATCGCATAATTTCGACCGCAAACCGGCCTTTTGGGAGACCGAGACTAACGGGTGCAAATCGCGGTTTGCGCGCCGGCGTTAACTCCGGGTGTTTCGGATGCTTAGGCAAGGGCATTTAGCCGAGCAGCGTGTGACGATTGGTGTTGACAACCGACGCACCAGACGTACG
>SDBV01003277.1_pt1 | contig 23990 bp, 16 predicted proteins | sample 2277081 | NCBI WGS metagenome assembly SDBV01 (sample SAMN10402039, study PRJNA504765) | marine sediment metagenome | isolation source: marine sediment core GS10_PC15, 223 cmbsf | place: Arctic Ocean: Southern Knipovich Ridge | collected 2010 | reverse complement strand
GATATAAAACCATTGCTGAACCATGAAAACAGCAAAATCCGCCTTAAATCGATACGTATTATTCAATCACAGGATAACAAATGGTTTATACGTGAAATTGAAGAAATGGTGAATGATCCGGACCCCGAAGTTCAGCTTGCCGCCATGCATTATCTTTATAATCGCTCAGGAGATGTCGGCGAAAGTTTAATGAAGCGTTTTCTTGAGCATCCGGACCAAACGATAGTCTCGACAACTGCGAGATGTATAGCGGAATACGGTAAGCCCGAACATAAATATCTCCTTAATAAGGATCTTTTTCAACAAATGCTCGCAAAAGAGGGAGTAACCGGTGAAACATCACGGGTACAATTAGCCAAAGCTTTAGGCGCCCTCAATAATTCCGAATTTAATTCTTATTTAAAAAACCTTATTAAAGATCCTTCACCTGTTGTTGTCAGGCAGGCGATTGAAAGTTCGGGAAGTACCAGAAATCGTGAATTTATACCAATTCTTTTGAATAAACTTTCTGATAAGCATTATAGAATGGATGCCCGTGACGCCCTTGCAAAATACGGAAACCGTGTACTCGGAACATTGCGAGACCATCTGATCGATGATTCGGTTGAATTTGTTATCCGCAAAAATATTCCCGGTGTTTTAAGCAAAATTCCAATTCAGGAATCGGTTAATATTCTCACCGACAGTATCACATCTGCAAATCCTTCGATTAAATATTATATTGTCAAGGGACTTAGCAAAATTCGCTCAAAATACAGTGAATTACAATTTGACAAAAAAAGAATTGACTCCGCTCTAATCCATGAAACACTGGACTATTATGAAATTCTCAACATTATCGAACTTCAGAAGGAATGTAAAGATTGTCCGGCAGGAAAATTGTTGGAAACCGCATTAAAAGAAAAACTTGACAGGAATCTGGAACAAATATTCCGGTTACTCGGGCTGAGATATCCTTCCAAAGATATTTATAATGCATATCAGGGTATTATCAGCAACAATAAAAGATTAAGGGCAAGCGCTGTTGAATTCATGGATAATGTTCTCGGCAGCGATTTGAAAAAATATATATTACCTGTACTTGAAGAGGTTTCACCCAAAGCGATTATTCAGCAATCTCAAAAACTCTTTAAAATTCAGATAGGAACTTTTTCTCAGGCTCTTGAAAGCTTAATAAAGGGAAAAGATATCTGGTTAAAGGCATGTGCCATTTTTGTAATTCCCGAACAGAAGAGTGATGATTTAACATACCTTGTTAAAGAAGCCTTACATGACAGAGACCCGGTTGTGCGTGAAACTGCAGAGTTGGTAATGAACCGGATTTAAAAACAGCTTTTAAAAAACATAATAAAGAGAGAGTCAGGATTTTATGCGTACTGTGATTGAAAAAGTAATATTTCTTCAGAATGTTGATGTATTTTCAGAAGTGCCGACTGAACAGTTAGCATATCTTGCCGCTATTTCAGAAGAAATCACTTTTTTAAAAGGGGACGATATCTACAAAGTTGATGAACCTTCTGATGCAATGTATCTCATTCTTGAGGGCAGGGTAAAACTGCATCGTGATAGTGAGGAAGTTACAGTGGCAGGTCAGAAAGAAACTTTCGGTACCTGGGCATTATTTGATGAGGAAATCAGGATTGTAACTGCCACAGCTCTTGAAGATTCCAGACTTCTACGTATTTACAGGGAAGATTTTTATGATCTTTTAGCCGATAATGTGCATATAACTCAGTGTATCTTTAAGACACTTGTGAAACGGATGCGGAATTTACTCGAACATGTATCTCTGTAACAGGTGTAACAACATGTATATATTATACATAACTACAAATTATCATGTGAATTAAATTGAGTTTGTCTTAATTTTATACTTTTTGGAATAATCATGAAGTTGTTTATAATTGCGGGCTTGAAAAAGCGAGGCTTCGGATGATAATTACAATTAAACGGACATTTCTATTACTTATTCTCTCAGCACTTTTTTTAGTCGATATATCCCCATCTTCAGCGCAGGAGATCGATAAACTCATTACACTGGATATTGAAGATTTAATGAATATTGAAGTGGTTTCCGCTACGAAAACCGGGAGAAAAATCAGTGAAGCGCCCAGTACGATAATCTCTGTAACCGGCGCGGAAATCGATGAAATGGGCGCAAGAACGTTGTCAGATGTCCTTAAAATGATACCGGGTGTCCAGATTGTTAACAGACGTAATGGCCGTGATATGGTTTGGATACGCGGCGTTACAACGGGTTATAACACAAAAGTACTTTTGCTTGTCGATGGAATACCATACCGTGAGGCGATTTTCGGTGAATGGTCTCCTGATGAAGAGATTCAGCTTAATAATATCGATCGTGTTGAAATTATTCGCGGTCCCGGTTCGGCTCTTTATGGAGGGAATGCGTATTCCGGTGTAATTTCAATATTCACTAAAAACGAAGTCGATATTTCCAAAGCCGCAGTCAGTATAGGCACAAACAATATGCATCACATGGAATTCTACAGCGGCAAATCGATCGGCAATTCAAAATTAATTGTTTCAGGAACAGTTCACGAAACTGACGGACAGAAAATGGCACGGGATCGAAAAGGTTATGATACCGATCATAACGATCATGTCAATGCGACAAACCTTCAGGCAAAATACATCAATAATAATTTCCGCTTTTCACTCACTAAAAATGATTTTACTACAGATTATCCCCTGTATGCAACAGGAAGAGATAAACCCCAGTATTACAAAATTACCAATGGTTTTACAGATTATATGTTTGAAAGAAACAAACTTACTATTCATCCAAAGTTTTATTTCTATCATGTAAAACATTTCTTTGATATGACGACACGGGATACAACGGGCAAATTATCGGCTGCCAGTGAACGTCACTTAGAGAGTTTGATTTTGGGCTTTGACGGACAGATGACGTACAGAGTTTCTGAAAACAATACGCTGGTAACCGGTTTGTTCATGGAACATCAGGAAGCTAAAAAATATTATGAAGAAAATACATTAGCAGCAACAGCAGTTACTGCCATTGAAAATATTGATGATAATGGCGAAACTGTTGATATACCGGTAGACCTTTACCGAATCGACGATTACGAAATATATTCCTGGCTAAACAAGAATGCAGATATTACGAGCAATCCCGGCATTATCAGCACCGTAAATTATGCGGCCTATGTGCAGGATGAAATGAGATTTATCGATGATAAATTGAATCTGACTGTGGGATTGCGGTTTGATGAATATGAGGGCTTTGATGCCGAATTCTCCCCACGTGTAGGATTAGTTGTTAATCCGTATAAAGATTTGACATTAAAAATTTTGGGGGGGAGAGCATTTAAACCGCCTACTTACCGTCAAAAATATATGGTTAGAATCGATGGCAAATCACCGGGAAATCCTGATGTCGGACCTGAAAGAATAATGACGTTCGAGACTGAACTCGGTTATATTTATAAGAAAAATATTATAACCAGGATTAATTATTTCAACAACACGCTTACTGATTTTATCGAATCGATTAATTATGCGACATATTCAAACAGCAGTGATAAAAGAAAGATTTCAGGCATCGAGCTTGATGTCAGAACCGAAGGGAAAACCGAACTGGATTTTATAAACTCGTTTTCTCTCTTTTCCAATTACAGTTATATCGATGCAATCGACGAGATTAATTCCAAAAAAGTTAAAGTGCCAAGTGTTTCAAAGCACTCTGTAAATATCGGTCTAAAACTTAGAAATAAAAGAGTGACATTATTTTCCGGATGGAATTTTATCGGAATTCGAAACAAGAGCAGTTCGTATCATAATAGTGTAAAAGTTGATGATTATAAGATACTGGATAACAAAGGCCGTTATTTGATTTGGGATGTTTCTATCAGTTTAAAAAAGTTCTCTAATATACCCTTTAAAATGGATATTACAATTCACAACCTTTTAGATGTCGAATATTACAATCCGACATATGATCCGGATGAATATTATGATTTCACTAAAGAAAGGCGAAATATAATTTTCAGGATTACTGCTGAGTTGTAATAAGTATATTTATAAATATAAAATGATTTATTAAACAAAACCGAACAGTCTGGTGATTTTTCAAATGTGTAATAAAAGTAATTACCAGTAATCTATTTTATTTCTTCTTCCTTCGAGAGCTCGATGATGAAAATCAAAGCTTCATGTATCATCTTACTTATAATCGGTATCCTGTTTCCTGCAATGGTTTTTGGTGAAAAAAACGATGCTATCAGTCTTGAGGATAAAATCAAGGCTGTCTGTATTTACAATTTTACAAAATACATTGAATGGGTGGATGATGACACAACTGATTCGTTTGAAATTGGAATTATCGGTGACAGCGATATAATTTTTCTCTTGCAGGAAATTGCAAAGAAGGAATTAGTCGATAACAGAAAAATAGAAGTAATTCATTTTCAGGATATCAATGATATAAACAATTGTCATATTTTATTTATATCGGCATCTGAAAATAACAGCTTAAGCGATATTTTACAAAAGGTTAAAGACAATAATATTTTAACGGTCAGTGACAGCATGGGATTTGCTCAAGAAGGCGTCGGTATTAATTTTATTATTGTTGATAAAAAAATAAAATTTGAAATAAATAACAGCGCTATCGATCAAGCCGGACTGCACGTGAGTTCTCAACTCTTAAAATTGGCAATACTTGTTGAGGAAAAAGAGAAATCAAATGATTAGTATTAAGAATTTTTCCATAAAAAAAGAACTCATTGCGATACAGCTGATAACAACATTCATCGTGCTTGTATGTTTCGGTGTATTTCATAGTTTGAACAGTTTTCATTTATTTCGGAATTCTGTAATCAGTCAACTGACATCTACAGCTCAGTTAATTGGCGCCAACAGTACTTCTGCTCTCAATTTTTTCGATGATACGGCTGCCGAGGTGGTTTTATCTTCCCTTAAAGCGGAAAAGGATATTGTCAACGCCTGGATTTATGATGCTGAGGGAAATCTGTTTGCGAAATACAGCAAGACCGGATATACCGATTTTTCATTTCCCAAAATAGATAAAGAATTTTACGAATTTAAGGGCGCCTATTTCACTCTTAACAAAAGAATTATACAGGACAACGATGTTATTGGAATGGTTTCGTTACGTTTAAATATGAACCAATACCGGCAAATGTTGATTCGAGATATTATTATAGCTTTATTTGTATTGATCTTAGGGATGATTATTGCCCTTTTGCTATCCATATTATCACAAAAAACTATTTCAAATCCCATTCTTCGTTTAGCTGAAACTGTAAAAGAAGTATCAGGGACAGGAAACTATTCAATTCGTGTTAAAAGAGAAGGCAAAAATGAAATCGGTATTCTTTATGACGGCTTTAATGATATGCTGGAACAAATACAGTTCAGAGAAATGGAGAGAGATAAAGCAGGAAAAGCTTTACACGAGAGTGAGGCAAAGTTCAGGGCTATAACGGAAAACACTACAGATATCACTATCATCATAGGCGAGGAAGGCAATTACACTTATGTCAGCCCTTCAATTAAAAAAATAGCCGGATATTCGCCCGGGGATATAATCGGTAAATCTATTGTTTTCTTCGTATATTCGGAGGACATGACGATAGTTAATAAAACCATTGAAAAGGTAAAAAAAGACCCCGGCTCCACAATTCTTCTCGATGAATTCCGCGGTGTAAACAAAGATGGCCAGTTATTTTACTTACAGGGTCTTTTTACCTGTTTGCTGGATGTTCCCGGTATTGATGGTATTGTGATTAATTGCCGTGACATAACAGAAAGTAAAAAAGCAGAAAGGTTTCTAAGTGAAAGCGAAGAGCGATTTCGCACTCTTTTTGATGCTGCTTTTGAAGGAATTTTTATTTATGAAAAAGGGATTATATTGGAGGTTAATCGAACAGCGGCTATGATGCTTCGATGTGAACAGGAAGAATTAGCGGGACGATCAATATTTGATGTTGTAGCCGAAGAATCCCGCGATGAAATTAGCCAAAAACTTGCTGTAGTAAGTGATAATCCTTTAATTAGTCTCGGTCCGTATGAAATACTTAGTTTAAGAAAGGACGGAACGACGTTTCCTGTTGAAATTCACAGTAAAGGTATAAATTTTAAGGGCAAGATTCTCCGTTTAGTAGGATTTCGTGACATAAGCGAGCGCAAACGTATGGAACAAGCGCTGCAGGAAAGCGAGTCGATGTTCAGGGCAATCAAGGAAAACACCACCGATATCACAGTCATCGTCGGAGAAGAAGGGACTTATAAGTATGTCAGCCCATCGGCTCGAAAGATCCTTGGCTATTCTTCCCAGGAAATTGAGGGCAGGCCTCCCGGAACTCTTACGCATCCCGACGACTTATCTTTACTTAAAGAATTCTTCGAAAGAGCATCAAAGGAACATGGCAAGACAATCCACATTGACAGCTTTCGTGTAAAGAATAAAGACGGCCATTGGGTTTACTTCGAGGGTCTTTTCACATCTATGCTCGATGTGCCGGGTGTAAACGGTATTGTAGTCAACTGCCGTGACATAACAGAACGTATTAAGGCGGACGAATTACTTGCCGAAAGCGACAGGCGCCTGCGTAAAATGAATGATGCGCTTGTGAATATTGCAAAGACTAAAACAGTTGTAAGCGGCGATCTTGATGCCACTTTCAAGGAGATTACCGAAGCTGCCGCCAATAATCTCGAGATAGAAATGTGCAGTATCTGGATTGGCAACAGGGAAACTTTAATTGTCGAATGCCAAGACTTTTTTGAGCGCAGTACAGGTAAACACTTAAGAGGACAAAAATTAAAAGCAGGTGAGCAAACCCAATATTTTAAGATTGTTCAGGAAAACAGAGTCATATCAGTAAATGATACATTGACAGACAGTCGGACAAAGGATTTTTACCGGCATTATTTCCCCGATATACATGTGGCTTCTACAATTATAGCGCCTATTCGGCATCACGGAGAAACAATCGGTGTGCTGTCTATCGACCATATGGGCCCTACCCGTGACTGGACTTTCGAGGAACAGAATTTTGCCGGCTCGCTTGCAGATATTGTTTCAATTGCTATAGAGACATCGGAACGCATTAAAGCAGAGAAGGGATTAAAAAACAGGATTGCTTTTGATGATCTTATTACTGAAATTTCTACAAATTTTATACATCTTCCACCATCCGATATTGATACCGGTATCGATCAAGCTCTTCAAAAAGCCGGTGAATTTTCGTGTGTTGATCGAGCGTATGTGTTTGAATTTGACAAAAGTAAAACAAAAATGGATAATACACATGAATGGTGCATTGAAGGTGTCAAACCACAAATTGATAATTTACAGGGTGTTGATACCGACACACTTCCAAGGTGGATGGAAAAACTGAATAAATTTGAGATTATCAATATTCCTGATGTAGATAATCTTCCCGAAGAAGACGCCGCCGAGAAAGGTATACTCCGGTCGCAGAATATTAAATCATTAGTTGTTGTGCCGATGGAATATTATAATAATCTTGAAGGATTCGTTGGTTTCGTTAATGTCCGCGAGAAGAAGAAGTGTTCGGCAGATACTATTTTGGTGCTTAACTCTGTCGGGCGAATAATTGTAAACGCATTAGAACATAAACGTGTTCATGAAGAACTTCGTAAAGCGAATGAGGAATTAGAGCAAAAGGTGGAAGAGCGTACAAAGGAATTACGTCAAAAGCAAACTCAATTGGTGCAGTCCGAAAAAATGGCTTCACTCGGTAATCTTGTTGCAGGAGTGGCACATGAGATAAACACACCTCTTGGCGCCCTGAAAAGCAATAATGATGTTTTTATTCGCTCGGTTGATAAAATGAAAACCTTGATAGCAGATTTAACCGGCCCAGCAGATACGCCGAAAGACACCGCTTTAACTAAACTTTTTGATGGCATTGATACCCTCAATGAAGTCAATAAAACTGCATCTGAAAGAATTGTAAAAATTGTAAGCAGTCTTAGAACATTCGCCCGTCTCGATCAAGCAGAAATGGACACAGTGGATATACACGAGGGGATTGAAAGCACTTTGACTCTCGTTCACCATGAGCTTAAGAGACGTATCGAGATTCATAAAGATTTTGGAAATTTGCCGAAGATATCCTGTTATCCAAATCAGCTAAACCAGATTTTTATGAATATTCTTGTTAATGCCAGCCATGCTATTGAGGACAAAGGGGATATTTATATTAAAACATATCCTGAAAATAACAAAGCGGTAATTGAGATTAATGATACGGGTAAGGGAATACCTAAAGATGATCTGAACCGTATCTTCGATCCTGGCTTTACAACTAAAAGTAAAGGTATCGGAACGGGATTGGGACTATCGATAGTTTATCAAATTATCGAAGATCATCATGGATCGATAGAAGTGGAAAGTGAAATCGGTAAGGGTACCATGTTTAGAATTATTTTACCTATATAATAACATTATTTCCAGGACAGACAATTATCTGTCCATTTACAAAATTATAATGCATATTGTTTTATTTCAAATTGTAAATGATACAGGATATTTTTTACTTTCCATAAAATACTTGAATACACTTTGATTTAAACAAAAACCCGGAGCGAAATATGAAAACAAAAGAAAATATGAAAACAAAAGAAAATATTGAAACAATCTTATTAGTTGATGATGAAGAAATGGTGCTTACAAGCATCAATACCTTTTTGAATTTAGAAACGAATTATAATGTTGTAACATATACTTCTGCTAAACAGGCATTGGAATATGTTAAAAATAACAGCGTTGATCTCGTGATCTCAGATTATGTCATGCCTGAAATGGACGGTATAACATTTTTAGCGAATGTAAGAGAAATAAATCCTGAAATCCCCCGAATAATTCTAACAGGTTATGCGGACAAAGAAAACGCAATAAAAGCAATTAATGAGGTAGGTCTGTTTCAGTATATTGAAAAGCCATGGGATAATGATGACTTGAAAATTATTATCCGTAACGGAATTGAGAAAAAACAACTTATGAAAAAACTTCAACAAAAGATGATAGAATTTAATAAGACTCATGGGGAATTACAAAGCCTTCATCGTGAAATCCTGAAGACGTTTGTTTAATGTATACAGTACTTTAATTAACTGCCCAGGAGTAAAACTCCGAGGAATCACGCCTGCTTCGCTTCGCTTATATTAAGGAATTGCTGAGTTTTCTGATAATCTTTTCCGGAGTGTAAATTTTACACTGCATTTTTTTGCCTCCTGTTTATTTTTGGCCCAAGACTAACATAATACCGGACCGGTTTTCGGAAGCAAGGTCTGAAGGAAAACGAAGTATTTTGGAGCAGAAAAAAAGCTTATTGCATGTTAAAAATGCTTATTACCTAAGCATACTATTCTTGAAATATTTTCTGCAAAAAAATTCTGAGGTTGATTTTCTTTTTTTTGATTCCAAGCTTTTTTCTAATATGACTTTTGTGTTCTCGTACCGTATTGTGGGAGATAAGCAGGATATCGGCGATTTCATGAGCCGTCTTACCTTCTTTCACCAACTTTGCGACACGAATCTCTGATGGTGATAGAATTTCAGTATTTTCAGGAAATCTACTCAAAAAGGGCTTGGCAATTTCGTTAAGATTTTTCTCAATGATGTTTAACCAGTTTAATTGGTTTTCATTTTGTGAGTAAACTTTTATTTTTTCAAGATATGGGAAAATATGAGTATTAATATTTTCAAGAATGATTTTTTCCGAATCTTCTTTAACTTTCTCGTGATGCTTGAGAAGAACTTTTAATGTGATAACATTTTCTTCGAGATTCCTTGAATTAATTTCCAACTCTTCCTGATTATTTTTGAGCTTTTCCTCATCCTGTTTACGTTTGGTGATGTCTATCGCATATTCGATAATTTGAATAATATTCCCGTCATTATCAAAAACAGGAAATCCGTGAATTTCGACCTGACTCAGCCCACCTCTTTCGGTTAAATGTTCATGCTCGACAATTACCGGTTTTTTTGTCCTTTTTATTTCTTCGATAGGGCATGGGTGCAGTGTCGTGTCGCATGGTTTCTCGACATTATGAGTAAGTTTATAACATTTTGACTTTTTCGTTAACTGCCCGAAATGTGCTGCAGAATTCGCCATAATGATAGTATAATCATTGACATCGATGATATAAAAAGGCTGTGTGATAGACTCCAGGACATTTTCCAAAAAATCTTTTTGACGCTGAACTTCCGCTTCTGCATTCTTACGTTCGGTTATGTCGCGAACAACATGAAAAAAAACTCTTTTACCATCCGGTGTCTTGAATGATGTTTCATAAATTGCCGAGGAAACCCAGCTTTTATAAAACGGATCGAGTAAATCTTTTTCAACAGAATGGCCTTTGTCAAGTGCTTCCTCGAGGGGGCAGCCGGGAAACGGATGATCAAGACCATGAACAAGCTCCGGGCAATAACAACCACGAATGCTCTGTTGATCTTTGTTTAAAGCCTCGAGTGTGGTTTTGTTTGCGAACAAAATATTGTGATCTTCATCCACAATCATGATAAAATATGGGAGGATATCAATTAAATTCTGAATGTTCTCATCGAAAATAACCCCATTGTAATTATTTTCTCCCATGTGACATCACATCTCCTGAAATGAGGATACATTTCTTTAATAAGTAAAGTAAAGAATTTAGATATCGTAATCAACAAGTTATTTTGCATACATTTTTAAGATATTACCCGTACCGGCAAATAAGTACTCAAAGATTATAGAAATCATTAATGAGTATATTCGCATTCTTTCTTATCATTCTCTGAAAGCGTGCATTCTTTCCCCGAAGTTTCTGTTTCATGGATGAAGAGTTCCCTGATTGATTCTAACAATCGATCGCGAGCTTCACCTGATTCGCATCTGCGAACCGTGACAGTCGGATTGTGGAGAAGTTTTCTAACAATTCGACTGGTCACCAGATCAATTATATCAAACGTATCGGTATTTACCTTGTTATGGATTTTTTTCAGTTCCATACGGCGAATCGATTCACACTTTTCATGGAGACCGGAAATTACCGGAACGGCTTCACGAACAGCGAGCCATGAGCAATATTCATCAACTTTTTTATTTATAATCTTTTGAATTTTCTCTACTTCTTTTTCTCTTTTGTTCAGGTTGACATTGGTTACATCTTCGAGATTATCTATATTGAATAGATGGACGTTCTGTAACTGTGCCGTTTCGGGATCGATATTCCTCGGAACACCGAGGTCGACAAGAACAAGGGGATTATCGTTACGGTTCCTGATGCGCTCAGACAGGTTTTCTTTGGTTATTACAGGTTTTGACGATGTGACCGAGGTTATGATAATATCAACCTTTTCAAACGTTTCCTGCATGTTCTCATACGGAGTGGAAATTCCTGAAAGCTCTTCGGCCAAATCAACCGCAATTTCATGTGTTCTGTTTGTGATATAGAGATTAGCGATGCCGGAATCGGCCATCTGTTTCGCACACATCTTTCCTATTTTCCCGGTGCCGATAAGCAATGCATTGCAGCCCCGTAAACTGCCATATACTTTTTTTCCCAGCATGACAGCCGCCGAACTTATCGAAACAATACCTTTATTTATCGATGTGGAGCTCCGCACTTTTTTACCCACCTGAAACGCAGTATGAAACAGTCGGTTCAATACAGGCCCGGTACTGCGGTTGTCGCATGCTAAAGCATAGGCGTTTTTGACCTGCCCGAATATCTGGGGTTCACCGATTATTATTGAGTCCAGGCCGCATGTCGTACGGAAAAGATGGTTAATTGCGTCAACACCCGTATGGGAGTAAAAGAACTCAAGAAAATCTTTATCCATCCCTGTGGCAGTGAGAATGTATTCGAAGATGCTTTCGCGTATGCTCTCCGTCGACTTTTCTCCGACAATATACAGTTCTGTCCTGTTGCAGGTCGATAGAACGATGCATTCATTCACACCATTTATCTTCTTAATATTTTTAAGCGCTTTCGGAACTGTCTCTTTGCTGAAAGAGAACTTTTCACGGTATTCGACCGAAGCGGTTTTATATGAAATTCCTATCAGGAGTATATTTTCAATATCTGACATTATCATATTTATTATTCCCGGTAAAATTTATTAATAAAGTTTTTTTAAGAAGGAACCGGACAATTACATCCGGTCCTCCTTTTTCAACGTAAAACATTTCTACCCGAACAGCATTAAAATGCAGCCAGCCGTCAGGCATAAAAGCTTAATGACATGTTACTCAAAAACCTCGATGGAGTTTTGCAACAACGCCCTGGTATACTTAGTGTTGTGTACACCGTGGCTTCCTTCTGTTGAAACAAACCGGTAGTTAAACAGTGCTCCGGCTTTATCCGAAGAAACTTTTTCTTCCTGGACAACGGGGTGATAATCATGCCACAAATCATCCCCTTCTCCAGCCAGTAAACCATCAGCAATTAAGATGTCTCTCAGCTTAACGGTCAGAGCGATAATCTCTGTCTGAACACCATTACGGTCAAAGGAATCGAGATCTCCATGACAGCCTTCGCATGTAGCCAGGTTTGGATGTAACGTATGGCCACCGCGATGATCTCTGCTAAATTCACCCATATGACAAGTTACACAGCCGTCAGTAACATACTCTGTCATCGGCGAATTCTCATACTTAAGAGAACCCGGGATTTCAAAACCGTTGTTGCCGGTAAAGATAGGAGCATGTGTACCGTAATGAGGTCCCCAGTGGGTCGAGGTCACTTCTACATCCGGTCCGCCAACCTCGAGTCCGTAATCACGGTATCTCGTCTGGTGACAGTTCGCGCAAAGATTACCCTGCCCAATGTCAATTGTCGTTCCGGTATACATACTTCCTGTCAGCTCAACAGGAGCAGTAGTGGAACGCTCAAAATCGGCCACAGAATAGGTCTTGTGGATGTTGTGACAGGTCCGGCAATTTTGAGGCGTTGGATTTGCGGCCGCGGTGACTTCCAGACCTGCGATCTTCTGCCTGAAGCCTTCATTTGAATGGCAGGGCGCGCAAGTTGCACTGGTTCCGCGGACATACATACCGCCAGTGGCATGTTTTGATAATTCCCACTGCATCTGTTTGGCTTTAACAGTGGTCGTAACATCATGACACGAACCGCATGATCCTGATCCATCGCTTGGCGGCCCTGTTGCTCCTGTCGCTCCGGCCGCTCCTGTAGGCCCTTGCTCACCTTCGCAACCCATCATCAGCGAGAACACACTAACCAGAACGACAAACGATAAAACAACAATTACTGCTGAGGAAATTTTCCCCACTTGTACCTCCTTTCTTAATTGTGAATGTTATATTTAGTCCGAATAAGTTGTAGTATTTGTCAAAGCTTTGTAAACATCCTTTAGATCCGATGTACTGGTCAGTAATTGACCGGGATTCATTCCGGTTCCGGACTCACCGAATTTAATTTTGAACCAGGCTTCGTGAGGTTTTTGTCTCACAAACTGGCCGATTCCGGTTTTACCGTCGACATCCTCGATTTTCTTACCGTCCTCACCATGGCAGACGACACAGTTATCGGAAATTAAAGCATCACCGTTAGTTGCGCTGCCATTTTGGCCTATGTTCGAAAAGGTAAGTGTCGGCTTGGTATCGGCATCGGATATCGGTGGGCCGGTAACGGTTAAATCGTATAATTCTACCGGGTCGATCCATTCCTCTTTCATGAACTTGACTATGTTCCATACCTGACTGCTGGACAAATATGGATTATAATTGGGCATTTCATTAGAGGCTGCATCGAGAGGCCTGCCCCATGAATGTTCAATCAGTTCGTAAAGCTCGTTTACGCTGCTTGTAGCTATAGCGCTGCGCAGATTGGCCGAGGAAACATCGGGACGAGTATCTTTTCCTGAGCTGTGTCCTGTCCTGTTGGAATATGAGGCGGCATTCCCCAGCCCATCCCATGCATGGCAAGCTTTGCATCGGGCAAAATCATAGCTTTCGTTCATCCCGGGATCTGTTCCGCCGGCATTTGAAGTATACCATTTGGAGTATGCAGATCCGCCCAGATATGGATCGGCGTCTGTGTATTCAGCCGGAATATCTACTTCTCCGGAAGGACCGGCAGGTCCGGCAGGTCCGGTTTCGCCCTGGTCGCCTTCACAACCCATGATAAAAAACGAAGCTGCAAAAATCACACTGAGAGCACTTATTACTTTTCCCACTTGTTATCTCCTTATTATTTAATATTAATCCCAAATTCGAAGTAATCTTCAAAGTATTGGTTGTTGGATCAAAACTTGTACTGAAATACTGAAAAGGATCAATCGCTCCCGGCCCTGTAGATCCTTCCTCACCTTCACATCAGACTAAAAAGGTGACCACACATCAGGGCCGCATACGATAAAACAACAATTACTTTAGAGAAAATTTTTCACATATACCTCCTTTATTATTTTTAAAGGTTAAGAATTTCAGCATTGCAAAGGCAAATTACTATAATTATATTTTTGAAAAACTTTGTGAATAGCCGTACTCATCACGAAGAGTCAAGGTGCTTCCTTCGATTTCGACGGTTTCCGTATATGAGTAGCCATCCGAATCCATAGCATTCAGTAAATTATCGGAAACAGAATATGTCCCGCTCTCATGATACTGACTATCCCCGTCATCATAGATATATGTATATTTACCGTCCTCTGAAAAAGTCAGCGTTATATCTCCGGTGTCATCTATCCATGAGTGGACTATGCTTATTTCGCTTTCGTTCTCAGCGACTTCACTTCTCAATGCGGGAATCCCTGAACCGGTAATGTCAACGCTCTCTAATGCATCCACAGGATTCTCACCGCCGTGCACATTACCGCAGACAATCAGCACGATTGATAAAAAAAACAGAGTAGTAAACTTTCGCATCTTTTCCCCCCAATATTAAATCAATGTGACATCGCATGATGTTTGCCGCTGCTTTCGACAATCAATTTTCCTCTCATGAATTCATGCTGCTCACGATCGCATTGCACCACACACAGGTACGTGTATTCTCCGGCGTATTTAGGAGTAAACTCGACTATTTCAAACTGGCCGGCTTTGATAATCCTCTCAGCGACATCCAGCTCCGGAATGGCGAATCCATGGGTAACGCAATCTTTGTTTATAACTCTTATTTTTACTAATTCCCCCTGTCTTACTGTTATTTCCTTTTTACTCCATGTTGCGATTGGATGGGCCTCGAGTTCAATTGTGCCGCGTCTTTTTGCTAATACGGATTCATAAGAAAATATTGCAACTATAGTTCCGACTATTGACAAGAACACGAGACCGACTGCAATTAATTCTTTGTATTTTCCCATATTTCACTTCCTCTTTCTATTTGTTAAAAAGCAATGCCGATACCGGAGATACCGGCATTGCTGCTGCTCACATTTTACCACAAGAATAACCAGAGCATGGTTAATGTCCACAGAATCATGAATGATAAGATCGGCAGGAATGTTACTATTGCCTCGCCCTTATCGGTAATCATCTGACGTGAAATCTTTATCCCGATGTCGATAGATATTACCAATCCAAACAACAAAGAAATAATCTGCAGGAACGGCATGTAGTATGTCAAAAACGGTGTCCATGGGAATTCACCGGTTCCGAAGAGATCCCATCCCCATGCAAACGGGTCTGAGGTCACACCAATTACATACGAGCCGCTTGGCAGGAGGAAACCCCAGCAAAAAGCAATCCATGTGAAGAGTCCCAATGGTGCAAGGCCATATGAATAGTTCAGGAAAAGTGTCCTGAAAGATAAGTGGTCGTCCTTTTTCAGCCAGTTTGAAGCGGCAACGAAAAGGGCATAAATCAATGGTAGAATTATCAGACACGAAACCGCGCTTGTACCTATATATTTAAAGATTGAAAATGTGGTGGCAGCACGCTGCCAGTCCTTTAAGAATCCCCAGGGCCCCATCATGAACACATAAAATACCACCGCAGCCCCGAGCATAATAAAGGTCTTCCATGCCTCATCCATGCCTCTCTTTTCATCGACCAACAAATCAGTATTCGGTGGCCTGATGTTTAATACCATATTATCTTCCGGACAGGTTTTAAAGCACTCGAGACACAGACCGCAATACGTATTCCGCCTGTTCCTGAAAGGCAGTTCCATCCACGGGCAGCCGTACCCGTTTTCATTACCTCTGTAGCAGTTTCCGCAGGAACCGCAGCCAAGACATCGCGAAGATTCTTCGTGAGCCATACTTTCGGTATAGACTTTTTCAACCTCCCTGAAATTACCCCGACGCTCTTCGACGGGTATACATTCCGGCTCTATTCGATCTTTATGAGAAATCGAATGAAGGGGCAAATCTGCGACCTGCACATCCGACGGATACAACAAAACGGGCGCGAGTTTTTCTCCCCGCAGGTACCTGCCGATAGAAACCGAAGCTTTTCTGCCTGCTTTGACAGAATCAACAAACACGCTTGGTCCTGTTACTACATCACCGCCGGCAAACACACCGGGAATATTTGTAGCCATCGTGTCAGGATCGACTATTATTGTACCAATTCTGCTGATATTAATATCCTCGGGCAGGAAGCTGATATCGGAATACTGGCCCACAGCGATTATGACAGTTTCAGCCGAAATAAGATGCTCGGTGCCTTTAATGGTCAAATGCCTTCGAAGACCGGTATCCATATCTATATCTCCGAGTCTCATATTGGCGCAGAGTAGAGACGTAGCCTTGCCTTCGCTCCCAACAATCTTCTGTGTAGAAGTCAGGTATTCTAATTTCACACCCTCTTCCACCGCCTGCTTTTCCATAGAATCCATTTCATCCTCGGAAAGTATTTCAAGGCAGGTTACATCCTCGCAGCCCAGCCTGAGGGCGGTACGGGCAGCATCGATAGCGGTTTTACCGCCGCCGAGTACAACGACTTTTTTACCAATCTCCACTTCCTCGCCTGAATTCACCTTTCTCAGAAGACTTATTGCCGATATGACGCCCTGAAGGTCTTCACCATCAAGTTTTAGAACGCGGCTTTTCGATGCACCGGCGGCGACAAACACAGCCTGATAATCTTTTTTGAGTGTCTCAAAAGAGATATCTTTTCCGACAGTCGTGTTTGGTATAAATTTGACGCCGGAATTTTTGATATGCGCAATTTCTTTATCCACTATATCCTTGGGTAAATGGAAATCCGGCAAACCGACCTTGAACATCCCGCCGATGACAGGCAAAGATTCATAGACGGTTACATCATAGCCTTCTTTCACGAGATAATACGCACAGCTCAAGCCGGCAGGACCTGAGCCGACAACCGCTACTTTTTCCTCATGACTGGGGATAAATTTATTTCCATTGCCGTTTTCATACCCTACATAATCGGATACGAATCTTTTCAACGCTCTGATTGCTATAGGGCCGTCAACATTGCCCCGTGAACATTCGACTTCGCAGGGAGCGGGACATACACGTCCGCAAACTCCAGGAAACGGCATCGCTTCCCGAATAACCTCGAGGGCACGTTCATACTTGCCTTTTTCTATGAGGGCGACATACGAGCTGGAGTCGACTCCTGCGGGACAGGCAAGACGGCAAGCTGCAATACCCTCGTCAAAAGGATATTCCTTACCTTCTTTTATCCTGTTGCAAATTTCGGTATCTTTGGAACGGATTTCTATCGTGGCAACGTTTGAATAGAGCACCTGGAAACCGCCCACCGGGCAGACAAAGCGGCACCATGTTCTTCGTTCAAATACAAAAGTAATAATAGTTGCCCCAATGATTATTCCAATAAGCATGATGAATGATGCAATCGGAATAGTTGTGAGAAATCCGTTAAAAAAGGTAATGCCCATAAACAGGAAATTCACCATCCACATATTACTCAGGCTTTTCGGGAATTTTTTATTAAGTCCGAAAGATTTTTTATTTACTTTCATGAACGAGTGGCGCTGTAACCATAGACCGAATAACGGAAGTGGACAGAAACCACAGAAAACTCTTGAAAAGAACGGCACCCAGATCATGATGAGAAACACAAACCACACAATCCAGACATACATGATCCCAAAGTTATAATTTCCCGCTGAAACCCCTCCCACATAACAGGAAACCAGTATGACTGTGAAAAACACCGTTGAAAAAATAATTGCCAGGAAACGCGGCCAGCGGCTTTTAAGGAGCCCCCGTATGAACGGATATTTGGTTAATTCAAACCGCCATCCAACCGGAAATAATCCCAAAATCAGACCCAGATTTTTTTCTTTCGAGAAATAATAAAGGAAAAATCCGCCGAGTAAAAATGCCAGCACAACCGAAACATAGAACCGCGTATTCGGTACTACCCTGAGCCATGCATACATATAAGGATGAAAGCTTGCGCAAGTAGCCGAGCACCGCATAGAGAATCGTCCCGATTTATCGGCAACGAACCTGAGCAGGCCGAGTTCGCCGGGTTTAACCGTTTTATGCCTGTCTTCTTCGCTTACTATTTCTCCCTCACGGTCAAGATACTGTTTTACAGCTAACTCATATCCATCCAGATAGATACCGTGCTCAACATCTTCGGACACGAGCTTCAGAACAACAGTATCGCCTTTGTGAACCTTGATTATGTTCGGCTCATATTCGAATTGCCTTCCGGTGATAAAGAAAACCTTTTCATTCATCCATTGTAACAGTTCACCGCGCAAAGCCTCATTTGTACCATACATTCCGTCATACCGCACAATATGGTCATTATCGAGTATAATAACATGAGGAACATGTTCAATCTCAAAGAGCTGTGCGACTTTCCTCTCCTGGTCGCCATAGAGAGTATAGGTCAGCCACAGCTCATCCTGATGTTCGGTTGCACTCTCAGCGCTTTCTCCGATAAGAATTGCTATCGTCTCTAATTCAGTCCCAAAGTAGTAGTCCAGAATTTCTGCCAGGTCGGATAGTTTTTCTTCCGAAGTTCCGCTTTTATCAGCAAATACGATTAAAACCGGCTTTCCGGTCAGCTTGTTCAAATCCAACACATTTCCTTCAGCATCGGATAGCTGAAATGCCGGAGACTTTTCACCTGTAGAAACAGCATGGCAATAATCGGCGCTTAATCCTACAGACAAACACAATAGAGTGATTATTAAGATTTTTCTGATAAAAAACATTAGTCCTCCTCTATGTTGAATATCATTATTTGTTAACCGCCTGTTTTTTCTCTGCTAATTTTTTTGCAATTAGATCTTTTTTGCGAATTTCCGAATCATATACGCAAAACTTGTAAATGCTTTTCGCCGCTTTCGGGTTAATTCCCGATCCCGGTTTTTTCATCATCTTCTTGATATAGCTCATCCACTCATCGGGCAATGCATACGGTGCATTGATCGCCCGTGCAATAGTGTGACATTTCGAGCATTTCGGGGTATAAACTTTCGTATAAGTGTCCTGCATTTCCTTGGTATAATTTGTGATTTCGATTGTCGACGGGCCTTTATCATAAGGGAGAGGTTTTTTTGCTTTTAACTGCCACCAGTCCTCTTCGCTCATACCCTCGGGTTTTTCGTCGGGTATTTCAGACGGATCGATTTCATTATTTTCCTGCGACCAGCTTTTAACAATCCCTTCCTGATTAACTGATAACACCAGGAAAATACAGATAACCGTGAAAACAAATACAAAATATCTCATCTCTTCCTCCGCTTTATTTTTTTAATTTTTGTATGTCCATATTATCGATATTACTATTTTTCATTTGTATTTTCTTACTAAACCTTCAAGCGCTCAAAAGGATTTTCCTTCCACTAAATGAGCAATGATATTGGCAGCTTCTTCTTCGGTCAGTTCGGTGCCATAGACTATCATTTCATCCACAACATCTTTCCAATCGTCATCCGGATAATTACGAACATCGTCAAGAGAATGGCATCTTGAACACTCTTCGCTAATCAATTTACCAGTAGAATCAGTCGTAGGATCAGTCGTATCACTAGTTGAAACAGGTTTCAATGGATCATTCCCACAGCTCGTGATAAGGCAGGGCAATATTGCTACGCTTAGAGAAACAACCAAAATAAATGCTGCTTCTTTAAGCGCCTTCTTCCTTTTTTCAAAAGTAACTTTCTTTTTCATGATTTTCTCCCGGGATACATAACTGCTCATGTATTCGAAAATATTAAAAACACATCTGAAAATATTTTAGCGATTTTGCCCTTTAAAATGCCAATCCAACATTCATTTGCAATCTGCTTAAATTATCAATTTCTTTACCGTATTCGGTAACATTCGATGCTGTATCGTTATAATCACCTAGCATGGTCAATTGATATTCACTCCTGAATTTGAGTGAAGGTATGGGGGAATAATTTATCCCGATTGAAAAACGAGACATATCCATGAAGGTATGGTTTCCTTTATCCTGATCATGCTCGAGATAGCTGAACATGGTGACAAACTCAAATTTTTTCGCCAATTCCGATTCCTTGAAAACCTGTTCGAAAGGAGCATCGTATTGAACATACCAGCCGGTTTTTGTGTACTCTTCTGTTTTCCCGCTGTTATTTTTATTAATCCAGTCGAGAGGATTCGTGGCATATTCAAATCTCAGATTTGTTTTTCCCAGTGCAAGATGAAAATCACCGCCATACATGGCATAGTTCAGTTCTTCATCATCATCGTACTTGCCGGAAACATACGAGGCGCCTGCTGTAAAAAGATCACCGAAAGAATAAGCAACCTTGCCCCCGATACTCTTATTGCCGTTATTGTCACTGATCGGACGTGGAACCGACTTCCATTTAATATCCGATGTACCTGACATTCCATTGATAACGTAAATTCCAAACCATAATTGGTCGTTTTCTCCACGGACCCATTTATTACCGTAGAATTGTGCGCCGACATCACTCCATGCGGACATAAAAATAGGCTTGGGCCCTCCATGCAATTCCATATCTTCCTGTTCATGATCTACCCACATCAACGGGCGTGAAACGGATTTCTGATCCACTGTATTAATGGCGATACTGTTGAAATATCCGAAAGGAACATCAAACCTGCCAAGCTTGACATTATAATTGGTTGTGCCGAAATCACCGGAACTGTAAAGCTCGTAATCGATATAACTTGTTATCAGGCTTATTGTTGGGCCATGAGATAGGCATGTATAAATTTCTGCGCTCAGTTTGTCGGAGATTTCAATCATTATTTTCGGATGGATATGCTGGGTATTGTAATCCGAGCCATGAATTCTATGTTTCCAGATTTTATAATTATTACCTGAAATCGAGCTATAAAAATTTGTATCCATGCCACCGCCCAGCGCCACATCAGCTGCTTGCAAAGTACTGTTCCCCAGCACCAAAAACAGTACCGCAGCACATAACCGTAAAGAAATGCTACCTATGTATTTCACTTTTTCGTCTCCTATCTTACTAAAGCACCGATCTAATCCGGAGGTGATATGGATGAGACTTCAAGAAGCATGATGAACAATCACATTTAGTGATTCTCATATCATTTGCGATACTTTTTACAGAACAATGCCACAAACTAATTTATACAATTAGTTTAGCATGAGCAGTCAGTGTAATTTTACACTTACGTTCTGTCATTATTTCTGATTTTTTGGGTGAATTAGAGATGAGAAAGAGCGAAAGGAGGAGACCGTGGAGAAATATTACTTATGGAAATGATTTGTGTGTAGTACCATATTTCATGGGTAATATATCTCAATAATGTGGGTACAGACAAAATCCTGACAAATTCGATGCGGAGATGCACCGGAGCTGTTGTCATGATCTTCATCAGAATTGTGTAAGCAGTAATGATGGGACATGTTACAGAATTAAACTTTGCGATTCCAATATGCAGGAATGAATTATCCATGGATAACATCGTTATTGCATAAAACGAAACAGCAAAAAAGAAACCGTAGACTTTATTAAAAATTGTAGTCATTTTTCATTCTTCAATAGATATGTGTATGCTTATTTAAACACTCGCAAATAACATTATTGCTATAGATTGAATTTTAAAAAGACTATTGAAGAATAGTGATTTTTATTAAAAAGTGTTAGTCGTTATATATGGGGTATAATAACTATATCGTATAGTCCTATTTTGCAAAATATTTGGCATCTCAAAGAAAATAGAAAAAGGACTATAGAAGATAGTGATTCGGTAAAAAAGTGGATTTATCAATTGAATATTTCTAATATGTATCGGGAGATATACGGGCGTATTTAAGTTGAAAAATCTAATAAATAGTGGAAAACCGTGATTTACAGTGAGAATTTGTATGTTATTTTATATATAAGTGGTTATCTCATAATCTTCATCGTCTCAGTGCACCCGTTTGCCCTCATCGTATAGAATTAAATTCGATTACTTAAGTGATATACAGCCCTCATCCTTATGCTCCGACATGACCGCTTCAGAAACCACAGATGAACATGCCTGTTCAGTCTCTTTATGACCTTTATACCGCACTTTTTCAGCAGCCGGATATTTACGCAGTGAAGGTTTTTCATAAGGATGGGGAATTATGGAAGCATATGGGTAGTTTACGTTCCGGTGCGATCATTATTGAAAATCGCTGGCGAGTTGAGGCGGCAGGGTGCACCCGCTGGTCCGGCGTTCAAAAGACCTTGGGAATCAGGGCCCGCGTTCGGTTCATATATGCTTTGTATCCCGGCATATACTTTGTCAGAAACTTTTCCTCCTTACGAATCCTTAAGTATATCACGAGAAGGCCCAATAATGACATTCCTGAGGAGAACTGTGCACCAAGAAACGTAGGGCACGCGATGAAAAGACAAATTGTTCCGAGGTAAAGTGGGTGACGGATATGTCGGTAAAATCCGGTTTCGACAAGCTGCTGCCCTTCAACTTTCTCAACTGACATGGAAAAGCCCTTCTTTAAGTCAAGATGGCCTTTCACCCTGAGGATAGTTGCAAGCAAGAAAAGAATTCCACCGATGATATGCGATATATAACGTGGGTGGGCCCCGTAAAAGACGTATTCTATAACCGGTACGATCAAAATAAGAAAAAAAGATAAAACTACTAATGGGAGGGTCCATTCCCATTTTGGCCGTTTTTTCCAGGATCCGACCCGAATCATCACAGCGCTTTCAGAGATGCGATAGATGATAAGGAAGATCAGATAAACAGCTATTGGCCGATAGTCCATGTTTGCCCTCGATAATGTTCGCTGCTTAACTATCTGCGGGTATCGGTAAAATTTATCCCTCAGAACTTTTTTTGTTATTTTTTTGAAATCCTGTTATCCCCCGGCAGTTTCCCGCATTTCTTTCTGTGCAGCTTTCATATCGATAAAAGCTTTAGGATTTTCAAAGACGGTTACTATATAAATTAATGCAACGACAGTGGTTGTTAAGAGAATGGCAAATAGATTGTTATAGTTCAAAATACCGTTATCCATCAACTTGCCGAAGATAATGGGAAGCGGAACAGTTAAAACATTAACGCCGAGAAATGTGAGCGCCACATAGGTCGATTTGTCTTCTGTCGGACAGCATTGAAACATCATGTAGCCGAGACCGCTCCAATCCGCTCCCATAGCAATTCCGGTTATGAGAAATATCAAAATTATAACAGGAGTTGAGGTCGAGGGAACAAGCCATGCCAGGGCCAGATAAACAATTACAAGAATTTGGGAAAGCAAAAACATAAACTTGGGGCCGTAAATATCGTTAAACCTTGCGATAGTTAATCCGGAAACAATAGAGCCGAAAGCATGCAGTGAACTGAACAAAGCGGCAGTCATCGGAGTGATGCTGCGAATATTGATTAAATAGGCAAGAATAAAAGCCATCATGATATGGTGGCCGGACATTAACCATTTACCGATAATAAATTTGGTAAAAACCCTGTCAGTTTTAATAATTGCAACGCATTTGCCGAGAAAAGCGATAAAATGCGGCGACCTGTCTATCTTTTTATTTTCCGGCTCCTCGATGGTAAATAAAAGGATTGACATCATGAT
>SDBV01003276.1_pt1 | contig 23990 bp, 18 predicted proteins | sample 2277081 | NCBI WGS metagenome assembly SDBV01 (sample SAMN10402039, study PRJNA504765) | marine sediment metagenome | isolation source: marine sediment core GS10_PC15, 223 cmbsf | place: Arctic Ocean: Southern Knipovich Ridge | collected 2010 | reverse complement strand
GCGTTCGAAGGCCACGTACTGGCTTGTGTGCGCGACCTGATGAGCCTCGACGACCAGCCCGCGACCACACAGCCGCATCGTTGGCAACAGCCCTTCGTCGAGCGCTGGTGGATTCGCTATCACTAGCTGGTGGGTTCGCTATCACTGGCGTGCGTTCTCGCGCGGTTTGCATCTTATCCCGGGTGGGGCGGGCGTCTCTCATCCCGGGTGGGGCGGGCGTCTCTTACCTCGGGTGGCGCGGGCGTCCCGCCCGCCTTCATATCGAGGCACAGCGGGCGAGACGCCCGCTCCACCCACGGTGCAGAGTTTCTGAACAAGCATGCTAGATGCACATTCCCTCGTCCGTTGCTGTCGCTCGCGCGCCGCGCCCCGTACACGCCGGTATTCCGACACGTCCGAGAATCACGCTCCCCGGGCCACGCGCCGCGGGGTGGGCCAGTCGGTCTGCCAATCCAGATTGGCCAACGAGGACCGCGTTTTCTAGGTTCTAATAGGGACGCGACGGAGGCGCGCGAGGCGGCGCGCACCGCGTTCCGTTTGAACCTGGCAGGCTCGCGGTGGCAGCGCGCGACACGACAACTGACCGGGGTGACCGGAGCGGCGACCGGCGCACACGCGCGGGCGGCGCCGACAAGCCTCCCGTGCTCGGCCGCGCGACCCAGCGCGCGCTGTGCCTCCTGTGTTTGACGGGGATCACGTTCGGTACCCTCGGTCCGCTGGGCCTGGGGGGCCGGCCGTGGTTGGCTTGGCCGGACGCGTGGCAGTGGGTGCCCGCCGGGCAAGCCGGCGATCTGAATGATCTGATCACCAATCTGGCGGTCTACGTGCCGGTGGGCGTGGCTTTTCGCCTGCTCGTTCGGCGGCGCGGGACAGCCGGCTGGCCGGACCTGTTGCTGGGCGTGGGTTTATCGGTCGCGCTGAGCTACCTGACCGAATTGCTTCAGCAGCTCATGCCGGCCCGCTCGGCCAGCCGGGTGGATGTCCTCGTGAACGGAAGCGCGGCCTTTGCGGGTTGCCTGCTCGCGGTGCCGGCACAATGCCTGATCCGGCGGGGACATGCGTCGATCTTCGTGCGCCTGCGGACGCCGGCGTCGGCGTTGGCCGTGTGCTCGTGGCTTACGGCGGCGCTGGCCGTGGTGCTGATGACCATGCCCTGGAACCTGGCGCGGCCCGCGGCGGAGTGGGGGTTCGACCGTCTGTGGAACACAGCGGACCTGCGGCGTTTTGCGGTGTTCCTGGCGGTGGGCTTCTTCATGACGGCCGCGGCCGTGACCCGTGAACGGGCCCGCGCGGCGGTGGTGTTTGGGGCGCTGGTGCGCGTGCTGCTTCTGGCGGCAGCCCTGGAGGCGACGCAGGCGGTGCTCGGGGCGCACGTGTGCAGCGCGGCGCAAGCCGTCGTGGCCTGGGCCGGGGCGACGACCGGCTGGCTGGCAGCGCAGGTGCTGCTTCGCAGGCGGGGGACGATCGCGGATGAGAAGGTAACCGCGACAGCTCCCGCGGCCGAATCGCCGTTGCCGACGGAAACCCTCCGCCGACTGGCCGCAGCGGCCCTGGTTGGAACCGCGGTTTACGCGGCGGCCGTCGGTCTATGGCAAATCGGGCCGCTCACGGAAATCCGCACCGAGCCCGTCGTGCATTGGCTACCGTTTCGCGAGCATTTTATCGCCCCTTTCGCGGCCATGGCGGCGGGTATCGTGGAGCAGGTGACCGTCTACGCACTGCTGACTTTGTCGTGCCTCTACCTGACGCGGGGCCGTGGACGGGCCATCGCACTGCTGCTGCTCCTGGGGCTGGTGAGCTTGATCGAGCTGTGCCGGGCTTTTCTAGATCATCACGGAGCGGACCCCACGGCAGCCATGCTGGCCGCCTTCGCGTGGCTGGTGACGACGCGGATCTGGATGGCGGTCTACCCGTCCCAACACGGTGAGCCGTGGTCACTGATCGGGGCACCGAGGCATCCATGGCCCTACGGTGACGCAGGATAGCGCAAAGAGTGCCTCCTTCGCGGCGTTTGACCGACGGGCCCTCGCAGTCCGGCGCAAAAGTCGGCACCGGCTGGAAAATGTAGCGGCCGGGCTCTGTCCCGGCCGTAGATCGCGCGAAAACGTCCTCTTGCAACAACGTCCGGGACAGAGCCCGGACGCTACATGACTTCTGCGGCGGGCTGCTCGGTCTCATGCACGAGGCCCACAACACTTGTCAGTCACTCCGCTCCGGCTACCGATAAGACCATGGAAGATCACGAGATGAAGAACCGTGGCGGGCCCTGGGTCGGGCTCGGCCCAGGGCGGTAGATGGTGCGGCGTACGCCCACGGAGCGACGCCATGAACATTGGACTGGACGCACGCAGCATGGTGGCGCCCCGCCCGCGGGGCACGGGGCGCAACCTGCGCGACGCCTTCCGGTTGATCCCCGACCTGTGTCCCGAATGGCGCTTCCTGTTCTACCATCAACGTCCGCTGTCGGGCGAAGACCGTACGGCGGCCGATGAACCCTGGCAGCACCCGAACGTGACGCTGCGGCGGATCGACGTGCCGGGTGATCGCTTTGACGCCTGGTTTCAGTTGCGTCTGCCCTTCGCCGCTCGGCAGGACCGCGTGGATCTGATGCACTTTCCCGCCAGCGCAGCGCCGGCCTGGTGTCCGGTCCCGTTCGTGCTGACCGTCCACGATCTGATTCCGTTCAAGTTGCCCACTGAACTTTCGCCGCGCGGGACGCAGGCGTTCGGGCGGGGTTTGCGGCGGGGCCTGCGGCGCGCGCAGCACATTATCGTGGTTTCACGCGCCACGCGCGACGATCTGCGCCGCGACTTCGGCGTGCCGCTGGAGAAGATGACCGTCATACCGTGGGCTCCGGACAGCCGCGTGAGCGCGCGGGCTCGGCATCCGGAGGATGGACGGCACACGCGGCAGGTTTGCGACAAGTACCAGCTTCCCGAGCGCTGGCTGATCGCGTTTTCCGGCAGCACGCCGCGCAAGAACGCCCGGGGCGTACTCGACGGTTTCGCCCGCGTGGCGCCGGACATTCGCCGTGGTGTTCATGTAGTTTTGGTTGGTTGCGAGCCAGAGGCCTACCGCGCGCGACTGGCAACCGATGCCGACCGCCTGGGTATTTCGGGTCAGTGCCACATACTGGGTTTCGCGCCGCACGATGATCTGCCCACGCTGCTGGGCGGGGCGAGCGGTCTGCTCATGCCCAGCCGCTACGAGGGCTTTGGCCTGCCGATACTCGACGCGTTCGCGTGTGGTGTCCCGGTCCTGACCTCGAACGTCAGTAGTATGCCGGAGGTGGCCGGCGACGCGGCGGTGTATTGTGATCCGCAGGATCCGGGCAGCATCGCCCGGGGCATCGAGGAGTTACTCAATCCGCGGAAGGCTGCCGAGCTCGTGCGGCGGGGGCACGCGCGCCTGGCCCTGTTCAGTTGGGAGCGCACGGCGGAGGCGATGCGTGGGGTCTACGAGCACTGCTTGGCCCGATTGCAGACGGCTCACCTGGCCGGCGCGGAGGTGGGCTAGGCTTGCGCGCGAAGAACCTGCCAGACTGGGGTGAGCCGGCCGGGCTGCCGCTCAAGCTGGACTGCCGGCAGTATCGCGGCGATCGCCCCTGCGGAGCCGGGGTGCAAGGTGTGTGCCCGGCCGTATGTGCGCACTACGACGCGATGGGCTTCCGCATCCTGCTCATCAAGCTCGGGGCGCTGGGCGACGTGATTCGCACGGCGGCCGTGTTGCCCGGGCTCAAGGCAGCCCGGCCGCGGAGCCACATCACGTGGGTCAGCCGGCCCGACGGCGTGCGTGCGCTGGCGCATCACCCGGATATCGATCGCCTGCTGCCCTTCAACGCGGAGTCGCTCTGCCATCTGGAGCACGAGTATTTCGACCTGTGTCTGAGTCTGGATAAGGAGCCCGGCCCGGCCGCGCTCGCCATGCGCGTCCGGGCCGCGGAAAGACGTGGCATTGGGCTTACGGCGCAGGGGACGGCGTATCCACTGAATCCCGAGTGCGTGGACTACTTCGAGCTCGGCCTCAGTGACGATTTGAAGTTCAATCACAATCGTAAGACGTATCAACACCTGATCTACGAGGCGCTAGGGCTCGAGTATCAGGGAGAACGCTACCGGCTGTATCCCGGCGAGGCCGATCGCGCACACGCCACACGGTGCTGGCAGTCCCTGGGCGTCGATGACCGGGACACTGTGATCGGCCTGAATACAGGTGCCGGGCGGGTGTTTGCCAACAAGAGTTGGCCACCGGCGAAGTTCGCCGCGCTGGCCCGGCGGCTGGCGGAGGAGCCGGGTTGGCGGGTGGCGTTGCTCGGCGGACCCGGCGAGCGCGAGATCAACGCGCGCATCACGGCCGCATGTCCGGCGGTGGTGGACACCGGCGCGGATCACGCCGAGCTCGAATTCGCCGCCCTGGTGCAGCGCTGCAGCGTCGTGGTCACGGGTGACACGATGGCGATGCACGTGGCGATTGCCGGCGACGTGCCCTGCGCGGTCTTGTTCGGGCCGACCTGCCATCAGGAAATCGATCTGTTTGGACGAGGCGAGAAACTGGTGACCGGCCTGCCCTGCGCGCCGTGCTATCGCCGCCGGTGCGACCGCTCGCCCAGTTGCATGGACGACGTCGGGCTGGACGCCGTACTCGCGGCCGTTCGACGCTGGGCGGTGGCCGGCGATGCCGCCGGGCGGACGCCATTGCCCGTGGCGGAGGCGCGGGTATGACGGCGGCGAGTCGCAGACGGTTGCGCGTGTTGGTGGTGGCCGGCCGCGAGCCTTGGCCGCTGAACAGCGGCGGGCGCCTGCGTCTGTTCAACTTCCTGAGTTGGTTGACTCGCGACACGGACGTAACGCTGGCACTGCCCGAGCCGGCGTGCCACGTCGGGCATCTGCCGAGTCCATTGCATCTTCGTGGCATGACCGCGGAAAGTGGACGTGTCCGATCTTCGCGCGCGATGCACGTGCCGTGGATAATACGGCTGGTCCGACGCCATTTCGGCTATCGCCCGGCGGTGGTGCAGTGGCTGGACAGGCACGCGCGACTCGAGTCGTTCGACGTGGCACTGCTTTATGGCGCGGTCACGGGACAGTACATCGATGCGGTGCGGGTACCGGCCGTCTGGGATGCGGTGGACGAGCTGGTCCTGACGACCGTCCGCGACGCGGAATGGCGGGGACCACGTCATTGGTCGGCGGCCGCCCGGGCGGCAATGCTGCAGGCCGCGTTCGAGCGGCACGTGGCCGGTCGAGCCCGGGTGACGGTGTTCGCCTCCGGCGTGGACGCATCGTATGCCCGGCGCTGGGCCGGGCCCGCGCGCGTGGAGGCCATCAGCAACGGGGTGGACTGCGACTACTTCAACCACCCCACGCAGCCGCCTGAGCCCGGCACCGTCGCGTTCGTGGGGGCCCTGAACTTCCCCCCAAACGTCGAGGGCATGTTGCGCTTCACGAGGCGTGTGTGGCCGCACGTGCAGGCCGACGGTGCCGGCCGACGACTCCAGATTGTCGGGCGGGATCCGGTGACGGAAGTGCGCGCACTGTCACGCCTGCCAGGCGTGGAAGTCCACGCCAACGTGCCGGATGTCCGCCCTTACCTGTCCCGGGCGGCCGTGGTCGTGGTGCCGACCCGCCTGGGAGGCGGCGTGAAGAACAAGGTGCTCGAGGCGTGCGCCATGGGGCGGCCGGTGGTGGCCAGTTCCCGGGCATTGGCGGGACTCAGCGCCCGCCGCGGGCGAGACGTCGTGTGCGCCGACACCACGGCCGCATGGGCACAAAAGGTCGGGCACCTGCTGGCGCAGCCGACCGCGGCGGCCGCAATCGGTGCCTCTGGACGCCAGTGGGTGCGACACGCACATCAGTGGCCCGTGCTGGCAGAGCGTCTTTGCGGCGTGCTGGCCGCGGCGGCCGGTTGGACAAGCTCGGCGGCGCGAAAACCCGCCCTTTGCCACGCGGCCGAGGAGCACATGGAGATTGAGACCGCGCGGCCGGATGACGCGTTCGTGCCGTGCGGCGGCGTCTTGCCGCCCGCTCCAGGGGATGAAGTGGCAGCATCGTCACGTGGCCGGGAGCCGGCATGTCTCTAACGGCCATCACCTTCTGGATCCTGTATGTGACGGGTGTCCTGGCGGCCATTTTCAACCCGGTCGTCGGGATGGCGTTGTACGTGCTGGTTTATCATCTGTACCCGGAGGGGCAATGGTGGGGCTATCCGATCCGCGCGTTGGGCTTTGGCACGTCGTTCACGGTGGCGGCAGCCACGGCCATCGGCCTGTTGATCCGCCGGCCGAGCATGGAGTTCGGTGCGCGCCAGATGCAGGCGCCGTACGTCTTCGCGCTGCTGCTGGGTCTGGTGGCGATCGGGAGTCTGGCCTGGGGTATGGAACTCTCGGACCGGGGCCAGTACCAGGCCGTGAAGTATGTCAAGCTGATGATCGCGGTGTTTCTGCTGGTGCGCTGCGTGCGCAAGCCGTTGCACTATCACTTCATCATCATGGCCTGGCTGGTGGGCGTTCTGTACCTGGGCTACCAGGCGTGGGGCGGCTCGGGCCACATTAGCGGCGGGCGACTGGCGCACGGGATTGGCGGGCCGGATTTCTCGGATTCGAGCGGCCTGGCGGTGCACCTGGTGGCCTCATTGCCTTTCATGGGAGCGGGGTTCTTCATGGCCCGCTCCTGGTGGGGTCGCGTGTTCATGTTGGTGACGGGCGCCTTGACGGTCAACACGATCATCATGACCCGTACGCGGAATGTCGTCGCGGGTCTGGCGGCCATGATCGTGGCCGGCGTGCTGTCGCTGCCGCGCGGGTATCGGTTGCGGGGCATGGTGGCGCTCGTCATCGGCGCGTTGCTCGCGGCGCAGCTCGTGGATCCAGGGTGGTGGAAGCGGATGCACAGCGTGACTCAATACGAGCAGGATTCATCCGCGATGTCGCGCATCGCCTTCTGGAGGGCGGCCCTGAACATGGCCAACGACAATCCGCTCGGCGTTGGGCTCGGAAACTTCCGCTACTACGTCGGCCAATACATCCCGGAGCTACGCGGCAAGCGGAGCGCGCACAGCACCGTCGCAACTTGCCTGGCCGAACTCGGATGGCTGGGCCTCATGCTGTTGTTGGCGGTGCTGGGCTGTGCGTTGTGGAAGGTGGGGCAGGTGCGCACGGCGGCCCGCGAGATGCCCGCGAACATCGATCTCGATTTCTATCGCTGGACACCGCGGTTTCATCTGGGCTGGCATGCCATGGCCTTGCGCACGGCGCTGGTCGGCTACCTGGGTGGGGCCTTGTTCACCACCCGCCTGTTCGCCGAAGACATGTGGCTGCTCATCGGTCTCGCGATGTGCCTGCACAACGTGATGCTCCATGCGCGGGCCGAAGAGGAACTGGCCGACGGGCACCGGCCCGGGGTCCGCGCCGAGCCGGGGCTGCCGCTCCCCGCCGAGGCGCTCGGGGCGCCCGTCCAGCCCGCCGGAAGGATGAACCATGTCGCACCCCCCAACTGAACGGCCGACTCGTAGGTCCGGTACTACGCCGTTGGGTGGGGTGTCACGGCGGCCCGGGCTGCTGCTGCTGCTCGTCGTCACCGCCGGCGTGGGGCTCAACCACGCCGTGGTGCATCCGCTTCGCAATTATCTGCTGGATTTTCGTGCTTATTATGCGGCGGGGACCGCGCTACGCATGGGCGTGAACCCGTACGTGCTGGAGGACGTGCGCGCCGCGGTCGAATTGCCCGGCACCCAGAGCATTGTGCGCTTCGTGTATCCGCCCCCGGCGCTGGCGTTATGCTACGTCGCGGCGTTGGGCCCGTATCCGGCGGCACAGGTGGGCTGGTGCCTGCTTCAGTTCGTGCTGCTGATCACGGCCGTGGGGCTGGTGCTGCGGGCTCTCCGGTGCCCGCTTGGCTCACCTACGTCCGTGCTGATCGGCGTTGTTTTCCTGACCAGCACGGCCGTCAGCCAGCTCTTCCGCTGGGGCCAGTTCGACGGTGTCCTGGCAGCGCTGCTGGCCGCCACGTTGCTGGCGCTCGTGCGACGCCGACCTGCGTGGGCGGGTCTGTGGGTGGGGTTAGCCGCCGTCTCGAAGGTCACGCCGTTGTTGTATGTGGTGGTGTTCTTATGGCGCAGAGAAGGCCGGGCCCTGCTGGCATCCGTGGTGACCATCGCCCTGTTGATGGGCGGGTCGTATGTGGTCCTGGGAAACGACGTCGTGCGGCAGTGGATCACCGGCATCGTAGTGTACGGCACGGCGCCAGGCACGCTCGTTAGCTCGCAGAACATGAGTCTTTTGGCGTTTTTCTCCCGGGCATTGACGGAAGCGCCGGGCGGGGCGGGGGTTTCCCAGCCGTGGATTGACCTCGGCCCCGGTGCCGCGCGGTGGATTACGCTCAGCGTGCTGGCGGTTGTCTACGTGATCACGGCCTGGTGGATGACCCGCTATCGCCGGGAACTCAGCACCGCGGAGTGTCTGGCCGTTGCCATCCCGCTGGCCCTGTTGACGTCGCCGGTGACGTGGACGCACCACGGCGTGCAACTGCTGATTCCGTTGGCGGTGATGACGACGGCGGCCATGCGCGCGCGTCGAGTGGGCGTGCCCGACATGATTTGGGTGGGGCTGGTTTTGGTTCTGTATTCCAATTGGCCGGTTGAGTATTTTAACCTGCAATTGCCGTCGCGGGTGGCGCATCTGGTCGGACCGACGGCGTTCTACGCGACCGCGCTCACCTGGCTGTTCATGATCGTGCGCTACGTGCCGCTCCGGCGCGCGGCCACGGCAGTTGATCCGCGGTGTAACGCAGCAGCATTAGCAGCCGAAAACGCTACCGCGGAGCCCGCGCCCTTACCCGTTTAAGCGAACCATGAACGTTGCCCTGGTCATCGAGAGTCTTGAGGGTGGGGGATCCGAACGCGTCGTGCGCCGCCTGGCGGTCGGGCTGAGTCGGCGCGGTCACCGCGTGTACGTGTACTGCCTGCGGACGGCCGACGCCACGCTGGAGACGATTCCTGCCGCCGGCGTCGTGGTACGGGAGGCGCGCAGTGGCCGGGGCGACTGGGGCCTGGCTGGGCGGCTGGGACGCTGGTTGCGGGGCGACCGAGTGCAGGTCGTGCACGCCCACAGTTGTGCGGCGCTCGTGTGGGTGTTCCCCGCCGCAAAACTCCTCGGATTGCCGCTCGTGCACGTCTGGCACGGCTGGCCGCTGGGGCCGGCGACACGCGCTCATCGGCTGGCCGAGCGGTTGGATCGCTTTGTCGACCAAGTGGGCGTCAACTCCGAGTCGTTGCGTAGCCGCTTGCCACCCTGCGTGTCATCGCGATCAGCCGCCTACTTGCCGAACGGCATCGACCTCGATCCGGGAGATCCGCGCGAAAGCCGGCGGCGACTGGCCGGGTTCTGTGGCCGGACGTTCAAGGGTCCCGTCGTTCTGGCGGTCGGCAACGTTCGCGCGGAGAAGGATACGTGTGGTCTGCTGGAGGCGTTTGCGCTGCTGCGCCGCGATGTGCCCGGTGCGGAGCTCGTATGTGTCGGGGCGGTGAGGGATGCCCGGTATGGGCAAGAAGTGCAGCGTGTGCGCGACGACCTCGGGCTGCGAGCGGCCGTGCACTTCCCAGGCGCGTATCCCGATGCCTGGCGTCTGATGGCCGGGGCGGACGTTTTCTGCCTGAGTAGTCGCACCGAGTCCTTCCCCAACGTCGTGCTGGAGGCCATGAGCCAGCGTGTGTCCGTGGTCGCCACCACGGTCGGTGATGTGGGACATCTGAACAGGCCGGATGAGCCGGGACGCCGGCTGTTGCGTCACGGGCAGAGCGGACTGCTGGCGCCGCCGGGGGACCCCGCCGCCTTGGCCGCCGCGCTGACCTGCGTGCTGCGGGATCGTCGTACGGCCCAGGCTCGGGCCGCATGCGCCTATCGCGACTACCGGCGGTACTTCACGACGGGTCGGATGGTGCGACGCTATGAGCGCTTGTACGCGGATTGCCTTGGCGGCCGCGCGCGGCGCGGCACACGCCGGCGACCGCGCATCCTGATGTTGGGTCCGGCACCGCCGCGGATCGGCGGCATGGTCACTTCCATCGACCTGCTGATGAAGAGTCCACTTCGTGAGCGGTATGAGTTGAGTCGTTGCGCGACGACGAGCAGCGTTTACTTAGGCCAGACAGCGGGACGGCATGGGCTGTTGGCGTGTGTCGGTGGGGTCCTGAAGTCGTCGGCGCGGCATGTTCGCGCGCTGGGCCACCTGGCTGCGATGCTCGCCACGAAACGGATCGATATCCTTCACATCCATACGTGCAGCTACTTCACGTTCTACCGCAACCTCATGGACCTGCTCGCGGCCAAGCTGCTCGGCACGCGAGTTGTGCTTCACATCCGGGGCGGGCAGTTCGACCGTTTTTGCGCGGGGGCCGGCCGCCGGGGACAGTGGTTGATCCGCCGCGGTTTCGCCGCGGCCGACGCGATCGTCGTGCTGTCCGAGCGCTGGCGCGGCGCGCTGCGGCCCTTCAGCGGCCGCACGCCTATGTACGTCGTGCCGAACGGTGTGGCGTTGCCGTGCGTCCACACGCGGCAGGTCACGAAGGGGCAGCCGTGCCGTTTCCTTTATCTTGCCGCGTTGACGCCGGCCAAGGGGCTGGATGACCTGATTGCCGCAGCCGCCATCCTGCGGGCCGAGAATGTGCCCTTCGAGTTGCTGGTCGCCGGTCCGGCAACGGATCCGCCCCTGGCCGTGTGGCGGCAGCGTGTGCGTGCGTCGGGCTTGGCGGACGCGGTGACATTTGTGGGACCGGTTGCCGGGTCAGCCAAGGCTGACGCTTGGGCCGCCGCCGACTGTTTCGTGCATCCGAGCCATAGCGAGGGGATGCCGAACGCCGTCCTCGAGGCCGGGGCCGCGGGGCTGCCGGTGATCGCGACGGCGGTCGGGAGCCTGCCCGAAGTGCTGCGGGTCGGGCCGGGGGAGGAGCCCCTCGCATTACTGGTCCCACCGTGTGACCCCGTGGCGCTCGCACGCGTGATGGCGCGCTTGGCGACCGATGCAGCGCTGCAACACCAACTGGGACGAAGCGTCCGGCGGCACATCGAGGCCAACTACAGTCTGGTCCACGTCTCGCGACACTTGGCGGGGGTTTACGATGAATTGACGGCGGTGCGTTCGACGCAGCGTGGTGGTGTAACAGCGTGCCCGAAACCGGTGCCGCGGGAAGGTCCACTCGTTTCAGTTGACCAGCGCGGCAGAAATGAGGGGCTGGAAGCGATGCGCGGGGGCGCGTCGATCCCGGCGGAGGCGAACAGGCCATGAGTTTCGACGCCTGGCTGGTCCGGCACGTGACGTACCCGGCTCACGAGTGGCTGCGCGGGCGCCGCACACTGCACGAGCTGGCGACGCTGCGTGACTTGGCGGCGATGCAACCAGACCAGGTGCGACAAGACGAGAGGCGGCGGCTTCGTTCTTTGCTGTCCTTCGCCGGCACCGTTCTTCCGTATTACGCGGAGCTGTTTGCCCAGTGTGGCGTCGATCCGCGCGCCGACGACACCGAGGCCGAACTTCGCAAGCTGCCGGTGCAGACGAAGGCCGACGTGCGCGCCCATGCGGACGGTGTGGTTTGGCGGGACGTGCCCGGCGGCCCGGTGCCGCACTCCAGCGGCGGCACAACCGGGGACACGCTGCGTTTCTTCATCGATCGAACCCGACAGGCGCAGGACCTCGCCGCGCGACTTTTCATGCAGAGCCTCTTCGGCGTGCGGCCGGGCGATCGGCGTGCGCACCTGTGGGGCTCGCCGATCGAGTCCCACGGCGCGCGCCTCAAACACTGGCGTGATCGCCTGCTGAACGAACGTCTGCTCAACGCGTTCGAACTGTCCGGTGCGCAGTTGGATTGCCACCTGGCGGCGATCCGGCGTTTCCGGCCGCGCGTGATCTATGGCTACCCGACCGCGCTGGCGCTATTAGCGCGGCATGCCGCCGAATCGCATGCGCCGAAGGCATTTACCTGGCTGAAGCTGGTTGTGCTGACCGGTGAGGAGGCAACCAGCGACCATGTGGCCCAGGTGCGGCAGGCCTTCGGTTGCGCGGTGGCGGCGGAGTACGGCAACCGTGAAGTCGGCCTGATCGCCCATGAGTGCCCGCGGGGCAGGTTGCACGTCGTGTCGCCGCACATTCATCTCGACGCGGCCTCCCAGGGGCAGACGCTCGCAGCCGGTCGCTGCGGCGATGTCATCTGCACGACGCTGAACACTCGCGCGCAGCCGTTCATCCGATATCGCGTGGGCGACGTCGGGCGGCTGGAGACAGAGGCCTGTCCGTGTGGGCTGCCGTTTCCGCTCATGCGGCTGGAAGGCGGCAAGATCACCGGATTCATCGCGCTGCCCGGCGGCCGGCTATGCCATGGTGCGATCACGTCGCACATCTTGCGCGGCGAGGACGGCATCGTGGCCTACAAGACCCATCAGCACACGCTGAACGAGTTCGAGGTGTTCCTGGTCGTGGATGACCAGTTTGACCCCGGTACGACCGAGCGTGTCCGCCAACGCTACCGCCGACTCTTCGGACCGCGTGTCAACGTCACGTGCCGCATTGTGGAGAACATCCCTCCCGACCCGTCCGGCAAGCGCCGTTACGTCATATCCGACGTGGCCCCCAGCTACACCGGCTTCGAGGTCGTCGCGACGCCGTCCGCGGCGGGCGCGGAATAGCGCGCGCGTTGCCTGTCCAGCCCGAATACCGGCAACTCGCGTTTCGCCTGCACACGCCCCAGCACGTCGCTGGCGGTGTCGAAATGCGACGCCCCGAGCAGCCGCTCCAGCTTTGCCGCGGTCGTGTGCAAGTTCACGCGATGTCGCCATTGTGGCAGCCGCCCGATCGGCAGGCGCGGTTGCCCCGGGTCCAGCTCCCACGGGTGAACGTATAGCATCACGGGCTCACCACGCCTTTCGTGAGCCCGCACGGACCGCCGCACAAGGACGCCCGGCAGCAGGCGTAGGTATCCGCCGCCGCCCACCGGCAAGCGGGCCAGCCGCAGGTTCATCGTCAGCGGCGGGAACTCCAGAATCCGGCGGCCGGAAGGTGCCACGGCCCAGAACGGGCCGGTCGGCGCGCCGGGCACGCCATAGCGGTCGTGCCGAATCGGAAAGATGCTCGCGTCGTACTCAAAGCCGGCGTCGATGATCGTGTCGAGCGCCCAGGCGGTGGCGCGCGTCACGGAGAACGTCGGAGCGCGGTACCCGCGCGGCTGGACGCCGAGCGCGTCCTCGATCCGGCCGCGTGCGCGACGGAGATCTTCGCGCAGTTCTTGCGGGCTCTGCCGCTCGAGGTGCACGTGGGCGTCACCGTGGCAGGCGATCTCGTGTCCCCGCCGCAAGAGTTCGCGCAGAAATGGCGCGAGGTGCGGCACCACCCAACCGAGCACGAAGAACGTGGCCCGGCTGCCGTGCCGATGAAGCAGATCGGCCAGGCGTTCCAGACAGGGCCCGGCCCGCAGCGGCATGCGGGGCCAGGCGCTGGGCGGCACGCAGCCGGCGAATACCTCACACTGAAAGTACTCTTCAACGTCAACCGAGAAGCAGTTCAAACTGGACGTGGCATGGCGCGGGGCGCCGGCGGACGTGGGCGGAGCAGGGGCGCGAACATCCATATCGATCGTATCGGTGAGTGCGGAGACACTGCCGTAATAACCGTCTGATCACTTTGGCGGGGCCATTCCGGCTGGGATCGAGATTCCTGGCTAATTCCCCGGGCGGAAGATGGCGATTCAATGATTATGGCCTCGGTGTGCGACAATCCCGTGAAGTCGCCCGCTCCGCGCTGCGCCCCAGGGGAGCAGAGTCCCGGGGGCGTCCACGTGGACCGCACGCCGGCCATCCCCACGGCGCCGGGTGAAGCCCCGCCGTCGCGGCCGCAACCGCGGTTGCGCTGTGGCTGTTGCCGCGGGACCATCGACGATCCCGGGGTGGGCCACAAGACACGCTGCGGCGAATGCGGGCGTGGTCTGCTGGTTCCCGCCTATGTCACGGCCAAATGCGACCGTTGCGGCTGCGGGCACAAGATCCGCCCACGAGAGCTCGCCACGGAGCGGCTGTGTGCCAAGTGCGGCAAGCTGCTCACGGTGGACGACATCTTACTCCTGCCGCGTCGCCGTCATGGCCGCAGCCGGAGCCACTACCGTCATCACCAACACCACACCGGCGGTCACTCCGACGCTGGATGGGTGGTGTTGGTCATTGGGGTGACGGCGCTGATCGTGCTGGCCTCACTGGCCCTGCTGTAACCCGGGTGGTACGGCGCTGCTTCAAGCGGCGTCACCACATCAACCGCGGGGTGCGACAGCCTCTTCAAACGCAGCGGTGCAGGGTGGATGAGGCCGGTCGGAGGCCGATTCCCCAGCGGGGGTCGTTTCGCGCGCTGTCCCAGCGGTGGTGGGCAGTTGGGTTACGATCCGTGAGAGTGTCTCGACGCGCGCGTGCCAGCTTTCGTCGCGGACGAGGCCCTGGCGATGATGTACGCCGCCCGCGCGCGCCATGGCCAGCGCGGCCTGCCCCGCGGTTAGGAACTCGTCGAGCGTCGTGGCCGTTTGCACGGCCGGGGCATACCGCAGCACCGCTTCCATGGGCGCTGAGACGACCGGCAGCCCGGCCGCCAGGTACTCGCGCAGCTTGATGGGATTCACGGCCCGCACCAGCCGGTTCATCCGAAACGGGATCAGGCCCACGTCGAAGCCGCGGCAATACGCCGGCAACTGCTCGTATGGTCGGCCGCCGAGCAGGTGGACGTTATCCAGGTCGTTTACGATGCTCACATCGCAGCGCGCGTCGCCGAGCAGCACGAAAGACCAGTCCGGCCGCGTCCGTGCCGCTTCCGCCAGCAGGGGCAGGTCCACGTAGTCGCTGATGAGACCCATGTAGCCGAAGACCGGGCCGGGGATCGACCGCGCGTCATCCGGCACGGCGCTGCGCGGCAGCTCGGCCGCGCGCGCGAAATGTTCGAAGTCCACGCCGTGCGGCACCAGGTGGACGCTCGGATGTTGGGCGCGACGCTCTTCGTAGAGCTGCGTGGACGTGGTGATGATCACGTTGCTCGCGGCGATCGTCCGGCGCTCGAGCCGCTCCACGAGCTCCGTGTCGAAACCGGAGAAGGCGGCGAAGTCGTCGACGCAATAGTAGACCACGCGCTCAGCCGGCAGTCGGTCGATCAGCTCCGGAATGTCAGGCGTGAACAACCACAATTGCGTGGGCTGGCGCGGCAGACGACGGAGCGCCCGCGTGACCTGTCGGGCCAGGGCGCGGCCGTTCACGTAGCGCGCCCACGGTGCGTCCGGCAAAGGAATCAGCAGGGGCGAGAGCACGTCCATACCCGGCGCCACGCGCTGCGTGCCGGCGCGGACCTGCCGCAGCCGACGGAAGATCAGCCCGGCGTCGCCCTGGCTCAACCGCGGCCGACGAGAGGCGTGGAAGTTCACCCATAGCACCCGGTTCCGCTCGGCGAGCCGGCGCATGACATGGTGCTTGCTGGTCGGATGGTCGGACCAGTTGCTGGCGATGCAGACGATGTTGCGGTTGGCAATCACGGTCCGTGCGGCTCGCGTCCACCCACCGTGACGAGCCGCGGTGCATGCGCGCCAGCGAGGGTGACTGGCGCGGCCGCCTGGACCTCGTCCGGAGTCTCGCCCAGCAGCCACTGCTCGATCAGCCGCATCTGCGTGGGCGCGCTGTAGTTGGCCGTGGCCACCGCGCGGGAGCGCTTCGACAACGATCGCGCGTGGGCGTCGTCTCGCAGCACGCGTATCACGGCATCGGCGAACTCGCGCGCCGAACTGGCCACCATGAACGGCGGCGGGTCATCGTAGTCGATTCCGGACGCGACCTGGGGCGTTACGACGGCGGCGCGGCCGGCCGCCATGGCCTCGATGAGCTTCGTCTGCACGCCGATCTGCTCGCGCGCCGGGCAGGTGAAGACGCGCATGGCCCGCAACCGCGGACGCACGTCCTCAACGAATCCGGTCACGGATATGTCGGCCAGCTCGCCCCAGCGGCGTACACTGCGCGCGGGACGGCTGCCCACGATCAACCAACGCGCCGCAGGGACCGCCTGCTTGACGAGTGGCCAGACCTGCTGCCCGAACCAGTTCACGGCCCGGACATTGGGGGGGTAGGACATCGACCCGAGGAAACCGACAATCGGTTCCCGGGGCAGGTCCGGCCCCGTGCCCTGGGCGGCCAGTTCGTCGTAACGGGTCAGGTCAATGCCCGTGCGCACCACCGCCGTCCACTTCGCGAGGTCCGCCGGGAGCTTGCGCTGCTCAGTCTCGTTGACCAGCAGGCTGACCTGATGGTCGCGTATCCACGCCGCCTCGGCGTGTGGCAGCCGACGCGCTTCCAGTCCATACAGCCAGTTCAACGGCCAGCGGCTGCGCCGCGCGTAATCGCGCCACCGCGCGCTCTCAACGTCGTTCATATCAAGCACGCGCCGCTCCGCCTGGACCAGGGCCGCATATGGGGCCATGGCCGGCGAAAACGTCAGCACCGCGTCAAAGCCAACCGAGCGGTTCCAGCGCCGCACGATGCGCGCCAGCCGCCGATCGTAGAAATACCCTGCGGTCAGACTGCCGCCCCCCAACAGACGCAATGCCCCCCGCAGTCGTGAACGCAACTCCGAGCGCACCACGACCGCGACCGCCCGGCAGCGGCCCCGGGCGCAGGCGAGATGTTCACGGGCCGGCGGCTCGCGGTCCACGCACGCCAGCCACACGTCGTGTCGCGACGATAGATACGTCACCTCACCCCACGAGCGGATGCAGTCGCCGCGGATCGGCGGATACGGGAAACGATGGACCAGCAACAGGATTTTCATGGCAACGCAACTACCCCGGAAGCGACCTGGACAGCCACGTGCCTAGCACGCGGGTCATCGGCAGCGGCAGTCTCGTCCACACCCGGCGGGCCAGCGCGAAACGCGGATTCGAAGGCTTCAGGTCCGGCGCGGTCCGGCCGGGCGGAACATATCGCTGGTAACCCAATGGTCGCGGCGTAAACCCCTGGTTTTTCTTGAACCCCACGGCGCCCTTGTTCGCCGCTCGGCTGCGGCCATAGTCAAAGCGCCGCACCCCGCTGTGCACGGCGCGTTCCATCACTTCCCAATACAGCAGGTTTGCCGCCCCGTCGCAACGGAGACGCTCGTCCGCGCCGAGGATATAAGGCATGATCGTGTCGCCGTACACGAACGAAATCGTGCCGCAGACCGGACGATCCCCCAACCAGGCCACACTCACCCACGCCCGTGAGCCCAACCGCTCGATCAGTCTCGCGAAGAACCGATACGGATAGTTGACTGAGCCGATTCGCCGCATACTGCGGCAGTACAACTGCCAGACCGTCCGGGCCAGCGCGACGTCGTGCTGGATGACCACGCCATCGCGATCGCGCGCGTGCCGACCGGCGGCGCGCGCCCGCTTGGGCAGAAACGCCGACACGTCATTCGGGTGCGGCGGCAGGTCGCGCACGAATCCCAGGTAGCCGTCGACTGGTTCAAAATCCGGAATCGCTGCCTCGGCCGAGCGTACATCGACGACGCGCGCCTTCCGTTCGATTGCCACGCGCACCGCTTCCGCCGCCAGGGCTGCCCCAACTTCGTCGTCGTCGCACAGCAGGCCGCCATACGTCGCGTAGGGCACACTCACGTGCAGGCGCCCGCCGAGCAGACTGTTGACTTCCATGAGCGGCAGGATGCCGACGGTTCGCTCGCCGCGCGCGGCCAGCAGGTGCAATGGGCGGTGCCCGAAGACGCGCTCGACCACGGCGCACCAGTCGGGGTGGTGAAAGAGGCTGGCTCGCGGAGCGGCGTCGGCATAGCGGGCCCACGCCGCGATATCCGCCGCGCCCTGAACCGGCCGCGCCACGACCGCGCGCTGGGTTGAACAGTCCGCGCCGGCGGTACGACTATCGGTAATAGTAGGACGAGTAGTAGTGATCATAATAGCCCGACCCACGCTCGCGGAAGCGCGACAGCAGGGAACCGAGAACCTTCACGTTGTTCGCTTGCAGCGTCCGAATGGCCTGCTGTACCGTCGGTTCGGGCGTGCGGCGCATGTGGATCACGACAATCGCGCCATCGCACTGCGGCGCCAGGAGGCACACGTCGGACACTGCGGTGATCGGCGGCGTATCCATAAAGGTGTAGTCGAAGGTCGCGCGCATTTCTTCGATCGCGGCCGCCGCCATCGTCCCGCCCAGGATCTCGCCGTAGGCCGCGTCGCGCGTTTGTCCGGCGGGGAGGAATTTCAGGTTGGGCAGCGGGGTCGGTTGCGTGGCTTCCGCCAACGATATGTCGCCATGCAGGACCTCCGCCAGTCCGGGCGCTTCGGAGACCCCTAGCATACTTGCGAGTGAGCTGTGACGAAAATCCGCATCCGCGATCAGGATGCGGTGCTCGCCCCCTTCGGCCATCACCAGGCCCAGGTTCAGCGTGGATACGCTCTTGCCCTCTTCCGGGATGGCGCTCGTGATCGTGATCACCTGCGGCACACGCGTGGCGTTCATCGTGAGCAGGCGGGCCCGCACGGATCGGTATTGTTCACAAATGGCGGAATAGCGCTCGTGAAAAGCGAGCACGACGGGGTCCACCCGCGCCGGGTCCCAGGCCTTCGTCTCAGCGCTGAAGAGCGTCGCGCTGGAATCCGCCGGAGCGCCCTCCGGCGAGGTTTCAGCGTCGCCCAGAGCGGCCTCGGCGGGCGTTTCGTCGGCCACGAAGCCGGACGGCCCCGTCTCGGGCGCCGGCGTCTCGGGCGTGGAATCTCCCGACGCGGACGGAGATTGGTCAGAGGTGACTGCCGTCGGGGGTGTTTCAGCGCCCGCCGCGCCGTCCGGCGGAGCTTCTTCGGCCTTGGCCAGGCCGTCGCGTATCTTCTGCATGACTTTGGTCATGGAACCCATGGACAATACCTCACGCAGGTGGATCGAACCGCGGGGTGACGGAAGCCAGGCCGACGGTGCTGAGGACCCGGCCGACCTTGTCCATGGCGCGTCGATGTAAGCTGGGTCGCGCGATGCTCGCATAGGCCAGGACGGCCGACACGACGAGCGCGAACGCGAGCGTGGCCAGCGTCGGTGTCCAGATCAGGCGCGACAGCATGGCTCGTCGGCGTTCCTTGGGCGTCGGGATCACGCTGATGCATTCCAACACGGGTATCCCAAGCTGCCGGGTGACCTGGCCGACGGACCGGAAGGACCGGTCAAAGAGCTCGCAGAGCGCCACGAGCAGTGCCGCCGCGGCCAGCCCCAGTCCCGAACAGACGACGAAGATCGATCCGACCCGCGGGCGGGTGGGCCGCCGGTTGTCCTTCGGCTCTTCGATCAGCGTGAACTGGGTCCCGCGCTCGCCACTCTCGGCCGTCAGTACCCGATCCAGTTGTGATAAGTGACGTTGCCAGATCGCCAGTTCCATCACCCCCTCATTGCGCTGCTCGCGCAGGCGGCGCAGGTCATCGCCACTGTCGAGCAACCGGTCGTAGAGGCCGGCCACACGCTGAACCCGTTTCTCCGAGTTGTCCGACTGGGCGGCGGCCACTTTAAGCTGGCGGCGGAGCGAATCGAGCTCCAGCTCCACCCGCATCCGTTGGGCCTGCCATTCGAGGAGGACTTCGCTGGGCGCGCGGGGGGCCTGCGCCCGCTCGGCCGGTTCCCGCTCGGCCAACGCGCTAACGACCGTTTCGCGCAGGTCTTCCAGGGCCTCGAGGCGGCTGAAGGCGGCCCGGACCTCGGGATGCTGCATGGTCATGCGCTTGGCCGTCACCAGCTCGACGATCTGTTTCTGCACGATTTCGATGGACTTGTCCAGAGCCGGGTCGCCCATGGTGGACGTAGACGCCACGGCGGGTGCTTCCGTGGCCTGACGATCCAGATTGGCGAAGAACTTCGGTGCCGAAACGAGGAAATCCTCGCGGGCCTGGATCTGAGCTTCCAGTTCGGCGATGCGCTGCTGGTTGGCGTTGTGCTGCACCCGCAGCGTCTCCAGGCGGTTACCCACGCTCACGATGTCAGTGGGATCAATCGAGGGGAATTCCTCAAAGTCCTTGAGCAGATTGGCGTCGGCCTCGGCCACGCCGTCGCGCAGGCGGGCCACCTCCACCTCGAAGAACGCCTTCGTGTCGTGCAGAATCTCCCGGATCCGCTTGCGCGTGTGGGCGATGTAGTTGTCCCGCAGGGTGACGACGAAATCGCGCGCCACGTCCGGGTCGTTTGCTTCGCAGCGCAGCAGAATCTGGTCGAGCTGCGCCGAACTGTGCACGAGCCGCACCGCCGGCCGCAGCTTGTAACGACCGAGCATGCCGTCCAGCGTGGCCCGCTCGCCTTCCGACAGCGCCCCGTCCCCCGGAAGACTCTCCACGGGTACCAGGCCCATCTTGACCAGCGCCTGGGCCAGCGCCCGCGTGCCCGTCATGTCCAGCGTGATCGTCGTCTTGAGCCGCTCGAAGCTGTACGGCGAACGGCTGCTCTGCACGATGTTCTGGAGCACGACGTCGTCCCGACGCTCGAACAGCGTCGAAGCCGTGTATTCGCGCGGCAGATACTGGCTGTACCAGAAGCCGGCGGACGAGACGACGGTGACCCCCACCAGGGCCAGGCGCCAGCGGTGGCGCACGATGCGCGCACACTCGCTGATCGTGTTTCGCAGGTCTTCAAAGGCTTGGCCTTGTGAACTGGCCATCGCGGAACCACTCTCGTCTTACCCGGGCCTCAGCGGGGGAACGGAAAACTCCGGAAATCCCGTTGGTTGTTGTCCTCCTCGGCGCCGAACTCGCGCTCGTACACGTCGTTTGAACTGACCACCCTGGCCGGCGTGGTGTACGCGTCCAGCACGGGCTGCACCGGGTACAGCAACTCGCGAATACGCAGCCCGACCCACGCCAACGGCGTCGGCGGCACCTCAATGATATCGCCCGGCTGCAACAGGAAGTTCTTGCTGGTGTCACCGCTCTTCACCATCTCGTGCAGGTTCACGATGACCATGCGGCGCTCTTCCTCTTTGGCCGAGGGACGCACCACGCGGATGCGCGACTTCCACGCCAGGAACGACGGCTGCGACATCGCCAGGGCGGTGAGCACCGTGTCGCGCCCCGTGTAAATCCGCGGCCCGGGCGAGCTCACCTCGCCGAAGACGTAATAGACCTGGCTCGCGTACCGCGTCACTTGCACGACCACCTCGGGCTCGACGTAGTAGCGCGCGAGCAGCACCTTCAGCTTGTCGGCGATCTCGTCCGTCGTCAGACCGGCGACGTCCACTTCCCCCAGCAGCCGCAGGACAACCTTGCCGTCGGGACGCACAACTTGTCCAGCCCCGTCCACTTCCGGACTACCGGGCGCGTAAATGCTGATCCCATCCGGCGGTCGCACCACGTAGTCACCGGTGGAGACTTCCACCTCGTGTGCGCGCAGGAAATCGACCATCTGTTGGTGAGTCGACTTGCAGCCCGTTGTCAGCAGAGCCGCTACCCCCACTGCCAGACATATCGCGCGGCACAGGCTTTGCCCGTCGGCACTCGGGATTCTTCCGTGAATTGCGACCATGAAACGGTGCCTTGGCTTCCTGGAGCTAGACAGCTCAACCACGGGTCCGGCCGTCCCTGGCCGTGTGTACGGGTTCCTACCCATCGGCAGTTATCGACTAATCCGGACGCCGCATAAAACTCGCTGCCCGAGGAACCGATTTCCGGTCCAGCGCCGCCCTTATTACAGCCCCCCGCGGGTCAAGCCGATAATCCCTATGAGTGTTTGCAGACGGGAGTTCTGTGTCTGCCATGACTGCCTACGCCCATTTTGGATTGAAGCTGGCTCCCTTCGAGGGCAAGCCGGACCCGCGGTTTTTCTGCGCGCTGCCGGCTCACGCGGAGGTCCTTGCCACGCTGCAGTTTGCCGTTCACGCCGGAAAGGCTTGCACGCTCGTTCTGGGGGATTCCGGGTCCGGTAAAACCCTCCTGGGCTGCATGCTGGCCAAGAGCCTCGGGCCGCACGTGGGTTTGCTCTGGGTGCATGGGATTGGACAGGCGGGCGGGGACACCGACGTTACGATTTGTCCCGCCGGCACGCTCAGCCGCCCGGAAACTTTCGGCCACCGCGCCATCTCCGAGTCCACGCTCAACGCCTGGATTCGCGCCCAGTTGCCGACCCCGCGGCCCACGGTTGTGGTGGTCGATAACGCCGACGGCCTCGCCGCACCGAGTTGGGAGAGCATTCTCACTCTCGTTACCCGCGAGATGCGCTTTCACAAGCCGCTGAGCGTCGTTCTTTTCGGACTTCCACGCCTCATTGAGTCCCTGGCCGATCCCCGCCTGGTGCGGTTGCGGCGGCGTCTGTTTCGGACCTGCCATCTGCCGCGTCTCTCTCGTGCAAACACTGAGGAGTACGTGCGAGAACGCCTCACGGTCGCCGGCGCGCCTAACCCGGACGTCTTTCTTCCGCCAGCCGTCGACTTGATTCACCGGTTCTCGGGTGGAAATCCGGCCCTGGTCAACCAGCTTTGCGACAACGCGATGGTGGAAGCCTACGCCGGGGACCGCACACGCATCGACGCCGCTGACATCAGGGCCACGGTGCAAGTGATCACGGGCGGGCCGCTCCGGAAGCGGTATCTGCCGGAGATGATCCCGGCGTCGCCGCCGGATCCCATTGAGCCGGATGTGCCGGATGTGCCCGACGAGCCTGCGACGGTGGCCGCCGAGTTGGCTGCGGAACTTGCCCTGTCCACGCAAGCCCTGCGCCCGGCAGTCGAGGAGCCAATCGCACTGGAGGACACGCAGTTTCCGGCCATGCCGGCCGACTCGCCGCCGGAGGCGGAGCTGCCAACCGCGCACGAAGCGCAAAATGCAACCGCTGCGGGCGACGTGGAGGCACCGATTGTGACCGCCGCGGCCGAAACCGAAGACCTTCTCGGCCCCCAAGTCACGTACGTCCCGATCGACGAACGCCTGCGCGGGCTGGAAAGCCGGTTGACCAACGCCCTGGCGCGCCTGCGCGTCGCGCGGGCCCGGCCCAGACCGTTGAAAGAGGTCATGCTGACTCGGGACGTTCCGGCAAACATTCACACTTCGGATGACTCGGCCAACGCGGCGGAGCACGAGGATTTGGTCGTGGCCGCCGATGAACCACCGGCGGAGTGAGGCCCGGGCATGGCCACTTGTCCCGCACCAGAGCACACGCCCGTCACGCGCACCATTATTCAACCCACTGGCGCCGGCGTCTGGGAGGAATTCGCCGAGCTCTGGCGTTATCGGGAGCTGCTCGGTTTTCTCGCCTGGCGTGACATTCGGGTGCGTTATCGGCAGACTTTGCTCGGAGCCTCGTGGGCGCTGATCGAGCCGTTCGTCAGCGTCATTCTCTTCACGCTGATCTTCAATCGGCTGGCGGGCATCCAGTCCGGCGAGATTCCATACCCACTGTTCTGTTTCACGGCGATGCTGTTGTGGACTTTCTTCGCCCGGGCGCTGCGCTCGACCACGCTCAGCCTGGTGGCCAACGCGGGGCTGGCCACCAAGGCGTACTTTCCGCGCCTGGTGTTGCCGCTGTCGGGGCAATTGGCGACGGTTGTTGACTTCTGTTGCGCGGCGTTGATGTACTTCATCCTGCTGGCGTACTACGGACTGCTGCCGGGTTGGAGCGTGCTAACCGTGCCACTTTGGGTGCTGCTGGCGGCGTTGAACGCACTGGGCGTCGGTCTGATCCTGTCGTGTATCAACGTGCGTTTTCGCGACGTGTCGCAGGCGGTACCGTTCCTGACACAAGTGTGGCTCTTCGCCACGCCGGTCGTGTATCCGCTGAAGAACATCCCCGACAAGTGGATGGCGATTTACCTGCTCAATCCGATGGTGGGCATCGTCGAAGGCATGCGCTGGGCGCTGCTGCCGGACTACGCCTTCAGCCCGATCCTCATCGTCCCCAGCCTCACCATCGGCGTCGCCATGCTGCTGCTCGGCCTGATCATCTTCCGCCGCACCCAACGCCGCTTCGCCGACATCGTGTAACCGGC
>SDBV01003275.1_pt1 | contig 23995 bp, 20 predicted proteins | sample 2277081 | NCBI WGS metagenome assembly SDBV01 (sample SAMN10402039, study PRJNA504765) | marine sediment metagenome | isolation source: marine sediment core GS10_PC15, 223 cmbsf | place: Arctic Ocean: Southern Knipovich Ridge | collected 2010 | reverse complement strand
GGTCGTCGCAACAGATCGCAGAGCAGTTCGCGAAAGAGCAGGCCGATGCCAACGAGTTCATGCGCTGGGGATCCGCTCACGAGCTTGACGCAGCGAAGACCTACCAGATGGTGAACAACGCGGACATCATCTACTCACCTGGTTTCAGGGAACATCCGAAGTGGCCGTGCTTCGGCGTCTCCCAAGATTTCATCGACACCACCAACAACTGGTGCGGTGAGATAAAATGCCCAGGCAAGGAAGGCAATCATGCCAAGACCATCAAGTACGGGATGGGCAAGTGGCATGTCGACCAGACGCAGTTGCAACTGGAATGCACACCGGAAACGGACATGCTGATCTTCGTGAGCTATGACCCGCGGCACCCGGTGAAAAAGGATGTCCTGTTCCAGCAACTGCAGCAACGCAATGACGAGTGGGTCGCCAGGTTCAGATCGAAAGCGGGGGAATTCTATGGACACCTTCAAGAAGGTACTCGGTTCCAGCACGCCGTCGTCCAAAACGCGGAGGGCGTCCCACAATTATTTTAAGAAGATGAAGCCGATGACGATCGATCAGGAGGCAGCCCTCCTGATGAACCGCATCGACGATCCAAAGAGAAACCACTCGAACTATTTCATGTGGCGACAACGAATGAGGAACTATAAAAATGGCCCAAGAATTGATTGTATCGACAGCGACGCTGGCAGTGACGGTGACGCAGGGACTGGAGAAAGCGAATGACCTGCTCGAGCAGGCAGGCAGAGCAGAGATCGCAGAGCGAAAAGATTACGAGAACGGAACCGACTTCCGAAAGGTCGTGTCTGGAATCAGGAAGCGCCTCGAGGACCAGCGCAAGGAACTCGTGGACCCGTACGGCAAGCGGGTGCGCTCTATCAATGCCGAGTTCAAAAAGGTACGCGATGTCCTCGACCAGGCCGACGACCAGGTCAAGGGAAAGATGACGATCTGGCACAACGTCGAAGAGAAAAAGCAGCGAGAGCTACAAGAAAAACAACGAAAGGAACAGGAGGAAGCGGATCTCGCTGCCGCCCAGGAGGCCGAAGAAGCCGGCGATGCCGCAACCTCAGAGGCCATACTCAACATGGCAACCGAGACCCCGGAGCCGGAGGCCAAGCCGGCCATCGGCCGAGGCAGCCTCACGGGGGCCGCCAGTGTCGCGACCAAGGTCTGGACTGCGGAGGTCACCAACATCCAATACGCCTGTCATGCGATAGCTGAAGGTGATCTGCCCGTAGACCTGATTACTTTCTCGCAGTCGAAACTCAATGCGCTGGCTAGGGACTGGCATGAAAAACATCCGAACGCCGACATCGTCGACAAGTACGGAATCGAGGTGAGAGGCGAGACCAGGCTGTCGGTCAGGTGAAGGGATCGCTCAGGGTCCTGAAGGTGCCGGTACCGAACTCCAATCACTTCGCCATCCGGGTGAAGGGTCACCTGGTCGAGTGCCTCGAGTTCCAGGCGCAGGTATTCAAGGACACCAACATCCTCATGTCCAAGGGCGAGCAGATTCAGAAGATCGCCGTGTTCGTGTGGTGCCTGATCATCGAAGACGACCAGGAAGAGACGCACGAGTTTGTCATGGTGAAGACCGGCGAAGACTTTCCAATGATGACCGCCGACATCCAGTACGTCGCAAGCACGCTGGTGCCAGTCCCCGGTGGCGAGATCGAGATGCACCTGTTCCACGCCGGCATCAACGAAGAGATGGGGAAAATAGATATTCCGTTTCCAGAGGAGGCGAACAACGATGGGTAGCCTGAACAAAGTAATGATCATCGGATTCCTGGGCAATGACCCGGAGGTCCGCTACATGCCGAGCGGTGATGCCGTGGCGAACTTCAGCGTCGCGACCACCAATCGCTGGAAAGACAAGCAGAGCGGCGAGCAGAAAGAGCACACCGAGTGGCACCGCTGCGTGGCCTTCGGCAAGGACGCCGACACCGTCAACGAATACCTGAAGAAGGGATCCCAGGTCTACGTCGAGGGCGAGCTTCGCACCAACAAGTACGACGACAAGGAAGGGATCACCCGGTACTCGACTGAGATTCGGGTCCGGCGCTTCAGTTTCCTGGACCGCAAGGGAGACGGCGCTCGCCCTCCAGCAGGCCGATCGAAGCCCGATGCCCCTGCTGCGAAACCGGACCCGAAGGGTGACCCCGATGATCCGGGTGCATCAGAGGAAGACTTCGATGACGACATCCCGTTCTAATGACGACCAGGGTGATTTTTTTAGAGACGCAGCCGCTCGTCGCACAGATCCACCGACCGCCAAGGCGGCAGCCGCAACAGTTGATACCGCTCGCCTGGAGGGCATCGTCGTGAAGTACCTAAAACTTCGTGGCGGCATGACCACACACGAATTGGCGAGGGCAACCAGAATAGAGCTCGTGTCCATCTCGCCACGCATGAAACCTTTGACCCGTAAAAATCTGGTCTACGACAGTGGCCAAAAACGACGAGGGCTAAGTGGCCGAGCGTCGATTATCTGGGAAGCCAGATGACTGACCAATCTAAAGCGACGGGCAATGAGATCTATAAACAATTTTTTGTGGTCTCGCATGACGATAATGAATGGACATACTCAATTGATCCTGCATGCCCAATCGTACTTCGAGATCTTATAAGGCGCGAAGCGATAGCTTTGTGTGAGGAGTTGATCGCAAATGGCTGACCCGACCGAAGGGCCGACCGACTACGAGGAGGGGAAGCCACTTGAGGCGCCGCTATATGCGGTACTCGCTATCCTGGAGAAACCAGGGAGCGTGCTGTTCACGGTCAAGCCTGGTGATGCCGGCGCACTCATGACCAAGTCAGGCCACTGTCAAAAGGTCCCGTCGCCCTGGATCAAGCAACTGGTTCGCCGGGCGCTCATCGATCAGCCAATCGGCCGAAGCAACAAGGTCGCCTGCATGGGCTGGTTTCAATACGAACTGACGTACGAGGGCCAGCAGGTCCTGAACCGGTGGCGCTGATGGAGCTACTTATCCGACCTATAGCAAGCAGCCAACAGAGAGCCGAGCGCTACCATCCGCCGGCTGCCTGGGTAACGGAAGCTGAGGACGATCTGCGTTGGCACTTCACAAGCCATCATCTGGTGATCGCAATCGCTAACCAGTGGCGCGCTTACGAATTGCGCATCACGCGAGAAGAGGCCGAACAATTGATCAAGGAGATGAAGACAGCATGGGAGATATAGTCGACGAGCTATTTGCTTTCATCACCACGGGTGACACCGGAGACGAGGGCGTGATAGATGTTGAACTGGTCGGGAGCGACTCGGTGATGCCGCTGGTGGCGGCCGACCGGACACGGGTGCATCAGATTAGTCCCTTCGCTGAGGCGATCCGCGAGCAGACCGGACACGAATACAAGCTGAAACATTTCACGCTACTTGGAGAGGTCAGTGATGAATACCTCGCGCAATTCGCCGAGTCACCCGAAGCTGCCGAAGATGCTCAACGGGATGAGAGTACACACGAACAAAAGCCTGACGGTCGACGGGGAGGCAACGGAAGTGGGGAGGACGTTTCGTGATCGCTGGTTCACCTGGCCATGGCGGCCATGGGTCAAGACCTGGATGTACGTGCCGCAGATACCAGACCCGCATCTCTATAGATTGCAGGACGACTTGAATGGCCAGTGCCTAGTCGCCCATCCGGAAACCATGAGAAAAATAATCGCCATAGCGGAGGCCAACAACGATGGCTGATGACGAGGTTGCCCTCGAGGGAATCCTGAAGCAGGTGATCATGGACCACCGGGACAGCGAGATCGACGGCGTCCTGGTATTCGTGTTCGTAGACGGCGAGGCCAGCGTCTACAACGCCGGCATCAAAGACAAGATCGTCGACCAGCTGGCCGATATCTTGGCTACGCAACACTGAGGAATAAAAATGAAAGCAATCATCTACGACTGCGAAATCAAGAACGCGATACCCGACAAGAACGAACCGCTCCGGCCAAACATTCATTACTGCAAGGGCTGGACTGACCACCTGGGCATGGGCATCTCGGTGATCGGCGTGTTCGATTATCACGTAGGCCAGTACAGAATTTTTTGCGAGGACAACCTGAATGACTTCGCCGCCCTGGTCGACGACTCCGACCTGGTCATCGGCTTCAATCACATCCACTTCGATAACAAACTGATCGGCGCCCACGGCATCGAGTTCGACCCCAGGAAGAACTGGGACCTGTACGTCGAGGCGAAGGAGGCTGCCGGCGCCGGCAAGTACGACAAAGGCTACAAGCTCGATGACTTCGTGAGGGTCAACTTCAAGGTCACCAAGAAGCAGAGCGGCGCCCTAGCCCCCATCCTGTGGCAGCAGGGCAAGATGGGGCAGGTGATCGACTACTGCCTGACCGACATCTGGCTGACCAAGAAGTGCATCGATCTGATCGTGGAGACCGGGTCCATCATGGATCCGAGAACTGGTCGCCAATTATCGTTAAGTATACCCTTGTAGATGTAGTGATGCTGTGGTAAAAAGGGACTGTAAATCATTGGGATAGGGGTTGGCAACGGCCTGTTAATCGCGCTGTTCCCCGAAAGCCATTCCCAATGACCTATTGTAAATTTGAGGGTAACGACATGATCAGACAATTCACGCTCCTGGTAATCTACCTGGCCTTGGGATTCGCTGCAGTTGAAGCGGATCAGGGCCGTCCCCCGGTCACCCCAGTCATGGGCTTCGCCGGCTACGAGTACGGCTCCGGCATCACTGGCATCGCCAACGACATGCAGTCTGAGGGCTACACGCTCATCGACAGCACCGATTCATCGTTGTGGTATAGCTCCTCATTCGTGGGGATCGACTGCGAGCTTGGCTACATCTTCTCCAGCAATCGGCTGGTCGGCGGCTCCTTCATTCTGAAGTCAGCCACCGAGAGAGACTTCGCCAAGGTCGGCAACCATCTCAACCAAGTCTACGAGGTCAGATCAACCATCCAAATCAAAGAGGATGGCGTTGTCGTCGCAACTATCGATGCACCAGACAGCGCGATCACGCATGTGCTGGACCTAAATCAGAACACCCACGAGGTCACCTATATCCGTGAGGAATAAACATGAGCGAGAAGAAAGAAATCAACTGGAAGGGCAAGCCGCCACCGCCGGACAGCCGTGGCAAGTACTCGCCGTATCCATTCAGAAGCTGGGATGTCGGCGACACCGAGGCATTCCCGATCGATGAATGGGACGCAGTCAGAAATGCGGTCGGCAACCTGAACCGAAACAAGAAGTGGCGCTTCCGATACGCCACGGTAGACGAGCGAGGTCGTCAGCGTGTCCGCGTCTGGCGAGTCGAATAACTAAAAACGGAGAGCGATATGCAATTCAATGTCACCCGCATCAGTGCGGAGTTTGGAATTATCAATGTACGGAAAGAACGCCGAGGCAAAGACGAGACGGTCGAGGCCGAGGATATCCCATTCAAAATTCTTGGAGGTCCTGAGGTTCTGGACATGCTGTTTCCCCACGAGGTAGACGCCGAGGCGCTCGCCAAGGTGCTGTTCAGCGAGCAGGGACATGTCACCATCCCCACTCTGAAGCTCGTCTCCAAGCGCAAACCAGAAGGCCTGACCGTCCGAATCTACGACGGTCCTAAAGATCAGCACATCGAACTCAAGGGCTGCCGGCTCACGCCACCTGAAGTGGAGATCGGTACGCCATACCAGGTGACATTGAACGCCAAGATTCAGATCGCCGAGCCGACCGACGACACCATGAACCGGCTGCGCCGGCTGATGGACGAGACAGCAGAGATTGAAATCGAATCAGAGAACAGGGACTTGTTCGACGGCACACCAGACGACGAGATGGATGTCGATGTCGATGGAAATTAAGCAGGTCATTAGGCGCCAGTACCTTGTGACCTTTGAAGAGGAGGAGGCCCAGTGCATTCGGGACTACCTCGATGGTTTACAGGAGAGTGATTACGATCAACCGTTCAAACGGAACCGGGTGGAAGCCCTGGAAGAGCAGGCGAAGATCAAGACAGCGCTGACCAAGCTTAAGGAAGCGCTTCAACTGGTCCCCGTTGCTCATTCAGAGCACGACACTCGGCGTTTGTAACCCACTCTTTCTCCAGTGTGATCGCCAGCCCTTCGGCCCAATCGTCAAGTTGCCCCACGGGTAACCTGCCCTCTGACGAGAAAGGCTGTGGGGGCTGGTGATCCTTAAAACACTTCTCCGGCAGCGGCACCCGCACCGGTACCTTCACTTCCCTGATCTCCGTCTCCACCAAGGGTGGCGGCGCGGATGCGCAACTCACTAGCCCAGTCAGGACAAATAGCATCCATGTCCAGGTCGCGAAGTTCTGCGCAGTCCGGGTCACGGAAAATTTCTTCGCGCCGAATCTCGACTTCGCGTGATCGTACTTCAAGTCGTACATAGCGAGCCTCCAGGTTGGCTATGGTTACCTCATTGGCTACCTTATCGACAGCGAACTCGTCGACGCAGGTGGCAAGGTCGGTGTTCACCCGGTCGAAGTTGGCGACGTTTTTCTCGTTGGTCAGTACGAATTGATCGATGGCCTGTTGACTGGCACCAAGGTCTTCCTTCAGGTTCCCATTCTGATTGAATAGAAACGCAGTGATGATGATGGAGATGCCGAGGGCGATCCCCAGACCTTGGCTAAGCATCTTCGCACACATCCTTGTCGCTGATGTTCTCGTTCAGCAGGCAATCCTTTTTGTCTTCAAGCTGCCTCGCCCTGGTGACGAGGTCCCCCAGCCTGGCAGTAGCGATCGGGTTCTCCCCGTTCGCTGCAATCCACAACTGGGTCTCCTGAATTTGGTTGGCAACAAGCACGATCTGCTCGTTGACATCGCGGATCTCCTGCTTCTGGATGTACGAATACAGGACCTCGGTGTTCGCCTGCACCGCATTGGCAAGCTCCGAGGCTGCCACATCTGTGAAGAAAAACTCGTCAAGAATCTCGACCGTAAAGTCCTGCGCTTTGTACGCGCCGATCGCCACCGCAAGGATCATTATCAACGGTACTGTGACCTTGGTCTCACCTAGTTTCGAAACATCAAAAGCCATTGGCTTACCCTCCGTTCTTCGCCTTCTGCCAGTCGGTTGCCGACTGTCCGGTCAGATAGGCGCCGTATAGTAATCCGAGCGCGGTCGAATATGCGCCGAAGCTCTCTGGATCTCCAGCGAAAAATCCGACAAGCAGTGCTGCCGTAGCCACCAGAAAACTTAAAAATCTTTTTCCACGATACGCTCCGCTCATGCGTAGTCCTCCACAGTGATCCAGGCCTCGGCGCCGTTCTCAAGCTGGGCTGCGATTCTTTCGTACAGCCTGCGATAGGCGGCCACCGAAGTCGTCACCGTACCCCGCTCCTCCACGTTCGATACCTGGCCGTCGCCGACCAGGAGGCAGCCGTCGGTATCGTCATCCTTGTTGCCCACATGGATGTAGATGAATTGGAAATCCGGCACCATCTGCAGCCACAGCATCCCGCGGTGCCAGGGGAAACGCTTCTTGTAGCGCACGATCATGCCGCCCTCGTCGCGGAACATGATCTGGTATTTGCCCGGCGGGATTCGGGTCTCGCCCTTGATCTTCGGTTCGTTGAACTGGTCCTCAAGTATGTAGCACAGGAACTCGGGTTCCGCGGTCACATCGAACAACGTGCCGAGGGTGGACTCCTCGCCGGACGAGATGCGTCTGTTCAGTAGCTCAAGCATTTAATCGCTCCACGAAGTCAGCGCCGGGATCCACCGGCAACATCCTGATCAGGTTCGCCGTCGCCGGGTAGCCTGCCTTGTTGAATTGCTGGGCTGCAGCCAGCCGCTGCTTACCAGGTAACTGCGGATTCATGGCAGTCTCTTCCTGGTCCTGCCGGCGCTTCTCCATAATTTGGTTGTAGCGCCTGTTGAATTTGTTCATTAACTGCGTCTTCTGCAGTTCGATCTTCTCCTCCCGCTCCTTCTTCCAGTCATCGTCGCGCCTGCTCTGCCGTACCGCCTTGCGCAAAGCATTCAGGTCCTTGAGAGCGTTCTGCGTCAGCCTCAGCACATCCTTAAGCGAAGCATCTGGCCGATACTGATCAAGGATTCGCGCCCGATTCTTCATGGCATCGGCACGCTCCGCTGGGCTGCCGGATAGCTTGATCTCTTCCGCGGCGACTTTGATTTCCTGAACCGCATACTCGATCTTGGTGCGGTTCTCGTAGTACCTGTTGCTCACTGCTCGCTCGTCGGTCACGCCAACGAAGCGCCTGGCAAACGGCACCTTACGCCAGTCGATCTCGCCCTCTTGGGCCATGACGCCAAGCTCGATTGTATTGGTAACGAAACGGCCGGCGCCGCCAGTCGCGAAGTCTTCGATCAACTGGATAGTCTCGGGTGAGATATCCAGCGGTGAGACTGGTGCCGGCCGCGCTTTCGAGCCGCCACCGAGCTTGTTCAGGAACTCAGCCAGGGCGATCGCGTGCTTGGGTACGCTGCGGTAGTACTGCTGCGATTCAGGTTCCGGTGCCGGGTCGTAACTGCTCGCCTCCGGCATGACTGGACCACCGTGCCAGGCGACGTTCTCAGAGACCTGCACGAATGGCGAGAGGACCGTCGGTGAGATTGTCTGCAGTGGCGTGGGTCCGGTGCCGATCGGGTTGAAGCTGCCGAGGCCCGCCGCAAGTATCTCGAACGTATCCTCCAGCGGTGACCATTCGCGCTTGTTGCCAATGCCGGTGTAGTCGATGATGCCGCCGATCTTCTGCCCGATAACGTGCAGCATGTTGTAGCCGTAAGGCAGCGGAATCGTGATGTAATGTTCCACGAAGTCATCCGGCGCCTGGCTGCGGAAGCGCTCTGGAATCATGATGATCATGTTCCGCTCTTTCACCCAGGCTGGAATCTTGTCGTAGCGGTTCTCGCCATCGTCATCGTCGCCGGCCATGAACCGGTTGAGGATTTCCATGCTGGCCGCAAAGGCGACAATCCCGTACATGATCTTGCGAACCTTCGCTGACTTGGCCGCACCCCAGATGACCGCCATGCCCTGGATCGATGCGTTGTAGAACAGGTAGACGGCATTCAGTTGCGTGCCGATCTCGCCCTTGCGATTGAAGTTGACCGTCAGGTTCTTGGCCAGCGAGGCAGCCTTCCGGGGACTCAGCCCAGCCGTTTTCGCATGCATGAAGGCCGACAGGCGTACCGCATTTTCAACCGCCTGGTTCTCCCCCTCGATGAATTTGCCCAGCTTCCTGAGCGTGGACCATGACATCATGCCGGCACTCTTGTCCTGCATCTGGCGATGGAGCGATTGCTCAAGGTCCTGAACGTCCTTGTAATTGTCGAGCCACCCCACCTGGCCACCGAGATCACGGTACTCCTCAAACTGCTCGCGCCAATAATCAGCGGACTCCGGGTCCTTGAAGCTCGGCAAATCGAGGAACCGGCGGATGCCGCGGTGCGCTTTGAAGACATCCTTCAGGATCGCCATCTTCATGTTCTGGGCATCGGTCGCGTTCAGATTGATCATCGCTGTCTGCAGGTCACGCACCAGGTTGGAGACGATGAACTCCGGGTTGTAGCTCGTGTTGATCGCCGACAGGATTCGGTTCAGCCTCAGCATGGTGGTGAACATCCAGTTGATCTCTTGCGAGCTCAGGTTCTTCATCGAGGTCGCGATCCGCATCGCGACATCGCTCTCCTCGTTGAAGGTGATGTGGTAGTCCTTGCCATCCACCTTCACCCGGAGGACGTTGTCTCTGAGCTTGTAAGTCGGGTCCACTGCGGTGACGACCAGGCCGCTCTTCGGGTCCAGTCGCTTCTTGGTCTCGATCTGGTTGGCGGTCCAGAGATCGGCATTCGGATTCTCCTGCACCATCTTCAGAAGCGTGCGGCCAACCTTCGCTTTCTCTGCCATGACCACCGTCGACTGATGCTGTGCCACGATGTTGGCCAGGATGTTAGCGGCCATTGATCGGCGCCCGAGCCGGCGCTGATTCAGTTTGCCGCCCGTGTCATAGCCCTTGCCCTTCTTGGGGAAGAACGTGGTGTTCATCGGGCCGTCTTTCCAGCCCTTGAGCGGGACGTAATGCTTGTAGGCTTTATCCCAGGCATCGATCGTCGACTGCTCCTCGAGGCCTTCGTTGACCATGATCTCCCGGTTGCGCGCGGTCATGCGGTCGACCTGGGCGGCGATCGTTTCAAGCTGACTGATGTCGCCCTTATCCTTGAGTGTCTCCATCGCCAGGGCAGCATCCGCATTGCTCATGCCGGACAATGCCAGCAGGCCTGGGTCTTCTTTGACCCGCTCCTGCTCGCGCTCACGGAATGAAACATCGGCCTCTTCGATCTCGACCTGGTAGGTGAGTTCGTAGTCAGCGCGAACGTATTTGTATTTCGTTTCCAGCTGGCCAATGCCTTGCGCCTTGCGTGCATCGGCGCGCTGAATCTTCCTGGCCTTGGTCGCCTCAATGCCTTCGCGCCGTTTCTTCTGCCGCTCTTTCGACCGGCGCATCTGCGAGCGGTACTCGGACTCGATGACAGCCAGTCGCTTGGCATGCTCGGCTTCGATCTTGTTGCGCTGCGTGGCCTTGGTCGCATCTATCCGGGCGATGCGCTTCTCGAGTTTCGCTTCGGCTTTCTTCTTCGTCGTGTCGCGCGAACGCCGCAGCGCACCGGATCGGTTGATGCGATAGAGCCGGCGGTTGGCCTCGGGCGCATGCCTGGCGTACAGGAACCACTCGACCTCGTCCCAGGTGTAATTGCTGTCGTCGATCACTTCGGTGAGTGGCCGGATGTAGTCCTTCTCGAATCGATCAACACGAGACTTCACTTGCCCATGGAATAATTCCTCAGCCAGGTAGGTGTCAAGCTCCTCGCTGATTGGCCGGCCGGTCTGCGCTTCGATCGCCCTCTGCACATTGAGCAGATCGATGAACTTGTCCTGCGCCTTGTAGACTAGGTAGTTCCAGGCGCGGCTGGTCTTCGACCCCTCCTCGATGGTGAAGTTTTCGAACAGGTCCCCGGTCTCGATGGCATCGGCTCTGCCCTCGTACTCGTCGACATGGAACACGCTGCGGGTATCTATCGCAGATTTGATCTGTCCCGAGGCGAAGGCTATCCACGTTGGAATCTCTGTGTTCCCCAGCACATCGCTGGTGAAAATGCCGTCGTATCCTGCCTTCCCCAAAGCCTTAACAACTGCAGGAATATACGCAAGATCAGCGGTGTTGTGGCCTTCGTAAGGGGAGTGCTTGGCTATGTCCTCAGAAAAGAAACTCCACCCCTTGGCCTTGCTTTCAACATCAGACTCAATAGAAACGCCTGCCTCGCGAGCGATTCGAATCAACGTGACATTCCCCTCACGGGTGCTGATGTCCAGTGGGTTTTCTATCTTTGCATGCAGTTCGTACATGTCGCCGTCGCGATCTTCCTCAAACCACTCGGCTCCAGACCTGTCCGACGTTACGAATATTGGTGGCCGAAAATCGTCTATTCCTGCAGGCCCGCCGTGATACACGACCAGCGGCTCGCCGCTTTCATCGACCACCTTGGAGTCAGCAAACCACTCACGAAATTCTGAATCCTCCCTTACATGGAATGCCTGGCGGTTCCCGAGTTCGCGTATTTGATTCAGCAGGTTAGCCTTGTCGATGTTCGCTGCGTCTGCCAGGTAGAAGATCAGCGGCTCCGCATCCGCCTCGGTGATATTGCCGGCGCGAATCTGTGCATTCAGTTCCTTGCGATACATTGCGGCAGACCCTGAGTTCGGCACACGATCCTGGTTGATGGCCTTCCACAGGTTGGCGAACATGACCGGCGCTTTGCGGGCCGGCAGTAACCCCGGTGATTTGTTTGCCGGCGTGGCAACGAACATCCGAGCTTTGCGAATCAACCGCTGGATGTCAGCGTCGGACATCTGCACGCCCCTTAGACGCGCTATAGCAATCCGTATGGCCTCGACCAGGCGCTGAAGCAAGGATGCCTCACGGGCTGGTAGCTTCTGACCAGCGAGCACACGCTGCGCCCTGTACGCAATAAACTCTTCCGCGGCGATGCGTCGCTGCGACGGGATTCTGACATCCAGGCCGTTCCGCCGGGCGGCTGCCATGACCTTCTGTTTGTGAGACTTCCAGACCTGGTCCATGATCGTGTCGTACTCGGCACCGAGTATCGACCGGATGCCGTAGTGACCCACCGTCTCGTGCAGGTAGATCTCCACCGCCTCCTTCATGTTCCTCAGGTTGCCGGCGACCAGGTAAACCTCGCCGGTCTCCGGGTCGAACATGCCACCGACCTTGCCCTCCATGCCGGCGTGCTTGATCTCGAGCAGTTGACGGCGTGGCAGGTGCGCTTCGGTCGGCGCGATCTTCACGTTCGGCGAACCCGGATACAGGTTCAGGATTTCGCTGACCACGCTCTGCAGGTTGGCGACTGGCACACCTTCGGCCGGCTGCCGGGTTACGGCAAACAGTGACAGGCCATCGTTGATCAGGCGCTTGCGCATCGTGTCAGAGATATCGATCACATGAACAGACGCCAGGTCCTCGATCTCTCGTTCCGCCGCCCGTTCAATCGCGTCCTCTTCCGTTGGGTAAGGACCAGACCACTCGCCGGCAGAGTTCTTAATGCCCCATTGGTCGCGGGCTACTGGAGGCGTGGTAGTAAACTGTGAAGGTCTTGAATCTGCTGCGCCCCTTGCTAATCTGATGCCATGGCGAACCTGATCCATGAGTTCCGAGTTGCCCTCCGCGAACTCTTCCCATTCTTCCCAGACACGGAGCGGCAGGACCTCGTACAGCTTCTCTTGGAATGCCTGCATCGCACTGATTTGCTCTGCAGATATGTCCTCAGCCTGCGCGACAGTTCTCCCCAACGCCTTAAGTTCGGAAACATCCTCTGCTGTGACCATGGCTGCCGCACCAGGCCTAGCAGGAATTGTCTGATTTTCTTGCCTTGCTAAAACGAGGCCGTGCTCAATCTGATCTAAGGCGCCGGGGTTTTCGTTTGCGAACTCTTCCCATGTTTCCCAGGCATAAGTTGGCAGGGTCTCTTGTAACGCCGTAAGGAATTCCTGCATCGCAGCATCTTGTAGTGGCCCTCCCTCATTGACGTTTTCGTTTTCGATTGGCACCGATTCGCCCAATGCTTCAAGACGGGCAAGCTCCTCCGCTGTGACCATCTGGACTGTTACGGGAGCCGCCGCTGCTTCTCGCCTTGCTAACTCGAGACCCCGGTTAACCCGATCTTCGTCGTATGGATTGTTGTCCACATACGCCATCCACTCGTCCCAAACATCGGAAGGCAGAACAACGCTTAACTCGTCAACAAATACGGTATACGCCTGCACTTGCTCTGGCGATCCCTCGTCCGCTGCCTCTTGTGGGACTGCACGCTTTGCCGTTTCTTCAAGCTGTTCGACTTCCTGCTGTGTAACCCGCCCAGGTTCAGCCACAGGTGTCACATCTACGCCAAGCATAGCCAGCCCAAACGGAACCGCTTCCTCATGGGTGCGGTCCTGAGCACCCTCCAGATACGCATCGTATTGGTCCACCGATAACTCAGCCTCCAGTGCGTCCTGAAATCTGTCGTAGGCCTGAATTTGTCTCTCGCTACCAATGTCGGCCTGACCCCGTGATTGCACCGCTCGGGCGTGCGCCCTGATGCCAGCATGTGCGCCTGGGATTCCGGCCGGCTGGGCGACGACCTGTGGACCCGGAGCCGTCACGCCTTCTACGCCAAGAAGATTCAGCCCATACCCAACCATTTGCTTAGGGGTGCGTTGCGCAGCAGCAGTCGTAAAGTTATCCCATAGGTTCGGCGATAACTCAGCCTCCAGCGCGGCAGTAAATCTGCCATAGGCCTGCATTTGTCTATTGCTGTCTTCGTCAACCCGAGATTGTGGCAGCGCCATCCGGGCGGCGTTCCTAATGGCAGCATGTGCGGCTGAGATTCCAGCCGGCTGGGCTTGCATTTCTCCTGCTCTGGGCGCAGCCCCGACGACCATTGATAGGCCGGCGTCGATGACTTGGCCTTCCGACTGCTCAGGATCAGCAGCCAGGTCATCAAGCACGGACTGCTGGGCTTCGCCTATGTATTCATATAGCTCGTCGAAAAACGCTTCGAAAGCAACGGTTTGTCTGTGCGAATTCCGGTCATCCTCATTGCGAACTCGCGCCGTTTCGGCCATAACCTCGAGAGTCCCCATCTCCCCGTGAGTGATAATAGTCGGCGGAGCTTCCTCAGCAGCCAGCGACATACCGTAGTCGATCATCTCTTCAGGGGTCGCCCTGTGCGCGTACTCTGCAAAGTTCTCCCATTTTTCGGGAGACAGGATGGCCTGCAATGTAAACGTGAAATCATTCTGGGCATTGATCTGCCTGTCCGTACCATAGTCGTCGTCGTTGATCGGGCGTGCCTCTGCAGCAAGCTGGTCCAGTTGAGCTTGTCTGGCTTGAGGTACTTGGGCCAAAGCCGTTCCGGGCGGAGGTGATCCAGGCCAGCGCCCTACCGTGTATGTTTCGGTGATGCGGGGCCCGACATTGATTCGCGTGCTGCTTGGCTTGACCTTCTTGTCGAGTTTCTTAATGACCTTGCTGAAAATATTTCTCATCGACCGGTCATAGAAGGACTTCATGCCCTGGCCGCCGACATCCATGGCGTCCGCAAAAAATTCCTTGAAGCCAGTCTGCTTCATGATGTCTTCGGTCATCGCCCTCCCGATCACATCCTCCAATCGCTTGCCAGTAAAATCGGCTTGATCAGAATCGTCGACGACGCCATCCTCATTGACGATCACTTTAATGGGGCCATGGGTACGAGATATCAGGTGGACCACACGCGATGTCGGCTTGTCCTGCACCACACCCGGAGCCACCGTTATAGCCTCGAGAACATTCGACAGGCTGTATCGCTCTGACTGTTGCTGCCCGGTTGTCCATGCGACCTGGTCGTAGCCTTCCTCGGCGGCAAGACGGATGACCCGCTTGATGGCCAGTTCAGCCCAGGCGTTTCCTTTGAAGGGCGCATCAGGAACGGCCTGGCGAGTCGCGCCGGTTACGCGATCACGTATTTCCTTTTCTTTGCTCAGCCGTTCATAGGCTTGATCGATGGCGCCCTGCTCATTCGGAAGCTCTGGTGCCTCCGCTGTCGCAGTAACATTGACAACAAACACCCCACCTTTTGTTCTGACTTCCCAGTAATCAGCGGTCTCGGTGAGCTTCTTCTTGACCGTAACCAGTTCGTTTTTCTCGGGCAGGATTCCCGCTGGCCGATCACGATAGCCGAACTGTCTTCCTCGCTTGTGCCAGTCGCTCTGAATCTCTTCGATGAACAGGATGCGTTCGCCGTTCTCACCTATGCGTTCGGTAAGGCGAATGCTCGCCAGGATATTGGAGAATCGACTCCAGTGAGCCGCGTTAAAAGACTCTTTCGAAGGCTGGGGCGTCCCTTCCTCCGGCGCCCCGATCGACGCATGGACCCCGTGCCTGGCGGCTATAGAGTGAATCGCATCGTACTGGTCGGTGTTCAGGTTATCGAACACGAATCGCGAGTCTTCCTCGTACCATCCCCAATCATCGAGCGGCAGACCGGCGTCATGAAAATCAGTCATCATCATGTCGGCCAGGTCTTCGCCTCCTGGTCCTTCCTCCAGTTGAACGACCGTTTGCGAGTGAGGGATCGGCGCGACCTCGCTCCTCGCTTGAGCAACATCAAGACCCAGTTCTCCCCATTCATCAAGCAATTCCATGATCTCTGTCGGGGAGCCACCCAACAGCAGATCACGCTGCTCGATGGCCATAGGCGCCTCAAATCTCACTGCCATTTGCTGGTTAAGACTGCGAACCGTTGCATCACTTACCCACCCGGTGGGTACCCTCTCTGGAATCTCATCGATAGATTTGCTTGGAAGTCTGAGCAGAAGCTCGCGGTAGTACTTGCCGCCGGGTAGCTGCAGGTCAGAGCCACCGTATTGGGTCGGCACTAGCTCTACGCCTGCCTCTGTCACTTTGTAAGCGAACTGGGCAAATTCGTTCTTCTGCTCCTCGGTCAAGCTCTCCCAGGTAACGTACTCGGAACCCCTGTCTTCAATCACCTCCATTTGTTCTTGGGTTAATGTGGATATTAGGCCCATGACATCCCCAACGTCACCGGATTCATAGTCATCCTGCACCTTCTGCCAATTAACGTCGTCAGGCATAGCTCCAGTTCCCGTACCCCTGAAGCCGAGGGTGGTTTCTTCGATCCGCACACCGTTGGCATCGATGAAGGCAATCAACTGGTCCTTGGTTACGGTCTTCTTGGCCTTCAGGAATTCCGGCGTACCGGTCCAGTCAAGCTCCTCCGCCTTGACGCCTGGCATCTTGGTCAGCATGGCCAGCATCTGCTCGCCGGTACCTTTCTCCTGCTTCAGCTTTCGGGCCGCTCGAGAGAGACCGGAATAGAATCCTGGGAAGACCTCCTGCTCGATGGTGGCGAAGAGAGGCGCGTCCCTGGTCATCAGGCCAGCATCGAAGACAGCGATGCCCTTGGGTCCGAAGTCGTCCTCGACCATGTACACGGAGTCATGGCCCATGCCCCGGATAGCCTCCAGCACTGCCGGCGACTCGAGTGTCTGGTAGTTGCCCATCTCAAGGCCGATGTTGAAGTACTCACGCACATCGGCAATGCCGCCTTCGCCACCCAACCAGGTGCGCTCGCCGCCATGCACAACATCCAGTGCCCGCGCGAATTTCATCAACTGGGCATTGGTATTGAACATCGCCTTCAGCGCCTTGGCATGCTCCGGGTTTTCATAGTCGAACGGGTTCTGCACATGCAGCGTCACCTCGCTGACCGGGCCGAAGGCGCTCGCCGTTTTCTCCGAGGTCGAGGCATGCACGATGCCGGTCTCCCGGTGCAGCCTGATCCGTTCATGCTCGGACCCGCGGTACCACTTTGTGTCTGCCGGCACGCCAGGCACGACAGAGAAGAGCGGGCTGTCAACTGGCGCACGGCTCTGCAGGTCAATCGATTCCTGCAGCGCCTCATCGCTGATCGGATTGTGGGTTGAGAGATCAATGCCCTTGGTTGCCTCGCGTCCCTGGTCTTCGGCCAAGGCCTGCTCGGTGCGTTCCAACCCGGTGAGTATCGATTTGATGCTCGGTCTGAATACCGATGGCCGGAACCCGAACTCGCCGGCATCTGAGAAGTCGCCGGTCACGATGCGGAAGGTGGCGTCGGCGATGTTGACGTTGTATTCCTGATTGAAGACCGAGTCAGGTATCGAGATGCCCATCTTGTCCAACAGAATCCGCTGGACCCGGAAGGTGACATCCTCCCACTCGACGGCGCGCTGTGCCTGCATCAGTGTCAGCGGCTCAAGCTCGACATCTATGCGCTTCGGCGGCTTACCACGCTCGCCGATCATCGTCCGGCCGAGACGGCCGTACCGTTTCGAATCGCCGTAGCGTTCCTGCATCAGGCGCTCGGTTATTCCATGGGCGATCTCATGGCTGACACGCCATGCTCTGGTATAGGTCTCGTCTTTGAATGATCCATGCTCGGCCGCTGGATCGTAAATCCAGACCGTTCCCTCTTCGTAGTTTTTCTTGCCGAGCCTGGGCAGCCGGAAGTTTTCGACTTCAAACGAGAACACTTCGATCGTATAGCCGAACTGGTCGGCCAGCCGATCGGTGACTTCAGGATTTTCTACGACCGGGGTGAGGTCGTAATACTTGAGTTCTTCGGTGGTATCGCGTGTGCGATCTACTGACCCGAATCTTTGGAAGACGGCGTCTTCGATTGCGGATCGGTCGCCGAGTCGAGCCACGGGTACCGATGCGGCTGCCCCTGCCCTCGGCCTGGCATCGGCCTTGAGGAAGTCGCGGGTGATGCCTTGCGCACTCTTCCGCCAGCCACGAACCCGTTTGAGAAGATCCGGTGGTCCGGTGGTGCTGGCGTAGTCTTCAATCGCCGCTTCAAGTTTTTGGCCATTGGGGTCAGTCTCCCAGTCATGTTTTAAGTCGTTACCCTCAGCGCCGAAACTGTAGCTGCTCACAACTCCCAGATCGGCTCCGATATTATCCAGTATTTTGTCTATTTTCTCAATGAATTCAGCAGGCTTAAGGCCTGAATCTGTGACGCCCTTCTCATCTTTGAAGTCGATTATGACCAGTTGATCGGGGGCCGCCATACTGAATCCGGCATTCCGACCCAGCGCCTTGCGCAGGGCATCGAATAGCGCAGTCTCCTGGTCCTCGTTCAGCGGACCCTGCAGATCCCAGTTCACGCCCTGCGTGTACTTGCGCCCAAAGTCTCCGGTCTTCTCGCTGGTCTTGGCCTTGCGGTCTGCCCGGAACCACGGCACCGATTCCTGCGTGTAGATGTACTGCATGATGGTCGCGAAGATATCGACCGTCGGCCTGTCAATTGTAGTGCCACCGACCATGACGATATTCGAAATCTCGTTCGGGTTGATCATGCCCTGGTAACCGCCGACCGCTGTGTCGACGTTATAGAGCGGCACGTTGAGAGCTTCCATCACGACATGCGTATTGTTCTCTGCCAAGGCCTCACGCTGACGCCGGCCAAGCTCTTCCTTCTCCTCCCGCGGTAAGGCTTCGACCTGGCGGCCTTCTGCGGTAGCCTTCGACGGCACTGCCTCGTGCGTGACTCTCGCGGTCACGGCCTCGATATGCTCAGCGAAAGCATCGACCGGCGTTGGTTTCCCTGTCTTCTTCAGCGACGCCTTCGATCGCTCGTGTACCCAGAGCGCTGCCTGGGCATGTCGCGGCAGCCAGTTCGTTCCATTCCTTGCGTTGTAGCGTGCGGTGGCGTCCTGGAAAATCTTCCGGGCGTACTCGTACTGGGTGCCTTCAACCGAATCGCCAGCGGTGTACCCCAGGTTCCTGACCATCCATCGATCGATCGTGACATCGCTGTCATACCGATTCGTGTTGAACGTGGAATCGTAGAGATTCCGGTAGAAGCTCATCACCTTGGAACCGATGCCCGGTAACTCGTTGGTGATGTCCCCGCTCGCTAATTCGCGCATCGTTTCGATGTTGGATACTGCGGTGGCCGGATACAGGCCCGTATCGATCTGCTCACCCTTAGCGATCTGATATGCCGCCTTGATCATGAAAGTCGTGTTAGCCCCGACACTGACGCCTTGCGATGTGGCCGCCAGAATTTTGATCACATCGTGCATGAGCTCTGGATCATTGCGTGTGATCTCGCGAATCTTCCGGCCAGAGTCCTCGTACCAGGTCCAGGCCTCAGTCGGAACCAGTTCCGAGTCCTCGAGGATCGCCACAGTCTTGTCGATCAATTTGTCGATGTCTTTGAATGCACGCATCTTCGGCGGGGACCCGGTGACATTCTTGCCGCGCGCCGGATAGCGTTCAGGCGTTGGCTTGGTCTTGTCGATCGTTGCAAATACAGGTGCCTGCTCGTAGCCCTCGCGCGTACCCAGCGAGACCGGCACCGTATGCGTCGGTCGGTTCAGCCACGCCTTGAACTGGTCAGGCTGCATCGCGACGCCTTCGACCTGCTGGTCACGGGCCGGCGCATAGTCGGCCTTGTACGCATCGATGGCAGCCTGCAGCGATGGGTAGCCGACCATGACCTTGTGCTCATCGAAGTTCTCACCGACCGCCTCAGCGCTCGCGTCCTTCGCCTGGTTGATCACGTAGACCGTCGGCGTGTTCAGGTCGGGCCCGAAGTAAGCATCGACGCCTTCGGTCGGTTCACCCTCGACAGTGTCGGCACCGGGTTTCGATGGGAAATAACCGTAGCCAGAAGTCATGACCTGCGACCAGGCACGACCCTGATCGTCGACACCAGATCTTGTTTCGCCGGCTGGAGTTTCAATTGCAAGCGGGATGTTGTTCCACGTGAAACGTCCCTTGCGATAATTGCCGCGACCTTTCTGTTCATCGGTCGCATCGAGATCGGTGTCGGCCTCGGCCGCATGGAACGCTGGCTGCATGTCCAGAATTTCAACCGTCGGGCCAAGCTCGTCATCGCTAACACCCCGAGATCTGAGTGCTTCCTTTTTACGATTACGATTGACTTCGACAGTTTGCCTTGCCACCTGACGCCGGGCTTTCGGCAGCGCCGTGATCGAACCGTCGTCATTGATCTTGATCAGTTCCTGCTCTTCAAGCGCTGCGAGGTCTTCGGTAGAAATATCCTCCAGCTGGTCATTGATTACTTTGTCCAGTAGCTCGGTATTGTCCTCGAGGACCTCGAGCGCGCGTGCCTCCTGCGCCTGCACGGTCAGGCTGAGGTGCAAGGCATCCATCTTCTGGTCGTAGTCGAAGGCCTCCCTGGCAGCCGGAGTGGTCATCTGCTCTGCCTGCTGCAACACCTCGACGCTGGCACCCATACCACCGCCGACACCGAAGCCGATGATGCCGGCATCGATCAGGCGCCACATCGCCTCGCCCATGGTCATCTCATCGTTGAGAATCCCAACGTCGTATCCGATCTGCAGCGCCTCGGTAACCGGCTCCTGAATTCCCTCGGCACCAGCGCCAGCAAGGATTCGCTTCAACCCGGTGAAGTTGTTGCTGGTCAGGACGCCAAGAGAGATTCGCTCAGTGAGAGTCTCAGCAGCGGCAGAGAAAAGGGCAGCTTGCATCGCCTGGTCAGGTGAATATCCCTCGTCGAGCATGTGGCCATAGGTATCGCCATAGACCTGGCCGCCCATGATGGAGGCGCCGATCATCGGGTTCTTGGTGACAACCGTGGCCGCCATCGCCGGACCCATGTTGATGCCAGCATCCAGGATGCCGGCCGCATAGTACTTGACGCTTTGTGGCTTGACCTGGAGTGCGTTCTCTTTGATCTTGCCAGTCTCGGCGTCCCAGATATCCTGAGCGATCAGGGCGACTGGCGTCTTCGCTGCCTCGGACTCAACCTCGCCCCTGCCCTCATCGCTTTCCAACCACTCGGCAAACGCATCCACCGGGTGAACTCCAGGCTGGACCTTGTCGGACCCCTCCTCAAATCCCCACTCTTTGGCGATCCGGTTGTTCTCGATGGACTGCGAAAGCGTTCCTGTGCCGGCGCCTACCTGGCCAATCTCAACATCAGCGTTACGCTGCAAATCACTGACCGTGACTGGATTGCCACCGCGCATGCCTCCGACAATCTGCCTGCGGAATTTTGGCAGGATGCTCGACAGCGTCTTGCTGAAGAGTTCGCCCCAGCCAGATTCTTCACGGCCTTCCCAGGCGGCGTCCTCAAGCGCTTTCATTTTGTCCCTGACGCCAGGATACTTTTGCTCCAGCAACTCCTCTTCGGATTGCAGACCAAGCGGGCCTCCACCAGGGGCAGATGATGTGAGCATTCTTTCCTGCTGGGTCAGGCGCGATTCAGTGCCGTACTTTTGCTGTAGTAATTTTATCTGCTCAGGATCCGGGCGCTCGACCATCATGGAGCGCTGCTCCGGTGGCGTGACCGTGATCGGGTCCAGGTCAAGCATCGGAACGTCGGTACCGTATGTCACCTTGGAGTAATTGCCGAACACAATCGGCTCAGGCTCACCGTACTTGCGGCCCTGCTCGTCCTCTTCCTCCGTACCGCGGAGGGAAATTGGTGTGCCGTAGATAAACGCCATGACCTATCGCTGCAACTGACTCTCAGGTACTTTCACGGCTTCGCCATTCCTCAGCGTCCAGTACTCCGTGACCCCTGAATCGTTTGTCACCGGAGTAGCAACACCCTCAGACAATTTCGATACATCAGGTTCGCCGTCGCCGTTGCCGTAGCCGGCCATATACATCTCTGTCATTTCGGCAACCTTGGCCTTGAACATTACGCGCTGCTCCTCTGGGGTCGCGAGCGCATAGTTGGAATCATTCTTGAACAAGTCCGTAGCGGACTTCACTGATTCCCGATTCGCCTCCGCCCTGGTGTACGGCTTCTGGCGATTGGCAAACTTGAGCGCTTCCTTCTTGATCCGGATGAGCGCTTCACCCGTAGCCGCCACGCCCTCGGCATCCTTACCGTAGACGCCTATGTACATGTTGTAGCGAACCTCGGTGTCGAAGCGCTGCTGCTTACCTGCGATCGCTTGGTCCGAAGCCTTCATCGGCTTGCCATTGACCATGATCTGGCGACCTTCCTGGGTCTCCGAGTTGTACTCGTACATGAAGCCGTTAGGACCAACGTAGTTGTTGAACTCGCCGATCGGTTTGTTGAGCGCTGCCTCTGTGCGCTGTCGCTCCATCGTCAGGCGCTCGAGGGTAGCGGCACGGTCGAACTTCTTATCAAGCCTGCCAATCGCCCGCTCCTGCGCAGCGGCCCGCTTCTGCTCTTCTCGCTCTTCGCGCTGACGCCTGCCGGCGATCGTCGCCTGGCCAGCCCTGCCGATCGTCTCGACATCGCTCAAGCCTGCCGGCGCTGACATCAGGTTCAGCCCGAACTCAAACAAGGCCTGGCCGAGCTTACGCTTGCCCATGCCCTCCGGTGGAGGTGCGCCACTCTGCTCGGTATAGAGTTCCTCGATCGACTTGCCGGAGGCTGTCTCCATGACCTTGATCGCCTCGTCGATCTGTTTCGGATCGGCGTCCTTCATTACCTGATCGAATCCCATGGCGTCCTTGGGCTTCGGCTTCGGCGCTGGCCTCCCTTCTGGTTGTGGCGGCGCCTGTACATCGACTGGTTCTGCCGTTGGTGCCTGCGCGTCCATCATCGGCATTCCGAATGCTGGCGGCGGCGGCGCTTGCGCTGGCGCTGCCCCAGGAAATGCGCCCGAGTAGTCAACAGCGCCAGGCTGTGCCTGTGCCTGTGCCTGCGGTGGTGGGAAACCACCTCCACCAGCACCTCCCGGCGGGAATGCTGGCGGCGGCGGCGGTGCACCGGGTGCGCCTGCTGCGCCTGTTATTGCTGACGGCGGTATGCCTGGCTGACCGGGTCCGGCAAGTGCCTGCAAGGTCGCTGAGTTCGCGTCAATCCATTCGTTTAATTTGTCGCCCATGATTCTCTCCTCACCAACCCGTGTAGCCGGTGGTGACTGTTTCCGGATTGTCGCCGCCACCGCCAAAGGCCGCCATGCCAGCACCCTCACCACCGAGCATGTCGCCGAACCCGACACCGACCTTCTTCAGAAATCCGCCGCTCGCACCTGAGGCCATAAGCGATGCGCCGCCGGTAAAGTAGGCGCCCGCTACTGTGGCTGCCACGCCAAGGATCGTGCCCATGGCACCCTTCTTGGTCTTCTCAGTTCTGGTCTTCGTGTGAGGAACCGTTGACAGCGTATCGAGCAGCGGCTTCAGGTTGTTGACATCCCAGTCCCTAGCTTCGATGAACTGGCCGTAATCGAAGTCAAGGCCTGCTTGCTCCAGCTGGCGCTTGATGCCGCCGGTTGTCAGTAGGTTCTGGATGTCCTGCGTCAGCATCTGCTGGCCTGCCTGACCAGTCGCCCGGAACTGCTCTGCTCCTCGAGAGAACACATCGCGATCGCGATTGAATTGGTCACGGCCAGACTCAAAGGCCTGCTGATAGCCACGCCCGTACAGGTCGCTCATTGCCTCGAGGCCACCGCGGCGGCCTTCGGCCTCGGCTATGCCATGCCTGGCACCACCGAACGCACCCTGCATGCCGGCCGCACCGCTGATGCCCTGCTGCTGTCTGGCGATTTCCTCGCGAAGCTCTCGTGCTGCCGGGTCCAGTGCGCCCGAGATATACGGATTCATGTAGGCTTCCATGTCCGCATCGGTGAACGACTGAACGCCTTGCTCAGTCAGTTCACGGGATCGCTCCAGGTCGGACTGATAGTCCTGACCCATGCCAAGCGCGCGCTCCCCGGCGACTGTCTCGCCCTCCGAGAGATCGGCTATTCGCTGCTCTTCGTACGGCGTGTATGGCCGGTCAGCTATATCGCTGGCAATGCCTACCGCTTTCTCGCTGCCTGCCTCAAGCCACGCGGGAATGCTGTCCGTTGTCGTCGTCTTCGATGAACTGCTCATGGTGCGGTGACCTCACAAAATTACCACCGCCATTGACATACCCGAGACTCTGCATGAATTTGTTCTTGAG
>SDBV01003274.1_pt1 | contig 23999 bp, 28 predicted proteins | sample 2277081 | NCBI WGS metagenome assembly SDBV01 (sample SAMN10402039, study PRJNA504765) | marine sediment metagenome | isolation source: marine sediment core GS10_PC15, 223 cmbsf | place: Arctic Ocean: Southern Knipovich Ridge | collected 2010 | reverse complement strand
TCGCGTCATCCAAGGCGTTGGCCTCGTTTGAAGTCAAATTCAAAGCAGCGATAATAGCCCGCACCCTGCCAAGCAAATTTGCAAATTCTGTGTCGTTTCCAGCGGTTGCGTCCTTCATCTTTAATAAGACACCCTTCAACCCTCCAAATCGTTCAATTGCTTCGGCCCCAGTCTCCACGCCCCACTCTTCATAAAGTGCCATCAATTTGTCAGTAGGCCGAAGCAACTTCTGGGTCACCTGCAACAATTGGGTAATCGCTGTGTGTGCGGGTACACCCTGCTGTGTGATGGCGGCAATGGCCGCAGACATTTCTAAGTAGCTAATACCTAACGCAGCAGTAATCGGAGATACCCGCCCGAGAACAGCACCAAACTCCTCTAGACGTAATCGGCCGAGGTCGACCGTCCTAAACAATATATCCGAAACTCGCGCGGCTTCTGATGCTTCGAGATTATAGCTGTTCATAATTGACGACAGCGCATCGACTGCAAGCCCTAGTTCAGACTGGGTGGCGACCGCCAGTTTCCCCGCTGCCGCTGTAAATTCTAACGATTCACCAGTAGTTACCACTTGATTTGATAGAGTTTGGTAAACACCGGCCGCAACGTCGGCCGCATCTGCACCGAGATTTTCAGACAATTCACGGACAGCAGCCCCCATCGCTCGTGTAGAGCCGAGAGCGCCTTCCGCTAAAGTGTCGATTTCAGCAATGGACACTGAAAAATCACGGGCCGCATCATGCGCGTCCCGAAAAGCGCTGGTAAGCGCACTAACAGCCCGTACAATAACCTGGGCTTGCACCACTCTGGCGATTGTCTTCCAAGAGATGCTCACCTGGTTACCGGCATTTTTACCGGCTTCGCCTACTTTATTCAAGGCGGCGGCGGCGGTCTTAGCTGACTTTGCGGTCGTGTTAGCTGCCGCTTGCGAGGCTTTTCCCGCCTGAGTGGCTGCCGCGCTTGCACCTTGCAAGGACGTGCGGGCCTGGTCAAACGAGCTTGTGACTGCAGCGCCGGCCTGCTTAACTCCACCCGATACTGCTAGACTTTGGATAGCGGTGGAGGCTGAGGTCGCCGCTGCTGCGAGCGTCTGGAAGGTTTTGATAGCGGGCATAGCCGCGGCCGGGAACTTACGTAAGCCACCAGCCACGTTCTGGAGTGACTGCTTGAAGTTCTGTAGCTCCTGACGCAGCCGAACTAATTCCTGAATAGCATCGGAAGCGTCGAAACCTAATCTTTGTGTGATGTCGGCAGGCATTAAATCGCACTCTTTTTCAAAAACTTAAAGGGACTTGGAAGTTCTGTAAAGCGTGTGAAGTCTTCAAACGCTTGCAGTCCTTTTTCTTGGAAGTTATAGGGGGTGGGCTGTCGAAGTCCCGATCTTGAGAAGACGCCGCCCTGTCCATAGACGGCCTTATTGTACTCATTGTATGTCAGATAGTTGAGGTCACTGTGGTACTTGAAGTGCCACTGCTGGTTGCTCGGATTAAGCTCCACACCGCTACCGCTCCCGGCAGCCAGCCCCAGCGACTCCCGATCTTTTAGGCTTTTCAGAGGGCCATAAGGGACTGACGTACCAAGTTCGTTGGCTAGCTTTTGGAAAGTGGCACGCGATGCCTTCGACCATGTTGGGATCACAGCCATGACAGTCGCGTTCAGCCACTCTCGACCGGCTTGCTTCAGCCACTCCTCCATGTAGGAATTAAGCTCAGCCTTGTAGGCCCCTAAGTCCAACGTCACTGTGCGAAATTTAGCTTTGAATTTCATCGACGTCGTCCTCGTCCCCTGCGGCCTCGCCCCAATGCTGATGATGCGGAAGACTTCCCTGCTCCCGACAACGCCTTCGCTTCCTCAAACTCGTCATGCTGACGTGTCTGGTCATACCCAAGCAGGTTTGCGTGGGCGTCGACACAACAGTCGTCCCAACTGTCCTTTACACCTGGGGGGCGGACTCCGAATCGCTCACAGGCTCGCCAGACGGCGTACTCTGCGGTTCGGTTTCCAGGCCAGAGGATCTTTTTTGTTCCTCCGCCCTCCCAAGTAGAAAAAGCTCTCGGGCTTCCTTCAACTTCTTCTCGTCCAGAGCGTTTGCACGCATCACGCAGACGGAAATCCGGTCAACCTCGACGGTGGACAAACCAGCGTCTCGCAGTTCCTCTTCCCACTTTGTCCAGGTCTTCGGGTTACTGAGATCGACTGTTTCCCACTCAATCCTGCTGGGCTCCAGCGACCGGATCAGCATGTAGGCATAGCGTTGCTCTCCATACTTAGTCATCCGCGCCTTGAACGTGTCGTCGTTCAGAATCGGCTCCCAGCCATTCCTTGTCAGTTTCCCCGGAGCCTTGGGCTCGGGAACCAGAGCATGAAACTCACTCATGTCTGATACGGCAGTCGCATGGATGATGATGTCTGCACCCTCACCCAGCCGCGGCAGCACGAGAATTTCCTCATTCGGTCCATCAATGTTTACTCCACCAATACGCATAACTATTCTCCCTCAAAAAGATTAAAAGAAACAGCGGGGCAGGGTGTTCCCACCCCGCTGTAGTTCACTGCTTAACACTCGGCGTTGGTACTCCTCACCGGAGACGCCTCGCTCACGTTACACCGACCGGATACGGCAATCGTTGCCTCACTCAGGTCGTATTCCAGACTCTCAAAGCGGAAGTCCGGGAACGTGATTTCTTCGTCCTCGTCAGAGCCGCACGGAACGCAGTGACGAATCACCATGTCAACCGCATACGGTTCACAGAGGTCGGACGAACTAGACACCCACTCGTCAGCCCCGCCAGAGCCCTTGACAGCATCTACCGGAGTCACGGACTCGGAGGTGCCTTGCGTGACGTGCTCGTACACAAATTCCATGGAGACTTCAAGCGGCTGCTCGTCGCCTTCCTTCACTGTGTCGAGGTCGCCCCGATCCAGGAGGTATTCATACTCCTTGGCTTCCGTCCAGGTCAGGTTACCTTCGCCGATGGTTACCTGTAGTTCCTGGGCTTGGAATGTAATCACGTCGGTGACGGTCGGCGTATTTGCACCCCACGCGGGCGTAAACTCGACGTTGGTAGTCGGGCTTGTTGTCGCCGGGGTCCTGGCCGTGACTGTGTAAATCTCCGTGTTGCCGGCCGTGTTCACCGTGAACCGAGCACCAACCGGAACCAAGTTGATATCGGTGGAGTTCAGAACGATGGTATTTACGTCCGCGTCGGTGTCTGTTGCACCTGGCGTTGTTTCTGCGATTATTGCAGAGCCACTGAGTCCATCTTTCATTAGGATCGTGGCGTCTCTTAACTCGATTCTGGCCATAGTCAGCCTCCTTTATTATTGTTAAGTTAATGGGATTGCAGAATCCCCTATGTGCCTCAATGGTTACATTGTTAGGTACATTTCAAAACGTCCATCCACCACGGCCTGTCGTATTCTATCTTCGCTGCTGACTTGGCCAAAGTGGATTAACTTCGCTGGCTCGGCAAACTTAGACCTTTGAGTCAAACAACCGATCAGCGAATCGTCATCGTCTTCCCCACTTCCAAAACGATATATTGGAATTGGGTTCATCATTGCGGCAAGAAATGCGCCACCCCATTGGTTGATATCATAAGCATTCTCAGACGACATTTTCATGTAGTCTACCAGCATTATATTGATATCAACATGAACACGCCAGTAGCCCTTACTAATCTCTCGGATGTTGGGGCCATTGACACGCACCTCTGAATGCTCAACACGCATCGTATCGGTCTCGCGCTCATCGACACCTTCTACGAAATATGTGAGACTCAGGCTGTCGGCAACTGGCTTAAAGTAGACAGCAATTGACGACATGATCCAGCGGGCTAGGTTGACATCCATTATGACTGTCCTACTGCGTGGTCCATACTCATAATGTTCTCAACCTTCATGTGATAAATCTGCTCGGGACGGACACCCTTGACCTCTCGACCAGTGATTATCCACCCTGTGTGTTGCTCGAATTCAGTGATGTCTTTGATGTCATAACGTCGTCCGGCATAGACCAACCAATCGTCGTTTACGATTTCGTAGTCGGTGGGTAAATCCCGGGCATCTATGATAAACATCCGCGACCCTGCGTCGTACGTCCCTCCATAGACGAATGTTTTGTTTGCTGATATTACGGAGATCGACTGTACAGCCTCGCGTTGGATTTTGACGGGCAACACAATACATTTATGCACCGTAATCATTGATCGGGTGTATGTCTTGTCACCAGTCTCATAGTCCGTGGCCGTGCTTCCAAGTTGGTACACGTCTACGCGCCCACCGTACTGCCTCTTGAGGCTGTACAGCGTCCTCCGAAGAAAGCGGTTCATACTTCTATTAACCCCGCTCGACATCTCTGACTCCTTCAGGTGCGTCGCTTGACTCAATGTAGGGGCAGCGTTTACATAGCCGCTCCATCACTTGTGCGACCCAACTCAGACATTCTGCGTTTTGGGCCAAAGCTGTTGTAGACCGCTCTACCAAACTGAACAAAGTGTCCCGCTGGTAGTCTTCGAGTTTCTCAACTCTTGAGGAAAGCGCGTCTTCTCGTTTCCAATCGCGCCATATAAAAAACAGTACAATGCCGACAAGCGGCCCAAAGTTGTTGATTAAATCTGTAAACATATCCGAACCCAGTGCTGCGAAAAGTGTCTCCATTCTATGCTCCCCTCATAACAAAAGAAACCGGGCGGGCGAGCTTTCGCCCGCCCGGTAGTAAGGGGTTTAGCCAAGCATGATGCAGGCCAGGTTAGTGTCCAACGTAGCCACTCCGCAGAGCAGGTCAGCCGTCACAATTGTTCCCTGGGAACTGATATCGTACTGCATCGAAATTCGCATGGCCACGTCGTTGTACGAACCGACAGCAGACCGGACACCGAGGGCGGTGTTAGGCAGAGCCAGCGGACGCGTAACGAGCGCGAGGGCGTTGCGATGGAACGCGAAGTTGAACGAGCCAGACGGGCCTGGGAACGCGATGTCGTTGTTAGTCAGGGCCGAATCCAACGGGCGATCCAACCACGCCAAGTGGCGAGTAGCATCATCAGGATCAACGGCGATACTGATGATCGTGTACACATGCCGACTCGCACCTTCAGCGAACGCCAACAGTTGACCAACCTGCGGGGGCTCGGTCATAACCGCGTCCGCGAGGTCAAGGGCGATGCCCTTGGAGTAACCGGTCGCAAACCCGCCGTCCACCTGGCATGACTTCCAGACGACAATCCGGTTCGTGTCGGTGCCGACAGCGGTGAGACCGCTGACCAACACAACAGAACTGGTGTCCGTGGCGTCATCCGTGGCCGAATCCACGACGTGAGGCTTTCCTTCGCCTTCAATCCAGACGTACTCACCGTCAACTACGGTGTAGGCCAGGATGGTCACGGCGAGGGTGGTTTCGCCAAGAGGCTCGCCACCATTGAGGACGCCAGGAGCGGTGTCCGTGTTAGCTTCCAAGACGCTCGGAATGTTCTGATCCATGTAGGTATCAAAACCAAAGAGACGACCCAGGCTGGCTTCACGCAGGGAGGTGCCATCGTCGCCGCGCTTCTCGGCACTGATGAACAGTTCCGTTTCCAGGAGATCAGTTTCCGACGCAGCCGAAAGAACCAGGTTCCGCCCACCGGGGTAAGCCTTGTTGTTGTTCATCTTCTCACGCGCGGCCAGCATGTAGGACTTCGCGTTAACGGAAGTCATCGTCTGGAGTTGGCCAACGTTGTTGGTGAGGAACTGGTGTACCTGCCCACACAGAATGCGGTCGATCGCGCTAGCAATCTCCTGCGCGGCGGGCGTCAAGTACATTTCCACCAAGTCCTGGAAGGACTTGCTGGCTTCACCATCCTTGATAGTGAAGGACACGTAGACGTGCTGGTCCAGAGGAACCTGCACGTTGGTCGCGACGGCGTCTTGGTTGGTGACACTGTCAGCGTCGGTCTTCCGCTTAGCAGAGAAAGTTCCGGGCCGACGTGTGTTCACAACGTCGCCAAACTGAGCGACTTCGTTGCTGAAGTCCCGGTGGACCAGATTAGCCATGACCATGTTCTCTTCGAGAATGGCAAGACCTTCCTGAGCCCACAGTTCCGGGATCAACGCATCGTTGTCATTGGCATAACAGGCCATGACGGGGTGGCTGTAAAGCATATTCATTGTGCTTCTCCTGATTGGTTACTTTTGCCCATACTGGGCGTTGACAACAGTTCAATACCCTACATTGGATATTGACGTGACCCCTTTCTTTACGCGTTTCGACGTTTCAGGCCCAAGGCTTCTGGGTTTTCCTTGCGGAGCTTGCGATAATCCGACGGAGACAACTTCGTTGGATCAATACGTCCTTCACCCGACTTTACGCCGCCGGTTGCGGAACCTGAACCAATTCCACTGACTACGTTTGAGCGGAAGAGATTGCCGAAAAGTTGCGGCAACTCCTTCATACGTTGAACAGCTTCTTCAGGGGTTCTGAGTGTTGTTACCTGTTCCCCAGATGTTTCATCAACATCGGGGAAGTCAATCACAGGAGAGAAGAGGCCGAGCGGGTTGCCGCTGTCGTCAACTTGTTCCTGCATACGGGTATTCGGACGGAGCAGCCCCATAATCTGCATAGGGTTGAACGCATCCTGGGCAATGGCCGCATCTTGTAGCGACCGATCAACAACAGAGCTTTTGTACAAAGTTTCCCACTGGATGGCCTGCTCCTTGGCGGTGTCCAGTTCGGTGGTGAAGCGATCACGCTCCTGCTTTACTTCGTACTCTCTCTGCTGGTCTTTTGTTCTGTGAGTTGCCTGCAAATCATTAAGCTCAGACTCGATCTTTGCACGCTGCTCCTTTTGCAAATTTGTGTCTTCCAGCATTTTCTTCATGCTGACTTCCAGTTTAGTGTACTTCTCCTGATGCTTGCGTCGGTCCTCGGCCAGGAAGGCGTTCAAATCCGTCTGCGAAAAGGATTTCTCAGCACTCTTCCGGGCGTCCTCAGCAGCACTGCGAGCATCTGCGGCTGCGCGAGCGGCATCTTCACTAGCCTGATCCGCAGCAGCTTGGGCGGCCTGTGCGCGGTCGGCCAGCGGGTTGCCACCATCACCACCATCGCCACCATCGCCACCATCGCCACCGTCGTCGCCTTCGCCTTCGTAACAGGCCAGAGTCGGCTTCGTCCAGATCAAGTTGTACAGTTTGTCGTTCGACATTTCACTCTCCTAACAGGTGTTAGTCTACCCTACTAAATTTAATTGCGTTGCTGTCACGCAGGAAGGGGCGTAGGTGCCTCCAGGCTGTGGCACTAGGAATCCCGTTTATCAGGTGTTCAACCTGCGTGTGATTCCGATTGTACGTAGTTCTGACTGACGCAATTCCTTGGCTGACCACCCCAAGATTTTCAAGTTCAAGGTCAGGATCAACCCCGTCCAAAAGGGCGTGGGTGATTTCCCAGCAGGCGATTTCGATCCCCTCCGGAACATCAACGTCCGAATCTCGCGGAAACTCTAAGTCCTGCGACCAGTCGGCGTCTCTGAGTTCTTCATCGGTGACATTCAACAGATAACCATCGTCGTCGTACATAATATCGTAAACGGTGGACTTCTGACCTCGAAAGTTGAGGGCGTCAATGATGACAGTGGCAGCAATCAAGGCCTTACGCCTGTCTTCGGTAGACGCATCGGTCCACGCTTCTTCGTGCAACCGGTTCGAGAAGTAGGTGTTAGCGTCGTCGATTGTGCCATAATATGTGTACATGGTTATTCCTTATTCGCGCGTCCTTCGCCACGAACCCGTTTGGCCGCGGTGTCTTTCAGTGTTGTGTCCACAGCCGCACTTCGTTCCGCCGCCCCCTCGTTGGCCGGGTCGACAGACAAATCGTCCACACCCCGAGCGGCGGGGTTGTCCGACCCGCGTGCCGCAGTCTGGGCTGTCAAGACTCTTACGGCTCGGGCCGCGTGATCCTCGCGAGCTTGCAGGTATTCATCGTCGTCGAAGCCAAGTGCAATCGACGCAACTTGCTCACCGCACGCCCCCGCCTCTAAGGCGTCGAGGATGGTCTTTGGATCGCTAGTGGCATAGTTGGCTGCATCAACTTCCTTAAACACGTCGTCCAGCTTACTGGTGTTGACCCGCCCTGAGAGGAGGGCAGACACGATGCCTTTAGCAATTTCTTTCTTGACACTGCGTCCCGGTACTTTGAACATTAACTCGGCCAGCTTGCCAGCCTCAGAGATGCGGTCGGCATCCGTCTTCAAGCTGTAACGATCTGGGTATTTGATCGTGGCGATTTTTCGGCTTTCGGGTCGCCGCTCTTCATACGCCGACCAATGACTGGTGATTTTTCTCTCGGCACTTTCCAGTACCAATCCGATGAAGGACAGACCGGCTTCCAAGCCTTGGTCACTCATTTGCAGAGCTTCGGCGGAGGTAGCTCGCTTCCCTATCTTGTTAGTCACTGCTAAGTTTACGAGCTTACGGATATCATCTTCGAGCTTCTCTTGCAGCTTCAACGAAGCCTCCAGAGGCTCTGGGGATGGGTGAATAAATTTTGGTCGTTCGGCTTTCAGGTCATAAGTCCGCCCGTGCGTAACTCCCGTGACGACTTCTCTGTCCGACGCCCGCTGGCCACCAGACATCGCCGTTCCATCGGGGTTCATGGTGGTTTTCAGGTGGTCACCAATAGCCCGCGCGTCGCGTTGCTCCGTGTAGAACGGGAAGTTAGACTTCAAAGCGTAAGACACGTCCGCGGATGTTAGGTTAAGGAGGGCGGCCTGATGATTAGACACGTCCTTCAAAAGGCTGTCACCGATGTCTAAGATGACGAACGGAATTCGTTTCAATGATAGTTGAATCGGCCCCTCGTCAGTGTGCTCTCCGTCCTTGTCAATCGGATGCGAATCGGCGTCATAAAACTGAACGTTGACAAAGCCCGTCTCTCTGTCCACCCAGATCAGTCGATACCGTTCGTACTCGCCGCCCGGTAGTTGTAGGTCGTACATGTCGTGCTGAGTGAAGTCGATACCCTTATCTCTGAGCAGAAGAGACTGAAACTCCCCCGGCTCCTCGGGCTTTGACAGTGACCACGCAAGAATGTCTTCTACCTGATACATGTACAGGTATGGTCTGGCATTTCCGATGTCAGCAAGAGTGGGCCCGGTAATTTGCGGCATATCAATGTACGTGCCAACTTTACCCATGACCAGTAACTCGGTCAGAATGGTGATCCCAAGGAAGCCATTCATCGTGCTACCTTCCAAGTCAACACCGCCGCGCTCACCCGCCACTGCTCGCATGTAGTCTTCTGACCCATCTCGCCGCGTGATGTCTCGCATTCGCTGGAAAATGGCGTTCCGCACGTCGTTCACTGCTGCTTTGGCATACGTCGGGATAGGCGTTATCTTCCGCCGAGCGTTGTAGTCTTCGGTAGATTCCCGCTCAGTGAATTTGCTGAGGTAGTTATCTATGTAAGCGTCACCCCCGTCGTAGACCTCTCTCCATTTATACCAATATGGCGTATCAGAGAAATATCGCGGGTGTCGAGATTCGGTTATTGAGAAGGCTTTACTCATTGTGTCTCCAGGTATCTTGCGGCACGACGTAGAACGTTTGGATTGTCCTTGAAAAATCCCAGCCCACTATTACAAGCACTACATAAAAGGGCTCTTACCCGGCCGGTCTTGTGGTTATGGTCTACAACGAAGCGTCCTGCATGTTTAGGTGTGTCTGTGCCACAGATATCGCAACAACCGCTCTGCTGCTCTAACATTTGATCGTACTGCTCGATCGTTAGGTCATACTTCTTTTTCAGATGCTGTCGCTGAGAATTAGATTGGCTGCACTCCTTGCATAATGTTACACGCCCTTTTCTACTCCCTTTGTTATTATGAAAAGCTGACAGCGATTTAATTGTTAAGCACCCTTTGCAAGCCTTCTCATCTCCACCCTCTTTGTCACGTAGTTCAAGCCATTTGAGTTTGCGAATGTCTTCTACCCCTCTTTTACGGTTGTACTCTCTCACACAAGATTTACACCGCGACAGTAAATTTTTTCGGCCGGTGCAATCAGGGGAAAACTCAGCAATTGATTTAATCTCTAAGCACACCGAACACGCTTTGGTACTTGTTGTTTCAAGTGCTTTTAGAGCTTTATGTCTTGTCTTCTTACTCATAAAAAGGCCTCAATATCTCGGTTCGTAACAATCCCGGCCGCAAGTGGTAGGGCCAGTTCGGCATAAGTCAAGGCGTGGACGAAGTGGTCGGCACCTGTGTTGATGTAGACGGCTTTGGGGTTGTTCAAGTCGTCTTTTTCGTAAGTTCGCACTTCATTTTTCAAGTGCTCTTTGAACGTTAAACTCGTGTCAGCGGGTATTTGAATCCGCCCACTGTGGAAGCGACCTAAGGCGGCGTCCAACCAGTTCGTGCGGTCAACGGTAAGCATAGGAGCCCCGCCGTCTTCCTCGGTCATTTGCACTTCCCTCCCGGTTACGCCGCGACGGTATCTACAGAGGTAGACGTAACCCGGGAATCGCCGCGCAAATCGCCTCGCATCGTTGATCTGGGGGTCGGGGTCAATCACACAGGCTAAAATTTGCCACTCCCGCATGAGCTTGTCGAGGTGCTCGAAGTCATCTCCCGGAACTATGCCCTCCCACAGAAGTTTTCCCATTGCAGACGCGTTCAAGTCGTGCCCGTACTGATCGAAGAAATATTCCATCACAACGATATTATTGACTTTACCTTGATCTATCCCCATGCAAATGCACCGCTCGCCGCCGTATGCAGGCCGTGGGTCATTCTTTGTGTATCCCGCTACTGCTCGCTCAATCTCAGTGTCAGTCACTAAGCCACCTGCCGGCACATACGGCTGGCCTAGTTTGGAGTTGTGGAACTCCACCATCGCGGCCTCGTCACCCACACCTCTGAAGTGTGCGACTGCAATTTCTGCGGGTGACACTGTGAAACTGTACAACTGATTGACTAGGAAGCTGCGAAAATCTTCGTCGCACCGCACTGTCGGTTCCCAGTCACAGTTGTCTAGGTTAAGCCACTCGGCTTTATTTTCGTGGCTAAGTTTGTGGCCACATTCCTTGCACTTCAAGTAGGACTCTTTACAACGCGGGTCGGAAATCGTCTCACCGATTAGCTCAAAACAATCTGGCCACACCAACTCGGTCGTCCGGCCGCAGTGGGGGCACTTAAACATGTAGTGCTCTTGTGACCCTTGCTCATAAAGTTTATGGATGCCAAACTTCGGAATAGTCGGAGTGGATATAGCCATCACTGACTTTTCGACGTGGCCCGACAACCGCTCCAAAGCCAGCCATATTTGCTTCTGGTCCATCTCGTTTACTTCATCGAGAATCAACGTCGAAATGGGAATCGACTTTAGGTTGGAGTCGCCCCGCGATCCTCTGATGTAGAGATTCACCCCACCCGCCTGCTTCAATCCAACTGTGTTAGTGTCCGTGAAAAGCTGCGCCAAGTACGGGCTGTACAGCAGTGCCGTATTAAAACGTGCTTTGGAAAAGTCGCTAGCGTTACTCAAAGTTGGCAGCACATACAGAACATCCTTCCTCAGTACATCCACAACATAAAAGGCTTGATTGATGGCGACTTCGGTGACGCCCATTTGGGCGGCTTTCATGGCCGCATTGTAAGACGCCGTCGAGTCCTGAATCGCCTTGCACCACGGGTGTGCCTTGTATCCGTATGGGCCTGCAAAGTCTCCCCCCATGATACGCCGATTACAGGCCCATCGAGACGCTGAGGTCATCGTCCGGCTTTTCATGCCTTCTGCGACCGCTTCACGGAATACATCCTGGAGTTCGCTCATTCAGTTACTCGGCGGCGGGGGCTCTATCCGACTTGCGATACTTCTTCGGAGTCAGTCCGGACGTCGGCTTCGATCGTTTCAGCATGACAGGCTCTTTCTCGGGCTCGGACTCGGCCCATTCCGCGGGCTCGGGCTTGGGCAGTGCAATGTCGGGACCACACACCTCTTTTTCAGGCTCGGGCTTGGGCTTCCGCTTCCGCTTGGGCTTGGGCTTAGGGGCCAACATCTCTGCCAGTAACTCGTCACTAAAGTCAGTCCACGCCCCGTCAACAAGCAGCAGCTTGATCTGGGCCACGCGGGCGTCGGTCAGCCCCTCAAGGACTAAGGCCACATAATCACCTTCTTCAACAGGGACACTAATCTCAGGCTGGGCTGAACCCCTCTTGTTCATCTGAGTGCCATCTGGGTAATAGATTCTGATGGCATAGTGCGGCATGTGACGTGCTGGGTTCTTGATCTTCATCTTACTCTCCTTCGGGTTTACGCTCGGATTTACGCTCGTGCGGGCTGGGCTCCAGAATAATCAAAGGCAGCATCCTGAACAGGATGGACAGAATCGTGGGCCAATTCCGAACGAACCAGTCCCAAACGGCCGACCAATCAATTTTACCGGTCTTGGCCTTCCAGGGCGGCACAAGTTGCTTCTCAACTTCGGCTTGCCACCTCGCCACGATCTCTGGGTCGCGGACGGCTTTCTTTACCTTATCATACTCTTCGCGTGTGATGAGTCCGTGTCGATGCTGTCGTCTAGCTACTCGTTTTGCTTTGCGTGCGAAGTTCATTATTCACTCCTGTCTAAGGCATCTAGTGCCAAAAAGAAATGTGTGATTCCTAAGGATGCCAGACTCGCAATGGTCACGATTGCAAAGCCGACCGCAACTGTCTCGTACACCGTGCCTTCAAAGAAGGCTACAGTAACAAACGCTGCCAACGAATGACTCAAACAATAGGGGCAGTGGATCAATTCGTCGGCCCACTCCTCGACCCAGTCGGCATCATGTATGTTTGTTACCAAAGCTACAAACAGGTTCCTAAACCAACACATTGCATTTGACTTTGCAAGCGTCATGGACACCGACGAAACAGCCAAGGCCAGGATGATGATGTCGTTAAAGTCCATTGTCAATTCTTCGTCAGGGTTTTCTTGATTTCGTCAAGGGTGACGTGGCCCACCCGGCGTGTGACTTCAACGCCGCCGCGCCGAATTAAAGTCGTCGGCAGCGATCGCACCCGCATCTCTTTGGCCAGTGCCTTGTTCTTGTCGTAGTCAAGGATGTAAACTGTGTAACCCTCGGCTTGGAGTATTCTGGCAATCGGGTACATGCTCTTGCAAGCCGGGCACCATTCAGCCGTCCACAGGATCATGCAATTGGGTTGGAAGACCATCATCGCTTTCTCCATCGCCTGCGCGTCTTTGGCTTGCTGGCCGGACGGTCGTCCAGCTTGGGATGACCCTGGTGATCCAGATAGTCGTTGGCTATATCTGTTGCCTCCCTGATTTTCTTGCTCCAAATGATTTTCGTTCCGTTGGAGATCGCTAGTCCGATGGACCGTATTAGACGAACCACCCTGCGCCATAACGAGAGCAAAGCAAACATACGCAACTCCTAGTGTTGAAAGAATGTGTTTCTTCATTGTTTCACCGATCAAAAAATAATGTAATCTGGGATGTCATTTCGTGGATAGCCGACGTAACCGCTAAAGGCAATGCTGTCGCCTTGTCGCATGGCGGCGTCTATCGTGTCGGCGTCACACCAGAAGCTACCATCCGGTTGCTCGTGTCGCTTAGGGCCACTCACCCAACTACGTCCCCAGCTATTTTGCACCAAGGCTCCTGGACGCCGATATTCATCGTCCACGCCGATGATTGCCATCGCATGATACCACGGCCTACGACTGCGTCGTAGGAAACCATCGCTGTTCCGTTTGGTTGTGAAACCAATGTTGCTGCACATTGCCACTGGATATCCATTTGCCACTGAGTCTCGGCATTCTTCCCAAGACGTTACAAGGGCACATGTTTTTACGGGGTGCAATTTACAAAGTGGCTCCAATTCATCTGGAACACCCTTGCGAGGGCTGCCCAAGGTTCTCGCAACTCTACCGCTGTAAGTCGTGAAATCATGGCCGAGATACTCTTGTCTGAGTAGCACGCCCCATTTACGTACGAATTCTCCCGCCCACACACCCCATGAGCCATCGGAATAACCTAGTTGTCCCCCGCCTACTTCAATCCGTGCCCCGGCATAGATTATCTCCGTCGCTGCCTTTGCCACCCACTTCTCTGAGTGATTTTGCATCAAAATCCGAACGGCTGTCAAAATATCAATACTTAGACCAGCCGCATGCGCGACACAATCGCCAATTGTCTGTTGGTGGGATACTAGCGGCTTCCCGGTAATCTGTTCAAACAGCTTCCACAGGAGAACTTTCTTTCCTGCACCCGTGCCTTTGATTTGACCATAACTTTGTTGCAGGAAGGGATACCTATGGGTCCGAACAAACTCGCGTCTAGCCCGAGCGTCATTCACCCACCCAGCGTAAATAGGGGTGGAAGTGCCGGTAAAGAGTTCCGACGGCGCGCCCGACACGAACTCAGAGGCCAGAAGACCGCCCCCGGTAACTAACCCACCAGCCGTGCTCGCCATCAATCTCAAAGCATCCCGTCGATTCATCGCAACCTCCCTCAGTTCGATGTTTCAAAGAGGTCTGCGTATGCTCGCAGCCCTTTTGCTACTTCCCGCCACATTTCGGCGTGCTGTTCCGCAGACACCAGCGTACCAGCGGTGGCACGATTCTTGAATTCGTTCTGGAGGCTCAGTAGGAAGGGCTTCCAAGCCTCAATGGAGTCGCCCAGGGATTGTCGGTTTGCGTTGCCCGTAGCCTCACTAATTTCCTGCGGAGTCGTGTTAACCCCCGCTGAGATAGTGGACGCGATACCTTCAAAGCTCTCGGCCAGGACTCGCGTCTCCTTTTCTGGCCGCCCTGTCAGCGAACACCAGTAAGGAACCCACCCGGAAATTGCCGCACCAGTGCTGGGCCGCTCCACGATAGGATAGTCGCCCGGTCTTGGGGTTGGGTTCCCGACTCTAATAGTGTGTGTAGACACCGAGACGGTGCCCTTGTAGGCGCACGCTACGATGAACATGTATTCCCCTGCCTCACGAGCACTGAATACCGCCCGCTTACCATCGGCGTAGACTTCAAAGTCTGCTGAGTTAGGCACGAGCAACCATCTGAATGACTCGGCCTTACTGGCCGACACGTCAAGCCGGACAAGCTGGCCAATTTCGGCCTCACTCGACGCCTTGATGATAATCTTCGCAACGTTCTTCTCTGTTTCTACGGGGTCGGCATCGTCATCATCCGCGGCGGTAAGATGTCGGTAAACATTCTGTGCGGTAACCCGGGCCGGGGGGCTATTAGAAAACTGCCCGCCTGTCTCAGGCGTGGTGTAATAACAGGCAAGGCCCACGACTGCCGCGACAATGCTAGCGACTACTGTATATCGGAGTGCTGTGCTGAATTTGAACATGTCTCTCTCCCTAATTAGTTGATCTTTGCCGATTGATCGGCCCCATGCCACCTTAGCTGGTTCTCAACCCAGCAGTCCTCGCAAAAGTTGGCGTTAGCGAAGAAGATTGTTTTTCCGCATTGACACACTGGATGCAAGTCTGCCGCGGTTATTTGATGTTGGGCTTGTTCACGATTTCGTCGTTGTTGCAAGTGTCGTCGCATCTAGCTCTTCCTGAGTCCTGTGAGTGTTTTGTCACTGTACCACTTGGTCACAGTAAGATTGGTATCGTGGTTTGGATGCGCATGATAGTTGCACTCATTGCTCGGCCAACACGGATGATATACTGGTCAGCAATTGTCGGCGCCGTCCTTGTAATTTTTCCGGCAGTATTGGGATCAAGGAAATAAATCGACCCGGTTATTAAACCACCTAAATCCCCCGTGACGGCATCCCATCGCCCAGCAGTTGCTTCTAGGAATCCGCCTACCTGCACGTTGCCGCCAGTCGCCGTAGGGATCATCACATCTGCCACCAGCCCAAGAAACTCAATTGCACTGGCCACGTTGGCTTGCGCCTTATCTATGTCACCAGCAGTCTTTAAGTAAACGGCGTTTCCAATCACTAGTGTGTCTGCGCTATTATTAGTCAACTCAACCGTGTCTCTGCCGCCAGGCGCCCACTCAAATCCGGTGCCTAATGTGTTTACTGTCAACATCTCGCCCGGACTGCCGTAAGCGTGGATGCCTTTCATGTCAACGAGGTAAGGTTGCAAAACAGTTTCGATGCTCCGAATCTCAGCACGCAATCGGTTGCCCATCGCGGCGTCAGGGCTCTTCTGGACACTCGCGTCCTCTGTTGTGGATGTGAGGCCGTCCCAAATTTCGAGAGGAAATTTAGCGTCTGGCGTTGCCGCTGACATGTGTTAATCCTTCTCAGAGCTTGATTGGTCTGCTTATCTTGATTTCAAGGTCTGTTGCATTTACTGCAATACCTAGTCTGGTCAAGTATCCTGATGTTGGCGGGGTTGTAGTTAAAGTTCCCCAGCTACCAAGATAGTATACAGAACCAGCAGTGAGTCCACCAGTCTGCCCAGTTCTTGCGTCCCAGTCTCCAGTAGATGCAGTTAGCTTCCCATCCGTCTGGACAGCCCCAGTGGCACTTATCAAAATAAATTCAGCTACTATGCCAATAACATTTGGCAGTGCATCAGAGTCCGCAACATCCGCTATGTCTGCTGCCGAAATATAAACAGGGGTACATATTACTAACTCGGCCCTAGCCTCCAGCGCCAAACTATTTGGCACTGGAGACATTGAGTCGTCTGCCTGCAACTGTTCAATCTCACCACTGGTGAGTACAAGCGGTTTCTTAATCATAGCAGAATCGGCTGACTGACACTGACTTCGAGAATCGTAGTGCTCAAAGCCTTGCCGACTCTCGCAACGACCTCGGTGTCAGTAGTAGGCGCAGTTGTCGTAAGGTTGCCGGCGGTATCTGGGTCAAGATAATAGACCGAGCCCGGGGTAAGGCCGCCCACTTCTCCCGTAACTGCGTCCCACTGAGCAGTGGTGGCCGCCAAGCGACCGTCAGTAAGAATACGTGCAGGATCACTAGCAGCAACAGTCACATCGACGACCAATCCGAGGATATTCGCCGTCCCAATGGCGTCGGCCAATGCTTTCTTAACAGTGTCAGCACCATTGATATAAACTGGAGTGCCAATTACAATTGCACCGATTTCATCATTGTCGGCAGAAACAAAATCAACTTCATCCAACTGGGCATCAAGAATGTCACCGGCGGCCATTTGACGGAGTAGACCGTCAACAATAACGAGTGGTTTGCGAGTAGCCATTTTGGCTCCTTTTAGTAAGTTTTAGATGGGGTTATCTTTGACGTAAAGAGGATGGGGGCGGCGTCAATTGCCAACCGCTCCTCGTAGTAATTTTGTAGACTGCCATAACATACCTTTGTTACTGCATCTCAATATCTGTCACGGTTCCAGCAGTCATCCGCTGAGCTTCAGCTTGCTCCCAACGCCGGACTTGTGACACAAGCCATTCACGTATCTTCCGTTTCGTGAAGTTTTCAGGGGTTTCTACCGTCTCTCCAGACTCTAGAGACGAGCGGGTCTCAGAGTCATAATCTTGTAACCCGCAGGTAGCGTCAACAAGTCTTTCAGAGTGTGCAGAAGACAGATTAAGTACGATGCTTGCCATGTTTACTACTCCGTATTATTTGTGTTACCTGCCTGCGTTCGTTCCAGACATTATGAGTCCGTGAATCCCGTGTAAAGGCCATCCTTGAAGTCGAGCGTTCTCGTTCCGCCACCAACCTTTGCTACTGCTACACTGGCAGTTGCCCCGGCCGTGCCGTCTGCTGAATTGTATCCGTCAGTTTGCAGCACCCCGAGAACATCAAGGATACCAATACCCACCTCCTTTGGGTTGATAACCATATTGGTGCCGTCATACACAATGGAACAATCACTTGCAATGCCCAAAGACACTTTCAGATCATCCCTTGGCAGGTCGAAGCCCGGAGTAGCCCCGGTATTCCATCTCGTTACTACTCCCGGGTTTGTGCTGTTATACACGACGAGTGGGCCGCTTACATTGGCCCCGAAATTCCATTGCTGCGTAGGTATCTTGAACTCAAACTGTGCCTGTTTGCCCGCACCAGTGGTCTCAAATCTCATGGCAGTGTGGTCAGTGCCCACGACGCGCAGAAGGGGGTTCGACACGCCCGCAGCGCCAGTAATGAGCACTGCACCATTTCCCACTTCAGACGGAGACAGTACCATATTAGTTCCGTCATACATGACGGAGCAATCATCCGCTACGCCCCAAAACAGCTTGCTGGAGTCCTGTCGTATGCTAATGGACGGGGTAACTCCCGCGTGCCACATCATCACATGCTTTTCATTGGTATTGTCAAAAAGAGCAATTGACTCATCCAGCGTCGGGTAGACCCCAAAATTCCATTGTTGGGCTACTGTCTTGAACTGGAACTGCACGTGCTCGTCTGCGCCGGCGGCTTCGAGTTCCATTTCGGCGGACGTTGTACCCGTAATGTGTAGCAGTGGGGTGGTTGCACCGCCGGCACCCTGTATCGAAACCGCACCACTCCCGACTAAGGACGGCTCAATAACAAGGTCAACTCCGTCGTAATGAATCGAAGCATCATCGCCCTCGCCGAAGAACATCTTAGCGTTGTCGGCTTGTAAGTACCAGTGATCGCTACCTACAATACTGAATGCGCCTGTGGTCCAATCGGCCGTGAGTGGCACCGTACCGTTAGCTTTCAGGTAACCACCTGAGGCGTGATCTCCCCAACCGTATGCCGTGTCATAAGTCGCGTGATTGAAGGTTGATTCGTGAGTCGAGACTGCGGCGGCAGCGTCTCCAGCGTCATCATACAGACCCGCATGATTTCCCCAGCCAAAGGCTGTCACGAAGTTCGCGTGATTGTAGGTAGAAAGGTGAGCCGAGTCGCCTGTTGCCGCCGTGCCGGCCGCGTCGTATAATCCAGCATGATTTCCCCAACCAACAGCAGTATCGAGCGCCGTGCCGTCGACTGATATGTCCCGACCGTCAATTGTGATTCCATCCGCGACCGTCAAGTTACCTGTGAGGTCCTCTGTGCCATCCTGGCGAAGGAAAATGGAACTAAGGATTTCCGTGGTGGTAGGGAACATGAAATGAGAAACGGTCACTCCCTCGGCGTAAATTACAATCGTGGTTGGCGAGCCGGCCCCCAGGTTCGCAAAATACTTGACAACCAGTCTGTCGGTCGCGCCTGTCTCAATGTCATCCACTAAGTTAGTGTGCAGATCAATGTCAACCTCGGATGTTATGAGGTTGGAAACCTCCGAAGTTGCAATCAAAGTCTCTGTTGGTCCGGCGGTCTCATAGCGCCAAAGCTCAAAATAGATTCTCGTTGGCCTATTGCCGACTGTGCGCGCCGCATGAAAGTGCATCTGATAGATTCCATGCTCAAGACTTATAGTGCCAGGAAACCCAGCTTCGGTCGCGAAGATTGCCACCAACGCCTGGCCGTCACCCGCGCCCATCGCCGCATTCGTGAAAGAGCTAGTTGCCTCGCCGGTCTGCCGTTCCTCCATCTGATAGTAACTGCCGCCACCAATATCTGATACAGTATCGTTGAGGTAGAGTTCCACAAAGAAATGAACTGCCTGATCCACGTACTCTTTCGTGGCGAGATGAGAGGAGGATGTCGGGAAGACCCCACCTACGACATCAGTGTACGCTCGCGTTCCGTCCACTAACGAATAGTTCGTATGTGTGTGCCCCGGGTCGGCTCCAGATGTAACATTTACCCCAGTGATGTTGCCCGTGGTGTCGAGGCTGTGCGATCCGAGGTCAACAGCTTGTGTCGCGCCTGTGTATGGGACCACGTCCGAGGCGTCAGCAAAGCCAGCGTGGTTGAACGTTGACTCGTGAGCCGAGACTGCGGCAGTGGCAGTCCCAGTGGCGTCATACAAACCCGCGTGATCTCCCCAACCGTATGCCGTGTCATAAGTCGCGTGATTGAAGGTAGCCTCGTGATTTGCGCCGAGCCATGTCGTGGCCCGTGCATCGGTGTGATATTGTGCGTGATCGTCGTCTGCCAGCCCTGTCAAAGAGCCATGATCGAACGAGATACTGCTTGGCGCAGACCACTCAACCCCCGTCCCGGCAATGTCTACAGTGAGCACGTCTTTCGGGTCACCATAAGCATGGATACCTTCCAAGTCGTCCTGGTAGATCAAAAGCCATTCTTCGATTGATCGAATCTCCGCCCGATACCGGTGGCCAAACTCAATATCCGGATTCTTCCCGGTCGTTATGTCCGGCGTCGAAGACGTCAGACCATCCCAGGCCTCAAGCGGAAATTTAGGGTCGGGTCTCGATTGAGCCATGCGTCATGCCTTAGTCAATATCAGGGCTGTCGAGGACGTCCTGCAATTCTTTGATTTGCTCTTGAAGCTCGTCCTGCTTTATAGTCATCCCACGGGCAACCTTGGTAAATTGATTACGCACGCTGTTGGTCAGGATTTGAAGCTGTTGCTGTACTTCGGCCTTAAAGTCCTTGTAACCTTTCTCTAACACTTGTGTCCGGAGGAAAAGTCTCTTGACACCTCTCTTCAACCGTTTGTGCTCGCGGCGAATGTCCATCTCCAGAAGTTTTTCTCGCATCTCTGCGACTTCTTGATTAAGGTCGTCGGGCGGAAGCAGTTGAGCAAGCTCGTAATCCAAAACTTTGATCTTGTTGTCTACGTCCCTGATAGCTACTCCGATGTCGGGCATTACGTCCATGTTGCCCGCGAGATTCAAAATGTATTCTTGGGCGGCTTGTAGCTCGGCCACCATGGCCAACCAGTCACCATGGGTCGGCGGCTGAACAACGGTGAGGTCAGGCCTCGCGTTGGTGCGGCCATCCCATACTTTTAGGGGAAACACTGCCATGGTAGTTGTCCTTTTGCAAGGGGTGGGGCCGCCCGGCCGGCACGACCCGTCCCTTGACTATGTTTGTCTTACTTGATCGGCTGAGTTGTGACGAATCGCAGGATTACGTTCACCCCGCCTTGGACGGCGACGAGTAGAGCCAAGAGGCTCTCGTTGTCCCGGATAAGATCATCGCCCACCAGATAGCCGATAACGCCGGCGCACAGCATAAGGGCGTTGACCCACAAAGTTTTACTTGTCCACATACTCTTCATCGTACTTCTCCTTGAAAATTGTTTAGTAACTATTCACTTACGCAACGTGGAAGAGTGCTTCCAACTGAGTTCTGAGGGTGGCATTATTGTCGTCAATCGCGGCCTGCCAAGCAAGCAGCTTACGCAGAGCGGGTCCTGGCCAGTGGGCGGTTGTGGTCGCGGGCGTCGTGTCCAACGTGTCACTGTTGGCCATTGCATCCCCTTGCTCCGGAACAGAGGTGACCATTCCGTGCGCCCACATGATTGCCCACGCATATCTCTTGACTTGTCCACTCGTAGTTTCACTCTGGCCGTTGATCCCCCCGGCCGCGGCTAGGTTTACGTCGGCAATCGCCGTCTGGCCTTGGTCTTTACCTGTGACGGAGTCACCATCAAAGGTGATTGTGGCCGCATTCGCTGTGAGGTCGCCCGTAAGGGCGACACTAATGTCACCGTTGGCCCAGCCCCCGTAGGCGTCGGAGGTCATCTTCACGTCGATGGCCGTCTCGATCTCGGCAGCAGTGGCGTCGTATGCAATGTTGGCCGTCAAGTGGGCCCCAGCAAGTTCATCGACGATGTTGATTGTGAAGTTTCCACCGCTGACTGTGGGGGTAAGTTGATTGACAGTCTGGACTTCCGAAACCGTCAAGCCCGGCGTACCTGTAGTTGCACCGTTGACTGTTTGGCCACCGAGAAGGTTTACGTCGGCAACCGCCACTTGACCCATATCCTTACCCGTGACGGAAGCTCCGTCATAAGTAAGCGTTGCGTCGTTACCCGTGAGGTCACCCGTCAAGGCAACACTAATGTCGCCGTTGGTCCAGCCCCCGTAGGCGTCAGAGGTCATCTTAACGTCGATGGCCGTCTCGATTGTGGCTGCATCAGCATCAAATGCAATGTTGGCTGTCAAGTGGGCCCCAGCACTTTCATCCACAATGTTGATTGTGAAGTTTCCACCGAGGACAGTAGCGTAGAATGTGTTGACAGTCTGGACTTCGTTAGTCGTGATACCTGGCGTACTCGTAGACGTGCCGTTGACGGTACCACCGCCAGAAAGATCAACGTCCGCCACTGTGACTTGACCCATATCCTTACCTGTGACGGAGTCACCATCAAAGGTGATTGTGGCGTCGTTACCCGTGAGGTTGCCTGTGAGGGCAACACTGATGTCACCATTGGTCCAGCCCCCATAACCGTCAGCCGTCATCTTCGAGTCGATGGTAGACTCGATGGTGGCTTCGACATCGTCGAACGCAATGCTCGCCGTTACGTGATTCACGCCGAGTTCATCGACGATGTTGATTGTGTAGTTACCGCCAGTGACGGGGCCAACGAACACGTTGATGACTTGGACTTCGTTAGTCGTAATGCCCGGAGTATCTGTAGTTGCACCGTTGACGGTGTTGCCACCGAGAAGGTCCGCATCAGTGACGGAAGTTTGACCCATATCCTTGCCTGTGACCGAATCACCATCAAAGGTAAGTGTTGCGTCACCAGCAGTGAGGTCGGTTCCGAGGGTAACACTAATGTCGCCGTTGGTCCAACCACTGTAGGCATCAGATGTCATAATTGTGTCAATAGCGCCTTCGACCGTGGCTGCGTTAGCATTGTATGCAATGTTAGCCGTCAGGTGCGGGGCTTCAAGGTCATCGAGAATCGTGATCGTGAAGTTACCGCTACTAACAGAACCAAGAAACGCGTTGACAGTCTGGACTTCGTTAGTTATGGAACCAGTCACCGAGGTGGTGGCCCCATTCACCGTGCCCCCGCCCGCGAGATTAACGCTGGCAACTGTCGCCTGGCCCATGTTCTTCTCAGTGACCGAGGCCCCATCATACGTGAGTGTGGCCGCATTCGCCGTGAGGTTGCCTGTAAGGGCAACACTGATGTCGCCGTTAGTCCAGCCCGCGTAGGCATCGGAGGTCATCTTTGTGTCAATCGCGCTTTCAATGGTGGCCTGAACATCACTGAAGAGTATGCTGCCGGTCGTGTGCTCGGTGCCAAGTTCATCGACAATCGTGATCGTGTAACTACCACTGGCCACGGTGGGTGTGAAAGCGTTGATTACTTGAACCGCGTCTTTCGTCGTGAGAAACGACGGACATGCGGGGTCTAACTTACTCGCGTGTGCGGCAAGTTCGCCGTAAGCGGATCGCTGGTTGGCGACCTTCTCACCGGTTACATCAACTACCCCTGTGTGTGCCAAAAAATCTGAATAAACGCCCATGTTACATTCCCCGTATTCTAAGTTGTTATTTGTTATCTACGTCGAAGCTAGCAATCTGCCCGAGGATTCGTTCGCTGATCTTGTCAACGATCTCCTCGTAGTTATCAATGCCTTCCAACTCGTCCATGATGATACCCACGATGCCCTTAGCGAGTTCGAGAAGCGAGGCGCGAGAAAGCAGGGTGCCCAGGCTGGTCTCCAACCGATGGCAACTTGAGATGAGTTTCTCAAGTGTGAGAAATAGTGAGTTCACCGGCCCGACTGCGGCCAGTAAGTCGGCATTGCTCTCGATCACATTCAAACGCTGCTCAACAAGTGAGCGGCAGATTGCGATTTCTTCTCGGAGGGATTTCAAATCCTCAACCTGACTATGCCGACCAGCAGACTCAGCCAGGACTGTATCTGTGAGACGGTAGCTACGCAGAGACATTTTATCCTCTACATCGCGGTCCTTCAAATGGTACGCGCAAAGATTCTGCCCATCAATAGCTTGATGGGCACATTGACCCGCCTGTGTAGTCGCTTCACAGCGGTGGGGGTCGTTGGGATCAGTTCGACTCATGGGCGTCCTCACGTAGGGTTTAAGGGCAGGCTTCTCCCTCTATTTCTATATTACGCCATTTCGCCGCCAGCGGTAAGGGAAAACCGGCAAAATCGTCAGAATCGTCAAAATAGTTACAACCCACGCGTCGATGATGCGTGGGACACCCACTAGAATGGAGGTGCGCATAGAAAAGCCTGCCAAATGGCAGGCT
>SDBV01003273.1_pt1 | contig 24000 bp, 29 predicted proteins | sample 2277081 | NCBI WGS metagenome assembly SDBV01 (sample SAMN10402039, study PRJNA504765) | marine sediment metagenome | isolation source: marine sediment core GS10_PC15, 223 cmbsf | place: Arctic Ocean: Southern Knipovich Ridge | collected 2010 | reverse complement strand
ATACCAATGAGAATAAATGTCGTTTTTAAGTTTTGGTTCAAGAGAACTGATCAGTTTTAAAACACCTTTTTTCTCTCTGTTGAATTTTTCTTTACCTTTTTTTTCTTTTTCTTTTTTTGAAAGGCGAACCCATCTCATTAATAACTTTTCATCTTTTTTCTTTTTTCTTGATAATCCATGATAATAGCCGAAAGGAGTTGAATCCCCGGCATAAACTTCACAAAGATCATGAAAAAGAGCAATTTTAATTGCTCTTTTAACATCTAAATTTGCTTTTTCTGCCATTAACCAGGTAGCAACTGTAACTCTAAAAATGTGGTCAGCAATTGATTCAGGATTTTTAACTTCCATTAAAACCCAACCAGTTCGGGGCACTGTTTTTAACTTATTTGCCTCAATTAAAAACTTGAGAGCGTTTTTCATCAATTAAGAGGAATAATTAATCTTTTTGATCTTATACATTACCTTTATAGGCGAGGTCACTCCTATTTTATCATTTAATCTATGGCCCAATAAGTTTTTTCCAATAGGAGATTCTGAAGATATTTTGCCTTCACTGGGATTAGCCTCTAGTGTTCCAACTATTTTAAACTCATTAATCCCACCATCAGACTCTTGCAAAGTTACTGTTGCGCCTAAGTGAACAATATTTCTTTTGCTTTTTGGAGGTAATTTTATAAGTTCAATATTTTTTAAAATGTGTTGAAGTTCAACAATTCTGCTTTCTAGAAAACTCAAATCCTCTCTGAAAACAACATATTCAGGATTAATATCATCAGACTGCAAAAGAGAAGGAGTGTCTCCTTTTGTTTTTGCCAATCTAAGCTTTTTTAAATCTTCAAACTCTTTCTCTATTTTCTTCAATCCTTGTTTAGTTAAATAGTATTTTTTAGCCATAAATATAAAAGGCCTCTTAAGAGGTCCAGTAATATTTTCTTTGAAATTTAGACACCTAGTAGTTACTGAACCTCTACTTATATTCCAATAGTTACAGTAAAAAAACAGACTGTAGTTGGATAAAAAAGATTCAGTTTTATGTTTTGTGTCTTCATAGTTTCAATTCGCATATTCATTATAGTCAGACAAAAGATACTGTCAAGTTATTGTCCTATAATCGTAAAATAAAAAATCTCTTGTTTATCTTCTAATGGTTAGTGGATAAATTACTCCATTTACCACACCTATCACCCCAACGAGCAAGAATTTCTCCATCTATTCTTGCTTCAATAACCTCACACTGATTAGGACAATCTTTGCATTCAAAAGAAGTGCACTTAATATCTTTATTAGAAATTCCAAGACCTGAGAACTTTGTTTTTAAAGGAGGTTGTTCTTTAATTAAAAGCGCTGCTCCAAAAGCACCCATAACAGTATTATACTCTGGAATAACAATTTTTTGATTTAGCGCTTTTTCAAAAGCATGCCTCATTCCAATATTCTGAGATACTCCACCCAAGAAAACAATTGGAGGTTTAATGTTTTTTCCTTTTGCAACATTTGATAAAAAATTTCTTGCTAAACCCTGACAAAGCCCAGCAACAATGTTTTCTACTTTGTGACCGATCTGCTGTTTATGAATCATGTCTGATTCACAAAATACAGTACAACGACTGCCAATTGTGGTGGGGCTAGTTGATTTTAGCGCCAGTTCACCGAATTGTTCAATCGGTACTTTCAATCTAAATGATTGAGCATCAAGAAAGGAACCTGTGCCTGCTGCACAGATAAGATTCATTGCAAAATCAACTGCTACTTTATCTTCTAGAATAATGATTTTTGAGTCTTGACCACCAATTTCTAAAATAGTTCTAACATCAGGAATCAAAAAAGAAGTTCCTTTTGCATGAGTAGTAATTTCATTTTTAATTAAATCAGCTCCAGTAATAACTCCTGCCAAGTATCTGGCCGAACCTGTTGTTCCAACTCCAGAGATCTCAACATCTAAATTAGTTTCTTTGATTTCAACTTCTAGTTTTTTTAATCCTTCTTGAATAGCTTTTATCGGATCTCCTTTTGTCCGGAAATAAGAAGCGTATAGAATCTTAGCTTCTTTATTTATTAAAACTATTTTTGTTGAAATAGAGCCTACATCAATTCCTAAATATACTTTCATATTTTCTTGTTTTTGTAATAATTTAATACTACATCAACAAAAGCTTCAAGCCTAGTATCCATTCCAGCTTCAGCAACTTGTTCATCTAAAGACAAAGATAAAAAGGGAATTTTGCTTTGTTGATGAATTCTCTCTAATATTGGCCTGATAGTGACTTCAGGCATGCAAGCCATTGGCAAAACCTGAACTACTCCGTCAAAGCCTTTTTTAACATAATCAAGCATTTCATAAATAGCATCTCTGCCGTGACCGCCAACAGTTGATTTTAAGTAAGGATTAATTGTTTTTTGTATTATCCAATCTTTCCAAGGACACAATATTTTTTTCAAATGATAACTTAAATCCATCTGCCTGTGAATTTCTATTCCTTCTAATCCTAGCTTTTTTTCGAGTTCAAAATTAACAGCTGAATCACAAACAGTATAGATTTCTCCTATAATAGCAACTTTGGGAAGTTTTTTATCTTTATCAATCTGAATTTCTGAAAACTTTTTTAAAATTTGCTTTTTTGTGTTTTTAAAATCTTTTCTTTGATTTAAATTCTCAAGCTCTAAAAGCGCCCACTGAAAAATTCTATCAGTTTTTCCTTTTTCAATCTCTCTTGGCCTATAATACTGAGACATTTTCTCGAGGTTTTCAATTAATCCTAATTTTTTAAAAAAGAATATTCCTATTTTAATAAATTCCAGCATTGAAACTCCTGAAGCAGTTTTAAGTTTTGTGTAAATATCTTTTGGAGTAGTTCTCAAATCAATAAGCTCAATATCCCAGCCATCTTCTTTTAAGATTTTGTCCTGAATTACTCCATAATATCTTTGACGGCAAGAGCCCCCAACGTTTTGAACCATAAAAACTTTTTGCGCTCCTTTTTTCAAAGCTGGCAAGTAACTACCAATAGTTGCTTTCATTGGAAAACAAAACATGTTTGGTGTTATTTTAGCTCCCTGGATAATTGTATTAGGATTAGTTTTTTCAGGAGGAATAACCTCCATTCCTAATTGCTGCAAAAGAGAAGTAAAGGCAATGCTGTAATTACCCCAGCGAGCAAATGTAACAATTGGTTTTTGATTTGATTTATCTTTCATAATGTATCGACAAAAGCCTCTAATCTTGTTTGAAGTCCAGCTTCACCAGTATGTTCATCAATAATAATGTATAAAAAGGGAACTTTTTTTAATTTAAATTCTTTTTCAACAAACTCTTTTAATACTGCATCACAACCACATTGAAATGAAGATATCTGGATTGCTCCAACAATCTCATGTTTTAAAACTTCATTTATTTTCTCAATTATTTCCTTTCCAAATTCCCAGTGAAAATCTATTTTTGAAAAATTATCTGATTCTGTTTTATCAATCTCATCTATAAATATTGGTTCTATTCCCAGTTTTTTTAACTTTTCTTCTATCCTTAAATTCACATAACTATCAAAAAGATTATATGGATGGGAAATAAGAATAATCTTTGGTTTTTTAGATGACATTCTATTTAAAAAACTTTGTTTTTCTTTTTCTTTTAATTCTTTTATTTTCAATAAACTAAGTTCATATGCTTGTCTTGTTTCCCTAGAACTTTTATTCAGTTTTGCGCCTAATCTCCCAAGGCTTCTGATAAACCTTTGTTTTCTCTCATCAAAAGTTTTGGTTAAAATAGGAGTTTTAACTATTATTTTTGCTAAATCAGGCAGAGCAAAAAACTTAGGACAGTATTCAAGTTTCTCATGATTTGTTTTTAATCTTGGAACAAAGATAAGGTCACATTTTCCGTCAAGCCACTTTAAATGTCCCCAATAAACTTTATTTGAAAAACAAGTTTCAGGATCAGCAATCTTTATTCCGCTTTCAACAATTTGTTTATTTGTCAAAGGAGAAAGCAAAACTTCAAAACCAAGATTATTAAAAAAAATCTCCCAAAAATATGGTTGCTTAAAATAAATTAAACCTTGTGGAATGCCAATAGTCATTTCTAAAAAAGAGTTGTTTGTTTAGATGAAGCCCTGGGCTCTTGTTCTGAAAAGATCTTTACTGTTCCAAAAACACCATCATAACCAGGTTCAATAATTAGATTACCATTTCTTACTCTTGTTATTCCCTCAACAACCTCAGGGGTAGCAGCTGATTCTAAATCTTGTTTTGACAGATCAATTAAAATCCCAAGTTCACTACCTAGTTTTTCTATCAAATTATTATACTCTTCGTCAACTTTTTTGGAAGTGATTGTCATTCCCAATGATTCAGAAATTATTTCTCTTAAGGGTACAAGGCTTTTAAAAGGTATTGTATTGTCTGGTTTAAATCCTTTTGGATGTTGAGAAATCTGCTCAATTCTGTTTAAAACACCTATTGTTAAACCTCTGCCGCAATTAGGGCAAATATTGTTGTATTTTTTTGTTTCCTCAGGAGAAAGCCTTAAATCACAAGCACGATGACCATCATAATGGTATTTTCCTTCTTGAGGAAAAAATTCAATTGTATAAAGAAACCTGTTAGGATCTTTTGACTTTATAGCTTCAAGAATAGCAGGATAGCTAATGTCAGTATCAAAAACATTAGCTTCTCTGCCGATTTTTTCTGGTGAGTGAGCGTCTGAATTTGAAAGAAGAGTTAATCTTTGACCATCTGGCATGCGCCAGATCATTTCAGGGTCAGCAGAAAGCCCTGTTTCTAAGGCATATATATACTTAGAATACTCTTCAAAACACTCATTTAAAGAATCAAAACCTGATTTTGAACCAAATAAAGAGAACCAGGGTGTCATTATATGAGCTGGAACAATTAAACAATCTTCTGATGCATCTAAAACAATCCTTGCCAGTTCTTTTGCGTCTAATCCTAGAATAGGCCTGCCATCAGATTGTAAATTTCCAATCAAGTCTAAACGAGCATTAATTTTATCAACAACTTCAAAGGAGGGAGCAAAAACTACTATGTGAATCTTTCTCACTTTTCCTTTTTTTGAATAAATACAACTTATTTCAGCTGTTAGGATAAATCTTGTTTGTTTATCACTGTTTTTAATTTTAAAAAGCCCGCTTTCAGCAGGTTCTAATTTGTCTTTTAACTCCTTGAGCCAAGCAGGATGGGTAAAATCACCTGTTCCCAATACTTTAATGCCTTTAATTTCTGCCCATTTGTTAAGATTCTCCAAATCCATTCTAGGAGAAGTGGCTCGTGAGTATTTTGAGTGAATGTGAAAGTCAGCAACAAATTTCATTAATCTTTTTTAAAGACTTTAACCTCCAAAATTCCAAACCCAACAAATATTATCAAAGAAAGCAAAACAGCAAAAGCAGCTAGAAAATATAGTTTTACTCCAATAGCAACTCCTACTGCAGAAGCAACCCACAAACCAGCAGCAGTAGTCAATCCCACCACTTCTGATGACTGCTGGAAAATAACTCCAGCACCAATAAAACCAATTCCAATTGCAACAGCCTGAATTATTCTTAAAATATCAAAACCGCCACCAAAAGTATTGTTCATTTCCAGAGCCACAACTGTAAAAAGACAAGTGCCTAGTGTTACCAGGCTATATGTTTGAAGACCAGCTTCCTTTTTTTTATACTTTCTTTCTATGCCTAATAATCCTCCTAGAACAACAGATAAAATCAATTGATAAATTGTTTCATTATCCATATTTAAAAATATTAACTTAAATTATAATTTATAACGGGTTTTACCCGATATATGCCTTTTATAGCTTATATACCTTATAGCCGTCTCTTACTTTCTCTTCAACTTTCAAACCCACTAAATCTCCTGACTTGGCTTTGTCTATTTTTTCGCGATCAACCTCCATTGATTCAATTTTTTGACTGAAATCAATTTCTCCACCAACTATTCTTATTTCGTCACCAACCTTTAAATCATCTGTAAGCTTAATTATTGCCACACTAATTTTTCCAAAATAGTGAGTGACTTTTCCAATTAATTTTCCTTCTGTTTCATTTGCCATAAATGAAAGACAAAAAATTATTTAAATATATAAATATTAATTATTTACCGACCTTTGATTTACGTTTCCTAATATGCTTAATTAAACGTTCTACTAATGCTTTTGGCTCTGTTTCATAAAACACCCTTCCATAGCCCCTATAAGGTCCCTTGACTATACTTTTAATTTTATCAGCTGTTCCGCCTGTTCCTTCTAAAACACCAACAGGTTTCTGTATTTCAAAAGCAGTAACAAACTCATGCAAAGTTCCCATCCTTCCGCAGATCACTAAAACACCATCAGCAGCTTTTGTCATTATCATATTTCTTCCTGTGTAATCAGCTCCTGTATAAACCATAACATCAAAAGGCTTTGTTGGCAGTCTGTAGGTTTTAACGTGCGCTGTTTCAGAAATAGCAGGAGAAAAACCAATTGAAATTCCGCCCACTTTTTTAAAGCCTAAAGTAGCGAAATAAGGCACTCCTGTTGTTCCTCCAGTAACCAAAACACACTTATGACGGGCAATTTCCCTTCCAACTTCTTTACTAATTTCTTCAATTTTTTTACAGCAATGGTCTACTTTTGCCGCCCCTGAAACCACTATTTTATAAGCCATAATAATTGTATTTTATCCTTGTTTTAAAGAGAAATCAAACTAAAAAACAAAAGCATTCTGCTTTTGTTTTTAAGTGAGGAGGGAACAATCTTTTATGAGATTGGTTTTAGCCCGAACAGAACTGGACAAGTCCTGGAATTCCTTTAAACCTCCTTCGCAAAAAAATGTTTGTCCTACGCGAATTTATCACGTACCCCCTCAGCTTCTAATTTTAGTTAAGGGCAAATTTCTGTCAAGTTAGCCAAATCTCTATGTTTTTTTTGCAACTATATAAATATTTTGACGATTCTTTCTGTTATTTTTAACAATTCCAGATTTTTCAATTTCAAATCCTGCTTCCTTAATTAAATTTTCCAATTCTTTTTTTGAAAACCAATGATAATATCTTTTTGTTTTTTTACCCCAAGGTTCATAAATATCATTCCAGTCTAATTTTGATTTTCCAATTAATTTTAAAAGTGTATATTTAATTAATAACCGCCATTCTTTTATTTGATGAAAATTCCAGACAGTTAAAACCAATAAGCCGTTTGGCTTTAAAACTCTTTTTGCTTCAGTTAAAAATTTTAATCTGAATTCTTTTGCAGGAATGTGATGCAATACTGCAATGCTGTAAACATTATTAAAATAATTATCAGGAAACGATAAATTTAAAGCATCTTCAACTTTAAATTCTGCTTCTGGATAATTTTCTTTTGATATTTCTATTAAATTTTTAGAACTATCAACGCCAATATATTCTGTTTGTTTTTCTTTAAAAATGGGGTAATATCTTGCATTACCGCAGCCTAAATCTAAAACTTTATCTCCTGGCACCAAATAATTATCAAATAAAAACAGAATTTCTTCCCAAACATTCTGTCTTGTACTTGAAAATTCTTGAGCAATTAAGTTATAATCTTCTCTAGTTTTAACTAATAAATAGTGGGCATCTTCTTGTCTCATATGAAATCAAAAGAATTAATAATTAAAGATTTAATCAAAAAGCGAATGAAAAATCGTTCTGATTTGGATGCTTTTAAAAGACAAATTTCAAAAAAGTATAAAATTAGTTGCCCGTCAAACATCCAATTATTAAAAGTTTATCATGAATTAGTAAAGAAAAAAAGGATTGAAAAATCAGAGAATATTGAGCAACTTTTAATAACAAGGCCTGTGCGCTCTCTTTCAGGAATTGTTAATATTTCAGTTTTAACAAAGCCTTATCCTTGTCCAGGAAAATGTATTTATTGTCCAATTGAGAAAGGTATTCCAAAAAGCTATGTTTCTGGCGAACCTGCAGTAGAAAGAGCAAAGGCATTAAAATACGATCCCTATAACCAAGTTCAAATAAGAATTAAAATGTTAAAAGCCGGCGGTCATCCAACTGATAAAATTGATTTAAGAATCATTGGAGGAACCTGGTCATATTATCCAAAAAGATACCAAACCTGGTTTATCAAAAAATGTTTTGATGGTTGCAATAATAAAACAAGTAAAAATTTAACTCAAGCTCATAAAATAAATGAATCATCAGAACACAGAATTATTGGCTTATCCATAGAGACAAGGCCTGATTTTATTAATATATCTGAAATAAAAAGACTAAGAAGTTTAGGAGTAACAAAAGTAGAGCTTGGCATTCAAAGCATCTATGACAGTGTTTTGGCACTTGTTAAGAGAGGACACAAAGTTAAAGAAATTGTAGAAGCAACTAAATTATTGAAAAATGCTGGTTTTAAAATCTCTTATCAAGTAATGCCTAATTTGCCTGGCTCAAGTGTTAAAAAAGATATTGCAATGTTTGAAAAGTTATTTTCAAGTTCTGATTTTAAGCCAGATTTAATTAAAATATATCCATGCGCGCTTTTAAAAGAAACTCCTCTTTATAAATGGTATAAAAAAGGAAAGTATGAACCTTATTCTGTAGAACAATTAATAAATATAATTATAGAAGCAAAAAAGAAAACACCATATTACACAAGGATTGAAAGAATTATTAGAGATATTCCTGCTCATAGAATTATTAAAGGAGCAACAAAAATATCTAACTTAAGAGAGGTTGTCAGTAAAAAAATGAAGGAACAGGGTTTGAAATGTAAGTGCATAAGGTGTAGGGAAGTAAAAGAAAAATACAGCATTAAAGAAAAGGTTTATTTATTTAGAGAGAACTATAACGCATCTGATGGAAAAGAAATATTTTTAAGTTTTGAAAATAAAAACAGGAATAAGCTTTACAGTTTATTAAGATTGAGAATTTCATATGATTCAATTCTACCTGTTTTAGAAAACAGCGCTTTGATCAGAGAAATCCATACTTACGGACAAATGATTCCAATATCTAAAAAAGGATTAGCTCCTCAGCATAAAGGATTAGGGAAAAAATTAATTAAAGAAGCTGAAAAAATTGTTAAAAATGAATTTGAAATCAAAAAAATTGCTGTTATTTCAGCAATAGGCGCTAGAGGATACTGGCGCAAATTCAACTACAAATTAAAAAATACTTACATGGTTAAATCCCTATAAGTGATTAAAAAAGCTTAGTTATTAAATAACCAATTAGTGAGAATAATGCTATTGGAGGCAAAGCTGGAATAGGTTTTTTTTCTTTTTGGAAAACAAAGAATAAAAAACTTGCCAGAAGTCCAATCAAAGAAAACAAAGCCACAATTAAAGAATTAACAATCCCAGAAGAGACCAAAGAAGAACAAAACAAAAGAGGAAAAACAACATCTCCTCCGCCTAAAATCATGAATTTTCCTCCGGGCTTAACTTCAGCTAAACTTCGTTTGAAATCTTTTAAACTTGATGGAATAATAAATCCTAAAATTGCACGGCTTTCAATCATTTCTTTTGCCATTTCCACCATATGTTTTGTTTTATAAACCGCAATAACATCATAAATTGAAAAAACCACTAATAAAACTGCTATTGTTTGAGGCGTGAATGTTAATCCTAAAACACTGCCAACTCCAGCCATTGCCATAATCATACAGATATCCTGAATTAAAACTGAAGGCTTTTTTAACCACCAGACAATTAAAATCAGCATTGTAATTAAAGAAAACAAATCGCCAATCCAAATACTCAATAATAAACTTCCTCCCCAAAAAACAGAGGCTATGAAAAGAGTTTTAAAAATAACTCCTTTTTGTTTTTTGAATTTAAAATAACGGACGAAAACAAAGATCAACAAGGTTGCTAAAATAAAATAAATAATAAATCTCATTAAGGAAAATTCTGGAGCTTTGATCTTTTCAATTTCTAAAACATTGTTGATTCTTAAAGCAGTAAAAATTCCTAAAAGCAAAGTTGAAGAAAATAAAAAACCTTCTATTGCAAAGATTTTCCAAATTGATTTAAAGGTTTGTTTCCTTAAGGATTCACCTGATCCATTTTCCTGCATTTTATTATTTTTTAGACAATTTTAAAATTTCTTTTTCTGGATAATGAGGTGCGATTCTTTTAATCTTTGCCAGAATCTTGTCTTTTTCTGATTTACTCTTAGCTTCAGCATGTTTTTCTTTCAAGTTCTTTATCTTTTGTTTTCTCTTCCTTTTAGCTTTTATTTGAAATTGTCTTCTTTTTGTAGAAACTTTACCCATAATTTATTTATTAATTCGTGAAATTCTAATTAATCCTGAACATGGAACGACTTTAACTCCTCTTTTTTCTAACTCATCTAAAAACAAATTAACACCTAAAGAATCTGAACTCATGTGGCCAGCAATAACAACATTAATGTTGGCTGCTTCAGCTTCTTTTTTATGTTCTTCTGAAATGTGCATGCCTATAATGGTGCCAATTCCAGCTATTGCCATTTTCTCATAAAGCTTTGGAGAACCTTCAGTCCCGCCAGTAATTTCAGTTAAAGCAATCTTACCACAACGGTTCTCTTTATTTCCAGTAAAAATCTTTGGGCCTGCTCCAATTTTAATTGCATGCTTGTATTCTGGTATAGTTTTTAAAAAACTTATTAAATCCTCAAGTCTTAATAAATCATCTTTTCTTCCTTCAATTTTATCTTTTAAAAATTTGGCTGCCAAATTATCGCAAGCTGTATGAAGGCACATTAAATTAAATCCCAAAAGCTTTGCTGTATCAACTGTTCTTTCATGATTAAGCTTATTAACACCACGAGCAACTTCTGAAATTCTTCCTCTCATCAATCTTTCAGCAATATTAATAGGTACGCCGTACATGTTTAAAATATCACATTGAAGCTCCATAACATCATGGAGATTTGCCAGAGCTTTTCCTAGAGGATGATGAGAAATAATTAAATCAATATCGCCTAGCTCTTTAGCCAATAAAATCTCGGCTGGCTCAATATCAATGCCAATTAAAATTCTTTTAACCTCTCTATCATCTGCAATATTTAAAATTTGGGAATCAGAATAAGGATTTTTTAAAGTTTCCTTATCAAAAAACTCTTTTTCTTTTTCTGAAAGTTTGTCATATTTTTTCCTTTTTCTTTCTAAAAGCTTTTCAATAAAATCCTTGCTTCTGAAATCAGACTCTATCCCCATCTTTATCGCCAAATTATAGATATCGTGTATTTTCATGACTTATTTTTTTAAAACTTTATTGGTATGAAATTTCTTAATCAACTCACTTATTAGCTCTTGTTGCTTTTTAACATCTAAAACCTCTCTTCTAATCTGAGCCTTTTGCCTGCGAATATGTTTTCTCACTGATTTTGAAAGCCTTCTTTTCATAAATTAAAAAGCAATTTAGCAATTGAGCAAAATAATAAAAAGAGGGGATTTTCATTTTTACTCTCCTTTAATTACAGCTAATGGAACTAATCTTGCCACTTTTTTGACTAGACCAGCATTATGAACCACATTAACAATATTATCAATGTTTTTATAAGCCAAGGGAGCCTCTTCAGCAATCCCTCTTGAGCTCCGGCATTTAACAATAATTCCTTTTTGTTTTAACTGTTTTACTACATTTTGTCCAGAGATTGTTCTCATTGCCTGCTTTCTTGACATCGTTCTTCCAGCACCATGACACGTTGAATAAAAGCTTTGTTCTCCCTCTTTTCTGCCAGCTAAAACATATGAAGCAGTTCCCATTGAGCCAGGAATCAAAACCGGCTGACCAACTCTCTTGTATTTTTCTGGAATTTCAGGATGGTTGGGCGGAAAAGCACGGGTAGCTCCCTTTCTGTGAATGCAAAGCTTTGTTTTTCTACCATTGATTTCATATTCTTCAATTTTGGCAATATTATGAGCTACATCATAAAGCATATGAAGCGGTGTTGCTTTGTCGCCCAGAACAGATTTCCAGGCTTCTCTTACAGAGTAAGCAATCATCTGACGATTAGCCCAAGCATAATTTGCCCCACAGGCCATAGCTGAAAGATATCTTTTTCCTTCATCAGAGTTTATTGGACAGGCAGCTAATTCTCTGTCGGGTAAATTAATATTGTATTTTGGCATTGCGCCCATCATGACCCTAATATAATCACTAGCAATCTGATGTCCCAAGCCACGGGAACCAGTATGGATCATTATTACAACCTGATCTTTGAATAATCCAAAAACCTCAGCTATATCCTCATCAAAAATAGTATCTACCCTTTGAACTTCCATAAAGTGGTTGCCCGATCCAAGAGTACCAACTTGATCCCTTCCTCTGTTTTTTGCTCTATCCGAAACATTACTGGTATCAGCGTTTTTAAGGTTGCCGTTTGCCTCACAGTTTTCTAGATCCTGATCCTGGCCATAACCTTTATCAACTAAAGCTTTAGCTCCTTGTTCTAAAATTCTATTAATGGAATTAATGTCGAGTTTTACTTTCCTGCCTTTTCCTAATCCTGATGGAACTTGTTTTTGAATCTCAGTGGCTAGTTTATCAATATGGGGCATTATTTCTTTTTCATTGAGCTCAGATTTCAAAACCCTCATTCCGCAGTTAATGTCATAACCAACTCCGCCAGGTGAAATAACACCATCAGTCAATTTTGTAGCTGCCACACCACCAATAACAAACCCATAACCAGTATGAATATCTGGCATGGCTAAAGAGTATTTCACAATACCTGGCAAGGTAGAAACATTAATAACTTGTTCTAAAGCGCCAGGCTCTATAGTTTCCAGCATTCTTTCTGAAGTATAAATCCTAACTGGAACACGCATATCAGACCTAAAACTTTTAGGTATTTCCCACAGCCAGTTTGATATTTTTTTAAAATTATTTCTTGATACCATAATTTAGCTTTTCAAATTCTTGTTTTACTATTTTTCTATCATCCCACGGGATTTTTTTTCCTTTTTCGATACATATCCAAGGCTCACAACCCTTTCCTGTTATTATAACAACATCATTGGTTTTTGCTTTTTCCAAGGCACTATTTATTGCTTTTTCCCTGTCTATAATCTTTTCTGCCTTATTATCAGTGCCTTGGGCAACTTGATCAATAATATCTTCTGGATTCTCATCATAAGGATCTTCATTTGTAATTATAATATGTTGGCAATATTTTGCTGCAATTTTCCCTAAAATAGGCCTTTTCCATTTATCCCTTCCTCCGCCAGCTGCACCTAAAACACAGATTAAATTTTCAGGTTTAAAATTATTTCTAATAGTAGTATATACTTTTTCCAAAGCATTAGGAGTAAAGGCATAATCAACTATTACTTTAAACGGACTAAAAATTACCATCTCCATTCTGCCAGGAATAGTTTTAATTTTTTTTAAAGCTTTTTTACAAACCTCCAGACTGATATTTTCAGATAATGCTATACAAATTGATGTCAGAGCATTGTAGATATTAAAAGTACCCAGGACATCTAATTCAAAAACCACATCATTTATCTGAAAACTAATACCGTTAGCATCAGCTTCATATTTTGTAGCAAGTATTTCGTATTCTTTATTATTAACTTCACTGTTTGATAACCCGTATTTATATTTTTTCTCTGCAGGATATTTAAGAAAATACTCAACATTCTCATCATCAATATTTAAAACATGAACATTTTTAGCAACTGCAAAAAGCTCTTCTTTAGCTTGTCTGTAATTTTCAAAAGAGCCATGTGATTCAATATGCTCTGGAGACAAATTAGTAAAAACAGCTGTATCAAACTTAATAAACTTATGGCGGTGCTGTTTTATTCCTTCTGAGGTCACCTCTACAACAGCGTACTGACATTTTGAATTAACTGCTTGTTTTAAAAATCTTTGTAAAATAAACTTGCCTGGCATTGTCATTTTAAGCATATTAGGCTCTTCTTTGTCCGCAATTTTGAACTTAATTGATGACAAAGCTGCTACTTTAAAACCAGCAGTTTCCAGTATTTTTGATATCATTTCAACAACAGTTGATTTCCCGCTAGTACCAGTTATTCCAATTACCTTTAATTTTTTAGAAGGAAAACCATAAATCAAAGCACCTAAAAAAGCCAGTGTAAAATGATACCAGTCTAATAAAAAATAAGGGATGATTTTTTTAATGATTTGCTTCATTGTCCTTTATTTTTACATAAATTTAACGAATTATGAAAGTCCTTTACTTTATCCAAGCCTAAATACATATTATAAAACTTTAAAATATTTAAGCGAAAATGTCGTATAAAACAGCGCATTCACTTGACAAAATAAAAATAAATGATATAGTCTTAAATGATAGAAATAGTTCTTTACAAAAGATAGAAATTTCTAGACGAGTCGCTCGTCTAGGGCGGCAGGAAATGAAACAATGAAGAATATAAACACCAAAAGAATAAAAAGGTTCGTCAATGACGAACTAAACGAAGAGCTGGGAGAAGAACTTTTAAAAGACGTAAACTTTATCTTGTCAGTCGTTTTATCCCCAGAGAAACTAAAATGGCCTTTGGCCGAAATAACTTTCGGGCAATGGCAAAACATCTATACCTTTTCAATGTTAATTACCCATGACAACGATTGGGAGAGAAAAGCAGTAAAGGGACTGTTGGAAACAGCAAGAACAGAAGAAGAGAGATTAGAAGCCGGGCAAATTTCTCTATTAACAGCGATTAAACACCTTTGAACTATTAAGTCCTAAAAACTATTTAGGCTTTTTTTTATTTTATAGTCTCTGATATCAACATTAACTCCATTGAACGGAAAAAGCTTGATAAAAAAACAAAAAAGATATAGTATTTTACTATTATGCCAATTAAAAAAGCTGCAAAAAAAGCTCTAAGACAAAGTAAAAAAAGAAGAATCAGGAACAGAGCTCAAAAACAAAAAATTAAAAACCTTTTAAAAAAGGTTAGAAGTTTGATTGCTGAGAAAAAATCACAAGAAGCTCAGAAACTTTTGCCTGAAACTTACAAGATTCTAGATAAAGCAGCAAAAACTGGATTATTTAAGAAAACCACTGTTTCAAGAACTAAATCAAGGCTCACAAAGGCCATAACTAAAACTAAATCTCAGTAATAAATAAGTCTAGTGCTGCTTCGGGATCAATTTTGCCTGTTTTAATGTTTAAATCTACTTCAAACAATATTTGGTAGATTTTTTTAAGTTCTGAAAAAGTAAACTTATTAGCTAAGGCAGAACTTTTTCTAACAACAAAAGGGTGAAGGCCTGCTGAAAAAGGGGACAGGTTTTTTTCTATTAAATCCTTAATGATCAAAAGATTTCTAAACTGATAATTAATCATTGAAAGCAGATAAAGAGGGTTGTCTCCTTTTTTTAAATGGTTTTTTAATAACTTCAAAGCTCTTTTCTTATCTTTTGAAGCAATGGCATCAATTGTTTTAAATATATCAGATTCAACTTTTGGTCTTATCAAAAGCTTAATGTCTTTTAATTCAACCTGTTCGCCATTTTTAAAATTAACTAGCTTCTCAATTTCATTTATTATTTGCCAAGGATTATTATCAACAAAGCTGATGAATTTTTCCAAAACCAAGTCATTAATTTTTCCATCACGCACTTCAAATTCTTTTTTAATCCAATTTTTAAGTTTTAATCCGCTAAGCAGTTCGAATTCCTGAGATTTGGCATACTTATTTAAAAACTTAAGCAAAGCATCTCTTTTATCAATTTTATCTGGTTCATAAAATAAAACTGTGTTTTCAGAATCAATGAATTTTTTCCCTTTTTTTGCAAAGCTTTTTTTAAAATCAGTATTAGAAAAAACATTTGTCAGTATTAATAATTTTTTCTCTTTAAATATTGAAGTTTGTTTAAGTTCATCCTCTAAATCTTTAAAACTTAATTTCTTAATATCAATATATTTCAAACTCAATCCAGTTTTATGGATTTTCTTATAATGTTCAATTAGTTCTTTAAGTTTTTTCCTAGACCTGTACGTATCTTGGCCGTGAAGAAAAATAATCATAATTTTTGGCATTGAGGGCAAAAATGAGCTGATCTATTAGCCATTTTTTCCCTTTTAATAGCAGTTTTACATCTTGAACACTTTTCTCCTGTCTTCTGATAAGCTTTTCTTTTGGCTTGATAATCACCTTTACTGCCATCTACTAATCTAAAATCTGAGATGCTTGTTCCTTTCAACTTAACTGCTTTTTTTAATATGTTTTTAGTGGCTGTATATATTTTTTTAAGCTCTTGTTCTTTTATTTTAGAAATATCTTGGAAGGGATGAATTTTTGCTTGCCATAAAATCTCATCTGAATAAATATTTCCAATTCCAACAATGATGTTTTGGTCCATTAAGACTTGCTTGATTTTTCCCCTTTTTTTCTTATTTAAAGCTTTTTTAAATTTTTTAAAAGTAAAACCTTTTTCCAATGGTTCTGGTCCTAACTTTTTAAATTGTTCAGAGCTCTCTAATTCAAGTTTATCCCAAAGCTCTATTTTGGCAAATTTTCTTAAATCTGATAAAGCCAATTGTTTTTCGTCTTGAAAAAAAATAATAAAGCGTAAATAATCATTTCTCAAATTATCAAGTAAAGGGCCTTTAACTTTAGAAATCCATTTTCCTTTTTTAAGATTCCACTTGCCAAAAAGCAAATGGCCTGTCATTTTTTGATGAATTAAAAGAGTTTTACTGCCTGATAAATCAATTAGGATGTTTTTTCCTCGTCTTTTGACTGTTTTAATCTGCCTTCCAATAAGTTCCTTTTTAAAAGCTTTAAAGCTACCTGGTTTTTTCACAAGCTTTTTTGTATCTGTCCAGATATCTTTAATTCTTTTATCGATAATTGTTGTTCTTAATCCCTTAACAGTTGATTCTACTTCTGGTAATTCTGGCATAATTATAACTTATACTAACAAACCCACGCCTTAAAACACAAGGGTGGGTAAATTCAATAGTTTAATTAGAATAATTATTTCAAACTGTCCTTTATTTTTTCAATAATTTCACCGGGAGTGAAGTGAGCTTTAATCAAATAATCAACTGCTCCCATTTTTAATCCTTTTTCAACTTCTTCCTTCTGTCCTAAATTAGACAAGATTATAACTGGAATGGATTTCAAACTTTCGTCTTTTTTCATACGAGATAAAACTTCAAAACCATCAATGCCTGGCAGAATTAAATCAAGTAAAACTAAATCAGGGCTTTCTTCTTTTACTTTTTTAATTCCTTTTTCTCCATCCATTGCTTCGACAGTGGTAAAACCTTCATCAGAAAGCTTTCTGACAATAAGCTCTCTTAAAAATCTATCGTCTTCTATTATTAAGATTTTTTTTGCCATAATCTATTAATGATTAGGAACTTAAACGAATTATTACGAAGATTTGATATCTTGCTTTACGATATATTCGTGTTAATTCGCATTTATTCGCGGTATTATTCACCAATCAATCGTCTTACTTTTTCAACTACTTCTTTTGGATCAAACTCTGTCTTCACTAACCAATCTTTTGCGCCTAAATTCTTGGCTTTATCTAACTCCACTGGCTGGCCAGAATTTGAAATCACAATAATAGGTATTTTGTTTAATTCTGGATCTTTACTCATTTCTTCCATTACCTCATAGCCACTTTTTTTTGGCATAACAATATCAAGCAAAAGAATGTCTGGTTTCACACTTCTCAATTTTTCCATACCCTGTTCTCCATCATAAGCAACTGAGACTTCATAACCTTCTTGAATTAGTTTTTTCTTAAGAAGATCCATTATTAATTCTTCATCCTCAACAATTAAGACTTTTTTCATAATATGATTCACCTACTGCCTCAAGTTATTTTAATAAATATCCGCTGCAGACAGGTATTATTTAATATTAATATTATAGCAAATTTTGAAAAGTCAAACCAATTCTTATGCTTTCTTAACTGCTTTTTTAACAGGTATAGTAAAATGAACGGTAGTTCCTTTGCCTATCTTAGATTCAAACCAAATTTTGCCATCATGAGATTCAACAATGTTTTTCGCGATGAAAAGACCAAGACCAGAACCATCTGTTTCCATTTTCATTACATTAGCTCCTCTAAAAAACTTGCTGAAAACTCTTTTTTGCTGGTCTTGAGGAATACCTACTCCATTATCTTTTACAGAAACCGTGACTTCTTTACTATTAGAAGCCAAAGAAATCACTATTTTACCCCCAGCCATTGTGTATTTTATTGCATTATCAACAAGGTTTTGAAATGCTAATTTTATTTTTTCAACATCTAATAAAACTTTTGGTGCTTTCTTCTTCTGCCCTCTTAATTCAAGCTTAATGTTTCTTTTTTTGCCTTCTTCTTTGTAAGAATTTATTACAAACTGCAGAACTGTTTTAATATCACTCAACACTGGTTTGTAAAGATATCTTCCCTCCTCAATCCTTGTAACATTTAGAAGATCATTAATTAAACTTATCATTCTTTCATTTGACTGATAAGTTTTAGCTATAAATTCGCTTTGCTCTCCACTTATCTTCCCCAAATCCCCATCTAAAAGCATTTTTAATGTCCATTTTATTGCTGAAAGCGGAGTTCTTAACTGATGAGCAGCAATAGAAACAAATTCAGTCTTCATACGCTCAACTACTTTTTCACGACTTATATCATGCAATATCAAAAGGGTTCCTATCTTTAATTTACTGGACATTAAAGGAATTGTTGATAATTCTAGAATAAAATCTTCTCTTATTTTAAACTCTTGCCTGAATAAATTTACTCCAATATCTTCTCCAATTAAATCTATTAAGTCTTTTAATTGTTCAAAACTTACAAATTCTTTAATTTGTTTCCCAATTAATTCTTCTCTTTTAACTGTCAAGAATTTTTCGGCTCGTGGATTCATCAAAGCTAAATAGTTTGCCTTATCAAAAACCAACAAGCCATCAGTAAGGTTGTTTATAATCTCCTGGGTTTTGCTTCTTTCTTCCTCAGCTACTTTTCTTGCGCCTTCAGTATCTTCTAAAATATTCATCAAAGCCAATTGAGCTTCTCTCAATTCACTTTCAGTCTCTTTGATCTTTGTTAAATCAAAAAGCCCTAAGAAATAACCAACCACTTCTCCTTGTTCATCTTTCCTTACTCTTGCAAAAGCTTGAATAAATATCTTCTCTCTTCCTTTTGGAGAGAAAGTCATTTCTTTTCCCTCAACAATCCCTTTCTTTAGAGTATCTTTTGTTAAACTTTCAGCTTCATTTTTTTTAAATACTTTTTCAATGGCTTCCCCAATAATTTCATAGGATTTAAGCCCTGAAATACTTTCAAAAGCAGGATTGATTTCTAAAATCACGCCAATGGGACTGACAAAACAAATCGGTAAAGGAGAGAAACTAAAAAGATCATGAATATAATTTTCAAGTGATGCTAAATCATCTGCCAAAAGGGCAAGTTTTTTTTCTTCTGATGGTTCTATCACTGCCATTTCACTATAAATTCATGATAAGGGTCTCCTTTAAAAGCGCACTTTGTTTCTTGAGAATCTATTTTTGAGGCCTTGACTAACATCTGTACGATTCCTGCAAAATATCCTTCTAAATAAATGCAGTACACAGGATGAAGGTCAAATTCTTCTACTCTTATAACAGCATATTTTTGCTTTTCATCCAGCTCTACTGGAACCAGTCTTCCAACTGTCCAGTGCTTACTCCACATTTTTGGAGATTCCTTCATCACAACCCTTCTCATTGAAAGAAAATATTTCGTAAAGAGTCTGATAATTAAAGACATCTTTGTTGCAAAGGTTCCCATCTTTCTGATTTCTTCATCGCTGAAATTAAAAACTTCCTTAATTGATAAAAGAGAAAGAACCCTTAATCCAACTGGATAAAAACTCATGGTTTTTATCTGGTCATATTTAATTGGATGACCAAGCTCTTCTAGTTTCTTTTCCAGCTGTATTATCCCTTGTTTCCCTTTTTCTTTAAGAATATATTCTTCATCTGTTTTTAAGACCACACCCCTTACCTCACCTTTTATTTTCATCAAGTTATCAATTGTTTCTTTGCTGATGGTATTGTCCATATATTTTAAAATAAGATTAGTTATTATTTATTATTATTTTTGATCTTTTTTATCTCTTTTTTTAATTCTATCATTTTTAATTCCCTGCCCACAGCGAACTTTTGAAATTTTTCCAGTTCCTGAACCTTTTTTTGAATTTCTTTTGTCCTTTTTCCAACTTTTTCTTCAAGACTCTGATTTAACTCTTCTAATTCTTTAACTCTAGCTTTTACTCTTATTTCTAAAGTCTCTTTAGCTTCTTCTAAATTAACGCGTACGCTTTCAAGCTCTTTCACTTTCTTTTTTAATTCTTCATTAGTTTTTTTAAGCTTATTTTGAGCTTTTAATATATCCTGACTCTGTTTTTTTATTACTTTTGAATAACGATTGCCAACTACAACCAATAAAACAAATGTTACTATAATCATAACTAAACGGATAGCAACATGCTCTGGGTTTTTATAAACACCAGTGCTTTCAAAGAGAGAATAATGAGGCACAATATCATAATATTCCAAAAGCACTAATCCGTATAAAAAAATAACGCAAAGCAATGTTATGATAAAGCTGTGTTTTTCTGATAAAAGGAAAACTCCGTAAATTATTAAAGCAGCATAAAAAACAGCTGCGAATGACTCTATTGTTCCAAGGTAATGAACAATAATAGTTAATATCATTGTCTGAAAAACAAAAAAATTAAAATGAGCTCTGTTAATAACAGATGTTTCTTTTTTTCTTTTTATATAAACAAGAAAAGAAAACAGGCTTGTAATCCAAAACACAAGCCAGAAATAGAGCATTGGAGAAAACGTTGCCTTTGTTGTGTATCTTAAAATAGCTGCGAGCAACAAAAACATTATTAAAACAGCTATTATTGAAAAAATAGCCCAGACCACTCTCTTCAATAAACTTTCTACTTCTTGATTGTTCATAATAATTCCTTTTAATATTTTACCACAATGTTAATTCCCTGGCACTCTTTTTCTGTTTTTTCTCTGGTTTTTCTGACAATCTTTTTATCAAGCTATTGAACCCAAACTCTTCTAAGATTTTAATTACTTTGCTTTTATCATATTTATCCCACTTATAGACTTTAGGACTAACTTCAATTGGCACGTTCTTATAGATTGTTGCCAGCTCTTGGCTGAAAAAAGCCTGCTCTTTTTGTTCAATTAAAAGTTTTTGAATCCTGGGTTTTACTATTTTTAAATCCTCTCCTTTTTTTTCTATTTGTTCATAAATATTTTCTAGAGTGCCAAATTCTTTTAAAAGGATGATGGCTGTTTTTTCTCCTATTCCCGTTACTCCTGGAATATTGTCTGACTGATCGCCCCTTAAAGCTCTTAAATCAATTAATTGGTCAAAACTTAAACCTGAATATCTTTCTTTAACCAATTCTTCGTTGTACAAAACAGTGTTCTTTACTCCTTTTTTTAAAAGATAAACTTTTGTGTACTTATCAACCAGCTGAAGAGTATCTAAGTCTCCGCTTAAGATGATTATTTCAACTTCAGGCAGAATTTGTTTTTTAGGGAACTTCTTGCTAATTGTTCCAATAATGTCATCTGCTTCAAATCCTTGTTTTTCTAAAATTTTAACATCAAAAGCTTTTAAAACTTGTTTTACTTTTGGAAACTGTTCATAAAGCTCATCAGGCGCTTTTGGCCTTTTCGCCTTATACTCTTTAAATTTTTTATGCCTAAAAGTAGGAGCAGGAAAATCAAAACAGGCTGCAATATAGTCTGGCTCAAATTCTTTAATTGCTTTTAAAAAAACAAGTAAAAACCCATAAACAGCATTAACTATTTCTCCTTTTTTTGTTGACAAGGGAGGCAGGGCATGAAAAGCACGGTGGATTACTGAGTTGCTGTCAATTATTATTAAACGTTTTTTTTCTTTTTTCATTTAATTATTATTTTCCTTTTATTCTTATTAATAAATTCAAAATTAATTAAGATTGTATTTTTTGGCATGATTCTCTTGATACGATTAGACCACTCAACCGCAACAATGTTTTTTGGATCAGAAATAATTTGTTTGAAACCTAGATCAAGTATTTCTTTTGGTTTTTTAATACGATAACAATCAATATGATAAAAGATTTTATGTTTTACTTTAAACTTTTTTAAAATAACAAAAGTAGGGCTGAGAATCTTTTTTTTAATACCTAATCCTTTTGCAAATCCCTGAAGAAATGTTGTTTTGCCTCCCCCTAAATCTCCTTCTAATCCTAAAACCTGGGCTTTTTGACCCTTTTGGTTTTTTAATATTTCTTTTGCTAACTGCTTTGCTAATTTCTGTGTCTCTAAAATACTGTTAGTTATGTATTCTCTTTTCATTTGTTTGCCTAAATTGACTTTTAAAGTAAGATAAGATAGATTCAAATAATGTTCACGTTGTATTTATGTATTGTAGATTTTTATGAAAGAAATTTCAAAAAAAATAACTGGAGAAACAGAAATAACAGAAGCCATCTTATCTGAAATTCAAAAAGAAATTAAAAATATTTCTGATTTAAAAACAAAGATTGAAGAATCTTTAAAAGGCAGGTTAACTGAAGTAATTGAAATTATTTTAGGAAGCGCAATTCATTTGAATGTTTCTGATATTCATTTTGAACCAAAAGAAGAAAATACAAAACTTCGTGTTAGAATTGACGGACTTTTGCAAGATGTTTTGTTTTTTGACAGCAAAATGTATCAGTCAATAATATCAAGAGTAAAACTTCTTTCAGAGTTAAAGTTAAATATTACAGATCGGCCACAAGATGGGCGGTTTTCTATTTTAATGACTGATAAGGAATCTAAGAAACCTTTGCTTATAGAAATAAGGACTTCAATTCTGCCTTCTGAATATGGTGAAACAATAGTTTTGAGAATCCTAAATCCAAAAAGCTTAATTGATCTTGAGACTTTGGGACTAAGAAAAGATTTACTTGAATTGTTCAATGAAGAAATTAAAAGGCCCAATGGAATGATTATCATTACAGGACCAACTGGCTCTGGTAAAACAACAACTCTTTATGCGTTTTTGAAAAAAATCCAAAGTCCAGAAACAAAAATCATTACAATTGAAGATCCAATTGAATATCATTTAAAGGGAATATCTCAAACCCAGGTTAATCCTCCAAAAGGCTATGATTTTGCCAATGGACTGCGTTCTATTATGAGACAAGACCCTGATGTAGTGCTTGTAGGAGAGGTGAGGGATTTAGAAACTGCGAACATATCACTTCAAGCTGCTTTAACAGGACATTTAGTTTTTACAACACTCCATACCAATGATGCTGCTGGAACAGTGACAAGGCTTCAAGCGCTGGGAGAAAAAGCAATCAATATTGCCCCTGCTATTAATATGGCTATTGCTCAAAGATTGATAAGAAGAGTTTGTAAAAAATGCGCTAAAACAAGAAAAGTTTCCCAACAAGAATTGGAAAAACTAAAAAAAGAATTTAAGGACTTATTAAAAATAATAGAAATACCGAAGCTAGATCAAAACACTAAACTTCCTGAAGCAACTGGATGTAAAGAATGCAATAACACTGGCTATAAAGGAAGAACAGGTATTTATGAAGCATTTTTAATTGATGATGAAATGGAAAAGTTTATTTTAACATCACCTTCTATTGCTGCTTTAAATGAAAAAGCAATAGAAAAGGGAATGGTTACAATGTATCAAGACGGTTTAATTAAAGTTTTACAAGGCATGACAACAATCAAAGAAGTGGAAAAAACAACAGGTAAATAAAAATACAAAAACCCCAGAATTGGGGGTTACTTAGGTTTAGCAACATAAGCTCAGAACTTTTCCGAGGAACAGGTTCGCCAAAGCCAACTTGTCCGGCTAAGAAAAATTCCTAACCCCCAACTCTAGGGATTTTGAGACTTCATTCACTTATTCTAATATACATAGTTAAATTTGTCAAGTTCATTAGATTATCAGATTTTTCATATGAAATATTGTTTAAAAATCCTTGCTTTATTGACCATATCTTTATTTCCTATACAGGTTTTAGCATCAGTTA
>SDBV01003272.1_pt1 | contig 24005 bp, 26 predicted proteins | sample 2277081 | NCBI WGS metagenome assembly SDBV01 (sample SAMN10402039, study PRJNA504765) | marine sediment metagenome | isolation source: marine sediment core GS10_PC15, 223 cmbsf | place: Arctic Ocean: Southern Knipovich Ridge | collected 2010 | reverse complement strand
GCATACGGCGGGTGGGGGTTTGTCGGGGTGGGGGTGGTGGGCGAGGTGAAGTTTTGGCTTGCCATCGGGGCTCTTGGGTGGTAGGGTAGGCGTGAGCGGGAGGGGCTACCTCATTGAGCACGAGGCTGGAGGAGAAGTTGGGGGAATCGCTTCGTATGTCCGGGGGGACCGTCGCAACGGCGGAATCTTGTTCGGGGGGGCTCATCGCGCATCGTATCACGAATGTGTCTGGTTCGTCTTCGTATTTTATGGGGGGGGTTGTCACGTATAGCAATGAGGCGAAGATGGGGCTTCTTGGGGTTGATGGGCGTTCGCTTGAGGAGGAAGGCGCGGTGAGTGAGCGGGTGGCTGGTGAAATGGCGGAGGGTGCGCGTAAGCGTTTTGCGACGGACTATGCGGTGGCGTGCACGGGTGTCGCGGGGCCGACGGGTGGCACGAAGGAGAAGCCGGTCGGGTTGGTTTTTGTGGCTGTCGCTGCGCCGGGGGGGACGCGGGTTGAGCGTTGCCGTTTTGAGGGCGGCCGGGAAGAGGTCAAGGGGCAAACGGCGGATCGGGCTTTAGAGATGTTATTGGAATCCATCAAATGAGTGCGGGCTTTACGCATCTACATTGTCATACGGAATATAGTGTCCTCGACGGGGCCTGCAAGATTGGCGAGTTGTTGCAGCGGTGCCGCGATTATGACATGGGTTCTTTGGCGATTACGGATCATGGGGTGCTTTTTGGCGCGATTGATTTTTATAGGGCGGCGAAGGAGGCGGGGGTAAAGCCGATTATCGGCTGTGAGCTCTACGTTGCGAAGGCGGGGCGGCATGACCGCACGCAGCGGGGGGATGAGAATTATTATCATTGTCTGACGCTGTGTGAGAATGAAACGGGCTACTTTAATCTGTGCAAGCTGAGTTCGTTGGGTTTTCTGGAGGGCTTTTATTATAAGCCGCGTGTCGATGATGAATTGCTGGCGAAGTACAGTGAGGGGCTGATCGCCACGACGGCGTGTCTTGCGGGGGAGGTGCCGCAGCTCATTCTCAATGGCGATCTCGACGGGGCAAACGCCGCGCTCACGAAATATGTGGAAATCTTCGGCAAGGACAATTTCCTGGTCGAGTTGATGGACCATGGGATGGAGGACCAGCGGCGGGTCAATCCAATTCTGGCGGAAATGGCGGCGCACCATGGGCTTACGCTGATCGCGACGAATGACGTTCATTATGTGAACAAGGACGACGCGGAGGCGCATGACGCGCTGTTGTGCATTCAAACGAATGCGATGGTGGATGATGAGGAGCGCTTCCGCTTTCCGACGGATGAGGTGTACTTCCGCAGTCCGGATGAAATGCGGGAGGTGTTCAGCGAGTGGCCCGAGGCGGTGTCGAACACGGAATTGATCGCTGAGCGATGCAATGTTGAGCTCTCGATGGGTCAGCATCTGATCCCCGAGTTCGTTCCACCGGAGGGCCGCGCGAAGGAAGCCTACCTCAAAGAGCTCGTGCACGCCGGGCTTAAGGACCGCTACGGCGACCCTACGCCTGCGAAATATCTTGAACGCGCGGACCACGAGCTCGACGTCATCGGCGATATGGAATTCACGGACTACTTCCTCGTTGTGTGGGACCTGATCGATTATGCGCGTCGCGAGGGCATTCCGGTCGGCCCGGGCCGTGGCTCGGGCGCGGGCAGCATTGTCGCCTACGCGCTCAAGATCACGAACATCGATCCGATTCGCTATGGGCTGCTCTTCGAGCGCTTTCTGAATCAGGACCGTGTCTCGATGCCGGATTTCGACATTGATTTCTGCTACGTGCGGCGCGAGGAAATGATCGAGTATACGCGCCGCAAATACGGCGAAGAAAATGTCAGCCAGATCATCACCTTCGGGCGGATGCTGGCCAAGAACGTTGTGCGCAACGTTGGCCGCGTGCTCGGGATGCCTTACGCCGACGCGGACCACATCGCGAAGCTGATCCCGGATGAGCTGAAGATCACGCTTGAGGCCGCGTACGAAAAGACGCCTGAATTACGGGCGCTTGTTGACAACGATCCTGCAGTTGGGCGTCTCTGGCGGCTCGCGCGGCGTCTGGAAGGCACGATTGGCAATTGCGGCACGCACGCGGCCGGGGTGGTTATTTGCGACAAGCCGATCATGGATTATGTTCCGCTGTACCAGGCCGCGGGGACCGATACCGTCGCCACGCAGGTCGAGTTTAAGTGCGTGGAGGAAGTCGGCCTGCTCAAGATGGATTTCCTGGGCCTGCGCACGCTGACGGTGATTCATGAGACCGTCCGGCTGATTCGAGAGGCGCATGGTATCGAGATCGATATCGACGCTATCGAGCCCGACGACGAGAAGGCCTACGAGGTGATGCGTTCGGGGAAAACGACGGGGATCTTCCAGCTTGAAAGCTCGGGGATGCGCGACTTGGCCAAGCGCATCGGCCTGGAAAATCTGGAAGAGATCGGCGCGCTGGTGGCGCTGTTCAGGCCGGGGCCGATGCAGTTCATCGACAGCTACGTCCAGCACAAGTTGGAGCCTAGCACGATCGCCTACGACCATCCGCTGCTTGAGCCCATCCTTCATGACACCTACGGCATCATCGTTTATCAGGAGCAGGTGATGCAGTTGGCCCAGGCGCTTGCGGGTTTTTCGCTTGGTCAGGCGGATGTGCTTCGCTGGGCGATGGGCAAGAAGAAGCTCAAGCTGATGGCGGAACAGCGCAGCAAGTTCGTCGAGGGATGCATGAATGCGAACGGGATCGACGAGGAGCTTGCCGGGGCGCTTTTCGACAAGATTGAGACCTTTGCGTATTACGGGTTCAACAAGTCGCACAGTATCGCCTATGGCTTCGTCGCGTATCAGACGGCGTACCTCAAGGCGCACTATCCGGCCGAGTTCATGGCGGCGCTGCTCACGAGTGAAGCGGGCAACCTGGACAAGGTGGCGAAGTACGTCGAGGAGTGCCGGCGCATGGGCATCAAGGTGCTGCCGCCCGATGTGAACCAGAGCCAACTGCAGTTCGCTGTTGTGGATGGCACGATTTCGTTTGGATTGGCGGCGATCAAGAATGTGGGGGAGGCGCCTGCAAGGGCGATTGCGGCTGAGCGTGAGGAAAACGGCCCTTATGAGGACATCTACGGCTTTTGCGCGCGGCTGGATTCGCGCTCGGTCAACCGGCGGCTGGCGGAGAGTCTGAATAGGGCGGGGGCCTTTGCGAGTACGGGTTGGGCGCGCGCGGAGGTGGAGGCTGCGCTGGATGCGGCGTTTAGCGAAGGGCAGGTGGCCCAGCGTGATCGCGATTCGGGTCAGACGTCGCTTTTCGATCTCATGGATGCGGATGAGGCGGCGGACTTTGTGCGGTCGAAGCCTGAGGTGGAGGAATGGCCCGAGCATGAGTTGTTGCAGTTTGAGAAAGACATGCTGGGGCTTTATGTCAGTAGCCATCCGCTTGAGAAATATACGAAACTGCTTAAGCATTTTTCGGTGCGCGACGCTACGAACCTGCGAAACTTTCGCGAGAGCCAAACGGTGATCTTGGGGGGGCTTCTGACGACGGTGAAGCACCATATGACGGCCAAGGGCAAGCGCATGGCTTTTGTTACGATTGAAACGCTGGCGGGCCCGGTCGAGGTTACGGTGTTTAGCGATGTGTTCGATGAGCACGGGGACCTTCTTGTTAAGGACAATGTGATTGTTGTGCCGGCGCATGTCAACTACCGGAACAATGAGCCGGGGCTCATCGCGGACGACATTGTCCCGATTGACCAGGCGGAGGCGAAGCTCACGAAGGCCGTCCACATCCGCATGAGCACGCTCGGGCTGGAGAATGAACTCGTCTCTCAACTGGCGGCGCTGCTGGGCGCTTACCCCGGACCGTGTGACGTGTATCTGCATTGCACGATGCCGGACCAGCGGGAGATTACGGTGCATGCGACGAGTGCGTGCATGGTGAAGCCGTCGCCGCAGATGGTGACGCAGGTCGAGGAACTTATCGGGGACGATTGCCTGTGGTTCTCGGCGGGGACGGGGTTGCCTCAGCATAATTGAGGCGAACCGCGGGCGAGACGCCCGCGCCACTGACGCTAGGGAGACGCAGTTCGCGACTCAACCGGCAAGGTCGTAAGTCATTGTAAATAAGCCCTTTACGCATCATGTGGTATACTTCCTATTGGCGCTCTCTTGAGCGTCGCCGAAGCGAAGCGAAGGGAATTGCGTCACATTTCGGGAAGGAACCATGGGCGAGAATAAGTATCGTACCATCCGGGGCGTTGCGAAGATGGTCTGGCGTGTGGGTCTCGCGGCTATGCCACTGTGCGTCATTGCCTACGTAGCTCTCCAGTCTCTTTTGAGCGCCTCCGCGGACACGCCGGAGACGAATGTTAGTGTGTCGCTCGAACCCAGTTTGGAGGAGCGCACGCGCGTCATCCTCCATGAGGACCTGAACGAAGCTTGGGGGAGCTACGAGGGTGGGGAATTCAGCGACGAGATGTGGGAAGGCGTGCGCTCGCATGTGACGCGCAATTGGAATGCACAGGCGCAGCCGAAGGGTTGGGACGTTCTCGGCTGGGAAGTGCCAAAGACCGAAGGCCCGGATGCGCCTGCAACTTCTGCCTTACAGGACCATTAACTGCGCGCGGCGGGTCACCTGTTTGGCGATGGGCCTTTTGAGATGAAGCCGGTTCTTTGTTCTTCTTCGGGTGAGGGGGAACGTGTGGGGACGCCGATGCTGACGCTGCCGCTGGCAAAGTCGGAGTTCGCGAGTGTCACGCTCTGACTGATCTCACTTCCACCAGCCTCAGTGAACGTTTCGGTGCTGTCCACGCCGGGGACGATGGAAACCGTGGCGTCGGGGGCGGCGGCTGCGAGGGCTTCGGCCAGTGTCTTGAAGGGGTTAGTCTGTGCGCCGTTGCCGGTATCGGTCAGGCTGAAATCCACCCAGGGGTTGGACGGGATCAGTGGATCTCCGACGGACGGATAATCAGGTATGTCGACGCCGGTGGCGCTGAATGTTCTGACCACGGCCGCGCCGTCGGTCACTATTCCGATGACGACATTTTGTGCGCCTTTAAGGGCGATGTCCCGGAACACGGGCCCGTCCGTCTGTGAGAATAGCGTTGCCCTTTCGGTCACAATGTCGTAGGTCAAGGTAAAATCCTGTGCCGCATTTGGCGCGAAACTGTTGTCAAGATTTACAAAGCTACCGTCAGCGGAATTTAGTGTGACGAAAGTAGGAGACGACGATGAAAAACTCGCCAACACTGAGTCGAGTGGAAAGTCCCGATCGGCGATGAACATGTGTAGACCCGTGCCTGCGTCCGCGGCAGGATTGATGCGGATTGTGACGCTCACCGAATTCGGGCTGTTTGTGTCGATGCGTGCACCGGCGTCGTATAGATAGACGTATCCCGCCCCGCTGAAGATGCCGTGTTTGGGATCTCCCGGCGGCGTGGTCAGGAAACCTGGGGGCGTTTGGTCGGTTAAGAGCCCGACATCGTTCTCAAAGCTGATATCGGTGGTGCCCGCCCAGGCCGGTGAGAGTGCAAAGGCGACGAGAAGCAGGACGCTCAGGATACCCGGCAGGTGGTGCGTGGATTTTGTGGTCATGGTGCAGCCCTCCGCGTTGTGGATCGGTGACAGGATGCCCGGTTCGCAGCCTTAGTCCTCCGGGGCACGTGCCAGTATGGCATATTTCGCGCCATATGGGAAGATAAGATATCGTGGGGGGCTGACCTCTATTTCGCCGGTTCAGGACGGGCTGCTTTGTACTGCTACCCATCAGAACCTTGTCTTTTTGGAGGGTAGGGTGGGTCTTGACCCACCGGTTCGCGGGGTGATCGCCGTTTCTGGAGATTGAGGCCTGCGCGTGAATGACACGCCTCCTGTTATTCTGAGTGAGGCCGAAGGGCCTGTTCTGTAGGGGGACGTTTTGGGATGAAGAGATCCTTCGGCTTCGCTCAGCTTGGCCGTGGGGGCGACGGTGTTGGCTTCGATTGGTGGGGCAAGCCCCACCCTACGGGCTTACCGCTCCTAGCCTGATGGCTAGAAGCGGGCACCCCTGCGCTTCTTTTGTTGCGGCTATGCCGCGATGGGCTTGTCGGGCACCCCTGGGTTTCCAAACCTTTGGGCCTATCGCTCCCCCCAGGGGTGCCCGCTTCAAACTTGTTTGGAGCGGAGGTTCGAGCGGGATGTTGTCATGGCTCATGTTGGCAAACTTACCGCTCCTAGCCTGATGGCTAGAAGCGGGCACCCCTGCGCTGGTGGTATCGTCGTGGAATCTCCATTCAATGGAGAACACTATCTGATCGTATTAGAGATTAGCGGTTCGAAGTAACATAGGAGAGCAAAGAGGACCACAAATAGCGAGTAGACGTGGCGTCGTTTTGTGAATAGATCGAAGAACGAAAAGACCCCCCCGGCGGCAATCGAGAATCTCGGGATGGTGTAGATCCAGGCAAGTAGGTAGACGTTGCCGGAACTGCCTCCTAACGTTTCTTTCAGGACAGACAGGGAAAGGGGGAGTAAGATGGCAAGAAACAGTCCGGTGAACCCCAATGAGAAATATGCAATTCCCCATTTTACCCTGAACGCTTGGTGGGTCATGGAGTAAGCAAGGAAAGCCACGCCGCAGAGAATGGCGAGCGCCCTCGCGATGGTGACGACCATGGTTGCGCCTCCCCTGCTCGATCTAGCTTAGCGGAAGTAGGCGGAACTTGCAGCTGGGGAAAAGGCCAAGCTGCTTGGGCTATGTGTTAACCAAAGGCCCCCAGATGTCCCAAATTGCTTGAGGGTACACATCGGCGAATCACACCTCGATGGCAAGCAGTTTCAGGAAGGATTTCTTCTGTTCTTCTGTCATCTTCGAAAAGATCGGCACACCCAACTCGGTTGTCGGCAGCTCATCGTATTCCGGCGACGGCATTTGCATGCTGGCAGCCACGTTGTGAAGCCCGTCGCCGGCCGTCACCGCTGCAATGATTTCCGGGGGCCATGTCATCGATTTGGCACTGCCTCCTTTGCCCTTTGCCCACATGTCCTTACGACCGATATACTCAGCGATCTCCCTATACATGACCCCTTCGTCAACGCCACGCTGCTTTTGGCCTTCAGGGCCGTATAGGGACCTGGATTGGTTGCAGATTGCGCCCCATACGGCTGAAATATGGAACCCGGGCAACGACAGGCACTCTTCTGTCACGCCGTCGCCGCCGGAGCACTTGCCGTCTTTGACCATGAAGTAATATGCGGACATTTCACGGCCGCCGGCCAGAAACCTCTTTGGCGGATGGAGGTAGATCTCACTGAATCCCCACTCCATATCGGCAGGAAGATTGGCGTCTTCCAGCATCTTGGCACCGGCCTTGCCACACGCCTCGCACCATTCCTTCGATCCGAATTCTCCTACGGGTTTAGTCTTGGATTCTTCATGGTGCTCAGCATGCACGGTTCTGTTTCCTGCAGTGATTAGTCCTGCAGCCGCCCATAGCCCTGCCTTCATGATTGATCTTCGGTCGATTTGCTTGTCTGTACGTTTCACAGCTTGCTCTCCTCTTTAGTTTCTTTTTGAGGGCAGGGGCATCTGAGTTTATGAGACTATTCTCTGACCCAGTGCCACACCCATGGCATATTTGGCCTGACCCCTAGAACGCGATACGCGTAGAGGCAAATCATCTCGAAGTTGCGGGCGGCGCCTTCCTTGGCTGTGTTGGTTTAGCTGTCGACGCGTGCTGATGCGTTTCCTGCTAGGACTTCTGTGCCGTCTTGGTTTGTGGTGGTGACGGCGAGGTCGATGATGTGTTGGCCGTCTTCTTCGCGGATGGCTTCGACTGTGGCGGTGGCTTCGAGGGTGTCGCCGGGCCAGACTTGGGACTTGAAGCGCACGCCGTACTTCGTCAGTTGGCCGTCGCCGACGTAGTTGGTGAGCATTCTGCCGGTCATGCCCATGGTCAGCATGCCGTGTGCGAAAACGCCGGGGTATCCGGCGATCTCGGTGGCAAATGTGGCGTCGCTGTGGACGGGGTTGTAGTCGCCGGATGCGCCGGCGTACTGGACGAGCTGTGTCCGGGAGAGGTTGTCGACGATCTGTTCTTTGTGTGTGTCGCCTACTTTGAGGTCGCTTGCTTTGAGTGTCATGGTCGTCTCCTATCCGCTCGTTGCGGGGCGTTCGGTCTGGACGCCGACGCTTCGCGCGGTGATTACGAGTTCGCCGTTTTGGTCGCGGTATTCGGTGATGGACTCGCTGAATGTGAGCTTGCCGGCACGGCGCCCTTCTTTTTCCCATGTCTTGCCTGGCTTGTTGGTGGCGGTGAGCACGTCGCCGGGCTTGAGATGGCGGTGGTATTCGAAGTGCTGTTCGGCGTGGAGGCCGCCGCCGCCGGTGCCGCCGCCGCCTTCTTTGGCGACAACGCCGGTCGCAGTTTTACCCGACCCAAACCAGGGTTCGCCGACCTTTGGTCTGAGGAAATAGTCCTCGTCGAATTGCGCGCTTGACTGTACGAATGTCGGCGGCGCGATCACGTCGTCGCCGTAGTACGCGGGGTTGTTGTCGCCAATCGACCGGGCAAACATCATGATGTGCCCCGCCTCGACTGGGAATCGGTCTACTGCCATCGGAAGGCTCCTTTCCGTTTGTACCTATTGACAAGCTCTGGAAAGGGGGCATTGTGGCACTTTTTTGCACGACAATCCAGTCGGGTGACACAGGCTGGATGCGGTGACCGCCTACGAAGGCAGTTTAGCCACAGAGGGCACTGAGGATACAGAGGATGGGCCTGCACTGACGCCCTTTTTTTTGACAGGATTAACATGATTGACATGATGAGCAGGAAATTGAATCCTGTCAGGGAAAAGGAAAACAGACCACAGACAATACGAAGAAACGACGCAGGCGGATCCACTTAAGATCCCCGGATTAGTGTTCAAGCAATGGGGGGGGGCGCCTCACTTTAAGGTTTCATGCTTTTGAGCCGGCGCAGAACTGGCCCGGTGCAGAGATAGAGGAGAAGGAGGAGGTCCAGGGCGATTTCGATGGGGGCGAAGTAGGTGCCGAAGTGTTCGGGGTCCCAGTAGCTTATGGGGCTGTGGAAGCGTGTTGTCCAGTCGAATGGGAAGAAGAGCAGGGGGCCGTCGTCGTGGTGCGTTAGGACGTCGATGGCTGTGTGGAACAGGCACGCGGCGAGGAACCAGAGCGGCCACCGGGGCGTGGTCTTGCGGCTACGGGTGATCGCCCACAAAATGCCCAGTACGAGCACGAGCAGTGTGGGTGAATGGAGCATGTTGTGGGCGGCGAGCCAGAAGGGGTCGTGGAAGTAAAGGTCGTTGAAGATATGCTCGAAGGTCTGTTGGTTCTCCCACCTCAGCATGAAGCGGAAATAGAGGAAGGCCCCGAGTGTCAGCAGGTAGACGGGGAGGTCGGGGGCGATTGAGCCGGTGAGGATTGCGGCCGCGGGCATGGCGACGCGCTTATGGAGCGCCTTTCTTAGCGCGGCGGTTATGATGAAGTGGGATGGCGTGTTCACTCGGTGGTTGGTGTAAACCAGTTTTGGGTGCGAAGGCAGAATTTGACGAGCATGAGCATCAGGGGGACTTCTATGAGGACGCCGACGACGGTGGCGAGGGCGGCGCCTGAGGAGAGGCCGAAGAGCATGACGGCGGTGGCGATGGCGACTTCGAAGTGGTTGGAGGCGCCAATCATGGCGGTCGGCGCGGCGTCTTGGTAGCTTAGGCCGAACACTTTGGACAGCCAGTAGCCGAGTGCGAAGATTAGTATGGTCTGAATGGCAAGGGGGATGGCGATCCAGACGATTGTCAGGGGCTTGGCCAGGATGACGTCGCCTTTGAATGAGAAGAGGAGGACGAGGGTCGCCAGTAGGGCGAGGATTGTGATGGGGGTCAGGACGCGGAGGAAGCGCTCTCGAAACCAGGTCTCTCCTTTGGCCTTGATGATGGCGCGGCGTGAGAAATAGCCCGCGACGAGGGGCAATGCGACGTAAATGCCTATGGAAAGGGCGAGTGCCTCCCATGGGACAGGCAGGCGGCCGACGCCTAGGAGGAACCCGCCGAGTAGGCCGTAGAGGACCAACATGGTCAGGGAGTTGATTGCGACCATGACTAGGGTGTGGCCGTCGTTGCCTTTGGACAGGAATCCCCAGACGAGGACCATGGCTGTGCAGGGGGCGATGCCGAGGAGAATGCATCCGGCGAGGTAGCTGCGCCATAGGGGCACTTGGAGCATCTTGATGCCGCCTTCCATGACGGCGGTGCCGGCGCCGTATTGGGCTCCGACTTCGAGGTCGAGGCCGAGCGGCATCCTGATGAGGTCGGTCGCGTCGGCACCGATGAAGCCCCGGAACAGGACGCCTAGGAAGAGGAATGCGATGGCGTACATGGTGAAGGGTTTGATTGCCCAGTTGATGAATAGGGTCAATCCGACGGGCCGCAGGCTCTTGCCCGCTTTGAGGACTTCGGCGAAATCGATTTTCACCATGATGGGGTACATCATGAAGAATAGACACACGGCGATGGGGATGGAGACGACGGGCGCGCCGCCGATGTGGATGGCCATTCCATCGAGATAGGTGGCTGCGCCGGGTGCTAGTTTTCCGAGCGCTATGCCGCCTATGATGCACAACCCGACCCATAGGGTAAGGTAGCGTTCAAAGACGCTCATGCCCTCGGCGGTGCTGGGCGCTTCGACAACTGGCTCATCAGAATTAGTCATGTTTGCCTTTCTGTTTGCGAAATTCCCCGCCCCTAGCGGAAGAGCGAGCCGGAAGGGTTCGGCTTGGGCTTCACGTTCAGCGAACGAAGCGGCGCCGCAGTCACCCCTCCTGCCAAGAACTGCGGCTGCCGTGGCAATTGGCCTCAAGCGGCGTGGGCAAACACAGCTCGGGATGTCCCTGGCAGCAGTCCTGAGTCAGGAACGCCATCAGTTCACGAATCCCTTCCACTTTCAGTGCATAGATGATTGAGCGTCCCTCTCGCCGCGCTTCGATCAGTTCGGCGTTTTTCAGGTGGTTCAGGTGAAAGGACAAGGTTGCCGGGGGGACGTCCAGGCGCTCGGCTATGGCGCCCGCGGGCAGACCGTCGGGGCCCGCTTCAACGAGGAGCCGGAAAGTGTTGAGTCTGGACTCCTGTGCCAGGCTGCCCAGTACTGTGACGGCTTCTTTGATTTCCATAATTGTATATATATCGAAATGAAGTGCTATAGTTCAACTTTTCCCGTTCGGAAGCCGCTGGAGTTGGAGCTGGTTGTGCCTTTGATGGGGCATGTAGTTTCTGGTGGTGGAGCGATGGATCCAGGCGCGGATGGGGCTGGCGCCGTGGAACGAATCAGGTGAAATCGAGTATACAGAGGGCCCTGCCCCTACCTCAGTTAAGATCGAGACACGATGACGGCTGCCGGTGGCGATACAACGATTGCCTTTTGCGGGCGATCAAGGAGAAGACAATTGAGTGCTTGCAGCAGGTTTCTGGTAGTTCTTGGCGTGGTTTCGTTTCTTGTTCTGGGGCCGGCATATGGGCAGGAGTTGACGGAGCGGGAAAAGGAAATGCTTGAGCTAATCAAGCAACTTGAGAAGCGGGTTGAACAGCTTGAGCGGGCGGTCCAGGGGGGCCAGCCTTCGGCTGAGCCGGAGCCGCGCGTCGAAGAGGTGGAAGTGGAGATCGAGAGTGCCGCGCCCCCACGGGACAAGGACTTTCGTGTCCATTGGAAGGAGGGCGTGCGCTTCGACAGCGAGGATGGGCGGTTCAAACTGAAGTTCGGCGGGCGCATCATGAACGATTGGGCCACTATCAGTGAGGGTGATTCGTTGAGCGGCGCGCACGGCGATTTTGAGAATGGTACTGAAATTCGCAGGGCGCGGCTGTATGTCTCGGGCGACATATACGAAGATTTCATGTTCAAGGCGCAGTACGACTTTGCGGGCGGGGACGCCGATATCAACGACATGTATATTGGGATGAAGAACATCCCGTACGTGGGGCACCTCAAGGTCGGACACTTCAAGGAGGCCTTCGGTCTCGAGGAAATGAACAGTAGCAAGTACGTTATCTTCATGGAACGGTCGTTGGCTTCGGCTTTTCTGCCTGCGCGCAACAGTGGCGCCATGATCTACGACGACGCGTTGGATCAGCGCCTCACGTGGGCGGCCGGTATCTTCCACGACGCCGATGGTTTTGGTAATGGGACGGAGGACGGGAACTTTAGCGTCACGGGGCGCGTCACGGGCCTGCCGTGGTACCGCGAGAACGGCCGCAAACTGCTCCATCTGGGCCTCGCCTACAGCTACAGGAGTCCGGACGCTACGCAATTCCGATCGAAACCGGAGTCGAATCTGGTGCCGGTATACCTGGTCGATACGGGGAGTTTCGCGGTGGAGGATGAGCGGCGGCTCGGGGCGGAGTTGGCCCTGGTGCATGGGCCGTTCTCGTTCCAGGGCGAATACATGCGGTCCGATGTCGACACGGAGCTCGTTGGAGACCGCAGCTTCGACGGCTACTACGTTGAGGCGAGCTATTTTCTCACGGGCGAGAGCCGGGCCTATAAGCGTTCGGCCGGCGCGTTTGGCCGTATGAAGCCGAAACGGAACTTCTCGCTGAGCGGGGCAAATCGCGGTCCCGGCGCTTGGGAGGTGGGTCTCAGGTACTCGCACCTCGACCTGAATGATGGCGTCATCCGTGGCGGCGAACAAGACGACATCACGCTGGGTCTGAATTGGTACCTCAACCCAAATGTTCGGATCATGTGGAATTACGTTCACGCCGAGGTCGACGATGCCCTGGCCGATGGCGACCTGGACATATTCCAGACGCGGTTTCAGGTGGACTTCTAGGCGCAAGGGCCAATCCACTCGTCTATTCGGCTTGGAGTATGCCCATCTGGAGGATGGCGGCGTGGCGGACGAGGAAGCCGAGGTATGTGGTCCCGTCTGCCTCGGTGACGAGGTAGCTGCCGGGCACGAGCCAGCCTTCGACGTTCTCGGCGGGTGCCTCGCCATCGTACTCGGGCTGCGCGATCGCTTCGGCCGGTTGACTCGCCCGCGTTTCGTCCTCGTCCTCGACCCGGAACTCGAAGGTCTTCGGTCCCGCGGGCCCGCCGTCGGCTGTCGTTGCGCCGGCGGTCACTTCGACCGTTCTTGTGAGGGGCCAGCCATCGGTCGGCCTGAGGATGACCCAGACGTCGCCGGAATCGCTGTCTTGGGCCTCTTGCCAATCCACTACCGCGCTGTCCACCAGGTCCTCGGGCAGAGCGCCCCAGATGGCGCTGGTGTCGATCGGCGATCCGGCGCGCAGGCGCACGGCCAGAACGGAGTCGAACTGCATCGCTTGTGCGCCGTCTTCGGTTTGGGTAAATGGGATCACGGGCTCGAAGATGGTTGTGTCTAGCGCGGCAACGGTGGTTTCGCCGTCCGAATCGTCCGCGCTGCCGCGACCCGCCCCGCCGTTCGCGGCGAGACCTCCTCCAGCGCCGGAGATTGCGCCATCGGCGCCATCTGTGCCATTTGAGGCGTCTGGATTCGAGGCGCCGTCAGCGTTTCGGGAGCCTGTGCCGATGATGACTGTGCCGCCCCCGTCTCGCTGCACAGTGACTGCTTGGTCGATCGCGCCGCCGCCGGTGAGGGTCTCGTTATAGCTGTGCGGCGCGGCCAAAATAGTGCCGCTTGAAGTGACGTTGGCGAGGCCGTCCGATATTGAGTCGAAGGGGGCGGCCACGGTGCCGAGGCCGCCGCTTCCGGCCGGCAATCCTGTGCTGCCATTGACGCGCACGGTCGCGTCGTCCACTGCGGATACGATGACAGAGAGGTTGAATGTATTGCTGTCATCAATACCATCGTTGACCCGTACTGGAACTGTAAGCGTGCCGAAGAAATTTGTCGTCGGCGTGATCGTATTGCCCCCATGCGTGTAATTGCTGCCATTCTGTACGGTCAATGTATGATCGCCCGGATAGGTGTCATCGGGGTCGGTGACCGTGAGGTTGCTCTTCAAGATCTCCCTCGAAGTGTCCTCGGCCATGGTGATCGCGCTCTGGTTCGTGATGAACGGGGCGACGTTCTCCGTCCCGATCAGTGTTATGTCGTCGATGTACCAACCCGGCCATTGAAAAAAGCCATCTGTCGGGCCCATTACCCACCGTAGATAGACGGTGGACTGTCCGTCTGCGACGGCGGAAATGTCCAGGTTCTGCTCTGACCAGTCTGCGTCTTCGATAGTGCTATCGGGGTTCTCCCATATGGTCGTCCAAACGCTTCCATTGTTGCTCACCTGTACTTTGGCGTGGTCCCAGGTGGACCTCTCAACGCCTAGCCAACGGTAGAATTGCAGGGTTGCGCCCCGCTTTGTGCTCATATTGAAAGCTGGGCTAGTCAAGTTCTGCGCAGGTTCCCCAGGTCCGTAGTCCCCGGAGAGATTGTAGCCATAGACGTTGGGGCCGGACCGGCCTGTCATTGGCCCGCCGGGGGTGCTGGAGTTGCCGCCACCTGTGGGGGTCCCGTAGGCCCATGATCCCGTCGTTGTCCACCCGGGGTTCGAAGAGAGATCTATCGTATACACGGCATTGCTTGGTGCGGATGTCGTACTGAGTTCGAAGTTTCCATCGCTATCGCGGCTTTGGGTGATGTAGCCATCCTTGGCTGCGGTGTAATTGATAGTGTCAGCTGTATTGATGTCTTGGGTGTACACGCCGTCGACATTTGTCGAATCGAAATCCAGCAGTAGATTGTTGTCCACTCGTTTTCCAGTAACTCTCGCGCCCGAAATGTATTCTGTCGGACTCGATCCGGGGACGGATACTAATCCGGCCGCCATGCCGTACGATAGGCGTGCATTTGCGATTGCTTCGAGCGCGTAGGCGACGCCGAGACCTTTCACTTCCTGAGGCGATGAGAACATGTCGCTGTCCATTACGGCAATGATCTCATCGCTTTCGCCGCCGGCCATCAGGATTTTTGGAAAGGAGGCCTCGTTGATGATATAGGCTTTCGAATCCGGGCCCTCGGAGCGGCCGGAGAAGGACACGCGGTCGAGAATGGGGGCGGATGCGAGGTTGTAGATGGCGTGGGTATCGCCGACTTCGACGTTGACGTTTGAGATTGTCGTTTGGACGGAATGCGACGCCTAGGGCATAGCTATCCGGGAAGTGTATTTCCCGGCGTTCTTCGAAGGATGAGGAGCCTACGCTCTCACGAAACGAATCGAGGCGGTAGTCGACGTCTCCGGAGAAGGCCGTGTCATAACGCAGTCCAATTGTCCATCTTGCGGTCGCGTTCCACAATGCTCCGAAAGTGAAGTTCTCGCCTTTGAAATCTGAATGTCTTTCGAAGTCAGTCCCCGAATTCTGACGTGAGAGCTCGCCGTCGATAAACGTATCGTTCTGAAAGGCCCCTGACAGACTCCAGTCGTTGTCCGAGATGAAAGTGCTTCTCCATAGGTTTAGCGCTAGGCCCAGGGAGAAGGTATTGGTCAGCTCGATGGCGAAGGCGGGTGTGAGCGCTGCAAACCCACCTTTTTGTTCGAAACTCTGCGTCGAAAAGCCTTCGACGACCGATCCGTTGTCAAGCTCGATTCGCCTATCGATGTTGACGTTGAGTTCTCGTGTGAAGTCGAACTTTCTCTGGTAGCTAAATGAAACGACGGCGTTTCTGCCGCCAATTGTCCAGGGGATTGGGTGGACGGCGCTGAAGAAATTGAGGTCGGCGTTATCGGCGTCTTGAGTGGATATAAACTCGGGATTATTTGTCGCGTCAAGTGACTCGCGAATGGAAAGGAACTCGCCCACGATTGAGATCTCGGGCCGCTCGAGTTGCACGAGGCCGGCGGGGTTCCAGGAGGCGGCCGTGGCGTCGTCTGCGACGGCGACGAAGGCGTCGGCCATTCCGGCGGCACGCGCACCGGAACCTACGGGCGAGGGGGAGATGGAGAAGTCAATCTGGGCCTGGGCGATGAAACACGCAAGCATTGCCAGAAGAGTGCAAGCCGTCGTTGTTTTTGAGAGCATGGCTTGAGCCTAGCTGGTCTATTTCGTAATCACGAGGTAGGTGTCGTCGCCGGGGGCGATGGAATCTGGCGCGGAGAATTCGGGGTCAAGCGCGACCTCGGCCTCGCTATAGTTTGCGCGTCTTACGTTTGTGATGAGTCCGTCGCCGCGGGCGGAGTACTGAAGCTCTAGGCTTTTTTCCAGTTTCAGGGCCGCGTCTTCGAATTGGTCCATGTGGTAAAGGGTGATTCCGAGTTCGCGGTTGGGGAAGTACTCGGGCAGGAAGTGCATTCCGTAGGTGCGCGGCCAGAGTTGATCGCGGCTGCGCAGGGCGATGGCGTGTTGGAGGTCGGAGAGGGCGGACCCGTAGTCGCCGCGGAGTTGGCTCCAGAGGCCGCGATCGTAGAAGCTCCACCAACGCCCGCGAAATGCTTCGGTGTAGGTCTCCTCTTGGGCGGTCTCCCATGCGTAGCGCGGGGTGGATCGGTTTCCCCGTCTTGTAATAGGCTTGGCCGAGTAGGCGGCTGTATTCCCGGGCCTGCCATTCGAAGAGCAGTGCGGCCTTGTTGAGGCCGTCGAGGCGGGCGATGGCTGTTTTGTATTCACGTTGCGCGTTGTCTAGCGCCGCGAGGAGTACGCTGGCGTAGCCTGTGGGGGTGCGATCGACTGCTGTCTGCAGGGATGCGCGGGATTCCTCGCCGAGTTGTGCGTGCTTGACGGCCGCCATGCCCTCCTCACGAAGCCCGGGGTCGGACACTTTGCTGAAGGCGGCTTCGGCGTCCGGCAGGTTGTTTGTAAGGACGTGTGCGTAACCGAGGGCGTAGTGGGCGAAATCGTCCGATTGATGGTCTTGTACATACGATTCGAGCCAGCCGATGGCGTCTTCGTATTGCCCCTCTTCGATCTGCTCTTTTGCGGCGGCCACTGCGATGGGCCATCGGCTCTTCGGGGCATCGTCCGTTCCTCGAAGCAGGCCCAGGCCCGCAACGGCGGCAATCACGACGATGCCCGCCGCTACCAGGGCGCCGACGGCGGTCTTGAGCTGTGTACGTCTTGTGGCGGGCCTCGGCCGACTCTTGCCGGCCGCGCTATCGGAGCTTCCTGTTCGCTCGAGGCTGCTGAGTACGGCCTCGATTGCGTTCCGCATTTCCTCGGCGGACTCGTAGCGGTCATCGGGCCGGAACGCGGTCGCTCGCTGGACGATGTCCAGTATCGACTGTGAAAGGTCGGGGCGGAACTGCCGTAGCGGCGTCGACTTGCGTTTGCGAATATTCTCGAGAATGTCCACGTGCGACGAGCCGGTGCATGGGAGCTGTCTGCTGAGCAGTTCGTAGAGGGTCACGCCGAGGGAGTAGACGTCTGTGCGGCCGTCCATCGCCTGCCCGGCGATTTGCTCGGGGGCCATGTAGGGGGGGAGCCGGCAATTGTGGTGGTGGACGTTCCCGCGCCGAGTGTCTGGATCTTCGCCAGGCCGAAGTCGCACATCTTTGCTTGGCCCGACTTTGCGTCGATGAGTATGTTGGCGGGTTTCACGTCGCGGTGAAGCACGCCTTGTTCGTGAGCAAAGTGGAGGGCGTCCGCGCATTGCGCGGTGATCTCGAGCGCCCTTTTGACTGGAAGCGGATCGGCGCTCTTCTCCATCAGGCCTTCCGCGCTCGAATCGAGAAACTCCAGGGCGAAATAGTGGCTGCCTTGATGCTCGCCCCACGAATAGATCTGCACGATCGATGGGTGCTTGCCCAGATTCGCGATGACCTGGGCCTCGCGCGCGAAGAGCTTCCGGTATTCGGAATCAAGCGGGAAGCGCAGGAATTTGAGGGCCGCAAAACGCTGAAGTTTCTTGTCCCTCGCTTTGTACACGGTGCCGAATCCGCCGCGGCCAAGCCGGGTGACCACCTCGTAGTTCCCGATGGTCTGGCCGATCATGGCCTCTGCGTCATCATCGGCTTGGGGGTCCAGTCCCCCGGCGGCGCACCCAACAGGCGCGAGACCGAATGCTCCTCGGTGAACTCGGACATGTCGAAGGTGTACAGGAGGTCGGTGGAGCCGAAGACCAGGCTGGCGAGTTCCTTGGCGAGTTGCGTCTTCCCCACGCCCGTCGGCCCGAGGAAGAACTGCACGGCGTCGGGGCGGTTGGGGTCGGACATGCCTACTTTGGATTTCCGGATCGACGGCGCGACCTGGGCCACGGCGCGCTCTTGGCCAATCACGAGTTGGTTGAGCAATTCGTCGAGATTGGTGAGCTTGGCGCGCTCTTTGAGATTTGGCTCGTCGAGCGAAATGGATGTCATGGCGCTCACGACCTTCCGCACGTCGTGTGGCGTGACCTGGCCGGCAATCCTGGGGTCGATGGTGGCCTTGAGCGCGGCGGGGTTGGTATCGGCAAGGACCATTTTCAGATGGAAGCGGGCACACGCTTGGTCGATGATGTCTATGGCCTTGTCTGGGAACTGGCGCTTGGGCAGGTACGCGGAACACATTAGGTTCCGCCCGCAAGTGGTCGTATACCGGATGCGTGTTCATTGTTCTTGGTCTTACCAACGTTGCATTGGTTTATGTTCTTCGCTCGGAAGTGGCAAAACTTCTCACGCCTCCGTGAAGGAATATGTATACTGCCCCTATGACCCCCTGTCCTATTTGCCAACGCCCAACGCCAGACGCCAACATCGTGCGCCACCCCTACATCCACGGTCAAGCTCTCGCCTTAACGCTCAAGATAAACCCCGACTGGCAGCACTCAGACGGCGCGTGCCGCACCTGCGTCGAGAGCATTATTGACACAGGCAACGGCCCTCCAGAATGCCCTGTGTTGGGCGAATGCGCTGCTGAGGTAGAAGAGAGTCGCTATCTAAACGAACTACGGAATGTCGTCACCTGCCGTCGGCGGCAGAATAGATGTTGACGGTGGCCGTCTTTGAGTATATGGTGGTGAATGGCCGTGCTCGAGGCAGTCGCGAGCAGGTTAATATGGGAAGCTCGGCTTGGGTCTCTAAACTATTGTGCTTGGTTGATTGTGGACGTCCCTCAACGGCTAGGAGGTAGTCACGATGAAACGCAACTTCGAACGAGTTTTGGTCTTTGTTTTCCTTTTCCTGATGGGAACGGGAGCGGCATTCGGTCAGCTTATATTCCCTGATGGGAGCGAACAATCGTCAGCCGGAGTGGTACTGACTCAAACGGTGGTGGTGAGCCCGGTAGGCACAGACGCCCAGAACGGCACGGCCCTCCTCGCCGCACTGGCGGGCATAACCGACAACGCGGCCGGCATACCCTACCTGATCAAGCTCGAACCGGGCCTATACGACTTGGGAACATCGGTCCTGACCATGAAAGAATATGTGGACATCGAGGGCTCGGGCCAGGGAATAACGCACATCAGATCCACAACTTCCGGAACGGGCACTATCGTAGGCGCAGACTTCACGGAATTGCGAAGCCTCTCTGTTTGGCATGGGGGCGGGGGAACCGATGCAAATGCCCTTTACGCGAGTGGTTTGACCTTTTTCACCTTGATCCATGTTCAACTCTTGGGCTCAGGAGGCTCGGCCAACAATTCCGGTGCGCTGCTGAGTGGTTCCACGCTGAAGGCCCAGCACTGCACGTTCACGGGCACGGGAGGAACCGATGCCTCGGGCCTACGACTCACGAATACCAGTACAGCCGTATTGAAGGACTGCAAGATGATGGCTGGGAGCGCATCTTCCACCAGCTACGGCGCTGCAGTGGGTGACAGCTACCTTACGGCCAGGCAGTGTGAGTTCTATGGCAACACCAGTTCTGTGATCTTTCTGGGTAGCGGTGTCGGATACGCCTTAGTGGCGGGGTCGCAGATCGCCGAGGAGCCCCGTTTTTGGATCACAGACATCGGTGCGACGGTGGCTTACGCGGTCGTACACTGCTTCGACCAGAGCTTCAATGCCATACTGGATGATAGCGCCCCGTAGCCCTTACACGGCCAACACGGAAAGCAAGTACCATCGCGACGGTTGCCAGTATTTGAGGAGACGTGAGATTCCTGTTCTAAAAGGTCTTCTTCAATCTTTTGGCGGCGGCCCTGAATTGATAGACAGCCCTCCTCCGGAGGAGGGCTGAATCAACTTAAGCAACCCTAACAGCAAACAACAACTTCGAATCCTCCAAGGCACTTTTGCAGAAACTTCTTGACGCGGGCGCGATAGATGATGCGAAAGCCCAGGAACGCCCATCGACTACGCCCTTCAATGACTACTACCGCTACACCTTGAGCAAGCGCGAGCACGGCCAGTGGCATCACTGCAACCCTGACATGGAACGATGGCGGCAGACTCAGATCGTGGAGCGCGTTGGGGATGATGCACTGGCGGCGGGGTTTGACTGCTGGCTGGTGTTTGATTTGGATGAGAAGTTGCTGGGCCAGGGAGTGGCGGGGCGATGAGGAATTTGGACTGGCTCGACATTCTCAGTGGGCCGGAGTATCTGGAAGTGTCAATGTTCGGGCCGTATACCATGGAGGAGACACTAGCGATTCCTCACGTTGTCGCTGAAGCTCTTGTCCGAAGTGGCCACAAGAAGGTCCTGCTGACGGGAGACACGTATGGAACCATCTTTATGAATGCGATGGAAACACTAGGTCAAGAGCAAAGAGAACTCATTACAGAAGAACACAGATTCGCTGTCGTGTATATGATGGAGGCCAATTATGATCGCGAGGCGGCGGCAAAAGAGATATCGGAATCCGTTGGGATGAACTTGAGAGCATTCCCCGATGGTGATGCGGCGCGTGAGTGGTTGCTCTCGGAGGAGTGACATGAAGTGAACCAGGTCTTATCTTACGGTATGGCCTGGCTGCGTTCTAGGGGGTCAGGCCACGGGTCCTCTCCCGTCAGGGCGTCTACTGGTGGTCACTGGCTTTGCATGGCGCTCAACATGACAGTCGACTGACGACCACTTGAAGAGAGCGTGGCCACTACACGGGAGTCGCCGATTGTGCCCTCGAAGCTGCCCGTCCTCCTGAGTTCAGAGAGGATCGACTGCATCCGTTGAGCCACCTGTGGGGCGGCCGGCGCCAAGCTCTTGCCCATGTCAGCCATCATCTGCGTGAGGAAACGTTGTTCGGGAACCATCACTTCCTGAATAACGCCCACGAGTCGATCGGGAGGCCCCACGAGTTCGACCATAGCCCCGGGCACTCGTGCAACTACCGTTGGGTATCCATTTCTAGGTGGGCCGTCTTGAAAGCGCACGCCCATCATTTCTGGACTCTCGAACATGGCCTGCATTTGGGTGCGGGAGACTGTTGGTCCTCCACCCCCAGTGTAAGTGTCCATGTCGTCGCTCTGTTGCCGAGCAGTATCCTGGCTCACGTTCTGCTTGCCGACTATCTTCGCTAGGAGAGGAAAACTGACGATCGCCACTATCAGCACCGCCGCGATAAGCACTGGCTTATTCATGATGGCTCCATCCCTCTGTTACGCGTGCATGTGCCATAGACCATCCCGGCATGGCGGGACACGATTTCGGCAAACGCATCACTGTCCCAGTCTTTCAACCACCTGTCCACAAGCTCAACATCCGAGACGTACATGCTACTTCTCCCGTGGGACCTTCTACCCAACAATACACCGCCAAAAGGTCAATCCGGGAGATGAATCGTACTTGCGGTCACGCCGGTCTGTCTCTTGGGTTCGGCGGGCCAGTCATGTGCTGTATGGATCGCTCTTCACATTTCATGATGACTTCTCCACATAGGGGAGGAGCCAAGATTCGTTGCGTCGAGTTTCACCCGGCCACGGTGGCGGAGATTTACGAGTGCCTGGACGCCTTCGGCGATGGCGATGACAAGCGTGCGGGGTCTTCAGACCCCTTCAGAACAACTACACCAACGTCTACCGAAAGGGACTGCACCCGCAAAGCATTGCCCGAATCCTTCACAAGTACGCCCTAGAGGTGGGTATTGACCCAGAGAACTTCTCTGTGCACGTCACTCGCGTGACGGCCGCGACGAAGGCCCACGAGAACGGCGCGGACCTTCGCGATCTCAAGGATTGGTTGGGGCACCAGAGCGAAGCCACCACCGGGCTCTACATCCGCCGACGCTATAAGCCGGAGAAGAGTCCGACCTTTAAGACCGACTTCTAATAGCAAAGTCAGCTATTCTTATCTATATGGCCCAGTGGCACCGAAGGTGTCAGGAACTGCCGTTTCATCGTTATCTCGCTTGAAGAAGGCCTTCACATGATCGTTTCGTTATTCGGCTCGCCTCTAAGGCGCAACAGAAGCGGAGGTATCGGTGATGGGTATCGTCACTCCGGTTGTGAAATCATAGCAATGTGAAAAAAAGGCGTCAACGCCGTCTGTGAATCCCGTTCGTGTTCCATGGAAGCCGGTGCCGGAATGCGAACTCGACCCGCCTAGAACATGAAAAGCAGAATCTCCGTGGAAGTAACTGTGGAAGGTGTCGACAGATGGACCGGGATCACCGGCATAGGCCATCACAAGGGCATAACTGCCTGCATGTACCTCCGTAAATCGAATCTTTGTTGACGAAGGGGTCATAATAAGAATTCCTACGCCGGTGGAATTGATATATACAAGATTGGTGGTTAGCTTGGTGGTCTCATCCCCATAAACTGCAATGCCACGACTCGAGGGACCCGCTTCGCCCTTATCGATAATTGAGCAATTGTTTAGACTCACGTCGGAGTAATTGACTGTGATGCCTTCCCGTGCAGCTAAGATCCCACCATTAGTCGATAACAAAACACGATACAAGTCTGCACCGACGTCCTGTGTAAGTACGCAGTTGCAGTAATCGCTGCTACTTGTGTTGCTCACCTCCAAATTACGGATCCCCGCCCGTGCAGTTGATGCAAACTCGGGTGAAACAGAAGAAGATATACGGACTGTCTTCCAACCCGAACTGGTGATCGTCGTACTATTCATTCCGGCGCCCTGTAAATCCACGAAGGCCTTCATGTTGATATAGCTCACCCCAAGGTCATAGTTGCCTGCTTCGAGCTGAAGCAAGTAGCGATTGTCGACGGCCGCATCCGTGATATCGCTCAGCGCTGACAAGAGTGCCGTACCGTTTGCCGTGTCGGTAGCGTCTGCCTTAACGACGACGATTCGCGAATAGACGGTGGTGTCCATCGACGATCCGTCAGGGAAAATCAGCTGAGATGATGCGGGCCCTGCTGACAGAACAACACAGAATCCAACAATGTTTCTGAATACGTGTCTCATCTTCACCACTCCTCGCTGCGTCGAGCTATGGCTTCGATAACTCACCATTAACACGCAGTGTACCAAAAAGCCAACGTGATCGGCACCGTACCACCAGAAGTAACGAATATGCAGGCCTACGGCCCCACATAGCCTCAAGTTTGATTCGTAGAATGTGAGACCCGAGAGAGGGTAAAGACAGACCCTTGCGATGGCGTCAAGATTAAGGCATTCCTATCTACTCGGGCCAGTTTACACTCTTCTGGATCGAGCGCAATGGCAATCTTGCTATTGAAGTCGCCGCATGATTCTCCTAGAATTAGAAGAGTGCATGACAATCAGCGGAGGTCATGCCTAGCCTGCTAGGCCGCCAGAGCGAAGCTACCACCGGGCTCTACATCCGCTGGGGCTGCAAGCGGGAGAAGTCGCTGACTTTCAAGACGGATTTCTAACGGTTCGCGCGTCAGCGGCGACGTCCGCTGCATGCGCTGGTTAGGCACAAGGTGGCCATCACCACAATTGGGCTAAGGAGCCTTCGCGTCACGGCTCCTTAAGGAGCTGAGCGCATTCACTTGAGCGAACCCAGCACAGACTTGGGAACTTCGCCATAGGGACTGCCGTCTACGCTCCAACACTTCAAGATCAGATCAGTCAGTGCTTTCTTGGTCATTCCAGCGGACTTTGCTTCCTGAACTACTTCATACGTCCGCCTGACCAGGCGTTCTTGACAGTCCTTTTGGCACCTTGCTCGCACACCCTTATTTATGAAGACACCCATTCCTCTTCGGGTGTACACTAGGCCCATCACTTCAAGATCTCGGTAAGACTTGGCGACAG
>SDBV01003271.1_pt1 | contig 24006 bp, 30 predicted proteins | sample 2277081 | NCBI WGS metagenome assembly SDBV01 (sample SAMN10402039, study PRJNA504765) | marine sediment metagenome | isolation source: marine sediment core GS10_PC15, 223 cmbsf | place: Arctic Ocean: Southern Knipovich Ridge | collected 2010 | reverse complement strand
TTTTGATCCCTTTTTCTACCTCCTGCTCATGTGACCGTTGATTCATCACACGAGCGAACGTTACATTTTTCCCGAAGACTCTCCGAAACTTTTCCAGCAGTTTGTTTGCTCCTTCCTTTGTAAAGACATAATCCAACATAGTTTCAACGTAAACTGCGGCCCCTTGTGGGTGGTTAGTTTTAACCATCGACGTTTCAAGGAACCTACGGAAGAGACTCATATTGCCCATAACAGAAGACTTATGGTACTTTTCAGCCGCCTCCAGGGCAAGTGGATCTAGCCCTCTACCATACCACCCATCAAGTTTGAACTGGCGGTGCCACCATTGCCCTTCGTAAAGAGTTGCACGAGGTAGGTAAAGTGAGGCACGACCTGACTCCCTAGTTGCACCGCTATGTCCAGCACCAAAACGGGAAAGATGAAACCACTTTCCTATCTTCTTGGTCCAACTAAACGCTTTGCCGAGGGCAGATTGAAGCCTGGCTCTTTTGTCCATGTTTCCGCCGAAAGGCAGATTGCTGTCATCAAAATCGCTGGGGTACTGGACAACACTGTGATAAGGTTCACACATCGTTAATATCTCCGGGGTTTGTGGCATCGTGACCAATTTGTTTTGAGATTGCAGCAGTCATTCCTCTTAATTCCTCAAACCGTTTTCCAAATATTTTGTAAAGAGAGTATTTGTCATCAAATACCGGGTGCCCACTAGGAGTAAACCTAAAAAATCGAGCCATGTCATGGTGTGACATTACTCTTATTTTTTCTGTCCACCTGTCAATAACCTCAGCCCGCTTTAGCTTTGCCACAATTTCACCGGCTCCAGGGCACCGCTTCAACCAAGCCATTGTATCTTTGTAATCGTTAAAGAAATCAAAGTCATCAGCTAAATTGGGGTTTTGTAGAATCTCTCGAACAATCATGTGTTTTTTCCTTTCCTTTCCTTTTGCAAATATTGCAAGTTCGTAGGTAACCTGGTGTATTCCCATCTATAACACTATCACAATGGAAACATAGGTAACCACTTACAACTGTTGGGTCTGAAAAATCATCCACGTTTTACTCCCAACATTTGCACCCGGACATGCCTGTATTGAAGCTCAAACAATGGATCTTTAGGGTCAAGACATCCCTTCATTGTTTGAACTGACTCTTCGATGTACCTCCTCATCACTGAAATTGGCACATTCTCTGGTAGGGTTACTGTCACTAGAAAGTTCGCTTTCATCTTCTACCTCCAAGCGTGGTGTATTACTGTCTATACGAATCTTGAGTTTCATTACGGGCCTGGTGGGATTGGTACTGGTTTTGATTTATTAAGATACCCGCTTTTTCGGATGTTTGTTAATCTTAGCAGAACTTCTGAGTCCTCACACCAAATCTGTGCTCGTCTGCGGACTTCATCGCAGTAGTTTCTGGCGTCAGTACAGTGATGTAACATCATTTCTACTGTCGTATGAGTCTGTTCGTAATCATACCACCACAATCTTGCGAGTATACCATCAAAATCTGCCAGGTCTCCTTGATACCCGCACAAGGCAAGCCGATTAGCAAAATCAAAATGAGCCATTTGTTTCTCCAAATTTAAGTAATGATCCCGGCAGGACTCGAACCTGCAAATGTCGGCCTTCAGCATACAGAGAGCAGCCAAACCTGAACTCTAAAGGGACTCCCATCCCTCTCTGTATTTCAGTGCGTCTACCAATTCCGCCACGGGATCTTAACCAGCGACCAGTATCTAGTATTTCTAAATTTAAGCCCATTTATACCTAAGTTGGTTTTTCAGGGCCCAGCCTAGTATTTTGAGGTATTTATATACCTCGTTGGGTGTCTATACACTGGTCGCTGAACTAGAAATAAATTAAGCAGTATTGGAGTAGTCGTCGGGGCCGTCGTCGGGGCCGTCGTCGGGGTCGTCGTCGGGGCCGTCGTCGGGGTCGTCGTCGGGGTCGTCGTCGGGGTCGTCGTCGGGGTCTTCTTTAGGAGTAACACCCAACTCAGGACCAGAAATCTTTTCAATCTCTACTTCATCAGTAGGTTGAAATTCGGAACCTACTACTTCAGTAGCCTCTGCTTTCAGTGGGCTCCGCTTTAGTGCTTCAATGGCCTCTGCTTCAGCGACTTCTGCGTCAGCAATCTTTTCTCCAGTGTCCTCTGCTTCAGTGTTCTCCCTAAGACTGCAACGAAGCATCTGAGGACTAGTCGTTTCGCAATTAGGGCATCCTTCTGGCCGCCCTGCATTAGTAGGTGATACCCATTCAGTCCCACAACTCAAACACTTATTTTCGTACGCCATCTCAGTCTCCTTTTACACTGTACTGTTTTGATTCAAGAGCAATAGTTAAAGCTTTACTGTTGATGTTATTATTAACACCGAACCACAACGAACTGAGGCGAGTTTCTGCTGATCGACCAGCTTCATAATTAAGAAACTCAGACACCGCATTGTATGCAGCATACCAAGTCCCTCGTACATTTTCTCTTTGGTTACCTCTTCCCTGAATAAATAATTCCTGTAACCGTTTGATCTTGTTGTTAGATTGTGTTGACGCTTTACTTTCAGGCTGCATATTAAAAACAAGACGAAAATATATATTTAAGTCTCTTGGTGAAGGCCATCTTCCTTGAGTGAGAGTTTTCAATAGTTTAACAAACCCCTCGATGAGCCTAAGTTGTTCGTTAATAAGTTTTGATACTTGCCCTAATTTTTCTAATGGGGACCCAGTATGCTTAAACTTAACGATCTGAAACTCGGATCTATTAAGCATACTGAACATATTAGAGCAGCAAATTCTAATAGGTATGAGACCTACCATAACACAAGTACTACCATCATGAGCGTTAATAAGTATTAAATATAACGAAATATCATCACCCTCAACAACTGAATACCGGGCGTTAGTAATTTCAGCCAGCATCCAGACTTTTTGACCTTTCCCAAACGAGCCAATTGTATCTATTTTACAGGTACCATTATCAATAAGAGGTTGAAAGAAAGCAAAGGCAGCGTCATTTTGTAGTGGCTGAAACTTTGTTTTTACTGCACCGAGAACTATATCTATATCATCCCTGACAATATAGAAGTGTCCTTCTGCTGTTCGATAATCGTTGCCCTTTTTCCCACTATGTAGAGCATCGAAGGGGACAAAGTATCCAGGTCTAACACTTACGTTAAATAAAACATGGGCCTCAGCCATAGCCTCGCCTAGACTATCAGACTCAGATACATCATAACCCATTTCTTCCCATGGTTTTGTTGTCATAATACAGCTCCTATTGTAACCAGTGACTTGGTAAATTTCTTTTATGAGTAGCTGCCGCAAAACCAGCTAAGTACTCGTATAGATCCCACGATGCTAGCCTTGGAGGTAACATTTTAGGCTTTACAATAACCGCATTCCACCCCGCCTGAAACCAAGTATCGACGGGTTTGCTATATTGAAACATTTCCTATCTCCTACTGTAACCATTGTTTAGGAAAATCTTTTTTTATACATGGCAGCAGTAAAACCTGCAACAAAATCATAAAACTCCCAAATAGGAAGAGCAGCAACAGAAACGTGCCGGTTTCCACAAGTAAGTTCAATTGGCATAGAAGTTAGTTTCGGGTTTGTAACAACCACATTCCATCCAATATGAAACAGATTGGTGGGTTTGCTATATTGAAACATTTCCTATCTTCCTACCATTTCTCGAATAAAACTGTCGTCCCCACCAAACGCTTTATATTGATTGTCAAGTGATTCACATCGAATGGAAGAATCCTCAAACGGCAAATCACGAAAAATATGATCCGAGTGTATAGTTTCCCACAATTCAGAATAACGAGCTATTGTTTTAAGTTGATAATCTTTACTAATAAGAGCACGATGTTCCGCAATCCGAAGTCTAGGTCGGTTAGGCATATCGGGCTTAGCAACAATTTGATCTATTGCTGTAACAAATTCACTACCGATAGGAGCCCCATAAAGCCAGGCGTAGGTACCGAGTTGAGTTGCCCAATCTTTACAAGTTGTTTCAAGATATTCAGCGATGTTAATTATAACACCGTTATGACTCATAGGCTGGGCATCTTTATGGATCGAATTAGCACCACGAGAAGGAACTCCAACCCACCCGTCACGCACCCGCAAATAACCTCGATTAGGAGACTTAGCGTATTTAGAACAAAACCCATTAACTTTCCAATCAAGAATAATAGGATTGCCAGACTTATGAATAAAAAACAAGTCAGGCTTACCAAGCAAAGGTACACCATTGATTTCTCTTTGAAGTGTAAACTCGAATCGAGGTGCTGACCCTGATGCTTGTAATTCTGTGAGAAGATCAGACAAAGCCCCCGAGGTTTTATAGCACTCAAAGACATACTTGCCGGCATCTCTTGCCCAGTCACGATTATGTTTTTCAACCTGTTCTTCAAAGATTGTTTCAAAATCAAAGCGAGGATCAACTGTGTCAAAAAGAGCCTGATGATAATAATTTTTAACGTAGGCATCAAAGGCAGAACCAACAGCCATCGGTTCCGTTTGTGGCATACGTGGAGGACGTTGCTCTGCAAGATATTGCAGGTAAAATTCTTCAGGGTCAGTCTCCCACTTATTAAGAGAAGAAGGACTAAGATATTTGGGGGTTCTCATAACACTGTACCCTCAGTTAAAGGTACTAAATTAAGCTTTTTACGAACAATAGCCCCAATAGGAGATAACTCTAAAGAAATACATTGTTGGATAACCTTATTTTGTTCAGCTACAAACTCCTCAAACGGTTTATTTGAATCGTACCCAATTTGAAACTGTGTTAACGTTTGTTTTGATACACCTGATAGAAGTTTGTAAAGGTTTTTTACACAAATAACTCTGTTTTCTTCTGTTAAAATATCAAGTGTTTCTATCAGTTCTCTAACTGTCATTTTTTTCTCCTAGGCTAAATGAAACACGGTTATCTTTATCTGTTTCTTTAGAGCAGACAAAAGTAATATTGTTTGGAGCAGCAATCTCTTCAATAAACTGTATTACTGTCATATTTAACAGTTCACTGCTTAATGACCCACCTACTGATTGTACACAAGCCGCTAAGCTCATCACACACTTTTGTACTTTTTCTGTTTCGTATGGCATTATTATTTCCTGTATCCGAGGCCGTCAATTATACCTGATAAGGTGGTCTCTTCTATTTGAAGAGCTTTACAAACCACTTGCGTAACGGGCCATTTCCCAGTCTCATCATCAATAACTAGGTAGTCCCCATTTGGGTAATAGATACGTATTTTCCCAGTTTTCATATCCACGTTAATTTGAAGGTCAATTTGCATCACTTTCTCCAGTATCGGGCTTCTTTTGGTATACCATCATTGGTCAATTCACGATAACGAAACGTAACAAAAGAGAGTCTTGGGAAAGTTGGATTGAAATCCCTATCTCCTACAATTGCTCCAGGTACGCCTAAAGTTATTGCATTATCATATTGGGCTTCTGGACTACCACCAGTAAGCTTACGCTCCTCATCCGTGAACCCACTCAACTCAAACGTTTTGCCTCGCCATGTAACAATCATGGCACCCATAAGATTCTCAAGTTTGCCCTTACCCCATACATAACCAGTGACCAGTGCCTCTGAATCAAGCCAGGGCTTTAACTTTAACAGATCCCAAGTACGATGAGGCGTCCACACTGACTCAGGCTTACGAAGTACGATACCCTCGCCACCACACATTGTAATAGTGGCAAGAAATATTTCAATGTTCTCAGTGGCATCATTTGTAGATGTCGGAAGCTTTATCTGCACCTGCCAAACTGCTGGCTCAGATAACTTTATTAAGCCTAACTCAATCATACGATTGATTTTGTGGAAGTGCATCGGACCGTATTGTCTAACTGGCCCAACGTCTCTGAGTCCCTCGAAGGTCGCTGTCCACTGAGGGTTGTTAATTTTACCATCCATAAGAAATGTATGGTCAGAAGGAATATCGAACACACGATACTCTACTTGTTTCCATTCATCGTGAACCGGAGTGTATTTTTTAACAGTTGAGATAAGCTCTTGGAAGTTACCTGGCCCGCAATACAATTCCCCATCAAGCGGAAAGTCAGGTAGATTATCCAACCACCAATCCGGTGCCGCAATTGGCTTAGCGTACCTAGTCCACAAACCTGTAGAGTGAGGGGGTGAGATACGTCTATAATCCTTAGCGGTATTAGCAAAAGGCACTTGTGAGGTGAGACGGCCACGAGTGTAACCTCCGTCCCAATAGGCTCGCATACCATCAAGTTTTTCTGACACATACCATCCCCCTATTCCGTGTTTTTCAGGGTTAAAAGTGTGGGCAAGTTGTAGGAATTCTCTTTTACTCATAACTACCCCTAATAATATTTAGAAAATTCTCTACAAGATCCTCGTTTTTTTAATCTAGCAAGGAAACTGTCACGAGAAAACTCACTTCGTATATACACTCATCTAGTAACTCTTCGACATGGTACTCGATGTCCTCTTTGAAAGCCTCTTTGAAAGCCTCTTCCTTAGTGTCAAATGTTCTTCCGTTGGAAGTTTTCCAAACCTGTTTAAGGCTCATGCTATTTACTTTCTAAGAGCAGTATCAATACGGCCAAACAAACTTTGACGTATTTGTGAAATACGAGATTGTTCAAGATCACACATTTCAGTTATATCTTGTAAAGAATAACCTCCTTCTGTTATACACCGCATAATTATTTCTTCAGTTTGAGTTTGTGGGATTTTGTTAAGAATCTCATTCAAATCAATTACAGCTTGGCCCCCTGATACAGCAGCGTCCCCTAAGTCATACATGCGGCGTAAAAATTTATACGGGTTTGGGTTATTTCGTGGGATTTTGATTGTTGCGTCTTCAACAAGAAACATTTTTATTTGCCCCGTAACACAAGTTCTTATATATGAGTTTAAGACTCTAATGTCTTTTGGGATACGATTTATAGCTTCTGTTAAAGCTAACAACCCAACGCTAATACATTCCTTACGGTTATACCTTGCAATCTTTCCTGCAATATCTATTACCATTGGTATATAGGACTCAATTAACACGTCCCGCACGTTTCGCCCTTTGAAAGGGCACGTTGAGCAAGTTTGTCCTACAAAAATAATACCCTCACAAACAGTACAACTTATAGGATTTTTGCCAAATTTAACAAAATCAGACAGGGCGATGATTTCTGAATCTTTGAGTCTAGGGAAAAATTTCCTAAGCGGCTCCATACTTTTACCTCCATGTGTAAAAAATTAAATTTAACAAAACATTTTTCTATCAAGGTATAATCCTCCTACTCTAAATAGACCATAACCGTATAGACGTGTCAAGACCAGAATCAGAAAAATAGCTATCTTTTTTATTTTGTTATGTTAAATTTAGTAATTAAAAAGAATGTATCTATACTAAAACTCATAATATTATACGTTGAACCATTGGGGTCAAATATCTTTTCACCGCTCCAGGCAACAGCGTGCGAGTTTCCAGATGCACTAAGCCCTGTTAAAACCCCAATATGATTGATAAGATAGTAGTCCATCCGTCTACTATACATAGGCGGCTTGTACAATAATCCTTTAGCCTCACTTACGGGCTCATGTTCAATTGCAGTAACTCCTATATTACGACGTAGGCAAATATCTATTAGTTCTTGAATATGAAAACTTCGCCGACAGTATGGTTCCTCTAAATCTGGAAAAACTATATCCGAACCACCGTGACCAATATCTTTTATAATTTCTTCAACGGGTATATTTAATACTATTGCAAAAGCAGTGGGTAAACAAGACCATTCATTCGGCTGTCGTTGTACTTTTAGATCCTTCGTCCACGGCATCATTTATCTCCTCTGTTATTAACTCAGATTCTTTTGGCTTAGGTAGTGACTCAAGCATACTTTCGTCAATTTCAATCCATTGATTGCAAATTGCTTTCAAATCGCTATTGATCCCACAACCTATAACAATAACTTGAACACCTTTTTCTTTAGCCCATGCAATAACATGAGCTATACTTTTTTCAGAGTTACCAATAACAATTGTGTCAATTTTGTCATTCATAACTAAGCGGACAATATCCATCGCTGCCCCTACATTCCAAGAATACCAAACATTCTTGGCAACTTGCTGATACTTTGGCTCATAACCAAGATAACGGAGAGCTATGATAAATTTTGCTGCTGCATCATTTACCTGAGTTCCATAGGCAAAAGCTCTAACAACTTCGCCAAAAGCCTTAGCTTTAACTAAATAACTTGCATAGTTTAATTTCCTACCCCCCCATTTTTTATTGATACAGTAAAACTGGTTTCCGACATCTATAAAAACACCAACACGGCTAGACATTAAATTCTCCTTAGCGTACTGGGCAAGTACCACTTGCACATTCGAGAGTTTCTTCAAAAATACGTTCAGTATCGTCAGTCACAGATGTAATAGGTGTTATCTGGTGTGTAAATTGTTTGTATTCCTCAGATGTTATTTCTTCGTGAGGGGCTTGAGAGAACCCATGTTCTTTATGAAGTAAAAAGGAAACAGTTTTAATTGATTCTGAGTAATTGTCACGTAGGTATTCTTTAATACCCTGAAGTTCTTCTGGCTTGTAGTAGCAAGTAGTTGACACAGAATTATCGGACCAGTTATCTTGAACAAGTTCTTGAAAACGTAATTGATCGCAAGCAGATACTTTGCTAGCAAGAATTGTTCCGCCAGGTGTTTTAACAGGAAAACTAACAACCATTGTATTAAGGTTCCTGGAACCATCTATATTCAATAGAGGTTCAACAGGGTAACCATTGTCCCTACAGACTTTAACAAGAGGGTCGTCAGATGAAAAACGTACCCGCCTAATATAGTAAGCTGCATAAGCTGGATGAATGCCAGGTGTTACTCCAGCTAGAAGTGACAGTGTACCTGACGGTTTAACAGTTGTTAATTTTATCGAAGTTGATATCCCTAATTCACGCGAATAATAAGTATCTGTTTCTTCTAAGGCAGAATATACTTTCCCCATACTACTTGGCTCACTCACCCATTTGCTTTGTAGTACACCTGTAATACCAACCCCAAGCCTGTGGTTACGCTCAACAACTGTGGCAGCACGAGGGTCACTAAACGGATAGTTAGAAATAGTTTTGCATACTTTATAACCTAAAACGGCCGCTGTAATGTACTCGTCAAGGGAGTTTAAGTTAGGCAAGTACAATTCAAACAGATTGCAGGCTTCATAAGGCTCTGCTGGGATTTCCCCGCACGGATTAGTACCTGTCACTTTATGATCTGGTCGGTAGTTTTCACCATCTATAAGTCTCCCATGTGAACGGCATAGTTCAAGATTGATAAGGCCGTATGTTTCACCGCTACCACCACTATAATTATCCCAAAATAAGGGGTTAAGTTCATCAATGTTGTTACAAATTACAGAATTACAACTCATAGTCCTCCAATTTGGAACAGTTATTAAATCCCAGCTTTTAGCTGTTAAAAATAACACATCATTCATATCGCCAGCCGCTAACTCCGCTGCCCTACGTACATTACCGGCAACAACAATTGAACCGATGATATTCATTATATCCAAGCAATCAATAGGGCGTAATTTATAATTAAGGCGTCCCTGCAATATGCCAACAATTTGTGATATACCTTCCACGAGATTTTCTGACCCCGAAGCAGTGCCACCAAAGCTTTTTATAGGTTTTCCTTTTGCTCGGATACATATTGTTGAGTAAGTCAAATTTTTACCAGTAACAAAAAAAGAGTTAAGGACTCGACTTAGTAAATCAACCCAACCCTCCCTGTTGTCTGGCACAATAAAATCAACATCGCTATCATCGCATCTTTTTATAGCCACACCATATTTTACAGTAGGCAGCTCATATACTTGCTCTGGAGTTATATTGAACCCGACTCCGCCTCCTAACATAAGTTCATTAAACGTAAAACAAAAAGCATAAGGTTCGTTGACTGCTACATGCCAACAAGCTTGTAGACTATCTGCACCAACATGCTGAACCGTAGAAGTCCCTAGCTGCCATAATGCTCGCCCAGACATATTGCACTTTAACTGAAAGAGCATATCATATAGTTGTTCAATTTCTTGCTTAGTAAAAATTCCCCCTATATCAAGAATACCTTGGCAGCAACGAGCTACTGTTTGCCACCACTCTTCTGTTACACCTTCATCTGTCATACGGGAGTAGGTTCGTTTATATATAATATAACCTAATGGGCCCCAAGGTGGAATTGCAGCTCTATACTGTTTAACAAACTCGTCACTTAACTGTGTTACGTATTTCACTTCGTTTCCTTTTCAAAATCAGCTAGAAGTTTTTCTCGGACTTCCTTTATCTTTTGTTCTGTTTCGCTATAGTCACTAACATGCCCACAACTAGAGCAAGGAGGAGGCTCAGACAATTCCCCAAGCCACCCTATTGTACTATTACATTTTTGACAGCGACAGTCATTAAACCCAACATTACTGTCTTCAATAATAGGGTCGCCTACTTTGAAGTGCAATTTATACCTGTACTTTTTGCTATTATTAGCTAACACTAAAAAATTCTCGGCTACACTAATAACTGCATAATCAAATTTTGTACCAGGTACAAATTCATCAATGTGTGTAACAAGTTCCACATTAAGAAACTGCCATACACCATCATCAAGTACGTCCCAGTCTTTCCACTTGAATAGTTCAGCTTCCATCATATTTCCTTTATTAAACTAACGGATTCAAAACCTGCTGCGGCTAGATGCCCTCCGCCCCCGTAAGCTTTAGCAATTTCAGAGACATCGTACCCGGTACAAGATCGAAGAGAGTACTGAAACTTCCCGTCGCTACGATGGAACCAGGTAACAGCGAACGGTACATCATATCTAATACATAATTCTACCCCAACCTCACTATGATTAACCGTCGTGTTAACAATTCTGCTAACTGTACCACTATCACCTCCAGGTTGCACTGGGAAATGAATCTCAACAGCTCTGCCAACAGCTTTATTAACTTGCATCTGTTGGAAACGGAGAATAGCTTCACCTTCCGTAATCATAGAACCCCTAACTTTACGTCTATCCATAGACACTAGCATTGCTGCCCAATCCTTCAAATCGAATGGGATAGAGCTAAGATATGCGTTTATTTCTTTTGACTTGTGTAACTTAAACTGCCACAAATCGCGGTCTTGCACATATCTAACAAGGAAAGGTACAGTTTGAGGTACAGATCCTAGAAGCGGGAGGGTGCCTACTAACTCAGACATACCAGTTAACTGGTGAATGGTGCCTGATTCCATACACTGAACAAAATCAAAAACCATCATAGCCCCAGATCGCTCCACGTCAAAAAAGATTGAGGCATTTGTTAATTCTAACTGAGACAATTCTTTTTCGGCTGTTCTGTGATGGTCCAGTACATATATATGATGTACCAACTTGCCCAAGTCATACATTACATCTCTTTTATATGAAAAGTCAACAAGATAAACCACATCGTGAGAACCAAGGTCGCTGGGGAGAGGCTGACTATAGTGCATAGGGATAATTATAACATCTACAACTTCGCTATATTTAACAAGTGCCTCCCATAATAAGGCAGCAGCACAAAACCCATCAGCACAAGAGGCATGATAAATTATAACATGCCTGTGGTCTGGGAAAGAAGTGTTATATTTAGACGGGCAGGGGGCAAGATCGGTACTCATTCGTAATGTCCTTGTTTCATGATTGAGAGAAACATATGCCAATTTGGTGGCTTAAAAAGCCACTTGTACTGCGTTTCAGTTGCAGCATTCAGAATCCAGATACCGACTCCTTTAGACGTAAACTCAGGAAAAGTATCCATTTGTGCTGGCGTAAAGGAATATTTGTCAGGCATTTTTACTTCAATCCAGCGTGTCCCGTATCTCCTATGTATACAATACAAATCTGGAAACCCATATTGATACATGCTTCCGTGCGTTGGAAATACAGACCAGTCACGAATTTTCAGAAAATTTACTATTTTTCCCTGGAGGATTGTTTCAGGTTTTCTTTGACTCTTTAACTCTGTCATCAATGTAAGCCCTTGTTAAAATTAACAAGCTCGTTGCTTCTTGAATACACTTATTATAAAACTCCGAACCTTCAGACAGACTTTGAGCCATCTGAATATGCTCCATTGCTCTTACGGTCCAGTATGTTGGGTTCCCAACATCGAGAGTAATTTTCTCACTTTTACTTGGTTTCTTAGGGTTAAAGCAACACTCGCTTGCTATTTTTTTCAGATTCCTTAACAGCATGTTCAATCTCCTTAATAAGAGTTATTTTATCCTTTTCCCAATATTCTGAGATTTGGATATTACGTCCAATTTCCCGTAACTGCTTTATTGTCATCCGATGGAATGGCGTTGACTTTAATAGTTGACATTTAATAAACCTGCGGACAGTCAGTTTGTCCACACGTTTAACGGCTCTTTCTATTTCTCCTTTCTCTGTAACCGATGCGTTTTCATAAGCAATAGTGAAATCATCACTTACAATAAGGCGATGTGTGTTTCTATAATTAAGAAGTTGAGTGTGAAAGCTATCACGAATAGTCTTCAGACTCATTTGGTATCTCCCAAACAGAGCGAAAGTCTTTAAGCACACTTTCCAGTGTACGACAAGCTTGCTCGTAAGCAAGCAACTCAAATTCCTGTAACGGCTTTCTGTCTACAAAAGTACAAATAATAGCCGTACAAGACTGCAACACTACCTGCGTATCCATGTCTTACCTACTTATCAGCCCAAGACTGCAATTCCGTTGCCCATTCTAGTTTAATTAAGGGGACTTTTTCTTTGAAGCTCTCAACTGCTTTATCTACTACTTTTTTTACTATTTTTATTTTTGTAGGATCTGTTGGGCACATTATTTCGTCGTGACCATTCATAGGTTGAACAATCCAAGGACCTACCCCACTTGGTTGTATATCCCAAATAACCCTTTGTACTTTTTTAGTAATTTGAGCCCCGCTACTTTGTATAACATGATTCCCTGCGGCTCTGGTTACTGTAGCTTGTAAGTTAAAAGCAGCAGCAAAAAGTGCTGATTGGACGGCCCCTGAAACTGTCTGTTCACCTTTGTGTTCCCTCCGTACTATTTTTTCTTTATACCCACGCAAATGCTTTGGTGGTTTTTGTGCTAAATTAAACAATGTTCTACAAATTTGATTTTCAAGTGTAAAATACCGTCGAAATCCGAACATTGAATCAATAAATTCAGCCGGCTCACTCCACTTTACTACGGTCCCTATACCGCCAGGTTGACGCATAGATTGAAACATATCTATAATTTTCTTTCGTCCCTCTCCAATGCCTGGGTAATCTTTAATGAAACCTTGGTAGGCTTTCTCTGCAATCTCAATAGGTACACCTAGTCTTGTTTTTAAGGTATATTCATTACCAAAATAAATAAGAGCAAAAACACCAGACTTTGATCTAGTGTATTTTTCTTTATCGGCGAGTATTTCTTCGTATGTCATATCAGGGTAAACTTTTGTACCGAATAAAGCATGTATCTTTTTACCACTTTGTACATCGGCAGCTAGTTTCTTATCTCCATAGTATGCTATAGTAAGAACAACTTCAAAGGAATCAAAGTCCCCGCCGGATAGCGTCATGCCATCATTGGCAAGAGGGAACTTCTCTCTGATTTCTTTAGCCCGTTTAATACCCATTGCATTAAGACCATCACTTCCAGCCATACGACTAGATAGAGCACCAATAACACTATAAGAGGCATGAAGTCTCCCAGCTCTTAAAAGTTTATCATATAAATTGCATTCCCAGCCGGCCATTCTAGCACTCAAAATCTCTTGGGCTCTCTCAGCAGCCAAATGTTTCTTTCCGTTGTCATCTTCCCACTTAGATACTTCTTCAAGTAAAACTCTTCTAGTTGAGCTTCCAACTATTAAAGCTTCTGTCTCATCCATAGCCTCAAGTAAATAATATTTTGAGGCAGCGGGTGCAGTTGGTGCGGACATTGAAATACTATAAGCTTCCTGTCTGAGTTGTTTTATCCCTTCGAGGTCAACTTTGTAACCTTTCCAACGGGCAGCACCTACCGCACAGGCAAGCTCACTATCATCATCCCCTGCTTCAGGAGAACCTAAATGCTTATGTAAGTCTCTTGTATAAATAACATCGTCTTCTGCATATTGACGTGCTAATTTGTTCAATAACCAATGGGAAATATGCCTCTGTATTACAGCAGGCCATGCGTACCCTCGCTGCCAACCTGATCCTTTTTTAAGTTTAGCCTTCCACTTCTTTTCTGGTGAACTTATAGCTAAGGCGAACGGAGCATACCCTAATTCAAGTGGAACAAATTGTTTCTCGACACCGATGTCCCCAAAACGTAAAACTTGTTGTGGGTCTACTCCTAGAGCATGAATGGCTAAGTTTTTAAGAGCACTGGACGCTTTGAACTTTAACACAATATCCTTAAAATCATCTTCATCCTCTCTGTCCATAATCCGCCAATGAGGGGCGAGAGTATCTTTTCTTCTGGCAAAATAAATATCATCTAACTTAACAGATTCTTCAAGTACCCCTCTAACAGCTTCACATATAACCCCCGGTATTTTTTGTACTTTAATATCCCTGCGATCCATCGTAGATTGGTACTTCCCTTTTCGAGCATGTAACATTATATCACACGCCGCTTTAGGTTTTATACAGAGCCCTTCCCGTCCTTCCGGTTCAAGTCTTGCAATCTCCTCGATATGATCCTCCGGTATCGCACGACTTGAAGAAAGTAAGCTAAAGATAGTATAAAGCTTACACAAATGAAAATGATCAAAAGCAAGATTAAAGCCACATACATCATGGTCCATTATCCTTTCTATTAAATTTAACGTGTCAATTACAGGTTCCGTCCAAACAGAGTGTAAATTAACAGGGCCATTATCCTCTGCCCATTGAATAAGGACGCACATCCCATGAAACCCACAAGTTTCTGTATCATAGTAGAGCACGGTTATTTTTTCTCGTATGCAATATTGTAAGTAATACCAGCTTTATCAGCGATAGCTTGAATGTCTCTGTACATTTCAAGATCGCTAATTTCTCCTGATGCCCAAGCTAAACAACGTGTCCCAAAATTATTACCTATAGCATCCTGAATATGCTCCTGCATATAAAATATATCATCCGTATCCCTTGGCTTTCTTTTGAACATATCCCTTTTATTTTTCGTAAATTTTGGGATTTTTTCTCCGCTAGCTCTTGCTTTTTTGATTTTCTTCGCTGCTTCTATTTGTTTTGTATAATCGCCAAGTTTATGTAAATCTCTAATTTGCACTTGGTTAATATATCCGGCTGCTGCTGCCTCTCTAATAACGTCTGGTAAATCAAGCAACATATATCGAATGTGGACCCATGTTGTTGATTTGCTTAACTGTACAGCAACTTGAGGTACAGAAAACCCTGATAACTTTAGACGCTCTAATGCTTTGGCCTCCTGCATTACATTCAAATCTTTTCTATGTAGGTTTTCTGTTAAATTTAAGATAAGAGCGGCTGCGTCTTCAATAGTTTCGTTGATAACACATGGTATTACGTCTCTTTGAAGTACCTCAAAGGCTTTGTGTCTACGGTGCCCAGTTATTATTTTATGGGTATGGTTAGAGTTCCGTGATTCACCATTTTTAAGAGGACGCACACTTATAGGTTGCTGTAACCCGTGTGCATCAATATCTTTCGATAAATCAACTACATCAATTGGAGCAATATGCCCTCTACAATTAAACTCAGGATCAGCCCAAATAGCTTTTACGGACAAATGAACAATATTAGATACGTCTTGTTGGCTCATCAGATTTCTCCAAAACTGCGTCTCTAAGTTTACCCATGGTTAACTGTAACAAATCAAATTTTTTGGCTAAGTTATCTAAGATGTATTGATCTATATCAAGATGAATCACATCAATAACTGTAGCACCACGATTTATATTCATCCCTAACCCTTGAATCCGTTCAGCAGCTTGTATGCGGTCTTCAGCGTTAAAACTATTTGAATAAAAGAAAACTGATGGTGAAGCTGTAAAAGTCAAACCCATACCAGCAGACCCCGGTTGCCCAACAATAACAACTTTGTCTTCATCCTTCTTATTTTGAAATTTTTGCAGCATCTCTTTACTGCCAATAGGTTCATTCCCTTTTTCAATTGCGGAAAAATAAGTCCACCCACGCCCGTCAATACGTATAACATTCCATTGATATCGCAAAGCTATTGCAATACAACGGTCTACGCTAGCTCGAAAGCCAGCATAAACTACAAACCGACCAACAGGTTCATGCTCTTCAAGCAGATCAATTAACACCTGGTCCTTTGGACAGGGCACTTCCTTAGCGACACGCGTGAATTTCGGGGTTTCACCTTTGCCCTTACAACGTGAACAAGGCTCGTACCTCTCTTCGGCTTGACCTTCCTGAATAGCTCGTTCAAGTCCTTCAGAGCCGTCTTCACCTTTTGGGTCTTCTGGGTCAAACCATTCAAGACTTGTTTTAGACCCTTTACAGAGTTTGCAAATTTCTGTACCGTCTTCTTCTTCTCGATATTGGAAACCATCTGAAAGCTCCCTTGAAAGCATAAGTGCAGTGACAACGCGTGGTGCTGTTTTAATAATAAGGGCAGCTGCCCGTTTTGTTGACGGAGTAGGTTCTACTCGAATTAGTCTATGCTGTGTTTCAGGAAGATCAAAACAGTCTTTTCTAAATTTAACAAAAACAAGGCCCTTCATTCTCTTATAAAGGTAGGATACTTCATCTGTCGACGGTGTAAACGTATGTTCTTCAGGCACAAGAGCATCTGTTTCAGTAGCCGGGGTAAAGTGTTCGTCCCTGTGCTTTCCGCATACTGCACATTTACTTTCATCATCAAGCCATGTGACCAGTTCTGGATAAGTTCCTCCAGTAAAGCTTTCTTTTTGTTCAATAAGAGCCAATCTTTGTTTGAACTTTGAAACGTCGCCTTCACGGATAAATCCAGGGCAAACAATTTCACATTGGTGCCACCAATCCACGGGACTTCTAGGGGCTGGTGCTCCCGACATGAGAATGATGTAGCAGTCAGAGTTCCGTTTTCGCATTTGTTCAGTAACACACGCCGCTGCTTGACTACGTTGGGAAGTTGGATTTTTGAGTTTAGTAGATTCATCAAAGACGATTCCGTCTGAGATTTGGAAGGTGTCATCTTGTACTTCTTTACGAAATTTATCGTATGTCATAAAACGTGGGACAATCTTTGCTTCCCATGTTTCAAATTGTACATTCATTTCTATTAAAGAAGACTTAGGCCCAACCCATACCCAATCAACATACTGAGAATGCTCCATTATTTCTATAGCAGCGAGCGTTTTACCTGTACGCATTTGACAAGCAAGTATACATTGTCTCCGGGTGACACCGTGTCGAAACATTTCTCCTTGATGCTTGTAACATTCTTCTCGACGTGGTGTTATATTTAACAGCTCTTTATCATAGTGTGCATACGGGTTTCGCCCACGTAAGTAGTCGATCTGAAACCTGTTTCGTTCACAATCTCTAACTGACCATTCTTTTTTAGGTTCAGTTTCATCGTACCCGTGCCACTTAGCACCTTGCATGGCTTTAATCTCAGTCATGAGTTTTCTATTGAACCCAAACTGAAAAAAGAGCTTACCTTTTTCTGGCCTAATAACAACAGGTATACGAAAGTTTCCAGCTTTCATTTTAACCATTTGAAGCTTCTCAGTCATAACGCTCCTTTAGTTCATGTGAGAGGTCTTTCATAAATTGAATCACTTCTTGAAAAGCTTCTTTTCTTGCTTCGAGCTTGGCAATTTTAATTGGGTCTTTTTGCCAGGGGACCAATTCAAGATTATCTGTATGTAGAAATAGCCATACTTTTTTAGCAACTATCGCACCGATTTGTAGTTCGGTCATAGATACTCCGGGTTACAACAGGGGCCTAATTCATTTTGATGGTCGTAATGCTCGCTACAATAAGGGCCGTTTTCACATTTACTACAGTAAAGAGAATCTTCACCTGCCCCAGCTTTACCGGTAGGGTCACCACAACTAATGCAACGTTCTAAATTTTCAGGCATTACTAGACTCCATTTTTACCCCAATAAAAAAGTTTTATCTTTTAGTTGTTTCTTGTTATACTTACTAAAGAGTGCATATAGTCCTTCCCTCTCAAAAAACAAAAGTAATTTATTGAGAAGAGTTCGTACACCTTGAAACGATTTATAAGCCATACGTGGATGCGTTAAGTTTAACACAATAGCATCGTACCATACTGACAAAGGCCCAGTGCCCAGTACACAGTAACCCTTACCTACATCGGTTATTGTGTAATGGGCACGAGTCTTTTCCCGTAAATCTTCTGTAGTACTTTGATCGCACAAAATAAGAAAGGTGTAGTGTAAAAAGTCCATACATTCTCGTGGCAGTGTTAGCAAGACATTGTGCGGGTCTTCGTCGTGTATATCAAGATATAGATATGCAGTAAAAAGTAGAAATTCTGCTTGCTGTGAAAATTTTACTGGTGACTGGGCTATTATTGATGAAGGTTGGAGACCTGTTACCTGAGAAACTGTTTTTCTTAACACAGGCCATTCGATCTTAGTGCAAGACACCACTATCAATTCTGGTATCACTTATCGCCCCACTCTGCAAAGATAAGCTCAAACATTGCTTCACACCACGATTCATCCTTTACTTTATTCTCAATGTCTAATCGTTGTTTAATTCTTTGCAAACGACAGAGAAGTTTCCAACTATGTCTATTTAGTAAAGGTCTGTTAGCAGACCAACAAAAAAAGATATGCCAACCTAAGCTTCTGGCAGTAACGTGCCATAAATTACGCCAATCTTTATATGTTACAGGTCTGCACATTAGACTTGGCCCATGATAAATTTAACAGTATAAAATAGGTCGGTGAGAGAGCGCTAGCAAAGGGACGCTCTCCCACCTCCCTAAAGCGGGTCGGTAGGCACGGTTGAGTGCTCACAAAACCGCAACCTACCTTCCCTAGTAAAACCGCAAGTAACTACCGTGCTCGTCCTTGACCTTCTTTCTCATCCTCTGCAAACTCAACCGCTGAGTCTTTAGGATCACGAAACTTTGCAATCTCTTCAAGGATTATTTCTTCAGCAGGGATGTCAAAAGGTGTTGCACATGCAAAAGCCACACAGCCATGCCAGGTATATTTAGTTGTTTTAATAAGTTTAATTTTTAAGGTAGCAGCTTTTTTTATAAGGGCTTTTACGTTTACGGATTCGCGTCGAAGTGTGGGATTGCCCATTAAAAATAAACCAAATTTATTTATGGAAGGGAACCATAGGAGGTACTCAAGACCAACAAGGTAACCTTTGTCCTTCCCCATCGCCCTGTTTTTAACTTCAATAAACTCTTTTGAGTAAGTCCACTTATCCCCTTCGCCTGCCTCCGAGTTAAATATACCAAAAAAACTAATAGGTGTGTCACCTGAGATAATACTGGCTCGGGGACGCCAATCAATAACAAGACAATCAAACTGCTCCCCTAAATCGACAACTTTTTCAGGTGAAAAATATAAGCCAAAGTGACCCATAGGAAATTTTTGTTCCTTAACAATATTAGCCTCACTACCGTATACCCGTAGTTGCGGTAGGAATTCACTAGTACGAGTAAGTGCGTCAATACCATCACTCTCACGCTCTGCGAGATTCAAATTTTGTGCAGGTATTAAGTCTTTTGGTTCGTCTGTGCTCATTTTTGTTTCCAGTTTTCGGTTTAATGTTAAAATTAGTAGGGTTAGAAATACTTTAAGAAGGGGACGTTGCTGCTACTGCGGCAGTTTTCTGCTTCTTAGTTTTCTCCTTCTCGGCTTCTTCGGCTTCCGCCTTCAACTTTACAGCTTTTTCCGCTGCATCTGCTGCTCGCTTATTTTTACGTTCGATCTGAGATTTTTCTTTTTGTCGAATCTTTTCAGCACGCCTTTCTTCGTCTTGTGCTTTTTGGGCTTCAACTGAACGCGGGTCCATTTGTAAAGACCACTGTACACCAAGAGCAAAAGCCCCATTTAACCAGCCGGGCTTAACTGCTTTACACAGTTTAGGGCCAACTCGTGGGTTTTCCATCTCCGCAACTAGTTCTTTACGGGAACGGATAATGGGTACTGGTTGGAACTCCTCGGGCGGAGTATCCCTGCCCTTACGCTTGGCGTCACGGATCTCCTTAACGCGAGCATTAACAGTCGGTGTAAACTGTTGAGGAGTCATCACCTTAGCCCGATCGAGAAAATCTACCTGTTCCTCTGGAGGTAGTTTCGCAAGAGCATAGGCATTAGAAAGCCCAATTTCATCTGCATCAACCAGCTTGCCAATCTCTTCCGTTAACTTTAACAACCCAAGCCGTTCCGAAATCCACGATCCGGGTTTGGCAAGACGGCGGCCCAATTCCGCTCGCGTCATAAGCGGATTGTTCTGCAAAACTCTTAACAAGGCTCGACTATACTCAACGGGCCTTGTTTCAATTTTATGAACATTTGCCATAATCTGTGCTTCAATTAGTTTCCCATCTTCACACGAGATAACGTGTGCAGGGATAGTCGGAAGTCCGGCGTCCTTAGATGCAGAGAAACGTTGAAGCCCATCAACAAGCCCATACAAAATATCTCCGGTATCGTCGTCCTTGAGTTCACGCACAGTAATCGGGTTCATAACACCCGTTAGTCTAATACTGTCAACGAGCCCAACATACTCTTCCTTAGTCTTATCAACTTTACGCAACGCCTCATCTGGCTCTTGAATCTTATCTAAGGTTAAGTGTTTTAGCTCTGTCTTCGGTGTAGTTACCATTAAAACGCTCTCCTGTTAAATGTAACAAACAAAACAAAACAAACTTAATACAACTTCACATTTAGCCCTCCTACGTTAAAAATTAAATTTAACATAACAGAAAATCCCTGGGGCGTTTACCCCGGCTACCTCTATAGATCCGTATGCGGGAGAGAATCCGATCCCTTTTTTGGGATGGATGGAACACTTTCCCTTACCTGATTATCTATATAGAAAGATGTCATCTTCTTTCTATAGAGTGGGATGGGGAAGTATTCCATCCATCCCAGTAAAATCAAGGCCGTATTCCGATCTATAGAGGTATGCGGGGAAGACATACGCACAGTGACTAAATTAGTTATGTTAAATTTAACTTTTAGCAAGATAAAGGTATTACATGACACAGGTAACACGAACACAGGCAATTAAGAATTTCCTGTTAAATGTAACACATTTAGACTTAGCGAACCTTTATGATTACAATATGGAATGTCAAGTTAATGTAGCTCAGGATGAAGGTGACCGAGTTGATGGGGAATTCAAAGGTAAGCGTTGGCACGGGTGGACCGATGGAGAACACACATGGAAATCGTTTCGCATACCCTGGAATGCAGCAACAAAACCAACCTACGAAGATAAAATTATCAGATGGGACTTAGCTAAACATGCTGAAGGTATCGGTATGACTGGGTGGAATTGGATGGAAAAACTATCTCAGTGGGTTGCTTTTGATTTTGATTCAATCATCAGTCATAAAACAGGATTGACACACTCTCAGCTTGAAGATATTGAACATCAAGCTTCTGAAGTAGATTGGGTAACCGTCCGTAAGTCAACAAGCGGGAATGGTATTCATTTTTATGTTTACCTTGACCCACCAATAGAAACTGTTAATCATAACGAACACGCGGCTCTTGCTCGTGCAATTCTTGGTCAACTTGCTGCCCTTACAGGGTTTGATTTTATTAACAAAGTCGATATATGCGGCGGTAATATGTGGGTATGGCATAGGAAGATGAAAGGGACAGACGGGTTAAAAATAATAAAAAAGGGCACCCCGTTAAATAACGTCCCTAAAAATTGGCGAGATCATGTTAAAGTTATCACTGGGCGACGTAAAAGAAATCTTCCACAGGAAATAGAACAACAGGCAGTTGACCTTGATGATATGTTTGCTGAATTAACAGGGCAGTATGTAAAAGAAGCATTAGATTCCAACCATAGAAAACTAATTGATTTTCTACGTGAGAATGAATGTATGTGGTGGTGGGATCAAGATAACAATATGTTAATAACTCACACCTTTCACTTGAAAGAAGCCTTTGACGAACTCAATTTCAAAGGAATTTTTACAACTGCGGCAACAGGGAAAGATCGGGGCAACGATCACAACTGTTTTGCGTACCCTCTTAGAAGAGGTGGCTGGGTCGTTAGAAGATTCACGCCCGGAGTTAGAGAAACTAATTCTTGGGACCAGGACGGAGGCGGATGGACTCGATGTTTCTTCAACCTTGAACCTGATCTTGCAACAGCCTCACGAAGCCACGAAGGAGTTGAACACCCGAGTGGCGGTTATGTTTTTAGAGAAGCAGAAAATGCTCAGAAAGCAGCTCTCAAGTTGGGCGTGGACCTTGCATTGCCTAACTTTGCAAATCCTCGCCAAGCGAAAATGAAAGAGCATAGAGACGGCCGTTTAATTGTTGAATTTAACAGAGAATCAACGGATAGTGCAGAAAAATTACCAGGGTGGCTTGAAGACGGTAAAAGCTGGAAGAAAATATTCGGTACACAACTATCTTCCCCAGCGACCAGTGAAAATAAATCATTTGATGATGTAGTTAGGCATCTTGTAAGCGAGCAAAAGAAAGATGCTGGCTGGGTTATACGGGCAGATAGTCGCTGGGTCGAGGAACCATTAACTCATGTCAAACTAGGGTTAAGAGCGTTAAATGTAACAACAAAAGACGTATCATCTGTCTTAGGGGGTAGTATTTTTAAGCACTGGACGCTGGTGAATAAACCCTTTCAACCTGAATACATAGGGGATAGACAATGGAACAGAGACGCCTGCCAACTTATGTTTAACCCTTCTAAAAGAGACAATCTTCACTACCCAACATGGATCAAAATTTTAACTCACGTTGGCAGTTCTTTAACACCTGAATTAGCCCATAATAATTGGGCCTTAAATAATGGTATTGTGACTGGGGCAGATTATCTCAAATGTTGGATTGCCTCCCTGTTTCAAAAACCAGAAGATCATCTCCCTTATTTATATTTATGGGGCCCAGAAGCTAGCGGTAAGTCTATGTTTCACGAAGCTCTTAGCTTACTTATAACACACACCGGCTATCAGCGGGCAGAGAACGCACTTACAAGTCAGCAAGGTTTTAACGGTGAATTGCGTAATGCTATTATTTGTGTAATAGAAGAGATAAATTTATCAAAGAAAACAGATACAGCTTACAAAAGAATTAAAGATTGGGTAACTGCTATTTTCCTACCTATCCATGTGAAAAATCAAACACCCTTTATGTCAACAAATACAACGCATTGGATACAGTGCTCAAACGACCAAGACTCTTGCCCGATTTTCAGCGGTGATACTCGAATTATGGTCCTTTTTGTTGATAGTATTAACCAAATCCAATGGGAAAATAAAAAGGCACTTGTTCAAAAATTAAAAAAAGAAGCACCTGATTTTCTTGGAGAGGTAACTCGGTTAGAGATACCCGAATCTCCTGATAGGTTAGGTGTTCCCATTATAACAACGGCTGCAAAACAAGAAATACAAAAACGTAATCAAACGCCACTTGAACAGTTTATAGATGAAGAGTGCTATTTTGTACCAGGAAGTATTGTTACATTTAACGATTTTTATAACCATTTTGCTACAGCTATTGACGCGACTGAAATAGGTTACTGGACAAAAATTAAAGTAGGTAAAAATATACCAAGACCATTTGTAAAAGGTAAACTATCAGGGGGACAAATGCAAATAGGAAATATTGCCTTTGAAAGTTTACCACCGGAAGGTGTAGAACTTATTTGTGTTGACGGTAAACTAGAACCCAAGGTGTAGAACCCAAGGTGTAGAACCCAAGGTGTAGAACCCAAGGTGTAGAACCCAAGGTGTAGAACCCAAGGTGTAGAACCCAAGGTGTAGAACCCAAGGTGTAGAAC
>SDBV01003270.1_pt1 | contig 24007 bp, 17 predicted proteins | sample 2277081 | NCBI WGS metagenome assembly SDBV01 (sample SAMN10402039, study PRJNA504765) | marine sediment metagenome | isolation source: marine sediment core GS10_PC15, 223 cmbsf | place: Arctic Ocean: Southern Knipovich Ridge | collected 2010 | reverse complement strand
GCTCAGTGTTTCCCCTGGAAGGAGTGCCAGTTGCCGTGGCGGTTTGCGCTCTGACCGGCCGAACGCGTTGCCCCGTGGGCGTTCCCGGGCGCCACGGGCGCGCTGTTCGCGCACGCCTGACGCGATGCATAACCTGAGGTATGGCAAAGAGGGCAGAAAATGTAGCTAGTTAGAGGTATTTGGCGATGTACGCTTTCATCAACGCAACAAACATTGAAGATGCAAAGCACGGCAGCCGAAAATTTTAAGCGTATCGCGAAGAGTGGTGAATTATGCGACGACCCAATGCGCGCTGCCTTTAATAGCTGAGATGGCTTCCGGTGCTTGACCGTACGGCAGTCGCAATGCTCATCCCTGACCCGAACCAGACCGTTGAATCACGCGCGTTTCCCCGCGCGTAACCGAGTCGATCGTGGGTCGCCAGGTTTTGGAACTTGCCAGTTGGAATGACAGAATGACCCCAAACCTTACCTTCGCGTCGGAAGAGGCGGTGTATCCGAGCGTCCCTACGTCGAACGCTGCGTCGTCAGTCGCAGCCCCCGCATTTGCGCCGGTGAATGAAATTCTTACGGTTCAAAATCTCTCGAAGATTTTCGGCCCGAAACCCGATCGTGCAGTCGAGCTGCTTAAACAGGGTCTCGGGCGCAATGAGATTTTCGAGCAGACCGGCAACATGGTTGCGGTCGACAACGTGAGTCTTAGCGTTCGTGCAGGCGAAATTTTCGTGATCATGGGACTTTCCGGCTCGGGGAAATCCACGCTTGTTCGTCTGTTGAATCGGCTGATTGAACCCACCTCGGGAAAGGTTGTTCTCGAAGGCCGCGACATCGCGCCCATGTTGACGCCTGAATTGCGCGAGGTTCGTCGCAGAAAGATGGCCATGGTGTTTCAGTCATTCGCCTTGCTGCCCAATCGAACCGTTATCGACAACGTTGCATATGGCCTTGAAGTCGCGGGACTGAAGAAGAAGGAGCGCTACGAAGTCGCGCGAAGCGCGCTGGTTCGCGTTGGGCTCGGCTCGTACGAGAAGCTGTATCCAGGCGAGTTGTCGGGCGGTATGCAACAGCGTGTAGGCCTTGCACGCGCGCTCGCTGTGAATCCATCCGTTCTGCTGATGGATGAGGCCTTCTCGGCGCTGGATCCGCTGATCCGGTTCGAGATGCAAAACGAACTGCTGCGCCTACAGAAGGACGAGCAACGCACCGTTGTCTTCATTTCGCACGACATCGAGGAAGCCATCAAGATTGGTGGCCGCGTTGGGGTGATGAAGGATGGCCGGCTGGTGCAGGTGGGCACGCCTGTGGAACTCATTCAGTCACCCGCTGACGACTACGTGCGTAACTTCTTCCGGAACGTTGACGTTTCGCGCTTTCTCACGGCATCCAGTTTTCTGACGAAGGTCGACCGTGGCCTGATTTCATGTGATATCGGAACGTCGTCTGAGCGCTATCTGAACCAGCTCATCGACGCGGGTGTCGACTGCGGATACGTCTGCGATGAAGCCGGTCAATACCAGGGATGCGTTACGCCGGCGTCGATACACAAGTGCGGAGCCGGACCGATCCGTGACGCACTGCTGCGCGACATCTCGCCCGTTTCGACGGACGCCGATTTGCATGAGCTATCCGCCATCGCTCTGGGCCAGGAACACGACGTACCCGTCGTCGACGCGGCGGGTAAGCTTGCCGGTGTCGTTTCGTGCCGCACGATTCTGAAACAGGTTATGCAACGGAGAGCATCATGAATTCGTCGTTTATCGGGCAGGCCGCAGAGAACGCCGTCAACTTCCTGTTCCTCCACTTTCGAGGCGGCTTTGATGCCTTTTCTGCGGCCCTCGGCGCTGTGGTCAAACTGCTTGAAGACGGGCTTGGTGCGATTCCGTTTCTTGCCATGCTGGTGGCGTTCGTTGCGATCGCGGTTTGGCGCAAAGGCCTGGTGTTCGCCGCGTTTGTCGGTATCGCGATGGAGGTCATCCATTACATGGGACTTTGGGCGCAAACCATGTCGACCCTTGCCCTGGTGATTGCCGCAACCTTCTTTAGCCTGCTGATCGGTATTCCGCTTGGAATCTGGGGCGCCCGCAACGGGCGTGTGGAGGTCATCGTGCGCTCCCTGCTGGATTTCATGCAGACCATGCCTGCCTTCGTCTATCTGATTCCAGCGGTCATCCTGTTTGGGCTTGGCCGGGTGCCGGCGGTTATCGCTACGATCGTCTTCGCCATGCCGCCTGTCGTACGCCTTACCACGCTCGGCATCAAGCAGGTACGCGAGGAATTGATGGAGGCGGGCCGGTCGTTTGGCAGCACAGACTCGCAGCTCCTGTGGAAGATTCAACTTCCCAATGCGTTGCCGTCCATCATGGCCGGCATCAATCAGACCATCATGATGGCGCTCTCGATGGTTGTGGTTGCTTCGATGATCGGCGCCGGTGGCCTGGGAGAATATGTCCTGAGCGGGATTCAGCGACTGGACATTGGGATTGGCTTCGAAGGTGGCCTTGGCGTCGTTCTGCTCGCCATCATTCTTGACCGTCTGACTGAAAGCTTCGGCGTTAAATCAGCCAAGGCCAAGAGTAAGGCGCGCAAGTCCAGGCCAGCTACACGCGAGACAACCCAGCCTCAGTCTTAGTGAATTCTGCGCGGAGGAGCTGAAACCTGCGCCGCGCGATCAGGCAGCAGCAAAACTCGCAGCTACGGAATAACAAAGCTGGAAATTCTTTCGATAATAGAGGAGTGCTATATGAATGCCGGAATGCTAAAGTCGTATCTTGTAAGGGTTGCCGCCTCGACGCTTTGTGCGTTCGGTCTGTATGGTGGCGCAGCGGTAGCGGCGGAACCCGTGAAAATTACAATTACAAACTGGGCGGACGTCCTGGCCGTTGCGAACGTGGCGAAATATGTCATGGAGACCCAACTCCAGCAGCCCGTGCAGTTCGTTCAAGCGGATATCGGCATCCAGTACCAGGGCGTTGCGCGTGGCGACGTCGACCTGATGGTCGGCGGGTGGCTGCCGGTCACACACGCCACGTATTACGCGAAGTACAAGAACGATATGGATGATGTCGGCATCATCTACACCGGCGGCAAAAACGGCTGGGCAGTTCCGGCGTATGTGCCTGAGTCCGAACTGTCGTCGATTTCCGACCTCAACAAGCCGGACGTCAAAAGCAAGCTGAATAGCACGATTCAGGGCATTGAACCCGGTGGCGGCCTGATGCAGGCCTCTGAGAAGACCATCAAGGAATACGGCCTGGACGGCTACAACCTGCAGGCTTCGAGTGAAGCAGGGATGCTGGCCTCGGTATCGCGTGCTTACCAGTCGAAGCAGTGGATCGTCGCCACTGTGTGGAGCCCGCATTGGCTCTTTCAGAAGTGGCAGATGCGCTATCTGAAGGACCCGAAAGGCACGCTGGGCGGCGAAGAGCAGATTCACGCGTTCGCTTCCAAACAGTTTGCCGGCAAGTTTCCCCGCGCCGATGTGTTCATGAAGCACTTCAAGCTGACGCTTGCCGATGTGGAGGCCATTGAGTTCGAGGGCAACAGCAGCAACGACTACGCCACCGCAGCGAAGAAATTCGTTGAAGCTCACCCGGAAAAATTGAAGGCGTGGCTTGCGCAGTAAGGTTGGCTGGTGGACGTGTGCAGAAGGGCGTCAGCTCTTTCTGCTGTGCCGGGCGCCGCATCGATTAATGCGGCGTAGTCGGCCGAGTGCCGTCCTTGCTCGGAACACGAGCGTTGATGCACGGGTTGATGCTTCAGGAAAGATTGATTTACGACTATCACGGAGTATGTCTGTGAACGATAACGTTCGATTCTTCTCAGAGAGCCTGCAGGACCGTGACCCGGTTATCTCGTCGGAAATTGCGCTGGAACTGCGACGTCAGCAGTCCCAGATTGAAATGATTGCGTCCGAGAACATCGTGTCCGCGGCAGTGATGGAAGCGCAGGGAACCGTCCTGACTAACAAGTATGCGGAGGGCTACCCGTCGAAGCGTTACTACGGTGGATGTGAACACGTGGACCGTATCGAAGCGCTCGCTATTGACCGCGTCAAGTCCCTCTTCGAATGCGAGTTTGCCAACGTGCAACCGCACTCCGGTGCTCAGGCGAACGGCGCCGTCATGCTTGCGTTATTGAAGCCGGGTGACACGATACTTGGCATGTCGCTGGACGCTGGTGGCCATCTGACGCATGGCGCCCGTCCCGCTTTGTCGGGCAAATGGTTTAACGCGGTTCAGTATGGCGTGAACCGGGAAACCCTCCGCATCGACTATGAAGAAGTCAGGCGACTTGCCGAGGAGCATCGTCCGAAGCTCATCATCGCCGGTTATTCGGCCTATCCGCGCGCACTCGACTTCGCAAAATTTCGGGAAATTGCCGACAGCATCGGTGCAATGCTGATGGTGGATATGGCGCACATCGCTGGAATCGTCGCAGCCGGCCGGCACGAGAATCCGGTTCGTTTTGCGGATGTGGTGACTTCTACCACGCATAAGACACTTCGCGGTCCGCGAGGCGGTTTCATTCTCACGAATAACGCGGACATCGCTAAAAAGATCAACTCTGCCGTTTTCCCCGGATTGCAGGGGGGGCCGCTTATGCATGTCATCGCCGGAAAGGCAGTGGCATTTGGGGAGGCCCTGCGTCCCGATTTCACGGCTTATATTGACCAGGTCCTGCAAAACACGCAGGCGCTCGGTGAGGTATTGAAGCTGGGCGGCGTGAATCTCGTGACAGGCGGAACAGACAATCATCTTCTCCTTGCCGACTTGCGGCCAAAGGGCTTGACCGGTACGCAAACCGAAAAAGCTCTGGAACGAGCCGGCATTACCTGCAACAAGAACGGTATTCCATTCGACACGGAAAACCCAACGGTGACCTCAGGCATTCGCCTTGGCACACCGGCTGGAACGACGCGTGGATTTGGCGTCAAGCAGTTTGAGGAAATCGGCACCCTTATCCTCGAAGTGCTCTCTGCATTGGAAAGACAGCCGGAGGGTGACGAACTGGTTGAACGGTCCGTGCGAAGCCAGGTCCGCGACATGTGCGCCCGCTTCCCCATTTACTCGCATGCGGAACCCCTGATTTAGTCATGCTGCGTAGCGTCGCTTGCACCGTGCTGCGCATTCGAAGAGTTGGCCATTAAAAATTTTGTCGCTGCGTTCAATGGCATCGCACGCTTTCATATTCGCTTAAGTGAAGACGCAAACGATCGCAGTGACAGCCTGAAAGAAGAGAGGGAATGATGAGCTTCAATGGAGTACACGCGCCTTTGGTTACACCGTTCAAGGCCGATGGAGAAATCGACCACGACCTGCTGGGGCAACACGCCGTCGACCTCGCCGGACGAGGCCTCGCCGGACTTGGGATCGGCGGCACGACGGGTGAATACTATGCGCTTAGCTTCGAGGAGCGTGTGCATACGTTTCATACCGTCGCGAACGCTGCGGGGGGAAAAACCTTCCTGACGGCGGGAATCAATGCTACGACGACCCGCGAGGTCTTGCGGCTAGGGCAGGAAGCAAAGAAGGCTGGGCTCTCCGCGTTGCTGGTTGCCGCGCCGTATTATGCGCAGCCGACTCAGGATGAGTTGCTGCAACACATGCTGGCGATTGACGACAGTCTCGACATGCCCATCATGCTCTACAACTTTCCTGCACGCACGGGTACAGCAATCAGCGATCGCGTGCTCGAAGAACTGCTTGAGCGCCGGAATTTTGTCGCCATGAAGGAGAGTACCGGCGACATCGCGCATCTGCACCACCTTGCCACGCATTTCAAGGACAAGCTTGTGCTGAGTTGCGGCATGGACGACCAGGCGCTCGAATTCTTCGTCTGGGGAGCCCAGAGCTGGGTGGCCGGCGCGGCTAACTTTCTTCCTGAAGTACACGTTGAACTGCTCGAAGCCTGTGCCAAACGGGGCGACTTTGCAACCGGCCGCAAGCTAATGACCCAACTGTTGCCCGTGCTGGAATTGCTCGAACGAAGCGGTAAGTTTATCCAGTATGTCCGCTATGGATGCGAGCTGGCGGGCAAGCCGGTAGGCAACGCTCGCGCGCCGCTTGGAACGCTGACGGATGATGAGCGTCGCGACTTCGCGAAGCTGGTGCAGCCGCTGCTGCGCAACGGACGTTGATTTGCATGGCCTCGAAGCTTGAATTTGCTCGTCTTCCTGCCCCTGACGGTGTCAACGGCTGGTGGGAGAGTCTGCCTTCGCCACCCGCTGCGAAGCTGTTGCGCGGCGAGCGGCGATTCGATTTTGTGGTGGTCGGCGGGGGCATTACCGGACTTTGTGCGGCGCGGCGTCTGGCCGAACTGGCGCCGGAGGCGTCCGTTGCGCTAGTCGAGGCGGACCGCATCGGCCGCTCGACCGCGGGCCGCAATTCGGGTTTTTTCGTTGACCTGCCGCACGACATCAGCAGCGAGAGCTACTCAAGAAGCGTCGACGCCGACAAGGCAGACGTGCGGATGCAACGGCACGGGATTGACTACGTAAGGTCGGTGGTTCGTGAGCATGGCATTCAGTGCGATTGGCGCGACGACGGCAAATTCCACGCGTCGGTGAACAGACGTGGTAAGGAAGCGCTCAAGCATTTCGCAGATGGATTGCAACGCATCGGCGAGAATTTCGAGTGGCTCGACGAGGCTGGAATCGCGAAAGTCACGGGCACGTCGTTCTACCACGGCGCGATATTTACTCCCGGGTGCAGCACTGTGCAGCCGGCGGCATTGATGCGTGGTTTGTCGAGCACCATGCAGCCGAATGTCGAGGTGTTCGAGCTCAGTCCCGTCAGACGGCTGGAGCATATGTCTTCGGAGAAACTGCTCTCGTTCGCTGAAGGAACAATACGCGCCGGCAACGTGGTTCTTTGCACCAATGCCTATGCGGCAACCTTCGGTGACCATCCGAACGGTCTGCTCCCCGTGTACACCTTCGCTTCGTTGAGCCGCGTCATGACATCGGCCGAGGTCGAGGCATTAGGCGGTATCGATTCGTGGGCGTTGATACCGGCGGACCCGATGGGTACCACCATCCGGCGTCTCAGCACCAACCGCATCTGTATCCGCAATCACTTTGCCTTTAGACCGGGACTGGAAGTTTCGCAGGCGGATTTGCGCAAAGCAAGACATCTGCATCAGCGTTCCTTCGAGCGCCGCTTCCCGATGTTAAAGAACGTCGAGCTGGAATACACGTGGGGCGGTGCGCTATGCCTGTCCGCAAACAGCGGAGCGTTGTTCGGGAAGAGGGACGATGGCCTGTATCAGGCGATTGGTTGCAATGGACTGGGATTGAGCCGCGGTTCTGCGTCAGGAAAGGTTATTGCTGAATACGCGTTGGGAATGACGAACGACATGACTGAGCAGCTTCTGAACCAGACGAAACCGCGCCCGCTACCCGTACGCCCGATTGCCGACGTAGCAGTGTCAGCTGCCATATGGGTCAAGGAATTCTCGGCTGGTGCCGAACTTTAATTGAGTGAGGATAGATAATGGCGACATTTGAAGAGTGGCAACAACGAGCTGACGAACTCTCGCTGGACGGCCGCGCCTTTATCGGGGGGAAGCGCTCCCCGGCCGTTTCCGGTGAGAGCTTCCGGACCTTGAATCCGTCTAATGGCGAGGCGCTTGCCGATATCGCTCACTGTGACGGTAAAGATGTTGACCGCGCAGTCTGCGCGGCGAGAGAGGCTTTTGAATCAGGTGTCTGGTCGAAGGCGACGCCGGCGCACCGGAAGTCTGTGCTGCTGCGGCTTGCCCAGCTGATTGAAGAGAACACCGACGAGCTGGCCGTGCTCGAAGCGCTCGAAGCGGGCAAGCCGGTTTCGGAGTGCATGGGACTCGACATTCCGGAATCGGCCGCTTGCATCCGCTGGCATGCCGAAGTCACTGACAAGCGATACGACGCGCTCTCTCCCTCGGGTGCGAGTGTCGTAAGCATGATCACACGGGAGCCGATCGGCGTCGTGGGCGCCGTACTTCCGTGGAATTTTCCTGTGCTGATGCTCGCGTGGAAAATCGGGCCCGCACTGTCGGTCGGCAACAGCGTGATCGTCAAGCCTGCTGAGCAAACGTCGCTTGCGACACTGCGCGTCGCAGATCTTGCGCTGGAGGCAGGCATTCCCGCTGGCGTGTTCAGTGTCGTAACAGGATTCGGAGAGACTGCCGGACAGGCTATCGGCCGCCATCCCGACGTTGATCTCATCGCCTTCACCGGTTCCACCGAGACCGGCAAGCTTTTCCTCCGGTATTCGGCCGATACGAACCTCAAGCGGGTGATTCTCGAATGCGGCGGGAAGAACCCCCAGCTTGTACTCCCCGATGTGGCCAATCTGGACGCCGTAGCAGAACAGGCAGTCGCAGCTGCTTTCTGGAACATGGGTGAAAATTGCAGCGCGGGTTCGCGTCTGCTGGTCCACGCCGGCCAGAAAGAGGTTTTGCTGGAGAAGATCAAAGGCGTTCTTGAAACGTGGAAGACCGGGAACCCTCTGGACCCGAACGTGAAGCTAGGCGCGCTGATCGAGCAAAAGCACTACGAAAAGGTGCTTGGCCACATCGAAAAGGCCCGTGCCGAAGGCGCACGACTTGTGTGCGGCGGGAATGCCATGTTCGCTGAGACGGGTGGCTGGTACATCGAGCCGACCATCTTCGATAACGTGACGCCTGAAATGAGCATTGCGCGGGACGAGGTATTCGGTCCGGTGCTTTGCGTTATCGCATACGATCACGTGGACGAAGCCATCCAGATCGCCAACAATACCTGCTACGGATTGGCTGCTTCGTTGTGGACCGATAATGTCAACCACGCGCACAAGGTCGCGGCCAGAATTCGCGCGGGCACCGTAACCATCAACTGTTTCGGCGAAGGTGACCTGTCGACTCCGTTTGGCGGGTTTAAGCAATCGGGCTTCGGCGGTCGTGATAAGTCGGTCTACGCACACGACCAGTATTGCGAACTGAAAACCACCTGGCTGAAGCTCGACTGACAGCAAAGCTTGGGGCACTGTAGTGATGCCCCAAGCACATCACGGACATCCTGGCGTTGCGGCGCCGGGATATTTCAGGGAGTGACAGGGCATATGCGGCTTGGCTTTATTGGAACCGGCACCATTACTCACGCAATCGTCACCGGGTTGCTTCGGGTCGGCGCATCTTTCGAAAGTATCTGCCTGTCGCCGCGCAATGCGCAGACGGCAGCCATGCTTGCCACGCTCGACTCGCGTATTGCCGTTTGCCGAACCAATCAGGAAGTGCTGGATACCTGTGACGTAGCGTGTCTCGCTGTGGTGCCGCAGATCGCATCGGATGTGCTGGGCGCTCTCACCTTCGAGGCGCGCCACCATATCATCAGCTTTATGGCAGGAATCCCGATTGCAGATGTGCAGCGGATGACTGGCAAAGCTACCGGGGTTGTCCGTGCGATACCTTTGCCTGCAGTTGCGGCTGCAAAGGGAAGTACCGCGATTTGTCCTCCGGACGAAGTGGTACGCCGGCTATTCTCGTGGGTGGGCGCCGCAGTCGAAGTGGACGACGAAAGTAAGTTCGATGCCTTGTCCGCCGTTACAGCGACCATGGCGAGCTTTTATGCCGTGCTTGAAACGCAGGCGGCATGGCTGGTCAAACAGGGTGTCGACTATAGCTCGGCGAGAGCGTATCTCGCAGCGTATTGTATGGGGCTTGCCATCGGTGCGGTCGAGGGCGGGCAACCGTATTCCACGCTGGTGCAGCAGTCCATGACGCCTGGAGGGATCAACGAGCAACTGCACGAGGAACTCTCGCGCCGGGGTTCCTACACCCACTATAGCGATGCACTCGACCGTGTTTTGACCCGCATCGCAGGACAGAAGTAGCGTCGCGGCGTTTCGTGGTGAGCGAGGCGTGCCGCTGAGGGCGCTGGCCAAGGCGGGTTGACCGCAATTGCCGATAAGAACAGATACGCCCAAAATGTTGGGACTACAGTAACCGAGCGCCAACGGCGGTAACGAGTCGCGACTATTGTCGGAGTAAAGTCTAAATAACGCCGCTGCCGGTTCGCGGTCTGCCCTGGTTTGGCCGCACTCAAGGTGAAGAACATGCAGAAGAAGCAACTGTTTGCTGACAGGCTACTGGCTCAAATGCCCTCGTTACGCGCATTGAAGTGCTTCGTAACGGCGGCGCGCTATGAGAGCTTCACGCAGGCGGCGGAAGTTCTGTGTGTGACGCAGGCGGCCATCAGCAGGCAAATCAAGGAACTTGAGGATACCCTGGATGTTGCGCTATTCGAGCGGACAGGCCGGCACATCGCGTTGACCGACGCAGGCCGCATTCTGTACAACGCGTCATACCTGTCGATCATGAATATCGCCGAGGCAGCCGAGGTTGTGCGGCGCTCAGACAAACTCACGTTGAACATCTGCGTTTCTCACACTTTCTCCGCACTGTGGCTGTCTTCGCGGTTGCCGCGTTTCCGGCGAAAGTATCCGGAAATCAGACTCAATATCACGGTGACCGAGCACTTCATGGAACTGGATGAGCTCATGCAGCCGGACGTCATCATCACCAAGAACCCGCCACGGGAACCCGAGTACGAAGTGGCGCCCCTGTTTCACGATGTCGTGTATCCCGTGTGCAGCCGTGCGTTCTTCGAAACTCACTTTCAAAGCAGGGAACTTAAGCCCCTGGACCTCCTCAAGCACCCCACACTCCATCTGTCTTTACTGGGGCGGGCACAGGTTTGCGAGCACGTCGACTGGCGTGTGTGGCGAAACTGGTTTCAGCAGGGCGATGGTTCTGAAAGGTATGCGCAGGGCGAGCATTTTGAAAGTAACGACTACCGGCTTCTGGTTTCTTTGGCGGAAGCCGGTGAAGGGACGCTTCTCGGCTGGCATCATCTGGTTCATCGCCAGATTGACCAGGGAACGCTGGTTCGCCCCGTGCAGGACGCACTGGTATTTCACGACAGGCATCATTACGTCATTACGCACAAAAACGCCAGGAGCCGGCCGGAATATATCAAGTTCCGCGAATGGATTGGCGAGGAGGTCGGCGAGATGATGAGAGACTGGCCCAATGTCCCCGCCGGTGCGACGCAATAGACTCTTCATGCGTCGAATCGCAGTCCATGGACCTGACGCGGGTGTCCCGCAACCCGAGTCTGAAATGCAGGGCATGACAACCTCACCGCGCACTGGATCTCCGGATGGGAGAGCATCGCCTGTCCGGTTCGGAATCGTATTGCTTCCGAATTTCACGCTCACCGCGTTCTCCGGATTTGTCGATCTGCTACGTCTGGCCAGTGACGAAGGGGACCTTAGCAAGCCCGTTCGGTGTGCGTGGAGCATCATTGGCGAATCGCTGACTCCGGTCCGCGCAAGCTGTGGCATCCAGGTCAGTCCGTGGACTACCTTCGAGGAAGCTGGCGAGCTGGACTATCTGGTCGTGGTCGGCGGGTTACTGCACTCAGGTCCATCGGCAAGTGAGGCAACGCTACGCTTTATTCGTGAGACTGCGTGTACTTCAGCGACACTGGTCGGAATATGCACAGGCGCGTTCGCCTTGATGCGGGCCGAAGTGATGGACGGTTATCGCATCTGCGTGAGCTGGTTTCACTATTGGGACTTTATCGAACGCTTTCCTCAAGCCGATGAGCGCAATCTTGTTGCAGACAGGCTGTTTGTCATTGACCGGCGACGCATCACCTGTTCGGGAGGGCGCGCATCAATTGACGTGGCCGCCGCTATCCTGCTGCGACATATGTATGCCACCATCGTAAAGAAGGCGCTGCGAATCCTGCTGGTTGACGACGCGGAAAAGGGGAATGCACCACAACCCCATCCTCCTGGCCTTGAACCGTCGACTCATCCTAAGGTAAAGCGCGCGATCCTTTTGATGGAGCAGCACATCGGGCAACCTCTCAGCCTTGGCGAACTCGCGCATCGACTTGATGTGTCGGTTCGCCAGCTTGAACGTTTATTCAGCAGTGAGGTGGGCGAAGCGCCGCTGTCCTATGGACGACAACTCCGTATTCGAACAGCAGCGTGGCTCCTGACCAGTTCAGACAGGACGGTGACCGACATTGCGTCCTCCTGTGGATTCTCAGATGCATCGCATCTGGGGCGGGAATTCCGGAAAGCATTTGGGGAATCGCCCAACGCCTACAGATTGCGCGGCGCGCATGCCGAGCCGGATGACAGTGGGTGCGCCGCTTCCCGCGATTCATCGCGCAGGGAGCGGCGCATCTCCCAACTCAAGACATAGTCACTGCGGCTTCATTTAAACCATCAAAACCGGTAAGTCGCGCCAACCTGGAAAAACCGCCCCAGGTCCGTATACAACGACTGATCGTACCCGGTGATATCCGGCGAAGCCTGCCACTCGACGTCAAACGGCGGCTTGCGATCGAACAGGTTCGAAATGCCACCGTAGATAGTCCAGTGCTTGATGCCGCGATAGCTTGCCATCAGGTTGAACTGGCTATACGACGCCACAGAACCCGTGCCGCCATCGCCAAACTCCGCCGCCACCGCGTTCGTGTACGGCCCCGTGTATTGCCAGGTCAACGAGGTCGTCAGGTCGTGGAAATCCCAGGACAGTGTCGTATTGCCTTTCCAACGCGGATCGCTTGCGCCGAACGGTTGCAGGAAGGCGAGGTTGTTGCCCGCGAAGTCCTGCGGTGCCGAACCCGGGCTGCGAAGCTTGAAGTGCCACATGTAGGCCCAGTCGCCCGTCAGCGTGAACGTGCCGTAGGTGGTGCGAACCGCCTTGCGGAAGTTCATGTCGAAGCCGTCGGTATCGAGCGAGCCGAGGTTGACGAACGGCTGCACGATATAGCGGATCGTACCGTCAGGATTGCGAACCACGGTCGACGGGTTGTTTGCCTGCAGCACTGCGTTTGGATCTGCCGTGCCGATCACACCGTCGATGTGCACTTTGTAGAACGCCGCGCCGATATCGGTGAGCGCATCGGGAGACAACTGGAAGCCGATGTTGTAGTTCTTCGTGTGCTCAGGCTGCAGATTCGGATTGCCGGTGGTCTGCTCGGTGGTGAAGTGCTTGGTCGGCTTGCCGCTCGGATCGTACGGATCGACCAGGTTCTGGTGACCGAGATAGACCGCCTGCGAGTTTTCAACGCCCGTCGGCGCACGGAAGCCACGGCTGTACGACGCGTAGGTCGTCAGCATCCGCACCGGCTGGAAGCGCAGTGCAAAGCTTGGCGAGAAGGCGCCGCCGAAGTCGCTGTAGTGGTCGTAGCGGCTGGCTTGCGTGAATGTCAGGTTCTTGAGGATCGGAATATCGACCTGGTAGAACACCGCTGCCACATTGCGCGAGCTGTCGACGGTCTGTACGTTTGCCGGTGCGGAGATGCCCTGTGCCGCGAGCGTCTGCGGGTTGATCACCGACGACTCATGGCGGAATTCCGTGCCGAGGCCTAACCCGACGTTACCGGTGGGCAGCGTAAACAGGTTCGACGTCGAGGTCTTGGCGGTGACGCTATCCACCTTCGAAATCGCCTGCTGATTGTCGTCCGTGAACACGCCATTCAGGCCGTTAGGCGTCGAGCTGGGATTCGAGAAGTTATACGTGCCGTTCATCAGCATGTTCTCGACGCCCGCCACGTTCAGGCGGTTCGTGTACGTCGTATCCACCGTGCTCTGGGAATGGCCGTAGTCGGCCGACCAGTCCCAGTTCCCCAGCTTGGCCGTGTTGAACGAACCTTTGACGCCGGTCGATGCCATCCAGAACGTCGACACCGTGTCCGCCACGCCGACGTTGTTCGGGAACGACAGATTGATCGGCGTCGGCACGCCAAACGGGTTGAACGGGTTCGACGCCGGCACGGTTCGCGAAAGCGGCGCGACGGAGCCTGCGGAAGGGTTGAATACGTTCGAATTGGCGGTGAGCGCAGCCGGGCCCTGCAACTGCACGTTCTCGTCGCGGCTTACCCAGAAGCCCGCGTAGGCCTCCGTGTTGTCGTCAACCCGGAAGGTGCCGCGTACCTTTGCATTCAGGCGCGTCACAGCCGGTGTCAGAGAGGTGGCGGCGGCGGTGTTGTACGTGCACGAAGCACCGTTCGTATTTGCCGGGGTGCTGCCCGGCGGGCAGGGACTAAGCGCCGTGTTGCCCCCAGGCGTGCCCCAGAACGACTGCTGGCCGGGGCCGAACGGCGCAGCATGGCCGCCCGCATATTGCGAGTAATCCTGCGACGACGTCATGTCGCGATCGGCAAGCGTCGAGCCGCTGTCGCGGTAGTAGCTTGCGGCGGCCGTGACGTTGAAGCGATCGGAGTTAAGGTCACCGAAGCCGCCCAGCACGCTGAAGCTGCCCTGGCCATTGCCGGGGTGCTGCGCCTTGCCCAATTGAGTGTCGAGCTGCAGACCCTGGAAATTCTTCTTGGTAATGATGTTGACGACACCGGCGATTGCATCGGAACCGTAAATCGAAACCGCACCTGTCTTTACGATGTCGATGTGATCGACGATGCTGAGGGGAATCGTGTTGACGTCGAAGAAGGTGTCAGTGAAGTTCACCGCTTGCGCGTAGTTGGCGACCCGTTGTCCGTCGACCAGCACCAGCGTGTACTTTTCGCTCAGGCCGCGCAGTGCGATGCCGGCTCCGCCCGGTGCCGAGCTGTTCATCGTGGACTGCGACCAGCTGCTGGCCGAGTTGGCCGCGGTGCCGCGCAGGAAGTCGGACACGGTGGTGTAGCCGCTCTGCTGGATATCCTTTGCCGTAATGGTCTGGACTTCAATATTGCCCACTTTGTCCGATGTGCGGATCAGCGAGCCCGTGACCTCAAATTTCTTGAGCTGCTTGACTCCCCCGGTGACCGCCGAATCGGCTGTAGCGGCGGGCGCCGTGGCGCTGTCCCGCGTACTGGCCTGAGCGACTGCCGTGGATGATGCGGCCGCAACCCCTGCTGCTGACGGTTGGCTCTGAGCGAATGCGGAGGTACCCACCGCAGCTGTCAAAGCCATTTCGGCCCAGACTATTTTTCGGATGGCCGATCCTAAATCCTTTCTTTTCATGCTTCTCTCTCTCGCCACTAACGCCAAGTTGTTATACGAAGAGACCTGGCTAGCCCCTTCGTTTGCGGCACCCCACCGCATGGATCCGAGTGCTCCGTTTTTCCTCGAACCTCAGACAACGATCACCTAGGTCGTTGATTTTTAGTAAATTTACAAAATGAGTAGTTATACTAATTAATAAGATTGGAGCCATTCTTAAAGCGGCAGAAATTCCGGGTTATATGAACGGAAGCCTCACATCAGCTCAATTTCCGCTTTGGCATCTTGTTAATTAGTACAGCGAAAATACATTTGTGCGTCTGGGAAACCCAAAACCCGGCATTTGGCACCATGACAAACTGCTCGGGTCAACGTCCGCGTGCCAGCGAACGCCTTTGAGTCCCCTTCATCCCGCTTCTTGCAACCGCGCCTGGCACTGCCCGCCAGGCGTCCCGCTCGTGCTGCCCAAGCGCGGTCGTAAGATTGCCTTTCATTTCGTGTACGGAAACATATCAGCACAGAAATGTTTCGTCAAAATTTGTTTGATATGGGTAACAAAAATGTGTGGAATTCGTAATTTGAGTTGCCAGGGTTTTTACTAGCATCGACGCGGTTTATCAGTCCCGGCGGCTCGCGGCCCCCCAGTCGACGGTTGTGCAAAAGGACGCGCACCCGCCTTGCGACTTGTTCTGCCGCGGCTGTCTTTTGGGCTTGCGTCGGCTCGGGTGTTGGGCGAATGGGCAAAAAAAGACCTGCTCGCCCAAGGGAAGGCGGCAGGTCGAGAACTGACAAGTGTACTTATCGGGGAAGATAAGTGATGCAAGTGTAATGTAAACGAAAATTAAATGTAAACATTCTTGTCGTCGTAACTGCAGAGCAACGCGCGGCGGCGCATCAACAGGGCGTACCGTCTCGATCCCACGGTGGCACATCGCCGAACGCATCGACGAGGAAATCGATGGCTGCGCGTATCCTGGCACTCAGGTGCCGGCGACTCGGATATAGCGCGAGCACGTCGATATCGGGCAAGCGATACTCAGGCAGCACCTGAACCAGCGTGCCGGCACGCAGGTCGTTGCCGACCAGAAACGTGGGTTGCCAGATCACGCCTTGCCCGCCGAGCGCTGCAGCCCGCGCCGTATCGCCATTGTTGGTACGCATGTGATAGTCCACCTTTACGGCGTGAGCCGTGCTCTCGCGGTCGATCAGTTGCCACTCGTCCCCGGTGGCGGCGTACGAATAGCCGATGCATCGATGCTCGAGCAGATCCGTCGGCGAAACGGGGTATCCGTAACGTGCGAGATAGACCGGCGATGCACACAGGATGTTTCGTGAGGTAGCCAGCTTGCGCGCCGCGTGACTGGTCGAACCGGTGCCTGAGATGCGAATGGCGAGATCGTATCCTTCCTCGACAATATCGACCACGCGGTCATTCAGCGAAACGTCGAGTTCCACTTCGGGGTACTTCCGCATGAACCCGGGCCATAGCGGCGCGAGATGCAGAATCCCGAAGGTCACCGGTGCATTGATGCGCAGCCGTCCACGGGGTTCGACCGACGCCAATGACACAAGCCCCTCAGTCTCGGCGACGTCGTCAAGGATGGACTTGCAGCGCGAGTAAAGAGTCTCGCCGCCCTCGGTGAGCGAAAGCCTGCGGGAGGTGCGATTCAGCAGGCGTGTGCCGAGATGCGCTTCCAACTCGTTCACATAGCGGGTCACGTTGGCGGGCGAGGTCTCCAGCGCATCGGCTGCACGTGTGAAGCTGCCGCGATTCACCACGGTCACGAAGACTTCATAGGCACGCAAGCGATCCATGTGTTTTCCCGATCATTCACAAATGCTGAATGATATACCCATGTTTTGAGCCTTTCTCAGTCTTAGGCTGAAGCATATATTGCGTCTCATGGGCCAAGGCATCGGGCACTGGCCGAAAAAACTGAAACAGGAGATTGAACATGCAACGCTTGACAGGAAAAGTCGCCATCGTGACCGGTGCCAGTGCGGGAATTGGCCGTGCCACCGCAAAACTGTTCGCCGCGGAAGGCGCAAAGGTAGTGCTCGCGGCGCGCCGCGAAGCCGAGCTTGAAACGCTCGTTGCCGAAATCGTCAGCGAAGGCGGTGAGGCTGCGTTTCTCGCGGGTGACGTGCAGTCAGAGGACTTCGCGAAAGCGCTCGTCGCGTTGGCCGTCACCCGTTTCGGACGCCTTGATATCGCCTATAACAACGCCGGCACCCTGGGCGAAATGGGGCCGAGCACAGGCGTGTCGGAGGCAGGCTGGTCGGCCGCGCTGGCGACCAATCTGACGAGCGCTTTTCTGGGCGCGAAGCACCAGATCCCCGAGATGCTGAAACAGGGTGGGGGATCAATCATCTTTACGTCGACGTTCATCGGCTACTCATTCGCTTTCCCTGGCACGGCGGCATACGCTGCGAGCAAGGCCGGCTTGATTGGCCTGACGCAGGCGCTTGCGGCGGAGTATGGGCCGCAAGGTGTGCGGGTCAACGCCATTTTGCCCGGCGCCGTCGACACGCCGATGTATCGCGACATGAACGACACCGCCGAGTCGCAGGCCTTCGTGACCGGGTTGCATGCGCTCAAGCGCGTTGCACGGCCGGAAGAACTCGCCCGCTCAGTGCTTTATCTGGCGTCCGATGATTCGTCCTTCGTGACCGGTACCGCCTCGCTAGTCGATGGCGGCGCATCGATTACGCGCACGTGAAATCCGCGGCGAGCAGCGAGATGGTAAGGGCGCACCTGCTAGATAAAAACAGGCTAGAGTTCCGTTTTGACTGGACACGTTTGTCCGCAATCGTGGAGCGTCCCTTTGGAAAGTCTCAATGTCCTTACCGACTTCCTGCATGAGTATCTGCAATGCTGATCGCCTTCGGAGGACTGCCAGGAACCGGAAAGACAACGGTTGCGCAAGCACTCGCTCGCAAGCTCGCCGCGGTGTATCTGCGTATCGATACATTGGAGCAGGCATTCATTGCGTCCGGGAACGGGAAGACGGATATTGGACCGGCGGGCTATCTGGCCGGATATGCCGTTGCGAGAGATAACTTGCGTCTGGGATTGACCGTCGTCGCGGACTCGGTCAATTCGTTGCACATTACGCGTCGCGCCTGGAGGAATATCGCGCTTGAGGCAGGTGTGCGGATCCTTGAGATTGAGTTGATCTGTTCCGATGCAACGACGCACCGTTTAAGGGTCGAGGGGCGGCGAGCCGATATCCCCGGTCACACGCTACCGACATGGAAGAACGTGCTCGACCGTCAATATGATCCATGGGAAGCGGAGCATCTGGTGGTCGATACGGCTAACGTTTCGGTTGAGCAGGCTGTGGAAACGATCATGCGTCAGCTATAGAGGCGAGCGTCATCCACCGCTCACGGCGTCCACCGGTAAACCACCACACTAGAGCCGTTGTAGTTATCCTTCGTGATCACATACTCTCCATCGGACCTCATATACGCCCTGAGCCCATACATCGAATCCACGTCGTTGCCCACATCCACCGTCGCCGGACTGGAGTCGATCAGCGTAGTGTCCAGCTGGCCTGTGGTGAGATTGAATGCATCCACATTCGGTACCGTGTGCACATAGCCGACAAAAAGATAATTTCCGGCCGCAGTAATCGACTTGGGATTGGCGCTGGTGAGGTTGATAACCGGATCAGGCTTGGTGGTATTGCCGGCGCTCCAGCCGTGATACACCTCGATCCTCGACTTTATCGCCGTCCAGTCCGGACTCCCGTCAATGCCCTGTGCGAGGATCATGGTGTCGCTGTCCGCCAGGTAGACGATGCGCGTCAATGGCCGGATGCTCTCCGGAATGGAGATGGTGGTTGCTGCTCCCCACAGCGGTTTTCCTTCGCCATCGAAGCCGGTGAGCGGGTAGTGGAAGATGTGATTCGTCCGGTTCAGACCGGCCCACACGCCTCCTCTGCTATCGATGCAGAATCCGCCCGTGACCGGTCGTGTCGTATCGAACGCGCGACCCGGAAGCGAGGCGTCCGGTATGGCAATGTAGCCGTTCGCCGCGTTGAAGTGGAAGAAGTAAAAGGCGGCGGGATTCTGGCCGGACGCCACGAGAATGCGATTCCCGCCGACCGTGACGAGTTGGCCGAAGTGCTCGTCGCGCTCCGTATCGTTCATGTTCAGGCGTGGATCGGACGGATACTCGAACGGATCGACGGTGTTCGCAACGAAGGTGCCGCCGGCGCTGCCTGTGTAGATGTTGGTGCCGCCATAGAAGTAGGCGGCGTCTGTGGACGGATCCGGCGCTGCGACCCCCTCGAAGTTGAGGGACTGGAGCTTCCACTGCAGGGTGCCGGCACTGTTGTACGCGTGAATGTCGGTGCCGCCGTTGCGGCCGAGGTCCCAGCTTCCACCCCACGGGTTGTTGAGCACATACAGATTGCCGGCCGAGTCTTTGCCGATACCCACGATGCGGGTAAAGCGCTTGTCGCCAACCTGGCCTTTGATGCCGCTGGTAGTGTCGAGATAGCCGCCCTGTATGCCGAAGGTGCCGGCCAGTGTCGGCGTGCCCGAGATGTTGTAAAGCTTGATGTTCATGTCGGGGCCTTCGTCGCCCACCATGAGCCGGCCGGACGCCGCATCGAAATAAAGCGCGGACGGCCGCGAGGCTGCGGGCATCTGGATGGTGTCGAGCGGGGCGCCGGCCGCACTGAATTCGACGATTGCCGCGGCGTTCTTCTGGGCGACCCAGATATTTCCCGCGCCATCCAGCGCAAGCGCGCCGGGACTCGAGATCTTGATGTCCTGCTGCCAGACGCCATCGGTGGTGAAGACCCGGACGCGATTGTCAAAAAAGTCGCTCGCGTAGAGGAGTGAGCCCGCCGTTGCGAGTCCTGTGATGACATCGGCCTTGCTCACGGCATTCCACACGCTGACGTCGATGACCAGGTCGCGCTTCTGGGTGGCCCGGTTGTATCTTCCCACCGCAGCGCTGCCGTAAGGGGTGCCGGACTGCAACGCGGCGAAGATCGAAGTGGCATTGCCCGTAATGGCGCCACCCTGAAACTCGTTGTGAATGCCGATGGAACCGATGCTGACGCCGTTCTGGTAGATCGCGACTCCGCCCTCGTTTTCGTCCCAGAAAGATGCCGTATAGATAACACCCTCGGGCGCGACCCACATTGAACGCGCCGTGTTGCCCACATGCGCGGCAAGGGTTCCATATGTGTTCGCGATCCAGTCGGTGGTGTATTGCGCCTGACAGGCCGGTGCAATTGCCGCACTTACCGCAATCAATGCGCCAAGAAATGCGGCATGAATTGTTTTTCTGATCATGAGTGGTGCCCTCGGAATGGCAGTCACTCAAAATGTAACTCGTCTACCTCTGTAATGATCAGACAATTAAATTAAAAAAAATGGAGCACGAACGAATAGGCCGCTATTTGAGTGGATAGACCGCACCCAACAGGTTTTTCTCTCGTCGAAATATGCGGTGCGAATGCATCGCATATCGGCAGTCTCGGTAAATGGAACTGAGCTTGCAATTCTTCGGCAAGCTTTACCGGATATCAGGACTTTATGCGGGCCGCTCGTCTTTAGGCAACAAGGCGCCAATCATGAAACCTCGCGGCGTGCGATTCATGACAATGCGGCCGCGATGCTTGGCCGCGGTGAAATTGACAAACGCGAGACCTAGCCCGAATCCGCTCTCGTCGTCGATCACGCCCGAGGGCAGCCGGACGAAGCGTTCCGCAACCCGATCCGATTCCTTGGCGGGGATGCCCGGCCCTTCGTCCTCGACGCCTATCAGGATGCCCTCCGGCGTATCGGCCAGAATGCAGCGCACGGTTGCGGCTTCGGGGCCGTATTTCAGCGCGTTGTCGAGCAGGTTGGTGACGAGGCGGCTCAGTAGCAGCCGGTCGGCGAAATAGGCGAATGTTGCTTCAGGCGCCTCGACGTGGATCTGACACCCTTTGCTGACCGCCTTCTCCCAGAGCTGGTCGACCGCATCGATCACCATCTCGTTCAAGTCCACCATTTCGAACTGGCGCCATTCCGATTGCGCGCGAGCCAGATGAAGAAAGCCGTCCGCGAGTTCCAGTGCGTGGGTGGCGTGCGTGGCAATACGCTCGAGGAGCGGGGGCAGCGTCCCGTGTTCTGTGCGATACAGCGCAAGCAACGCCAGAATGGAGGTTTGTGGCGAGCGCATGTCATGAGAGAGAAAGTCCATGGCATCGTCGCGCTGGCGCAAACTAATGTAGGAGGCCGAATGGTAGCGAATGCGCGCGATCAGCTCGATTGCATCCGGCAGCTTGACCAGATAGTCGTTGGCTCCGGCAACGAATGCGTCGCTCTTGACGGTAGGCTGTTCCCGCGACGAAAGCACCACCACCGGCACGTTGGCGAGCGCAGGCGTCGCGCGATAGTTGCGCACCAGATCCAGTCCGTCCATGCCGGGCATGATCAGGTCCTGCAGAATCACAGTCGGCTTGACGCGGCAAGCCATCGCCAGCGCCTCGCGCCAGTCCGTGCAAACGTGCAGATGAACGCCGCTTTCGCTTTCCAGGGCACGTCTGATCACCTCGCCGACAATCGGTTGATCATCGACCAGGAGCACGGTTGCCGCGGGGGCCATGGAAGTCGGGGCTGTAGTCATGGTGACGATAGACAATCGGATATTGAGGCGAGCTGCTCGGTCACATCGGCACGCTCAACGCATGCGTCTGTCACCCATTTGGGCTATCGCCCGGGCGCGGCAGGAGCGGATCGTGTGTGGACCGGCTCGTCGCGTCGATATCCGCCACGGCGAGTGGTGCGAGTGGCTCGACACAGAGCAGGTGTGAGACGTCCACTGATGCGTCAAAATCGGGTGACTAAAAAGTCGATGCCGAGATTGCGCGGTTGATGTTTCGCGGCGGGCGGCCAATTTTAAGATAATCCGCGCCGGCCGGGAGATGGCGATTGTTAAGGATTGTCAACTATCGGAGGCGATTGCCAGGACGGTTGCCTTAAATGTCAAATGCCGCGATGTATTGTCATCGGGCTGAAAGCGGTGAGTGCGCTTGCTTTGTTTTCGGCAGTCGCCGGACTCGGATGTTGGCGAGAGAAGCGGCCGATAGGCAAGGTTTTAATTTTATTAGTTGCCTATCGCCGAAATTGGTCTGAACAATTCCTCTCGTTTCATTGAAGAAACTCAAGCTCAGAATTGTCAATTCAATAAGCCATTCTTTTTCAGCGCTGCATTCATTGCCGCGTAGACCCGGGCCTACGAATTTCCTTGTCCGGCATCGCGGCATGCGAACCCGCGTCGCGTTGTCTTTGGTTCTTCGGCGACCTCGCTCACGTCGCGCCACCACCGCTGGCCACGGTGCGGCGCGGCCAGGTCCAGCCGCTCGCCCATACGGGGTGTCGCGAGCAGGATGCCGCGTGCTGCGGCGAGTCCCATCACGCGTTCGAACGGTTCCTGCCAGCGGTGCATTGCCAGATCGAAGGTGCCGTTATGAACCGGCACGAGCCAGCGGCCGCGCAAATCCACATGGGCCTGCACCGTCTGGTCAGGCTGCATGTGGACGTAGGGCCATTGCGCGTCGTACGCACCGGTTTCCAGCAGCGTCACGTCGAACGGGCCGAGCCGCTCGCCGATGCTCTTGAAACCGTCGAAGTAACCCGTGTCGCCGCTGAAGAACACCCGCAGGTCGCCATCGACGATGACCCACGAGGCCCACAAGGTACTGTTTCCGTCGAACAGGCTGCGGCCGGAAAAATGCTGCGCGGGTGTGGCGGTAAACGACAGGCCGTCGATTTCAATGCCTTGCCACCAGTCGAACTGATGCACCTTGGAGGCGTCGATGCCCCACTCGACCAGCCGGTCGCCCACGCCCAGCGGCGTCAGAAATACGCCGGTCGTCTCGGCTAACGCAAGCACCGTCTCGCGGTCCAGGTGGTCGTAATGGTCGTGCGAGAGGATCACGCCACGCAGCGGCGGCAAGTCGGCAAGCGCAATCGGCGGCGCATGAAAACGCTTCGGACCGAGGTTGCGGAACGGCGATGCGCGTTCCGCGAACACCGGGTCGGTCAGCCAGAACTGGCCGCGCAGCTTGAGCAGCATGGTGGAATGCCCGAGCCGGTACAGGCTGCGCTCGGGCGCGGCGTCGAGCTGTTCGCGCGTCAGCGCATCGACGGGCAGGGCGCCTGCCGGCACGGTGTCGTCCGGCTTGTTGAGCAGCATGTTCCACATGATGCCCAGGGTCTTGCCGAGTCCTTCGACGGGACGCGGCTTGACGTTGCGAAAGCGCTCGCCGTCGTGCTGCTCCGATGCACTGAACGAGTCACGCCCGCGCCGGGCGGCGGTGAGGCCCAGAGTACGGCGAATAGAAGCGCCAAACGATGCCATGGGAGACGTCCCGATACGAAAAGTAGACTGTTCAGTGTAGTTTATCCTGAAAAAAAGTAAACTGCCTGGTGTAAAATTTATTCATGGACGACACTAGCCAATCCCTTCGCCTGACCGATCGCAAGCGCGCTGCCGTGATCGGCGCGGCCATCGAGGAATTTCTCGCCGCCGGCTTCGACGCCACCAGCATGGACCGCGTTGCCGCCCGCGCGGGTGTCTCCAAGCGCACCGTCTATAACCATTTCCCGAGCAAGGAAGCGCTGTTCGCCGCGATTCTGCGGCAGTTGTGGGACTCGAGCGACGCGGGCAAGGCGCCCCCTTACTCGGTCAGCAAGCCGTTGCGCGGGCAGTTGCTGCAGTTGCTGACGAAGAAGCTGAGCCTGCTGAACGACGAGGCGTTTCTCTCGCTTGCACGCGTGGCGATCGCGGCCGGCATTCACAACGACGCGGCTAACAACAACCAGATCCAGTTCTTTGCCAATCCACAAAAGGCTTTGTCCGCGTTCTCCTTTGTGACGGGACAACAAAGTGGCAACCGTGACGTTTTGTACGGGCCGCACTTTTCCAATGTGGATCTCGGCGTGACGAAGACCTTTCCGCTTTGGAATGAGCGTTATCATCTGCAATTCAGAGCCGAGGCTTACAATGCCTTTAAC
>SDBV01003269.1_pt1 | contig 24015 bp, 36 predicted proteins | sample 2277081 | NCBI WGS metagenome assembly SDBV01 (sample SAMN10402039, study PRJNA504765) | marine sediment metagenome | isolation source: marine sediment core GS10_PC15, 223 cmbsf | place: Arctic Ocean: Southern Knipovich Ridge | collected 2010 | reverse complement strand
GATAAATCTTGTGGTGTATGATTATCACCAGCCAATACTAGATTTGGTTTTAATTCATTTATTAATGTTGAATCCATACCAGGTGAAGTCATGCCACTTGCAAGAATAGACCCACCAATCATACCGTGAATCACAACAACTAATGGAGCATTCTTAGTTCTTCCCTCTATCCAAGATAAATCTTTATGCTGCCATCCCGCCGGGATTAATAAAAAATGAACATCAAAAAACATATGTAATTCAGATTCATCATAAACTTCTACATTTTTTAAATCTTCATTGAAAATTTTTGCCCCAAGAAATGCATGGCCGCTCGTCTCTGATCTAGTCCAGCGGTCGTGGTTCCCAGGTATAACTATAGTTGTAATACCCTCCCGTGACCTTCGGACCCATGAAGCTTCTGCTTCCTTTATGACTCTCTGTGTAGGGTTTGTAGCTCTAAACCAATCCCCTGCAAAAAGTACCGTTTCAATACCAGAACTTAATGCGTATTCAGTAATTGCATCCTCTATTGCAATAGTGTCCTCAAGGACAATACCATTTCTATATTCATCATGATGTATATCTGAATAAGCTAGAAATTCCATTTATTTTTCACTATGTGTGGGTACTGATTGTAATTCAACCTGTTGTTTTTCTTTTGACTCTACTTTAATCACAAAACATATTACATTTTTACTAGTATCAGATTCAACTGATAATACTTTTGGTGCATACCCTTCTTTATACTCTTTATTAAGTAGTAATTGCACAGCCTCAACTATAGTAGACTGATTAAGATTAAGCATATTATTACCAATCATTAGTGTATAAGCTCCTCTTCATCCTGTTCAAATTCATTTTCGTCAACACATTGATTATAGTATTCTTCACACATTGATTTATCTATTACTATTATTTTTTCTTTTCTATGAAAAATAGCACTAAGTATACCTAAGATAGCTATTATAACTGGACTTGCAACTACTACAACAAATGGTATCCATGTTTTAATTATGATTGAACATACAAGTGAGCATATAAGAGCAAAAATACAAATTGCAGTAACACATTTTACATTCTTGTCTTTATTCATGTTCTAAACTATTTAACCTAACATTTACTTTATTAATATTTCAGAAGTAAATATATATATTACATTATCACTTCTAATAATTTGTCCAAGGCTTAATTTATCTGGACAACCAACCAAATCTTTTTTATCAGTAAAAAACTTTATTTCTTTATTTTTATCAGAAATAGGAAGTGAAAATAACATCTTCCCTCTAGGATATTTAGGGGATCGTACTTCTACCCTTTGTTTATTTTTACCTATATTCTTAACTAAAACTTTTGCATTAATTATCATATCAAATCTCAAAGTAACTGTAGTTTGGTTCATCAGGCTCAGGTCTACCCTGAGTAATGAAATAGTCACGTAAGTCTTTGAATTGTAATTCTACCCATAAACGTTGATTCTTAATAAGTGCTGCTAAATCCTTAGGGAATTTTGACTTAGTAGCCGCCATTTTAAACATGACACGAGCAGCTATTGTTGCATCATTAACTGCTCTATGAGCACCTACATGTTCAATCCCATATGTACTAGCAGCCTTACTTAATGTCTTTCCCTTAGAATACTTATGATACTGCTTATAAAAAATAAATGGATCTACCATTGGCTTTAATGGAAACTTTATTCCTACTCTTTTAAATTCATTTTCTAACACACAACGATCATATTCGTAATTATACGCTAAGTGAATATCAGCAGAGTTTAATATGTTATAGATATGCCATGCAATATCTTTAAACAAAGGTGAATTTTCTACATCTCTATCATAGATATGATTAACTGCACTTGCTTCAGGCTCAATAGGAACTACAGGTTTAATTAAAGTTCCCCATTCATATACTAATTCACCCTTACGAAATAAACTAAACCCTATTTCACACGCATGATCTCCCAATACCGCAGTTTCGGTATCAAGAGCTAATACGTCAAACAATAATTCTTTTGGTATGCCCATCGAATTTTACATATTCTATATAATTACTGGGTTTGTGTTCAGTATATCTGCAAATTCGACATTCTAAATGAATAGAATCCTCAATATCAGAAACTACATGTAACATGTCATTTTTACATGATGGACATTCAATTTTTGTAACACCTAAATAATCATTTTTATCTCTAGGTGTAACAGTGCTACCCACTATGTTTTCTACCATTGTTCTCTCACTTTCACTCCACATAAATTTTTTACTGCTTCTTTATACCGCTTACTTTTTTCAACTTTTTGTATAAATTGATGTATTTTAGTAGAAGTATTTGTTATCTCTTTTGGTAATTTTACAGATACCATCTTACTTAATTCTTCATCTTCCGAAAATTCATTAATTGGAAATCCTATAGCATCTAGTGTCACAACCAATTTCCTAAGATTACGAATGTGACTTATAATATCAGCATCATTCATTATTATTGTAAACTATCCATCGATATTAAATATCGAGAAGTCGGATTTTTTTCTATAGCCTTCTCTAAAATATTAGGTAAAACTGCAATCTTGCCTCCCCTAATTGATGCATACTTTCTTTCACCAATTATCGTTATTCCTTCTACTAAACCACCAATATTTTCTACTAAAATTGAGGGGTCTTCACCACTATTGGCAAATACTCCCTGGATTGGAATTCCATTAGTTAACATAATACCAGTATCAACACCTAATGATAAAAAATCTTCTCTATATCTATCTTTTTTAGTAACACATTGAAGCATAACAATTTGCTTCTCTGTTAAAAATTTCTCCATATCATTACATAATGGATACCATATATTTATTAAAATTGTTACTTCATTATCGCTTAGTGTCATGCTAATATATGGTGTGCCAGGATTTTTACCTCTAATAGTTGCTTTCTTTTTAATTGTATCAATCATACCAATAACCAGAATGCTTTCACCAATAGTGCATTCTTGTAATGATGATGGACAGACAATTTTAGTATCACCACGTTCTAAAAATGGAGATAATCTTTGATAGATAGCAGCTGGATGACCAGTAATAAATGAACTTAATACTTCTCGTTCATTTTCTTGTTGTTGTATGTCAGTAAATTCACTACCATCAATAAAACACTGCATTAATATTTGAACTACTGGAATTTTTGATCCATCTATTTTCTTAGTTTTCTTCCTAACTAATTTATTTATAATTTCAATATTGTCTATTTTATTTCTATCAGTTAATGTGACATCCCATGAAAAAGCACCGGCCTTAACTAAACTAACTTTTACATTTTTATTTACTGATGGTAATCTTTTACAAAAATCCACAAAATTAGCAAAAGGTCCTCTTCTATTTCTTTCTTCTAGTATTTGATTTGTTGCTTTACCACACCCACGGACAGCAGATAAACCCATATATATCTTATTATCGTCACCAACTTCAAATTTAGAACTTGAATTATTTATATGAGGTGGAACAATACCAACTTTTTTATGTAAAATACCTTTAATTAAAGATGTTTTTTTATTAGGATCAGAAGTAATATCTAATAAAGAAGCATAGTACTCATACGGATAGTATGATTCTAAATAAGATGTGATATATGTAATTAGGCCATATCCTGCACTGTGGCCAAGATTCCAGCCGTAACGTGCGTATCCAGCAAGTCTTTTTAATAATTCATTAAGCCATTTATCTAAAGAACCTTCATAACCTTCTGGTGGTGATAAACCATCACGTTTCAATGCTCGTTCTTTAAATTTATCTTGAGCTGCATCAAATTTTACTTTAATCTTTTTACCAATGGCTTTTCTATAAGCATCGGCTTCCATATCATCAAAACCGGCAATAATTTTTGCTATTGCCATAACCTGTTCTTGAAAAACTGGTACTTGATATGTAATCGATAAAGTTTCATCTAGCCATGGATGCCATCCAATTAATTTTTCTTTACCATGTCTACGCTTTACATATTCAGCTGTCATTCCACCTTCTAATGGTCCAGGACGATAAAGAGCATTAAGAGCCATAATATGTTCAAAACAATCAGGCTTAAATTGACGACATAATTTTCTATATCCAGGTGAATTTAACTGAAAAATAGATACATAATTACCAGTAGATATTAGATCATATGCTTTTTCTTTTTTATCTAATAAATTATAGATATCAATATCTATATTGTGTCTATTTTTGATTCTTTTTAGTGTAAATTGAATAGCATCTAATGTTTTTAATCCCAGCATATCTAATTTTAATAATCCCATTATCTCAATATCATGCATGTCATACTGAATACCCATAATACCATCATGTTCTGGTAGTAAGGGTACTAAATCACTTAATGGTCTATTTGCAATAACTACACCCGCAGCATGATATCCAGAATTCTTAACATTACCATTAAGAGCTATGGCATAATCAACCCATCCTGGCACATTAGCCATTTCTTTTTTAACTTCTGCTGGAACTTCCTCCATCTTAGTTACTTCGTCTGGAATATTATTTCTTAATTCTTTATTTTGTATATATGATACATTTAAAGCACGACCAACATTATCTATTGATGCTTTCAATGCCATGGTTTGAAATGTTGCAATTTGAGCTACTCGATCGTGACCATGTACCTTAGCAATGTATCTTAATACGTCTGGTCTCCCCTCTTGTGTAATATCAGTATCAACATCAGGTAAATCAACACGACCATCATTGATAAATCGTTCAAATGGTATACCCCATCTAATTGGATCTTTAGCCGTAATATCTAAACAATAACATACTAATGATCCAACTGATGAACCACGACCAATTGGTCTTAGCATATCATTTCGTTTCATATATTCAACAATATCATTAATAATTAGAAAATAACTAGCAAAATCTTTTTTATTAATAACTTTTAATTCATATTCTAATCGTTTTACGTATTCTTCCTTATTTGATAATCCCTTATTAGATAGCTCAGTCCAAGCAATCATCTCTAATTTTGCAGCTGCTTGTTCAATCGACCACTCACCATGTTTATCTTTAAATGTAGGAATAATAAATTCTTTATTTATAAGACCATAATCTTCTACTCTATTAGCAATCCTTACACTGTTTTCAAACCACTCAAGATGAAAATTTTGAGTAGCTATTTCCTGTGGTGATTTAAAATAACAATTAACATCTACAGCATCAGTAAATTTACCAATTCGTAATGCAATAAGATAAGCATCATAGTCATCGCTATTAGTAAAATGTACATTACTAGTTGCTACTACTGGTAGTTTATAGTATTCAGATGCAGCTTGTACATTTTCAATATGATCTGGTTCAGAAATCTCTATATAACATTCTACTTTATTAAAAATACCTAAACTAGCTATATTATTAATTTCCATAGTGAATGGAACTAATGCAACTAATCCTTCACCTTGGATGTCATCAACTAATATGAATGGATTTTTATTTTTCTTTTTTCTCTCACACCACGCTACAGTGGTCATTTTTACTAAACTCTTATAACCTACACGATTTAAAGCTATAAATATGACCGGATATTTATTATCTACTTTAAATTCTACTCCGACGATTGGTTTTATATCTTTATTTACACAATCCTTAATAAAAGTAGGTACACCAAACATACTGTCATAATCAGTCTTAGCCAATGACGACATACCAAATTCTTGTACTTTTTTGATTAAATCTTTTGTTTTACATGTAGCCTTTAATAGACTTAAATGCGTATGAACTCTAAGATGAATAAATGGGACGCTATTATCTTCACCTAATATTACTCCACAATTTTGACATGTTCTTGATCCGAAATCATTTGACCAGTGGATTACTGGTTTATCGCATCCACACTCATTCATCCATATATTTTTCATTTGACAGCTTCAGCACCACCAACAGTAAAGTGTTTTTTAAAGCAATTATTTGGTTTAAGACACAATACCTTATCAGATTTAGGATCTACTCCAAACTCATCTGTATGTTCACCACACATATCACACTGCTGTTGCCCCAATTGTGGTTTAAAAATTGGCTGAGACCCTAATTCACTCGCAATTAATTCACAATCAGAGGCAGCATCAGGTGGCATAAATTTTCTAAGATTTTCACCTATACCAACAGCTCGTTGAATTACCAAACTAAAATATTCTATATGCGGTTCCCCCCCAGCTATACCTTGTTCTGGCATTATGTGTATAGTAATAATACCTCCATCGTCTATTGGGTATCTTTTCTTCCACGATCTTTTATCCGTAATTATGAAATCTAAATCTGTACAAAGTTTCTGTAATCTTAATGCAAAAGAATTATCTTCCTTTTTAGGTCGTTGTTTCTTATTATCTCCTTTATTACTTCTACAATTATTACATTTTTGATCATTTTTTGCATATTTTCCAACTATAATTTCTTTTCTACATGAACTACATGGAACAAGTTTTTGCTTATTTGGATCAAATTTAATATTTTTTACAATACTACCAACCATATGGTATCCTCACAAATGTACTCTATGTTCTTTAGACGCTAAAGTTTTAATTTTTTCTAATAATTCTGATAAATTTTAACTTTTCTTTTCCCCATATTTTTTCATATTTATATTTTTCAGCATATTCAGATTCTTTTATACTCATCTTTTTAGCATGGTTCCATAATGTCTTTTTATGCATTACCCACCCAGATTCGTCTATATAATAATAATTAGGTTTAGTTTTTGAATGTAATACCCAATTACTAGCTTTATATACAGCTCCAGTATGACCATAAGAAGTATCTGCAAATGATACTAAACATTTTATTTCTTTAAAATTACGTTTAATATGCTTTTCACATTTAGATAAAAACCAACTTAATAGATTTTTCTTTTGATATCTTGGATGAACACATAATCTAGATAGTTCTAATACTTCATTTGGTTTATATTTTAATGATGTAGCTATTTCTTTTCTGTGTGGTGAAGTAAATCTAGCTACAGCTATTAGTTCATTTTTAAAATAAATACCATAATCCTGTCCATGTCTGCCATGGTGTATATAATGCCAAGTATAGAGAAATTTATCTATAATAATATGGTCAGTAATTTTTTTAAATTTTAAATTATCTATAGTATATTTAATTAAACTAAATTTAGTTATTCCTAACCAATATTTAATTTTTTCTAATATTTTATTTTCCATTAAGCATTCGTGCTCCCATATATAAATAATTTTATATTGTGGATAATATTCTTTTATATAAGTTCCTTTTTGAATGTCTCGAATTCTATTTTTAGGTAAATTATGCCAATAATTACCTTGTACTTCTATTAATAAATTATGAGATTTAATAAAAATATCAAATCGATAAGGACCTAATGGCTGCTCGTTAATATATTTTATATTTAATATATCTAATATTTCACATACTTTTTTATGTGGTTTCGTTAAAGTTTTATCAATATTAGCCATGGATCTAGCATGTTTTTCCTTATATTCTTTATTTTGCCATTTTTTTAATGATTCAATTGATTTTTTATTTCTATATTCTTCTGATCTAAATATTTTTAACATCTTATTCTGATGTTCTTTATCTTCAAATTTCTTTTTAGTAGCATTTGATAAATTTTGTCTAAACTCTTTAGTATTGCAAACCGCATAATATGTATCTCTATTTTCTTTTTTAGACCATATTTTTTTTGATATTTCTGATCTAAATTTTCTATGTTCTTCTGATTTTAAATGTTTTTTCCATTGAGGGTTTTCTGAAGGCTTTATTGATTTTAATCCAAATTCTTTTAATCTTTTATTTATTATACTTTTACTAACACTATGTTTCTTAGCCATTTCTGTTTGTAATAAACCACTCTCACAATCTTTTTTCAAATCATCTTTTAATATATTAAATTTTTTAGCTGTACCTTCAGCTCTTCTACGATTCCATACTTCTTTAGTAGCATTTGACATTTTTTTCTTAAATTGTATATTTTTATTTCTTTCTTTTACTATTTTAGATATTTTATTTTTAAATTCTTTACATTGAAAAGATTCTTTAAAATTAAAAGTGTACTTTAAATTATATTCTTGTATTAATCTCTTAACTACACTCATACTAATTTGGTGTTTTCTAACCATAGCGGTCATAGAAAGACCATTTTTACAATCTTGCCTTAACAATTTTTTAGCTATATACTTTCTAGGCATTAAAGAAATATATCATGATCTTTAGCTGTTGTCAATATCTTTTGTTTAGATACAAAATACAATCTAGTTATACGCGGTCTTGATACACCCATTATATTTGCTAAATATGTATGAGTACCATCAATTAATCTAGTCTTATTGGATTCATTAGCATGACTAAGACAAAAGGAAATAACTCTAAATTCATTTGCATTTAATGTATGTCCATCATCAATTATTTTTAATATAGTATCTATAGCATCTTTATTTGATTCTTGTACATCATTAAATTGATTTTCTTCATTATTGGCTATCGCAATCCTATCATACTCAGATATTCCATCAATAGCATCTGATTTTGGATCATATCCTGATGAAACATGTTTTCTATAAAATCGTTGTTGTTTAGAAAAATTCCATAGTATCCATTTTCTTACCCAACCAGTACGTGGATTAGATCCAAACCAATATTCTGTAAGAAAAGCTCCACATCCAATGTTATATCCTTGTTCAGGATCTAATAATGATTCTATAATTCGAGATTCTAAATCCATTATTAAATCATTAGTATTATTAATATATCCACTACCAACTCTTTGACGAGCATTACTAATTAAACTCAATAATTTTGGTCTAATCATGCTCAATAATAATTTAGTAGATTCATTAATATTAAGTCTCTTACGAATACGACAAGCTAAAATATTCAATACTATATTACGACTAGTTGTTTTTTCACTAAAACAACGCTCCGCATAACGGCAAAAGCCACATTCTTGTGATTTTTTAGACATTTTTACTTCTCAATATAATAAATGCCTCATCACGTTTTAATCTATCACCTTTAAATATTTCATCACGTTTATATAAACTAGTAGTTAAAATCTTTCTATTATATTTTTTAGATACATAATCACAAATAGCCTCATGAATCTCATTATCCAATAAAATTAAATCATCCATTATTTTATAAACCTATACTCTCCGCACTATCATATAAATTTGAAGCTATACGTGTTACTTCTTTTATAAATTCATCTTTAGTTTTAGGAGATAATTCTACAGTGGGAAAATGCAACTGTTGTACTCTATTTTGTTCAGCAACATCAGTCGCATCTAATATTGGATCTTTTATTTTACCTGGTATTACATACTTCCATATAAGTCCTTGTTGTTGTTCATCCCAAAGTCTATTACTAGGTAAACATCCTAATGTCATTATGAATTTCATTACCAGTCACCCCTTAAATTGTTTTTCTTTGCTAACCAATTTGGTATAATTAGAATTTTACCATCATCACTAATTTTTGATAGTGAGAGCCAAACTTTTTTACCTTTTATTTTATATAAACATGCTTTAGCAGTCTTGTGCTCTATGCCCTCATGATTAATATAGACATCATCATCTTTACTAACATTATCCTTCTTCATATTATTTATCCCCAAGATGTTCCATCTGAATTTAATTGAACACCCTGCCCAGAACTTAACCTCTTACTTAATTTTGATTTCTGCTTATAACTATGACTATGAGGACTAGTTATTATATTTGATGATGTAACTATTTTAGATACTTCACGAAGTATACCAGGTCTAGTCATACAATTGCCACATCTTGTATTACCATAATTAACCCAACTACAACTAGAACAAATCCATCTTCCCTTATCATCCATTTTTTATTTTCCTGCAGTCCCTGTAAATTCTCTCATGTAAGGTAAACTAATAAGCATTGAACAAATACTGTCTGAATTTTTTTCATTCCACTCAGGAAGACGATGACCTCTCCTAGCAAAATACATAGCCATTGCTGTTTCATAACTCATTGTATATGTAGCTCTCTGTAAGAAAGATTCAGGAAGGATTTTCTTCATATACCTAACGATATCATATCCCTTTAAAATCTTACCTTTTTGTGTGGTGAATGGTTTCTTATCTCTATATGCTTCACCAGCATTATTAAGCTCATCTAGAGTCGTTGGGATAACATCTCTATCTTGAAAGTCTTTATAACTAAGACTTGTATGTCCTAGTTTATGCATAGTAGAACAGCTATTCCTAACAGTAGCTACCTTATAGGTGTCTAGTTCCTGCCAAACATATCTAGGAATAGTAATATCCATCCAGATTTGGATTTGACGCATGAATTTGCGATGATCTGTTCCATCCTTAATCAATTTACAAGCTAATTTAAGATCTTCAAGGCCAATCTGTGGATTTTCTGGTACAGCTATTTTTCTATTATTTCTTTCCCAATAAAAATTATCTAAAGTAAATTTACTATCACTTTTATCCCATGAGTCCTTAGGATTCCTTAAACCATGAAAAGAACGACGAAATCCATATACTTCAACATTTTCAATCTTCATTTATCTTCTCCAAATTCTTAATTTCTCTGTTTAAATACCACAAACTTTTTTTGAGGTCTTCTAATCTTTTACCTTTTTTATCAGCACGAGCTAAATACTTCACTGTATTTCCAATATTGAACCCAAGTCCCCATGCTTCTATAACTTTAATAGCCTCATATGGATCATCTTCACCACCATAGTGTTTTGGATGATTCACTGCACTATCTTCTATACCCAACATTTCATTTGTGATAGGATCATCTAAAGTACATTTAGTATGATTCATACTACCACAAACAGGACAAGGTTTCTTAGTCGCCTTCTTTTTCGCCACTTATCTTCTCCTCAAATTTAATTAGATCATCTAACCTAACAATTTTATTTTGTATATTATATACCAACCCACTGAATTCACCCTCAGATGGATGTCTCCATTTAGCTATTTCAGTATGAGCATCCTGAGCTGATATTAGAGCGGTACTTAAGTACTCACGAGCACTTATAAAAGATTTTTGTATCTTAGACATTATTATGTTCCTGTCGAACCGAACCCGCTATCAGAACGTTCTGTGGCAGGAAGTTCACCAACTTTTATAATGTCCGGAGTAAAACGAGGAATAAGAAGAAGTTGAGCTAATCTATCACCATCTCTAATTTCACACACTTCATCCATCGGATTCCAAACAAATATTGATATTTCTCCCGTGAACTGCTCATCTATAGTTCCTCCCATTACTAATAATTTTCTCTTTGCAAATGTGCTTGATCTTGGTCGAATTGCGCCCCAATAACCCTCTGGTATTTTTAAATAAACACCAGTGCGTATATTCATCATTTCACGAGGAGGAATATATTCAGGATTTTGATTTTCAAGCCAAATCTTTAAGTCAAATCCAGCATCGCCTACTTTAGCTGGTGGTAAAATAGGATCCTTATGTGGACAATTAGGATGTATCCTAATCATTAATCGTGTTTCTTCTATACCTGATGCTACACTTGACATTTTTGCTCCAACTTTAGTATTTCACCATAAGCTTTATTTACATCTTCTACCACCACAGTACTATGAGCGGCAATAAAATTCATGTAAACAGAAGAATCAGCCATATCAGTAATTAATATTATCTTTTTATGATGCTGAACAGCATAATATAATTCAATAGGTGACCCAACTGATATTTGACCAGACATCCATCTAGCAATTAGACCATCTGCATGATCAATAGCAGCCATATTTATATCATGAATGTATTCAGAAATTTCGAATGTGATTTTATTAAATGCAAAAGTATCAGGATCATATAATAATATATTACTAAGTCCACTATTTTTACATAGAGCTTTAAATTCTTCTTTCCATGATGTACTATCTTTTGCATAATCTATTGAGCCACAAAGATACCAAATCATTTTCTATCTCCTATTTTTATAGTCATACTTGAATATTGACTACCATTAATCCATTTTCACAATCTTCTTTTAGATTACTTCTATCTATATGTATTTTTCTTGCCATTATTTCTTTACTCCAATAAATTTTGCAAATTGCTTAATAGAAAAAGATAGATCTTCATTCATCACAATAAAATAAGGTATACCATATTTAAATATAAATATTTCCATTTCATCTATTAATTTAGCTTGCATATTAATCTTTTTTATTACCTTATCCAATTCGTCTTGGCTATCACGCATTCTTAATTGTGCACGTTTTTTAAGTATATTAACTCCACAGTCTATTTTAATTAAACATCCTTCGTGTTCTGTTCCTATAAATTGATTTTCTAACATCCACTTCAATTGCGACGTAGTACGAGGCGCCCCGTCAATTATTATTACTTCAGCACCACTATTCCGTCTCTTATAGATTAAGTCTGATATTTCATCTCTTAACTTATCCTCAAGTGGAAATAAATTACCTTCGGCCATGTGTTTCATAACTTTGTCATCAGATAAACGACGAGCAATATCCCCACTACTAATGCGGGCTATTACTTCTTTACTAGAAGCTATTAATGTATTTATTACAGTGGTTTTACCACTAGCTGGTAGACCAAACACACCGATAATTCTTCCTGGTAACGGTTTCATGATGCTAACTTCGAATAAAGACTAGAAACTTCAGCAGGAGAAGAACATTCAGAAATTCGTAAAGAGCAAGATCTAGGGTCCACATCTAGATTCGCATTAGCAACAAATGAATCTACACCACCACGTCGTTTACCAACACGAACATATCTATTACCATTTTTCTCACCGTCCTCAGCTATTTGTTTCTTAGTCTTGGTCTCAATCCATAAAAAGTCATCAGAATCTTGAATGATACGATATGACCCACCAATTTTTTGCTTTCCTTCAGCATGTTTATCTCTATTCATTTGAGCTATCATAATAGCTGGTAGTCCCATGTCAACTGTTATGCGTTGCTTAATAGTTGTAGCAGCATAACCGAGTATTTCTTCTCTACTCCATCCACGTTGATCTGGTGCTTTAACTACCATTCCAACATAATCCCAAATTATTCCTTCAATATCATATTTCCACCGATATTCATCAATAAGAGCTAAAATTTCATCAATATGACCTATATTTGGGTGGGCCCAATAAAATCCAGAATTGTCAATCTTTAACTTTGCTTCTGCTAAAACCTGAGCCTCTCTTTGAGTAACTGCACCTGATTGTATTCTAGTATTACTAATGCCAGTAATAATTGATGCAAGACGCATAGTGTTTTCAACACTAGCCATCTCTTGGCCAATCCACAGATATTTCTTATCATCTACTATAGAAAAACAATTCAGCATATTTAATGCTAAAATAGATTTACCAGTACCAGTATCACCAGCTAATACAACTAAATGTCCTGGTTGTATACCTCCCAAAATCATATTGATACTAGGTAATGTATAAAAACTATGCCCAATAATAAGATTACCACCTAGTTTTTCTCTATACTTTAATTCATCCCAAAACTCTTGTCCTAACTCTTGAGGTGTCCTAGCTTGTTTCCTACTCGAAGTAGCTGTTGATATTAAATGTTTTCTATGTTCATTCACAATTTCAACGAAAGGAATAGATAAATCATACGACGATTCAATAAGTCTATCTGCTTGCTCTGCAGCTACTCGTCGTCTATACATATCTAAAACTATTTCACATGCAGCAGCCTCTGTATACTTATAAGTATCTTCCATAATAAGAGGTACAATTTCTGGCAAATCATAATCAACATATTTTGCCATTGCCTCATCTAATACTGCTTGAGGAGTATAATTTTCACCAAATTTATCAGATGCTATTTGACATGAAATAAATAATTTTTTATATTTAGATGATGTAAAAGAATTATCTACAATACCAGCAGCCTTTGCTGTACTATATGAAGCTGATACCTTCATACAACATGCAAGTAGTGTTCGTTCAGCCTCTGAATTAAATAATTGACTATTAGCTATTCTTATTTCAGATACAAAATCTTTTATACTTTCTGTGGTTGTATTTAACAGCTCTGATAAATATGTTGTTGCTATACTTAGATGGATTCCACTAACTTTAAGTAAATAATCACGAAGACTAGCTAATAATCTATGTTTCTCTGTAAGTGAATCTAACTGGAACCCACCACGATTAATATAATACTCAAGAGGAACAACAGCAGCACTAAGCATCTGATAAACAACACCATCACCACCTTGTTTCCAAGCTTCATGGGGATCCGTATCTATGTCTTGAGGTGAAGTTACTGTTACTAAAATTTCGCCAAAATTCTTAGGATTATTAATTAAATTTAGTGATTTTGTCCATCCAGTACTATCATTATCATAACAAAATATTAGCTCTTTTACTTTATAGTCTTTAATTGCTTTTAATTGTTGATCACGAAGATCACTTCCTAGTACACCACCACCCTTTAAGGCTATAGTATCTCTTTGACCTTCTATTAATACTAATTTAGCACCATTTCTTCTAAGTTCATTCTTTGCGATATGAAATCCATATATAATACCTAAATCATGTAGGGGATGTTCTTTCTTCATCCCCATATAATGTTTATCTTCACCTAATTGTTTAGAATAGAAGAAAGATACATCACCAGAATGGTTATGTACTGGATATACGATTGAATTAGTAAAAAGATCTCTACGATTTAATTCTAATTTATTAACATCTTCTTCTGATAATTGTATCTGACTTGCTACATTACTAATTAAAGCATCTACTGTTGGACAATACCCTACCAAGTAGGGCTCAATCATGTCTAATGTAAACCCTGATCTAGCTAAGTAATCATCTCTAACTAATGAATTTTCACGCAAGCATTGATGCATCCATTCAGCTGCAATCTTATTAATCTGTTTATAGTGTGATGCTTGAAGCTCTTCAGGGGTTGGATCTCTAAGATATTTAGATATGTCTATCTTACATCTATCAGCTACGTGTATTATTGATTCTTCAAATCTTAAACCATGCCATAATTGAGCCCAATAAAAGACATCACCACCATGTTGTTCACCACCCCAATCTTTAAATCTATTCCCACTAACTTTAAAAGATGGCTTAGTTTCATTTCTAAATGGCGATGTGATAACATAAGTATTTGATCCCTCTTCTTTCCACTCTACATCACCAACATCTTCTTCAATTATTTGTAATAGATTAGCTCTTTCACGAACAAATTCTTTAGCAGAATTTATATCAGCTATTCGTCTCAAGATAATTTTACCTTATCAAAAGTTTTAGTATTTTCCTTATCTACTTTTAAATTAGTATCAATTGGACCCCAATTAACAGGTTCTCGATCTTTATCTACTGAGTCTAGTATGCTTTTTAGTACTTGTTTTGATTGACTAGTAAGTTCTTTTCTTTCTAATAATTCATTACGAGCGATAGTGAATTCTTTTTCAATAATTGGTAATAAATACTCTACTGATCGTTTTGATTTATCTAATACTAATTCCATACATTTATATATAAATTCTGTTGAATACTTACCAGTAATATTAAATATATTCCTAAGCGATGTTAAACTAAAATCAATAATAAGCCAATCAGAAAATAATGCATACATTTTTGTGAATTCATCACGTATATGATCAAAAGCTGTTGGTAAAATAAATCCGTATCTACCAAAATCTATATGTCTTTCCCACCATTGTATATCAAAATTAAATCCTGCTATTTCTAGCCAATCTACATGCTTATGCCTATTACCACTTAATGATCCCTTTTCCCAATCAGGCTTACTAACACCAGGTTTATTCTTTTTAGTATGATAAGCAGATGATGTATATCTACATATTGCATTAAATACTTTTTTATTCTCTGCATATAGTATAGCCCTCTCCCATACAAGAGGAGAATACTGATCAATAATTGAATTGACTAATTCTACTTGATTAGTATTAGTAGACCCAAATTTAATACACATACCAAGTACTTCATCACGAAGCCACTTAGCTTCACGACTCATAACTGTATCAAATATTGGGTGTTGAACCAATAAAGTCATTTCTCATTGGCCCAAAAGGGAAGACTAGTATAAACACTATCTTGTTTAGTATTATCTAATTTCTTTAATTTTTTCCTTTTAACTGGTGTCTTAGCTTCACCGATAATCTCTTTTAAGATTAGATATTCAAGCCATTCAGTCATAAATAAACCATTATTACGACAATATTCTGATATTTTTTCATGTATCTCTTCACTAACATGTATAACTTTATTGGTCATGATGATCCCTAATAATTAGACTATATGCTAATTATGGACGTAATTTATCATACTTTGATTGGAAAACGAGCCGTAAAAGGAATATCAGTCATATGCATTTCTTGTGCTTTATATATATAAAATGTATGGATTTCATTATCAACTAAACACCATGCATAAACTTGAATACCTTTTTGTCCTTGTTTTAATTCATATGGTTCAATATGTCTCCACTTTCCATTATACCTAATATAGAGTAATCTCTGCTCCCTACCAGCTCTAATTACAGCAGCTACCATCTCTGCATGAGGCACATATCCTATTTCTTGTTCAGTATAACCATATATCTCTTCCTGAGTAAGTTCTGGTGAAGATGCTGGTTGCTTATAGCCTGGAAGAGTAGAACTAAACTGCGTAACAGCTTGTTTAATTCGATCAAATAAGTTTGTCATTTAAACTTTATGGAAATTGCGAGCGCCAATTCCCCTCTCCCTGACTCGATATTTTACTATTGACCTATATATATTTACAAGTTTTGTTGGTCTCATATTTGAAACATGTAGAACTAATGAACGCAATCTTTTTTGTTTATAAATTAAATCGTCTATAGTATATCGTTCTTGTGTAATTATTTTAATAGCTATTGCATGCCTTCGTACAAAAATACCGTGTTTAGTTATTCTAACATCATTATCACCAATAAAAGCATTGCTAGTATATGAAAATGTTACGGTAGTTTCAAAACCATTATCATCAAAATGATGTGCTTCTGTACATATACCACAAATAGAATCTGCTGTACCACTAGTATAGCTCAATGTTTTAAAATTTGATGTTGTAGCTATCATTTCTTAAAATCTTCATATAATCTACTCTCAACTACACCCTTTGAATCTTTATATTTACCATCATATAATGAATCAATATCTCCCTCAATAGTATCAAAATAGATCTGACACACTTTAATATTTTTATATATTATAACTGGACGAACCACAGCAATTTCAAGAGTCCATTGAGCTATGAACCCAACATCACCAAATCCAGCAGTTAAGTGAATCTGAATACCCAATCGAGCTAAAGATGATCGACCTTCAATGCATGGTATATAGTGGTTAGATCCAGCAACTTCATTAGTATGACAAAGATATAATTCTCCTGGATAGAGTACTATTCCATCATCAGGTATTTCATATTCTTCAATAGGATTCTTTTTTTTGATATCTAATGGCAATATAAAATTATTTTTTAATGATAAAAATCCAGATCCATTATCATGTGGTATACTTTTATATCTTGATATATTAGGTCCTAGAGTTAAGTCATATGAATTAGGGCCCATATTCTTTTTAATAAATGGCCTAATAACTATATTACCTGTTTCTACTTCTTGTGTGATTTTAGATCCAGAAAGTTTAGCCATTTTAATATCCTATATGGGTGTTCCTATTAAAGCTACTTGATAAGTAAATGTTTTAGGGGGCCACTCTAATTCAATACTTATTGATTTCATTGTTTCTGTTATATTAACCCCACACGCTTCTGGACAATATAGTACATGTTGATTTTCATTATTTTTCAAAAAATTATTTACTCTAATTCTAAGTTGTTTCCTAGCTTTACCTTGCCAATATAAACAATTTTCTAATTGACGTTGAGACCAATTAGGATACTTATTCCTCATGGATTTAACATGTCCATATAAATTAAATATATTATATACAACATAGATAGGTTTGGATAAATCTAAAATTTTATGTAACAATAAAGCTTTAGGAGGACAATCTGAACGTTTATTAAAATTAGGACAACCTTTAGGATGATTATAATATGTTTTTACACATAAACCACGCATTGAATCATCAATAATTGGCACTATTTGCACTATACTCATTTTTTCCAAAATTCTCTTAATGCAATATCTGAACAACGTTTACTAAATTGAGCACCAGTTTCATTTTCACCCGCTTTAACAGTTTCATTTATTAAATGAGTACAATCGGAAAGAATTAATTCTGCTAATGCTGTTCTACATTCTTCTAACATTACACCAAATACTAACATTTTATCTAATCTACCTGGTCTAGTAGATATTTCATTTTCATTTGGTATTCCTAAAGATTTATCAACCTTAGATACATCATTAACAGTAATAAATACTAATATTCCATCAGCTGGCTCAACTCCAGAAATTGTATTTAACAAACAATCCAATGTCAATTTTCCCTTACCGGAAAACATATTCTCCTGAATTAATTTATCTTTATTAAATATTCTATCAATATCCTCAATTAATACGATACATGGCGCTTTATTTAAAGATCGTCTCCAATATGATGTTAATTCTTCATTAGACATAGATACTAAATCATACATGTCGATTGGAAAATCTAAATGTTGACCTAATGCTTTAATAAAACTAGTTTTCCCAGTTCCTGGTGGCCCAGACAATAAAGCTCCTATTCTCCACATTAAACCTCTATCTTTATACCACTCTTCTGAATTTTTCCATCTTTCTATGTACTTAATAAAATCTTGTGTCTCATCTGGATAAAATAAAAAAGAAAATGGAACTTTAGATATAGAAGGGCCTAAATCTTCCCATGTAAAATTTATAGGTCTTAATTGAGATGATGACCCTTCTTTTACCACTTCTTCCATAAGTGAAGGAGATGCTTCATCATTAGAATATGAACCAAAAAATTTTCTAATATAATATCTAGTAGTACTACTATTTTTCTCAAAATTATTAAATTCTTTTATTGCATCTAATAATAATTCTTCTATATTAAATGTACCTCTAACAAAACTTAATGAAATAGAAGATTGATTAATATCCTTACCTTTTAAGACAAAAATTGGTTTCCATCCTTTAAAAAAAGTTAATGATTCTCCAACATCTTCAAATGCAACCATCTCATAAGATTTCTTAGGTCTAACAAATATATTTTCTGATTTATATGTCTTAATATCTAATATACCACGTCTAAAATGTTTCCAAAAATAACGTATAATAATATCATTAGCACGATAATCTATATTCACTGTTATAATAAATATAGATTTAAATCGCGTAAAAAATCCTTTTACTTGATTCCAAAAAGCAGCGATAATTGCAAAACCTGCAAAACCAGCCGTGCCTACAATAAATTTATCCATTTATTACCTCAATATCACCAGAATGAACACCTCGATGACAATTTTGACATAACAATATGCATTTATTTAGTTCAGATTTTACTCGTTTCCATGATCTTAATTTACTATTACTAATACTAAATTCTTTCTTTTTTGGGTTAATATGATGAAACGTTAACCCTTCTACATATTTATTCCATCCACAACTAATACATTTACCACCTAAGTATTTTATTCCTAATATTTTTATTTTTCTTCTATTTTCCGTTTTTAAACATGCACCACATTTACTTTTATGACGATGATATCCTCTTCTACTATAATTATAAATTCTACCACAAATTATACATGTTAAATTATAGTTAGTCATTATTTATCTTTTTAATTTAATGTGTCCAGCATGTATACCAGCATGACAATTAGCACAAAGCAATATACATTTATTTAATTCTTTCTTTATTCTATTCCAACTAATAATTCGCCATTTTGCAATTCTAAATTCTTTATTTTTTGGGTTTACATGATGAAATACTAATGCAGACATGTATTTATTAAAACCACAATTTATACATTTCCCACCTTTATATTCAACACATTTTATCTTTGCTTTTCTTTGTCTTTCAATATTTTTACACGAACAACATCTAAATGTATTACAGTTATGTGTCCCACGTTTATATATGTATGTTTTATTACAAACCTCACATTTAACTTTTTCACCATCACGTGAGAAACACTTTTGAGCACTCTCTCCAAGAGAGACACATTTTAAACAATTTTTCCTCAAATATAATTCTATTTTTTTCCCATTTATTATAACTAACGATTTAAATTCTTTACCACAATTTTTACAAATTCTAGTCGAAGGTTTTTTATCTTTATATTGATTTATATAACCATTAAATGGAACACACTTTAAACAATATTTTCTAGCATAAAATCTACGGATTTTCCCATTAATTTTTTTCCTAGTTAAAAATTTTTCACCACATCTTTTACAAGTATTATAAATTCTTTTTTGAACAGACATTACTTTATTATTGTATAATACGAAACATAATCTGTCAATATCCAATCACTATATGTCTACAAGTTCGCGCTTGTTGTGTCCTTAAATTAGAATGTTTAGCAAGAATTGGTACTAAATCTACAGGATCAAATATTAAACCCATCTCTTTCCCTGGATATGCACGACAAACACGACCATATAATTGCCTTGCATCTAACACTGGTTGAGCTAAAACTAAACTATCAAGAGATGGAATATTAAGTCCATAACTACCAATATCAGAAATTACCAATAAGATTTCCTTCTTGTTTATTTGTTCTAATATCTCTTTTCTTTTCTTTCTAGATGTTTTACCATACATTAATTGTGAATTCAAGTCAGATAATGCTTCTTGTAACTTCTTGCTATGTTCAAGATATCTAAAATAAATATAACAACTTTTACCAGCTTTTACCATTTCTCTAGCTTTTTGAGTTACCAATTCAGTACGTGCATTATTTTCAACAACTTGTTTATCAATAATTTCTTTATAATTGTCCTCTTTAGTACCTTTTATTCTACCATTAAAATCCGGTATTGTTGGCACTGCAAATTTATTAATATAAAGAGGAACTATTAACCCAATTTTAATAAAATCAACAGTATCTCTACTATCATAAATTTTAGGACCAAAATATTGTTCAATTGCTAAATTAGTACTTTTTTCACCACTAAATGCCCACTTATAAGGTGTAGCTGTAGTACCAAATATCTTCTTACATTTGAGTAAAGAATAGATACCATCAATTGATTTATTATCTGCATCATGTGACTCATCTAATAGCATTAACCCAACATTATTTATCCAATCTTTTAATTTATCTTTATTATTTGTTGGTTTTTGTCTTTTACCAATACCTAGAATCTTAGATATAGATTGCATAGTCGCAATAACTATATTATTTAATTCAAAATCACCACTACCTATTATACCAACATGGCCAGGAAACATCTGATCAAAAGCTTCATATGTTTGATCTAATAAAATTCTACTATTTACTAATATTAGAGTTCTGGTATAATGTTCCTTTGTGATTAATCCCATAATGATGGTTTTACCAGTACCAGTTGGACTAGCAAGTATACCACCATTATTTTCTAAAGATGATGCTGTAGCAGTCACTTGAAAAGGAAATGGAGTAATACCACCTAAGTCAGCGTGTTGAAGATCAAAAATCTTTTCAGAATCTTTTCTATCATCAATTACTTCATAATCTACGTTATTCTTATCAAAAAATCTACGCACTCTAGATACTAAACCTGTGCGAAATTTTTTATCCATAAGATCAAATAAATGTTTATATCCATCTGATTTCTTATTCTTAAATGCCCAGGTATGTTGATATCCTTCTGGTCTATACTTCAATTCACCATCTAAAGACATTAATACTTCCATACTTAAATTAGCATCTAAGTACGAATAATTATTCTTTATTATTATTTGAGTCAATTACTTACTCATTTCCACAAATGTCTACAGTTTTAATGTAAGTGATTACACTAGCATATTTAGCTATATATGAGAATAAAAGAAAATCTAAACTTACAGTTGGTCTATTATCAATATTATTTAAAAATTCCTGTACCATTTCACTAATATGATATTTAGTATAAGTATGTAAATTTAAACTATTGCTTATATATATAAGAAATTCTTCCATAGTATAATGTCTATACACCAACTCTCTATATTCGACTTCTTCCATTAGTATCTATTATTGTTATCTGGTGCGCCAATTCCAGTCATTAAACGACTAGCAGCCTCATATAATCTAGTAACTGCTTGTGATGTTCTATATAGAACTTCTTTTTTTGCTTCCAACGTATTATGGACGTCTGCATCGTACGATTCATCCTTGTTGCGTTTATGATTCTTTTGTATATATAAACTAGAAATTACCACATTATATAGCTCTGTAACGTATGCTAAGTCATTAGCATACTTACCTAGTCTAGGAACTAAATCATGTTGAACTGATAATGGATGATTAGCTGTAAATTGTGGGATTTTATTACTAAGAATATTTCTAGCAATAAAATATGATAAATGCTCTGCAGTAATATCTAAGATATTAGTGATCATAACTGGTTCTATTGAAGTAACCATAATTATTCCTTATATTTTCTTTCCGGCGTCATAATTGTTGCTGGTACATATCCTTTTTTAAATTGATTAAGTATTTTATCTTGTAATATACGACACATATATTCATCAAATTTAATTGGCTCATCATCTGAATAAGTAGCTAATACCTTTAAAGCGGTATCTATACCATCTTGTAATCCTTCTGTATATGAGGCAACCATACTTACTCCTTATATTTAGAGGCTTTTATCATGTTATCACTAGCCCATAAAGGTTGAAGATTAGTATAATGGAAACATTTTCTTTGTTGTTTTGGGTCAGATAAATCAAAAATAGAACACGGCTTTATATGATCAATATGCCAACCCTTAGACCCATGATTGTCCCAATTCATACCTAATTGAAATTGAGATTCTAAATGTGTTTTCAATTTTTTTAATGAGCAGCCTACCAATTTCATAGTACTATTGGATTTAGTAAAATTTTTTATAGCTTCATTTATTCTTCTACGTAAATTATCTTTCAATCTAACATTAACATCTGTTTGTCTTTTCTTCTTCTTACTAGCCATAATTTTACCACGAATTTTAGGATACTCTTCCTCTCTTCTCTTTTTATTATCACGTAAACGTTCTTCTTCCGTTCTATTTTGTCTTTTTAATCGTCTTCTTTTGTTTAATTTCTTTCTATTGTCACCTGTATTTCTATATTTTTGACTTTTTACTTTAGCTTTTTCTGGGTCTTCCCAATATTCATCTTTTCTATTTTTGGCTATTTTATCTTTATTTACTTCATAATAAATTTTATTACATGCTTTACAATGAGGAGCCAATCCATCTTTATAATTCTTACCTCTACAAAAATATTCCGCAGTTTTTGGTAGTTTAGATTGACATCTACAACATACCTTATAATTATTCATTTCCATTTTTCCGAATTTGATTCTATCATTTCTTTAAATAGCCAAATAGCTAACTGTTCTCCATGTAGATTAAATATAAAATGCTTAAATTTTAATTCTTCTTGTAAAAGATCTCTAATACAAAATTTACTATTAGTTCTACTCAAACAACAAGCAACGCAAAATGTGGGCATGTCAAATCTATTAATAATTAACATCGGAACACGATGATCCGGACAATCTTCTATTGCCTGATCCCACCATTTCCATATTTTCGATTTTTCAGAAAAGAAATTATGTAATCCTGTATATGAACTAGGTGCATTCTTTAATTCTAAATGGAATGAAAAATCAGGTGCATTTGACGCGATGTCACCAGCTAAATCCCAACCTTCCTTTAATATGGATCCGCCAGACATTGGTGAGCGACAAAATTCATAGCTATATTTTCCATCTTGATTCCACCACTTTTCTAATTTTTTAGCTAAACTTCGTTCAAAATTAGCACCTTTACGACGAGCGGCCTTCCCCGCCCTCGACTGATTTTCTTTAGTCGAGGGAAGGAAAACATTATCGCACTTTGGACATTTAACCTGTACTCTACTCTTGGTCTTCTTCACTGCCATTTAGTGT
>SDBV01003268.1_pt1 | contig 24018 bp, 29 predicted proteins | sample 2277081 | NCBI WGS metagenome assembly SDBV01 (sample SAMN10402039, study PRJNA504765) | marine sediment metagenome | isolation source: marine sediment core GS10_PC15, 223 cmbsf | place: Arctic Ocean: Southern Knipovich Ridge | collected 2010 | reverse complement strand
CAATAGTGGAAACAAATATTCTGTACCAGTTAGTCCTCAAAATATTTCTAATCTAAATCCTACGTTAGGGTTAGCTTTATATGAAAAATATAATTCTTTTACCAGTTATTCGGATGTTGATTTGGGAAACTTATAAAGGCTGCAACGGATCTTGCAGCCGGAAGAAAAATAATGGTTGATCCGGTTCCTAAAGAAATAACATGGTTTATGTTGGCATTTAATATCTAAATGCTTACATATATCCAGTACCCCCCAGCATGTATTGTTTCTACGCTTGTAGGCATCTGCAATACCGGCAACGAATTTGGGAATCCATATCACCTTTTGTTCCCAAAGGCCTGGATGAATAACATCAAGCTTCACAAGATCCTGAAGGATCTTCATCACATCTTCATCACCTAGTTTTGATTCAAGATACATCAAAGAGGTATCATCATTAATGTTGATGTAATGGTTAGAGGCCTTGCCAAGTAATTCAAGTAGTTTAAACCACACCGCATACCCATTGTTACCATGCTTGGATTCAATGATATGCATCTTCCTTCCATGATCCACTTCATGTGGAAAGTAATCAACATCCGTTCTTGCTGGTCGTGCCATTATACTGCGATTCCTAATGCCCTAAAGATGTGCTGTTGTTCTTCATCTGACATTAGATTTACATTCCGTTCCGCTTCCTTCAATGCAGCTTCAATTTCTATCTGTTCTTTAATCTTCCTACTCAAAACCACACTATCTACCACGACCTTGTGTTGATGCACCCTACGTTCCCTTATATCATCATTCAGTGCGGCTTCAATGTGCGCTCTTAACACCTTCAAGTTCCTGGTATGCTCAAAACAAACATCTTCCTTGTACCCTAGTACACATCCACACCACACACAATTATATATATTCATTGGTTGCAAATTTGCTACCTGATTAGACAAAAAATTTTACCCCTTAATAAAGATTTGATCTTGTATGCATTTATATCCGTTGGCCTTCAATAATTCTATCATCTTATCGAGTGTAATTTTTCCCGTATTCATACGGTTTCGATAGCTTTTCTTGTGATTCAATTTAACCTTTGGATCATCAAGCATTTGGGCAAATGCTTCCTTTACATCTAATCCTTTTGTTGTTGCTGCCTGGGCCATATCTTTCAGCTTGAATGCTGCGCGCAAGGTTGCAAATTTGTTACCACCAATCAATAACAATGGGTTTAGGTTATTAACAATTTTGTGTTAATAAGGTGGATTACCAGATAAAAAAACCCTATGGATTTCTCCATAGGGTACGCTTGACAATCATATTCAATGCCCTTCGTGGGCTTGGCAAATATAATAAAAAAAACCGCCTGACGAAAAATCAGGACGGCTTTTAAATCACTGTAGGAAGGATCTTTACACGCAAGCGGACCAACACCAATAATTAAGGTTGTTAGTGTGTGGGCCGTTAGGCTTCGCGCTGAATAAGTAATTAGTATTGTCTAAGCCTGAAGATGTACCGTTGCATATATCAATGTACCATCTATCATGAATCGAATATAGCTTGGTCGCATCAAATCTTTCAGCATTTAAGCTGACTTCAAACATGGGACCGAATGTATAATTGAATGTTAGGTACCAATACACGCCTGGCAGCGCTTCCGCTAATGGTGTTGATAACTTCAATTCACTTGGATCATAGATCACTTCGGTTTTGATGGTCGTTGCATCATCAGATCCGTAACTGATAAGTGGTGCCATTATCATAATCGCACCCAGAAATATTGCTATTGTTTTTCGCATCATGCTGTAAAGGAAAGTATATTAATTGAAAAAACAAATTAAATCCATTGAATTTTGAGGCGAGTAAACGTTTACTCTTTGAAAATGTAGTTGTGAAGCAACGAGAATTTGAAATGAGTAAGGAAGAATCTGATGGATCTACTCATTCCATGTGGTCATTATTCTATTTAACATAATGTCTAATTATAGGATCAAATGCCCCATTCCGATACTTCTTAAATCTGCAATCTCTAATCATCAATCCCTAATCTTAATTATAGAAAAACGCGGGGCGTTTGTCCTATAATGTACTGCGTTATGTTTTGTAGGCATTGGCCGTATCTCAATGGGTAGATTCATGAAACCCCAAGTTCGATTAGACCCCGAAGGGGGCGGTCACCGTAGGTGGCTCGACTTGTATTATTTAACTGCCTGATGGGTAGATTGTCTTATAATTAATATTATGCGTTAATCACCATGCTGCTTAATCCCTTCGCGCTTGGCTTTTATTTTGGTGTATTCAGCGATAAGCGATAAATGATTTTTAATCTTGGCAACGTTGTAGCACAATACGGCAAACATAATAAATACAATTACACTAGCTGCTGTGGTAATCATGATGGCATCATTCATATCAATAGAATTAAGCCCACAAAATAGGGGCTATTAGAACTATCTGCGAAGGTTGTAACGAACCTTATTCCCGAAGGAATGCACGGATAGAATAATAGCCCCAGCCTGAACCCTCCGTGCGTAATTCGTTACATTCTCGCAAAGGATTGATATGCTGGTGCGAATGTAATTTAATAATAATTAATTCTATACAGTAGAAATACCCTATTCTTCCAGTTTACTCGCCTCAGTCCCGAAATAGAAAGATCGAAAGCCTGGCAAGGCGTAGAGATTTCGTAAGTGAAACGGTTTCGGGACAATATTAAAGATTCCAATTACGGGTGATTCGATTTACTCCCCGGCTAGAATCAAATATAAACAAACTTGTTTGAATATTAACAAAAAATCCCCTTACAAGATGTAGGTGTCTCCTTCTGGAAAAATATTAATTGAATATACAATTAAACAAACTTGTTTAGATATTAACAAGTCGTTGAATTAGTGGTGCCTACGTGTGAAGGTTGTAAGGCCCAATAGGATGGAACCACAAGCTGACAAGCAACAAACAACGGTAACTTCACCGATAGATGTATAATCCAAATCGGGGACCATGGCAAGCGCTGTAAGGATCATTACAGATGCAGCACTTTTCCTTGAAGAAATCTTGGAATCCGGCTTACTGTTTTCCTTTAATAAGGAAACAATACCATTGGGACCGGCAACAAGATCAGTAATAGGTTTGATGCCAACCTTGGCAAAGAATTTTCCAACTGTAGTTTCTGCGAACATAGTGTTTGATTTAGAAATATGATTTATCAATTCCTGGCATGAGAATACGAATATACAAATTAAAAATCATTCACATTCAGAAGGGTATAAGTAAGTGTTTTGCCCCAATGTTTAAAACCTTGATCCGTTAGATGAAGCATTTCACCATATTCATCAATGTTCACTGTTACTTGGCAACCGGCTGAATACTTTCCAATTCTGGTCACTTCAGCTTTCGTGTGCGCACGGTGGCCATTGATACCATGCCATCCAACATCAAGCGTTAATGAATTCAGTTCAGGCATTTCATCCTTATCTCCATCCCTATACACACCAACTTCACGGGCCTGAACCAACGCCTTGTATTTACCCTGGTGCATTCCTGATTTGAATAAGCCCCTATGCTGGCCTTCAGGTAATATGGCGGTACCTTTAACGTTCAATGGATTCTTCAGGTAGTATGCACCTGGATCTGTTGTGCCCATCCAAGGAACGAAGGCCCATCCACTTTTGTATTTCCACATCAAGCCAAACTGATCATTCCATTGGCCACCCATATCACGAATGGCAAAAAAGTTTAGATTAAACGGCTTATCTGTACGCTCAAAAAGGATGTAACCCTTACGATTAATAGCCTTGATTACTTCTTTTGCATCTATCATTGTGAAGTAAGTTTTCCTTCCATACGGCCAAGACGTTCATTCATCTGCGTACAGAGTTCATAAAGTTTGTTGTGGTTTTCTCTGGCGCTACTACGATCAATGGCCATTGTTTCTTTCAGTGTATTGATACGTGCATTAAATTTATCATCCATGTTGATCTGATTGACCTTCATAGTGTTGATAACAATCATCTGTTTAACGTAACCGGTTAGAACCGTACCCAATAAACCCACTACCGAAACCCAGAATTCCCAATTAGAAAACAGGGAAGATGCTTCATGCATAATTTCTGGTGTGTGATTAAGTAGTACCATAGCAGATAGCCTAAAGGTATGAATTATTCTTTATTCTCAGGGAATCGTTTGTTGCCATTCTGAATCTTCCAATTCTACCAAAATCTCATCATGATTATATTTAGTATAAGCATCAAAGATTGCTGGATCGGAACCTTCCCATTTTAAAACTGATCGACCATCACTTGAATTCCTTAAAGCATCCGTTGAATTTTGCATACAAACATCCAACATTGGTTGCGTAATATCTGTGGTGGTTATTATTATATAAGTTAGGTTGTTCATGGTGTATCGTTTACGAAATCATTAGCGGCCATATTTACCATAGTTAGATCATTATTTCCCTGAACATCTGTTATGGTAGGGAAGGTGTCCCCATCCCCCATGCGCCAGAAGTTATTTAATTTAGCACTTTGCGAATGTAGGGTTAAGTCCGTAGGCACGCCACTATTATAAGTTTCGTCCACTTCTGTTTGGTCAAAGGCCACGTTAGGGAATATCCCAACTTCGTCTACATTTCCAGATAAGTTTCTATCTAAGATACCACCAAACTTACCTACCTTAACACTGGCACTACCATTAGTCAAGCTGGTAGGTATAATTCCGTTGATGGTTCCGGCTTGAAAGACCCCGTTTATAAAGGGCTTAATCCTATCTGCTGCTGCTATATTACCATCATAAACCACTATTAAGTTGTTCCAAACATCAGTGGTCAAATTAGCTGAATTGGTAGTATAATTCATACTTCCAGACGACCCTAAAATTTCTGCTATGATTATTATTAATTCATCACTGGCGGCATTACCAGACTGAATACTCCAACCGCCCTGAGTAGGGAAATCCCACTTAACTAATATAGCCTGATTAATCGCTAATGAGGTGTACTTAAACCATATCGACCATGTCATTCTGGTAACAGAATTTAATGCCGGTACATCACCGGAAGTTTCTGCGAAATCATCTACACCATCAAATATAGTTGATATGTCATTTATGAAAGCCGGTGAAGGTGGAACATCCAAAACAAAATTGGTTGGGGACATATTAATCATAGTCCCATCATTGGAACCCTTATTGTCTGTTATTGTTGGGAAAGTATCATCGTCACCCATCCTAAACCAGCTTACTAAATTAGCATTCTTAGAATGAGTTAATAAATTAGTCGGATTACCTGAATTATATATTTCTTGTGCCTCGGTTAAACTTAAATTAGTATTCCAAAACGATACTTCATCAAGATTACCTGTAAAAAATGATGTTGATGATCTGGCGTTCGATCCTATCCGCCCGTTATTTATTGTTATCCCATTTGCCCAAACAGTTTTATCAGATTCAATTATAAAACTTTGATCAACCAAAATACCATCTACAATCAATACCGGAGAAATCCCATCCTGAATTAATATAGTATTTATCCATGTATTAATACCATGTCCAGAAGTTGTGCGTAAATCCCATCTCATTGCGGAATTTGTAGCACAAAATCCACGTATTATGTTAGACCCTAATATCTGTATTAGTATTTGTCCAGTGTTGGTATTGTCTCCCACACCCATTGCAGCCCCACCACCATTGTTTTTTGTCCACAGACTCCAAGTTCCTTTTACTGTACTTGCAATAGCACTTGATACCGAGTTAATATTTATGTTTTCATCAACACCATCAAAAATGGTTGAAAGATTATTCACCAAAATACTTGGTGTAAAGATTTCATCAAGGGTTTTAACAATAGAAATATCTTCAGTTATCTTGCCGGTAACTGGCATATTTTCTTGAATCTTTCCACTTACTGATACATCAGTCATTATGGGACCGGTGTTTGAAGATCGGTTTCATCTTCTGTTAATGAATCCACAAGTTCAGCAACTTCAGCAATGAAGCTAACTGAATGCTTCACATCATCTTCAAAGTTAACATCATCTTTTTCAAGCTTTACTTCAACAGTAATCACGCCTTCACCCAATGCCGCCTTAGTTTTAGAAGCTTCAAGCTTCACCCTAATGATTCCATTCTCTGCATCAACTTCTTCAATATCACCATATCCAGTTTTAGAAACCTTAGAAAACTTATCAATCAGATTACCCCTTTCATCATTAACATAAACAACAACACCGGGAACTTGATCAAAATCAACCGGCGTATCATCCTTGTTTAGAACGGTAATGGTAATGGTGTTATCAGATGCTTTAAATATCTTATCAAGTGCCATAATACAAAGTTAATTAAATTGTGGTATCCGTTGTTATTTGAGGTAATGGATCTACGAGTTGACCAGAATCATTCACCGAAACAATAAAATGCTTTGTTGATGTAGGGCTTTTTATTATGTGGATCACGCCAACATTCAACATTATTATAACTGCATCTTGATATACATCCCTTTCATCTTGATCATAAAGGTTATCTAATTCAGTGGTTGGTGTTGCGGCTGGCCAAATATAGTTTTCTATTAAAGCCTTCTGTTGACCATCGGTGTAAGTATCCCATTCAGGTTCAAACTGAACAATCATTTCATTCCTGACATCAGAATAAACCGCATCATTATAATCAACAATAACCTTGATATATTTATTCCAATCTTCAGGATCAACTGTAATTGTATAGTTTGATGGATTTGGATCAGCATCCGGTAAATACTGGATTGCTGGATTACTTTCATCATCTTCAATGTAAAGTTTCATTATATCTTATTTAAGCGCCATCTTGAACGGCCAACATCATACAGAGCAAAACCCATTTCTTCAGGGCCAAAGATAACATTACCATTAATTTGAAATCTGTTTGCCGGTATGCTTCCAGCGTTGTTATTTCTTGCGGTTACATTGAAACTACCCACATTCACAACAAACATAAATTGCCGTCTTACCGGATTCGGTGCTAATAATCCCGACCAAGTAACCGGTGTTGTTGATGATATATAAAGTGTGTTACAAAATTCAATGTCAGTTGGTGCAAAATCATCAATTTGTGCTGGTTCAGCAGATGGTTCCAATACAAAATCAGGAACGATTGCATTCTTAAAAATAGAATGATCCTTGGTTAATCTAATACCCTTTGAGGCTTCAAAGTTTGGTGCTGATTTTTCCAATTCATTAATTCTATCACGTATTTGAAAGATGGGTTCACCGTCTACAATTTGATATTCAGATAACCATTGGCGTGCATCATCCAATATATTACCCCTTTGAACCGGTACATCATTTAAGTTGAATTGTTTTGATATTGGCTTGATCCTTAATATTTTAGTGTCCAATACAAAAGACACTGAACCGCTAATTTCTGGAAGTGCTAATTCAAATATTTTCCCACCAGCAACAATATCACCAAGAAGAAGTTTATGCACATTCTGAAATTCGTATTCAGTGCCAAGTGGGTTTTCGTGCCAAGCAAGAACTTGTTCAGCATTCAGCGCATCGGATCTACAATCAACCACTTCCATTTCACCATCAAAAAATAAGGTATCACTGCCGAAATCATGATGGCCCAAGACGAAATTAGCCCCAGGTGATGCTATAATAAGTCCAGTTTTGGCAATACTTGTATCAAGAATCCCATCAATATATATACCCTGGAATCCACCACCAGTACCATCATAAACACATTCAATGGTTCTGGCTGATGTGTCAATTGTACCGATTGAGGTCACCACCGAAAGTTCAGTGGCTAATTGTACACCAAATGAAACCGTATCATCAGCATTCAATAACACCTGCACATTTTTACTTCTAAATGATAAAGCTTGTAATTTGCTGCTGGCCTTTTTAATATGAAACAAGCAACTAATCGTATCTAATCCACCGGCATCAAGCGTATCACCAAACTTAATTGTTGATGTGCTACCATTAAATATTGCGGTACTACCCACAACACCGGAACCTATGGTGATCGCAACCATTCCTTCAGATACCCTACCATTACCTGAAAAATCATGCGTTGTGCCAGTGTCGCCTGAGTTCCAATTAAAAGATGCTTCAAGACTTGCCATTATGCTGGGTAATTTCTGAAACTATCAGGGTTGTGTTTAACTGTATTGATCTTTATAATCTGTGATGATTTTACACTTACATTCACGTTTTCATTATGTGATTCAAATGCAGAACCAATGGAACCAACAGCGCTTTCATTCTGGGTGTTGGGTAACTCTGTTTCAGTATTACCCCCGATTGGATTAAGGGCTTCAAATCCAACGCCTGTAAATTGTTCAATTGTATTTGTGATTGTAATATTTTCATCAAGTTCAATAAGTTGAACTGTTACTTCATTTGATTTGGTTCTATAACTGGCACCTCTTTGTAAGTAAATTTTACCATTATCACCAAGGAACGAATTAAAGAAATCAAAATCACCCGTCAAATCACCACGCAAATCATCACGGTATTCACTGAAATATTTTCCGTAAGGCCCGAGAATGAAAGCTTCAGCATGCGTAACCCTTCTGAAAAGTGTTCCTGAATCATTGCCATTAAAACTGGCATTTGTAATAATTGTCTTGGAATCAACAACGGTTACCACTCTTTGAAGTATATTATATTGCTTATCTCCAGTAGTGAATCCTGAACCCTGAATATAATCACCAACGGCAAAATTATGATCATCAGGGCCGTTATATTGTGCGTTGTCGCCAACTTTTACAACCGATGTTACAGTGAATGTATTAACTGTACCACCTCCTTTAACCCAATTATTCGAAGCCTCTAAAGCAATACCAATTGAAACAAGAAATGAATTAGGAATAACTGTGTGTGGGCCATCACCAAATCTAACGATTACCGTTTTTTTCCTATCCTTAACATTTGTGGAAAATTGTGATGCTATAACTTCTGTAAGAATCTTGCCGTTGTTTGGCTGGTATAGCAAACTTAAGGGAGTAACCTGAATTTCCACCGCTTGTATTGCACTTCCCGGATTGGTAAGATCAGGAAAGATAATAGGTGTGGCCGGTTGGAAAAACTTAAAATTCAATGCAGATAAAGCATTTTCTGGAAAATTTGGAAGAGCAACCTGAATGGGGCCATATCTATACACTCGTGTAAGGGGCCGATTACCACTACCATCAACACCACCACGCCAAGAATATAACGGTTTTTTAAGATCAAATAATTTTCTAACTGAAATAACTGAAGATGCATTTAACCCCCATGACATTACACCATCACTGTCTTCTTCTAAAAAATTAATGCCAATTTGAACAGCAAAGAAAAATGTAACCTCATAGGGAATATTTAATTGTGAAGTCTGATCAAAGCCAGCAACGGTATAAGCCCCAAGTTCAATTTCAATGAATCCATCCCAAGTAACAACCGCATTATCATTAACAGTTGTAATCAGATTATTTCTTGTATTAGCCGAACCAGCATATTCAAGGGACCGTAAGAACTTAGATGAATCAAAAACCGGATTTATTTGCATTGATGCGTTACTATAAAACATCCCGGTTGTATCAGTAAGATAATAGAAATCATTTCCTGTTACAGAAAATTTACGGGGGCTTAATCCTGGTGAATAACCTGAACCAAGTTCCCATAAGTCAAACCCTTCAATATCCACTATTGAATTAACGCTAATAAAGAAAGTAGAATCAGATAGTAATTCCCCTGGGTTTTGATCAGGTGAACCGAATTTATATATATATTCAATTTCATCAAATACCTTACTAACATTTAAGTCTGAATTACGGTTGATCCAACTGATCCCATTTTCGGCATCATTATCAATGGTAACCCGGACCGGCAAAGATCCAGTGGCTACAACGGTGTTGAAACCAGCAAGGTATTCAACGAATGTTACTGATGCCGCTTCATATTCTTCAATCCGAACTATGTGCCATTTGTTATTGGATTGATATATAGTTGCACCAATAGAATGAAGTATTTCGCGTATAACTGCCAAACAATTCCAACCCTCAAAGCTTTGAGTTGAAAGGTTAAGATTTCTAAAAACTTCTTGATTAAGAAGGGTGGTGTTAAGGAATCCAAAACTTGCCGGTGGTGATGTAAGATTATCTTCAAGAACATTAATCATTTCAATAACATTCAACTGATATGGAAGCTTATTAAGACAAAAAACAATGATGCCAATTATATCTCTATTGCCATCAATTAAACCGCCATCTTCAAATTCAGTGAATTTTAATTGGCCAAGCCCATCAGTAAATTTCAGCTTGGTGCTGTAAGGCACATCATCATACGGTTCAGTATTGTTTTCTGTGACATTGACACCTTGCCAATACAATGAACCATTCTTTTTTACCTTGATTAAGAATTGATTTGGTGTGGCTGATAGGAAATCTTTGAACTGGAAATTTGAATTTGATTCAAGTTCAACAATACATTCAGAAGATCCTATTGGTTCAAATAGGATTGATTCAAGCCAAGTGATAATAACAGGTTCACCCGAACCAACTATTGAACTTGCGATACCACCAAATCCATCTTCAAAAATCCCAATTTCCCAGGTGTTATTGCGGATTAGATCAACATAATCAAATTTGAATTTTTCGCCAAAAGCCATTTTATCTGATCATTTCACGGTTGGCCTTTGTCCTTTCAAGAACCAGTTCAATATCAGTACCGGCTATTCGGGCCACCAATCTTTCAGCCATGCCACCACCTTTATCAAGAAGCCCTTTCAAACTACTTAGAGGTTGAATTACTTCTGGATCCCTACGTGCATTGGGATTATCACCTACAACCGCCAACGTTGCGCCAAAGGCTAATGCACCAGCGGCCAGTGCCGGAATCGGTTGTGATGCAATTGTTGAAATCTGGGCAACACCCAATGCACCAATTGTGGCGGCCAGAATGGGGCCAAAGATGGGACCAGCGGTTAATGCTTTAGTTACTGCAACTGCGGTATTCACAATGGCACTAAGTATTGCACTGGCTTTATCTGCCTTTGCGCGCTTGATAATAAGTTTGCGCCTTTCAGCTTCGGTTTTTTTCTCCAATGCTTCAATAGCTTTTATTTTCCTTGCCTCACTTGCCCCTGATTCTTCGATTAATTCACGTTCCTTGCGAAATCTATTATCTAAGGCAATTTCTTCATTCTTTATAAGTTGTGCATTGGTGGCAAAAAATCCAGAAAATAATTCACCAGCAACTTGTGTGGCTTCTTGAACCACTGTCATTACCCGTTGGCCAAATGATACTGTATCAAATTCAGCTTGCTTAATTTTACCACCCAATTCTTCAAACTTATCAATCATAAGTTGGGTTGCTGGTGTTACCACTCCAGATAACTTAACCGCTTCTTCTATAAATGATCTAAGAACATCTTGTTGCCTCTGAAGCACCTGAACCGGCTTTTCATCAAATGCAAAGGAAAATGCACGAGCGGCTTGCTGGGCTTCTTCCAAGTCTGAAATAATTGGCTTAACGTTGAAAAAATCTGTATCTACTTTTATTTCGGTACCCTTCAATAAAGCTTGTGCAAATTTATCGAATTCCTTACGTGCCTTCAATATAGATATTCTTTGTGCTTCCCATTGAGCCGCGCTAAGTTTTGCGGCTGCGGCTGCATCTTCAGTTGATTTGCCAGCGTTATCTAAAGCTTCATTTCCATCTTCAGTGGCATCTGTAACCGCTTCTTGTTTATCTTCAAGATTCGCAAGACTATTTACAAGCTTATCAATTTGGGCATCATAGGCTTCACCAGATTCCTTACCACGTTCAAGCCCCCTGGTCACCCTTTCACTAACTGCAAAAACTTTACCGGCTGGGCCAACAAAACCGGCTATACCAATTACAAGCTGATCCCACATTGTTAATTCAGATTGGCCGCTTGATGTTACCGCATCAATTTTTTTAGCTTGTATATCCTGAATCTTTGCTTCAATAGCGCGAACCATTGAAACTTTAAGTATTGATTCCTTAAGCATATCAATGGATTTTGCAGCGGTTTCAGAATTTATACTTTCAAGATTCAGATTCTTTAAATAATCAGGATATTTTTTTTGAAGTTCATCAATAGCCGCTTGCCGCTTTTCCCTTGAAAGCACTTCTGATTTTGCAATTGTTAGAAGCTTTTGAATTTCAGCAAATTCCCCTGACACCGCCTTTTGCGCGTCCTTCATGGTATCATTAAGAACTGATTGTGCTGATTGTACTCGGTTGATGTGCTTCTGGGCAATCAATAGACCGGCACCCAATGCAAGAACACCGGCAATAACCAACCCAATTGGGCTAATTAATGCTGGTAGAAATTTAATAAGAGTTCCAAAGGAAGTTGATAATGCACCAACCGCTGATAATACGGGACCAATAGCAATGGCAATACCAGCCACCGCCGCAATAGCTTTCTGTGTAGATTCATCCAGGCTGGTGAATTTATCAATGGCTTCAGTAACCTTTTCAGCAAGCGAGGTGAAGAATGGAAGGATTACATTACCAACCTTGATGGCCGCAACCTTAAGTTTGGCAAGAACTTGTTCAAATTTAAACGCGCTTTCTTCAGTGGTTTTTTCAAAGGCTTCATTTAAGATCCCTTGTGAATTAGAAATGCTATCAAGAATTTGTTCGTATTGTTCGCCCTGTGCGCCAGCGGTACCCAAAACGGTGGATAACGCACGAACGTTCGGAATAAGCTGTGATAGGCCTTCTGTGTTACCCTCAAAGGATTTCACGAGGCCTAACAATGTTTTGGTTAGTCCCTTTTCCTTTACTTGCTTTCGTAGATCCTCAAAGGTAAGGCCCACACTGGCTAGTGCTTTTCTTCCACCTTCGGTTGGTTTGATCAGTGAATTCATTACACCACGAAGGCCGGTAACGGCTTCAGCCGAATCAACACCCAATCTTGTGAATGTTGCGATTGATGCACCAACTTCTTCAAAGCTGATGCCAAGCTGGGATGCAATACCTGTAATTCTACCAAGGACCGGTGCAAGTTCTGAAGCTTCCAAGTTACCTTCACGAACAATGGCGGTAAGAATATCTGTGGCCCTTGCAGCGTTTATATTTTCCTGGCCATAACTTTGAAGAATACCGGTAACCGCTCTGGCAATATCTTTAGTTTCCCCAAGCCCAGAAGCTGATGCCTTGGCCGCAAGTTGAAGTGTTTCCATTGCAGCACTACCACGTAAACCAGCGGATGTAATTGTGAATAATGCTTCAGCCAATTCTTCTGGTGCCCTGGCTGTATCACCGGCCAGTGCAAGAACTTCCTTCTTCATTCCTTCGACTTCTTCACCGGCAATTCCTACCAGTGTTTCAATCTTAGTCATTGAAGCATCAAAATCAGCCGCCATCTTTCCTGAAGCCACACCAGCAATTGCCAATGGAAGTGAAAGTTTTGTTGTAAGGGTGCTGCCAATGCCGCTTAAACGCTTGCCAAATCTCTGAAGATTTCGGGACCGTGCAAGAAGGGATTTTTCAAATCTGCCAACCGTAGCTTCAGCACGGGCAAAGCCAGCGTTGAACTGAACGGTATCAACACCCAACAATGCGTTTAAAGATCCTACGGGTGCGGCCATGATTTATCGGGTTTTTTCTAGCTGATTGACCAAAGATAGGAATTTATCTTTCGTAATTTTCCGTGGCTTACCCTTTTTGTTTTGCTTATCACCTGGCAATGGGAATAGTTGTTGCCGTGTTTTGCGCTTCTTGCTGTGTACGCTGTAAACCATCCAACCCACCCACCGGTGAACATCCATTTCTTGATGCCTTAACTTTTGTTCAAGTTCAAAGCGTTCGTTGAATCCCTTAAGAATAAGCAAGTATTCGCCTGGTGTTAAGCGCCAGAATTCCCAAGGTTTTAATTGTAGGACAGAATAAGCTTGTGCTTCAGCTTTTTTACACCATTCCTTGAAAGTCCAAGGATCTGATTTTGCTAATCGCTTTTTTTTTGTTCTTCGCTTTCTGGTTCAGGGTCCGCATCAGGATCACCACCCATTGCAACAACTAGAGCATCACCACATTTTTCAACCGCATCAGCAAAATACTTGAATTCAAATGCATCAATGGTTTGATCTAGTGTAAGTGCATCTTCATAGTGAAGCTGGCCAGCCCAAATTATGGTGCAAAGAATACGAACTGAAGCCATTTTTGCTGGATTCGTCATGAATCCGGCCACTGGTTCACCCAGCTTGGTTTCTAATTCGTATAAGGCTCGTGTATTATAATGTAAATCGCGTTCCTTGTCAAGTTTGACTGTGTACGCCATTATACGATAACTGATGGTGTCAAGCCACCTGTTACGTGGAAAGTTCCAGAGAACGTAACATTATCATCAGTTGGTGCTTCTACATCCAAAGATTCAAGGAATGCATCACCGGTCCATTCGGTATCGCCAACAACACCGGTTGTTAATACTAAAACAACCTTCGTTTTACTATCAATCAAAGCATCAAGTTCAACAAAACCAAATGATGGTACGAAAGAAGCAAGACCACTGAAATCAATACTTCTATTGCTTGTGCCTGGTGCCACTTCTTCTTTACCGGCTGAATCTTTCGTAGTAACATCACGCATATTCACACCGGCTGAATGTGAATGATCGGTTGTGCCACCGATAAAAACGGCATCAACTGATAACAAAAGGGTGGTTCCATCAATTACGGCTGGTGTAGGCATGATCTAAAAGTATTATTGGTATTAAGAATTCAGTTGTTCTATTCGCTTTTCCGCTGCTAAACTAACTGTTTTGCGTGTATCTTCCAAACATTTTTCTAAAACAATCATATTATCACACGTTTGAAGGGCAATGGCACGTGCGTTGAAATCAGTTGGAAGGGCTATAAATTCTTCTTCAGCATCATCTTCTTTTTTGGATTCAACGTGTAATTCACTGATAGTGGTATGATCGCTGGCTTCAGCTTTTCCCTTTTGAATCAGTACTTTGGCAACCTCATTAAGCACTTCAAGTTCAGCGCCTTTTTTTAATTTGAGTGTTCCGAAAGTGTGTGGTTTTAGAAGCTTTATTTTCATAACTTTTCTCGAATTTTATATTCTTGCATCAGATGATTCAGATCAGTATTATCACTGAATCCATCTTTATCATCCACAAAAATAATACTATCAACATCAATTCCAAATAAAGAAACGCTTTTTCTGTCAAGAGCGGCCCTCATTTTTTTGGCTAGATCCTTCAATTCTGAATAAGAATTGCCCCAAAAATGAAGCATCAATTGGTGGGTGTCCAGAGAAGAAGCGCCATCTTTTGAATCTGTTGGATTGGTACCCATTCTAATGAATGTAGCGGCTGGAAATTCTGTGTTGCTCTGGGGAATTCTTACTGGAAAAAACCGCTTGTTAAGAATTGCATCTACATCAACATCCTTGTTTACAAGATCCACAATCGTTCGTTCCATACTGTGAAAGTATTACAATTTACCCGTTTTAACTAGCCTTCGGGCTTCCTTTTCAATTGCTGGGCCTAGTTCATTCCCCATGACTTGAAGTGCCTTATTTGAAGTTGCATTGAACGCTGGGCCTAAAAATGGTTGTGCTGCGATAGATGGAATGGTTACTTCATTCACAAACTTTAGATCACCATCAACCGTGAATGCCAATGGATCTCCTTTGATGGTATGCGATTTGGTACCGAATTCAACCAAGTGGCCATACCAACCATTGTTCACCGCTTTTTTGCCAGTTCTGGGACCAATCTTAATAACTTCCTTTCGGGGCTTTCTGGTTTTCAGGAAAGATGAACCAATGGATTTTTCCAGTACTCTGAATTTCTTTGGCACCTTTGCCTTGGCCGCTAAGATTATGGGCCTGGCCGCTTTCCTAAGAACTCGCTTCAGTATCTTTTTTCCGATTCGCTTAGGCAACTTCCTTAGAAGTGCCGACATTTGTTTTGCACCTCTAAGTTTAAGTGTGGCCATTATGATGGAATAACTCTGATATTTCCCAATATAAGCAATGCATCCCTTTTCCCCAATTCTTGGATGCTAACAATGTCATACGTTCGATCTTTATAAATAAATCGTGATTCTTCCGTTATATCTTCACGGTACCGAATCTTCAAACGTATATCGGCCCTAACTTGTTTCTGTTGGCCTTCATAATCTTCTTTGCTTTCCAATTCCATAACATTGGCGAACGTCTTGAAAGCTTCGCTGAACGTAGGAACTTCTTCGTTGTAATCGTTGCTAGATTCGACAACGTTTTGAAATTCAACTTCCCTATCTAATTTTCCGGCCATTACCATGATAGGAGGTTTTTATTGAAATTCTGGAAGGGCAAATTGGTTGATTACAGTCATGATGCCCATAGGGAATTCTATTTGTTCAACATCGTTGGCCGTAAGGACCAGATCACGGTTTTCAAAGTAATGGCTTACCACCAATTTCACGGCCCGTTTCACTTCATCAGGCATGCTGGATTCATCATCACCATAACCGGCTTTGTATGTAATCAACACTGAATTGAATTGCTTTCTAGCTGATGGCCAGCTTTTACCGAATGCCGGTTTAATTCTGCCTGGTTCCTTGAACGTATCAATCTGAATATCTGCCAAATCCAAAAGCTGTTCATTTCCATCAGTATCAATATACTTAATTTCTTCAACCGATTGAAGGGGTGGATGTTCTAGAATAATTACATCGTGTTCATCACCTTCATGATCATGGTGATGATGCGTTTCGTGATGATCACCTGGATGTTTTACGTTCCTGTTATCATCAAAAGATTGCAATGACTTGATGAAGGTGGCCGTAACGAATTGCCGCCTGGCCAGAAGTTCAACTATCCTGGTAGCTTGTGGAATCAGCCCATCTAAATAATCATCTTCAAAGGTTTCATCTTTCTTAATACGAAGCTGACCTTTAGCCTGATTACGTGTAATAGGCTGCTGAATGGGTTTAATTGATAATTTGGTGTTCATTAGGCGGTGTGTTGATTACTGCCTATAACCGTCTTATCTACCTGGTGTTTCTGGATAGTTGGAACAACCGCCTTATTACTTGGTGGCTGCTGTTTTGCTGGCCTCTGGTGGGCTGGCTTGGTTCTTTCCGGTCTTATCATCAGATGAAGTTTTAGGTGCTTTATAAGCTTTGATTGCTTTAACAATCTTTTTATTAGCTAGCTTATTGATACGCTCAATTTCTTCAGCCTTGATACCTTCAAGCTTCGCCACTTCAGCTTGCAATTCACCCTTATTCATTTGTGACAATGTTTTGGGCTTATCATTATTTGCCGGTGTTTTTTTGTTAGATCCACCAGCCTTGGAATTTCCAGCGGCTTTCTTCTTTTCAGCATCAGCAACCTTCTTCAAGGCGGCTTCTTTTTTGGCGGCTTGTTCACGAATTTCAGCATCAACAACGGCCTGAAGCTTCACAATCTCTTTTCCCTTATTAGAATGCTTCCTTATAATTTCATTAACATTCTTTTGGGCTTCATCCAGTTTGGCTTTGGCATCATTAATATCAGCAACTAGGCCAACAAATTCGGCTTCAGCTTCAGCCAATTTAGTTGTAGATAGATCCTTCTGGGCCTCAATTTCTTGGGCCTCGAATTCTTCTAATGCCTTTAAACCTTTTTCGTACTCTTTTTGATCCAAGGCTTCAGCCTGACCACTACGAACCAACCGAACCGCCTCAATACTTTCAAGGTCGTATTCAATCCCGTACTGCCTTGAAATCTCAGGACCACTTTGGCTGGTTAGCATTTTGATCTTCATAGAAGTAGAAATTATAAGTTTTTAAACTTCAGTTACCCTGAAATTGCCGGTACTGCTACCAGCAATTAAAGGGAGTCCGAAGTTAAATATTATGCTGCCATCTTTAAGCCCTTAATTGGACCCGTACCGGCATCAATCAAATCACCATCAGTTCTTTGGAAACCGATAAAACCAACTTGTGCTTTTGTGCGTAATACTTCATCCAATCTAAAGAATTCAAAATTCATCACATCACGTATGATGTATTTACTGAAATCACCAGATAGCATTACGGTATTGAGCGCACCAATAGATGCCATATCCTGATTGATAATATATGGCTTACCTAATAGAAGATCAGGTTGTTCAGCCCTAAGGCCAGGTTGCCATAGAAATTGGCCATCAAGATCCTTCAGTTTACGTACTGATTTCAAAGTATCATCATTCATCATGAACCAATTTGATCTTGCTTTTCTATATGCTGGATCAACGGAATGTTGTAGATCAATTATTTCATCAGCCGTAATAGCATTGTTTGCCGCTGCATTGATTGTCGGTGCAGCGGTAACGACACCCCTGGGTTGACCAGAACCCGTTCCAGTTGTGAAATGCTCGTTGGTAATTCGGCCTACTCTTTCAACAAAAAGATCCCTTAAAAGTGTTGGAAAATCAAATTCGGAATCTTGAAGTAATTGCATAGAAACCGGAATTAGCTTAGATGAATACATAAAAGATTCAAATATTACAGATCCAAATACCGCATCTTGTTCGGCAGCGGTATCACCTTCAACAAGCAATTCACCCTTTACGGCGGTATCATTAACAGTTGGCCAAGGTAAATTGGCACCTGTTGATGATCGAATAATTCTGGAAACCTCACGCATTCCACCAAATTCAAGCAAAGCCCGATCCAATTCACGCATAAAATCTTCAGCAACGGTAAAACCACCAGATGCACCAGTTGTGGTTTCTTGCGCACGATTATCACCTTGCATTAGAATATCTGCCTCTTCCCTGGTTAAGGATCTTTCACCAAGACGGATCATCTTCCAAAAAACATCTTTGTATGCTTTTTTCTTATCGGTCAATTCCTGGGTATCTTCTCCAGATTCTTCAGCTTCTTCAGCAAGCCTTTCAGCCGCTTCAGTGTCCAAAGTGTTTTGGTCGGTAATTCTTTTGATGCGCCTGGTTAGGGCCATAATTTCGGTGTCCCGGTTATCATATTCAGTATCTTCTTCAGAAGTAAAATCTTGTTCCCCTTCACTTCGGCCTTCAGCCGTTTCGATCAAGGTTCTGTTTTCGGCAACTAGCGTTGCTCTTTTTTCGATAAGGGGCTTTGTTTCTTTAAACACGGTAGATGTAATTATGGTTAATAAACTAGATTTTACAATTCTTGTTCATGCAAATGTAAACGCTTTTTAGCTAATTGCAAGGAATTTTTTTTATTTTTTTCTACTGGTGCCTCAAAAGTTCCAGAATGATCATCAGACCAAGACTTAACTTCATCTTCAGTAAATTGTCCTTTATCAAACCTAACCGATTGAAGTTCCCTGGCATCATCACTATTGATACCAAAAATAGCATCAGCCTTTTTATCACCAATTTCAATCACGCCATTTTCACGGGCAAACATTTCATAATCTTCAGGATCTTTCAGCCGGCAAGCATATTCATCTTTACTTGGGCGTTCAAATTTTCTTTCATAATCACACCCATCACTTTCGGCTGATGCAATTATGCTTGATGCTGAAGCATCCAACACACGGGCAAATGCTTCCAGCCTTTCAATCGGTGGGCAAGCAATTCTTCCATTCAGAATGGAATTAACGGTATCTTCATCAATACCAGCTTCAGAAGCCATTTCTTCAATTATATCAGTACGGCTTTTATCATCAGTAACAAGCTTATCAATTTCAGCATTCAAGAATGCACCAAGATTTTCACCCTTCAAACCACAAGAAATTTGCTCGAAGGTCGTAGTGTGCAATCCATTATATTCTTGAACTTTATCCATAGCCCGTTGTAACGCATTGGCATTAGAAGGAATTGTTACAATACTGAATTCAAGTAAATCCCTTCTACCATAATGGAATATGCTTTTGATTACTTTCTTACCAGTACCATCATCAACTTCAACATCTTTGAATTCGCCTGGTTCCAGTGGCATGAAGCCAACACTTGTCGCTTTCAATGTTCCGAATGCAACCTTCTGAAGAATCTTTTCGGCTAGTGCATTGATGTTCTCCGGCTCGAATTCAACCTTGCCAATTAATTGTGTTCCTTCAATAAACACGGTACCCTTACCAATTACTTGATCAGGATCACTTCGACCATCCCAGCTACCATAAACTTCATGCTGAAAGCCTACAATACCATTGGCACCAAAGTTGGCTAGCTCCCATTGTTCAATACTTAAGATAGTTCCGTGCCGGTCTATACTTGCATCAGAAATGACAAATTCAGCTGTTCTAGCGTCTACGTCCACCGCTCTAAAAGCGTGTGGTATAAAGCTTATTTGGGGGGTTAATTTTGTTTTGATACTTGGCATGATTCTACAAATAAACGAAATTAATCTGAATTGGTTTTAGTTCCTTCAACTTTTACCATGTTTCCCATTATGTAATGATCATTACCTTGATCATAAGGATTTCGATCTTCAAGTTCTAATATATCATTAGAAGTGAATGCACCAACTTGGAAAAGTTTGCTGTAAAATTCCCTACGGCTTTTTTCATCACCACGAAGTAAACCATTTAGATTGTATTTGGTAAATACCTTACCAATTTCATCTTCCCTTAGTAAGCTTTTATCTTGTTGTGATTCCCAATTTGTGGACATTGGGACCAAAGAAAACTTAACATAAGTAAGAATCAATTGTTCTATATTGGAAAATGTAGCACGTTCCAGATCATATAAAAGCGGTGGTGGAACTCTAAATATTCTCGCTACCTCAGTTATCTTAAATTTTGAGGTTTCGATAAATTGGCTATCATTAGGAGGTACGCCAATTGCCTTGTATTTAAAACCATCATCTAAGATGGCTACCCTTTCACCATCAGCATTGCCATACGTTTGCCGCCATGATTCACGTAAAGTTGTTAAAGCACCTTTACCCATCTTAGCATCCTTTTCAATAACGCCATCAAGCTTCGCACCTTTTCTATAAAAATTTGCACTGAATTCTTCCTGGGCCAAAGATGTACCAAAATTTTCACGGAACACACGAATTACACTTTTGCCACGCACACCATCAAAACCGAATCCTTTAATATGAAGAACATTACTTTGATCAACAACTTGTGATTTACCATCTTCAGTAACAAACCGATACCATAATTTGCCATTGATTTTTGTTACTGCAACATCTGCTGGATGAAATGGTAGTAATTCAATCGGCCTTCCCGTGACGTTATCAAATATTATCAGTGATATTGCATCACCCCATAATAAAAGATGAACCATCGAAAGTTGCCGCCACTCGTAGGATGTTTGAAAAGAATTGGGTGTAAATTTCAATAATGTATAAACGGGATGATCCTTCAGCGCTTTCTTGCCACGATCAAGTTCTTCAAATACGCCAATTGGTAATGCTGCAAATGTTTCCGATATAAATTTAACTGCCGTCCAAACCGCTGGTAATCCAATGACACTATTGGCGGTTACCGAAACACCAGATTTTGAACGTTGTGTAAATAAATCTATGAAAGCCTGTGAAGGATTACTAAGAAGGCCTAGTTCATCTAAGCCACGTAAGGAAGGCGGCTTAAGAATACTTTCAAGATACTTATCAAACATGGCAATGTTTATATTTTTTACCTGATCCGCAAGGGCAAGGCTGATTTCTTTCAACCTTTTGAATTGGTGGCAATGCCTTTAATTCAGTATTCAATTTAAGATTGACCGCACATAATTCTTTGATCTCTGGATGATCTGATTCTAAATCAGAATCCAATTCTTGTATTCGATCAACGTTATCTTGGATCTCTTGAATTATCTCAATTCTTCTTGAATTCCCCATTGATTCGTTTCAACATAATTAATGCAACAACAAGGGCAAATATAATTCCTATAAGCCGATCTTCCAAGAAAATTCTGATGCTGATCAGAATTACAATCAAGATTGTTATTACCCAAGCGCAGATATTACCTACTTTCTTTCTTTTTTCTAAATCCATTGAATGCAATTATTAATTTATAAAACAATAACTTCACCATCATCATAAACGCTTCCGGTATCTTCATCAAAATCACCGAAAATTATACGCCCCACTGTCATGATCAAACAGATCATGCCATCAATTTTTTCACTGGATTTCTTTTTATCCGGCTTGATGTTACCAGCCGCATCACCAACCATTGTAACATTTGAATTCATCCATGATAAAACAGGATTGCCACCATGATTCAATTTACGTGACAATAGAAGCCGTTCCAGTTCCTTTGAAGCTGGTGACATTGATTTATACCCTTGGCCATGTTTAACGGTGTTAAACCCTTCAGCCTCAAGATTGGTAGTTAATTGGGTTGAATTCCAATCATCAAAGGGTACTTCATGAATATTGAATTTATTGTTAAGCTGTTTAATCTTTTCTTCTATAAAATTGTAATCTGTAATGTTGCCAGGTGTTGCTATGATGTATCCGGCTTCGATCCACACTCTTAGCATTTCTTCATTCTTTCTATCCTTCAAAGAATCTTCAGGAATCCAAAAATAAGGAAGTGCATGAAACATTTCATCCCTTTTGAATAATAACACCATTGCCGTAAAATCTGAAGTGCTTGCCAAATCAATTGCAGCAATACACTTTTCACCAATAAAATCATCTTCACAAATTTCCTTAAGATTACATTTGTTCCACTTTGATGAATCCATCCAACTAACTTCTGTTGAAGTCCAAATGTTTAAATGGTAGCGTAAGAAAGTGTTTTTATAAGTAGGCCTGTTTTTTGCTACAAGTGCTTTTGCCGCTATATATTCTTTATTAACACCATTCCCATAATTGGGGTTCGCTTTCTTCCAAGTAGATTCCGCATAAGGATCATCCTTTGCATCAGCGCCATACATCACAGTTAAGAATGTTTCATCTGGAATAATATCTTCCTGAACTTTCCTTGCATATTCATGCATTTCCCAACCCATTTCATCTTCACGCTTTACACCGGCTGTTGTGATTACAAACATAATTGGCTGATCTCTAGAAGCCGTTCCAGTTTCCAATGCATCATATAACTTATTATCTTTCTGAACATGCATTTCATCAAATATGACTACATAGGAATTATAACCGTGCTTGGTATTTGCTTGGGCTGAAAGTGCTTTATAGAAACTGCCATTGTCATGTGCAATGGATTTTAACAACACTGTGGAACGTGCCGATAATGAACGGTTATTTTTTACAATCTTGGAAGCAATATCAAATGATATGGCTGCTTGATCCCTTTCCGCTGCTGCACTGTAAATTTCCGCACCTTTTTCACCATCTGAAAAAAGACAATATAGGGCTATTGCTGATCCAAGAAGTGTTTTACCATTCTTCTTCGGAATTTCAATATAGATGGTTCTGAATCTTCGTAGGTGGTTTTTCTTGTGCTTCCATCCAAACAATGGCCGTATAATATCATCTTTCTGCCAATCAGCCAGAATGAAAGGTTTGCCGGCCAATGATCCCTTTACATGGGTACAATAATTTTCAATGAAACCAATTGGCCTTTCACCGGCTTCTTGATCATAATAATAATCTGAATTCGCCATTGTAAATAATAGGAGAAATTTAACCGGTGCCCAAATACTTATCATCCAATTCATCTTGGCCAGGGTTAATCATTGAAATTCTAGTTCTTGCTGATGGTGAAAATCCGAATTCACGGCCTAGTTTATTCACCCTATCAAGTGATTCATTGTAAATACTTATCCATTTATTCTTTGCCTTGTATTGATGGCCATCATTGTTAGTAAGGGTTTCAATCAACTTACCTTCAGCAAGTGCAACTTCAGCTTGTTGCATCATTGAAACCTGAAAACAATAAGATTGAAGCTGGGGTAGATCCACCAAATAAAGCATCTTGATAGCAATTAGATTTTTACATACCGTTCGCCATTCCTTCTTTGCTCTTTTATCTAAATGCTTTGGTGACATTGGAACTCTCACCATTGGCTGAAAATCCATTTCATTGAGAATCCTTCGGGTTTCTTTCATCGTTCCCCGAATGACTTTCAATTTATTTGGTATAGGCGGTGGTCCTGGCATTAGATAGCTTTCTGCATTCCGTTACTTTTTGCTTTGCTCAATTGAAGTGTTCTTATAACCTCAAAATTATATTCGTTAATATTATTTT